>Ga0216295_1000029_pt1 | contig 27431 bp, 41 predicted proteins | sample 21hB_Boncat_minu_FD_161281 | JGI IMG/M metagenome (GOLD analysis project Ga0216295, IMG submission 161281) | Terrestrial sediment cell enrichment communities for BONCAT metagenomics from Utah, United States - 21hB_Boncat_minus | ecosystem: Environmental > Terrestrial > Deep subsurface > Rock...
GCTGCCAACCTCCCCGGCATGAACCCCCGCCCCGCTCGTTTCACTTCCGACAATGCACTGGGCAGGTAACGTGGGAGGAAAACAAGTCCATCGGAAAATCGTAGCGGGCGCTCAGGAATCTTAACGATGGGGCGCAAATACCACTAAATAGTTACCCACCACGTTCCGCGGAAACGGCTCAGGGAGCGGCTCCGACGAAGGCATGGACATCGCGGACGAATCCCTCAGGCGGCTCGGGCACCTCGATGTCCGAGGACCGGGAGATCACGCGGTATCCCTCGGCGGCGATCTCGTCGTCGTTGATGAACACGCAGCCGCTGAACTCGATCACGGCACCCGCCTCGCAACGCGGCACCCCGAACCGCTCGGAGCCGTGGATGAGGTCCTTGATCAGGCGGTTCCCGTCCCTCGCCGAATCCTCCATGGTGACGAGCACGGGCAGTCCCTCCGCCACATCGGCGTCGCTCCCCAGGACGATCCCGTGGAGAAGCGCGCGGCGAGGCTGGTTCCAGTCATCCATGAACCCGCTGACCGCGACCGTGACCGTGCTCTTCGCGAAACCCTCGTAGCCCATGGACCTGTCCCTTGAAGTTGTCCCGGCCAGGATCGCCCCTCCGGGAGCAAGCCTCAATCAGGCGGCATCAGGCCCGGCGGGCACGTCCTCGGACCGTGCGGGACGACCATCGGGCGCGGGCTCGTCGGACAGGAGGTCGGCTTCCCGGCGGCGCCTGTCGGCATAGTAGGACGCGGGCGCATGGTCCCTCGGGACGGGCACGTGCAGCTCCCCGTATTCGGCCTTCTGCCGCATGGCCCTGAGCAAGGTCTTGAGCGTCAGCATGCGCGGCAGCCTCCTGCGGACGCCAGCCGTCCGCCGCAACTGGCAGTGTGCCTCAGGCGGCGCGCGCGGTCGAGTGTTCGTGCTCGCCCTGGGCCGTCTCGATGATGTCCAGCATCTCCATGCGCGCGTCGATCATCGCCTGGCAGCGGCGTCGGTGGGCGCGAACCATCGGGATGGTCGTGCCCGGCATGATCCGCATGCGCTTCGCCTTGACCGGGAGCATGGGGTCCATGTCCGGGTCGCCGTAGGCGTCGCGCTCGCGCCTCAGCGTCTCGATCTCGTTGCGCAGCAGCGGCTCGATGATTGCGAGCTGGTAGGGAGTGAACATGGGGCGCTCCTCTCGGCAGGGCAGGAATCCTGTCGCGAAGGTCGTAGCAATCCTTTGCGCCGCGTGCAACGGCGCAGACGGGCTATCCCCCGACGAATCCTGTCGCGCTAGTCCCGTGCCCCGACGACCTCGGCGGTCTCGTCCGCCATGACGAGCTCCGCCGCCCGCATCCGCGCGGCCGTGACGGACGCCTTGACGAGGACGGGCGCGCGCCGCTGCGGCCTGTCGCGCCAGCGCATGTGCCCCCTCACCCACGTGCGCCCCGCGACCGGGTTGCCGTTGGGGTCCTTCCCGACGGAGGCGGGCGACAGGCGCCGCCAGAAGCCGTCCAGCTCGACGCTGAACCGCGGCGGCGTGTAGCTCCTCGTCCCCTTCTGTGCCGGGGCGAGGTTGACCACGTCGAGGGAGGCGACCTTCCTGAAGGCCGGCCGCTCCCCCGGTGCCGCCCTCAGGACGTCCATGAGGTCCTTGCGCGGCACCTTGTTGCTGCCGACCGCCGTCGGGCGCTGCACCTCGCGGACGAGGTCGATCCTGAACGAGAAGTAGCTGGGCAGGAGGAACGCCGTCTCCGCCATCTCGAAGATGAGGGCGTACTCGTCCAGGCGCTTGGAGTACGTCTCGTACCCTGCCCTCTGCTCCTCGGTCATCTCCTCGATGCTGTCGACGCCGAGGGAGCACGGATCGTCGGAGACCATGCTGTACATGGTCCCGTAGTCATGCGCGAAGGTGCGGCTCTCGTGCGATCGGGTGCGGAGGTTGAAGATGCCGTAGGCCAGCGTCTTCCAGACGTCGTCCGTGCCGGGCAGGGGCTGGGCCCTCACCTTCTCGTAATCCGGCATCGTGGCCGTGGACGTGAGGGTCACGCTGTGCGTTTCCCATTCCTTCGTCTGCTCCCTGAGGCGCTCCGTCTCGGCCGCGAGGTCCGTCACCGTCCCGCCGATCATGAGCCAGTTGAGGAGGTCGCCGGACCTGGACATGGCGAAGCCCCCGATCACGACCTGCTGGCCGGACGGGTCCGTGAAGGCCATGTCGTGCACGTCGCCGATGGGGGTGAAGTTGAGGACCCTGCCCTCGGGGATGGCCCTGAGCGCCTCGAACCCGCGCCCCTCGGGGCCTGCCGCGGTCGCGTAGTCGAGGAAGTCGCCGATCAGGAACGCATGGTCCCTCTCCGGCAGCAGCTCGAAGAGGGTCACGTGCTCCTCCTGGACCTCCTTCAGGAAGCCCTGGAGCACGTTGAACGAGAACGGGAGGTGCTTCCCCTCGAACTTGCGGTCGTTGTAGATGTCGACGAACTCGCGGGTCAGCTCGTCGATGGGGTATCCGGCCCCGGAGTGACGCTGCGCCGCCCGGCGGCTCTCGATGCGTGCCGCCAGCCTCTCGATGGACTTCTCCCTCTGTCGCCTCTCCGCCCTCGTCTCCGGCCTGTGGCCTGGAGGAAACGGGAAGGGAGGCTTCTTGTCTGGCATGGGGAAACCCTGTGCTGTGGCCTGCGGGGGAGAACTGGCTCCGCGCCGCCGGGGACACAGTGATACAGGATTCCTTTCGGAACTCAAGGCCGCCCGAGGCGCCCCGAAGGCTAGCTCACGCCGTCCTCGTGCCCGTCCCACTTCTTGAGGACGGTCTTCGTCTTCGTGGTGACCTGTCTCTCGCCGATGAGGACACGGCCCGCCTGCGCCTCCGCCACGAGGCACTCGTCGCAGACGTTGACCGCGAGGAAGGCGCTCCCGACGACCGGGTCGAACACGGTCGAGCCGTAGTGGCCCCGCGTCGTGAACTCCAGCCCCCCGCTGGGCTGGTTGCCCTGCGGGTCGATGTTGCCGAGTTCCTTCTTGCAGCAGATGCAGGGCAAGGCTTTTTCGGTGCGTGCCTTTGGCATGCGTCTCTCCTCCGGAATGGGTTCTGTAGGTGCCTGGCCGTCAGCCCTGCCGGGACCTGGGCTGGTATCCGAACATCCAGAGCGGGTGCCTCCCGCCTTCGGTCGCGGCGACGGCGAACAGGAAGACTCCGACGATCCCGAGCATGGGCTGGAGGGTGCCGACCGCGAGCCCGATGAAGCAGAGCGCGCAGAACTGGCCGAGGACCACCGAGCACAGGAGGGCGATGCGCTCGCCCGTCACCACCTGGACGAGGGCCTTGAGGATGCGCCCGCCGTCCATGGGAAACGCCGGGACCAGGTTGAAGAGGAACAGCCCGACGTTCAGGAGCAGAAGCGTCTCCATGTAGCCTTCGTACGTGCCTGCCGGTGCCTGGTTGTCCTGCCAGAAGCCGCCGAGGTAAAGGACGGCGGCGAGCACGAGGTTGACCAGCGGTCCGGCGATCGCGACCACGAACTCCTGGAGGGATCCCTTCGGGTTGCGCTCCAGCTCCGCGATGCCTCCCATGACGTGGAGGGTTATCCGCGGGGTGCGGATGCCGAACAGGCGGGCGGCGAGGGCGTGGCCGAACTCGTGCAGCACGATGAGGGCGAACATGGTCGCGAGCGTCAGCGTCTGCCAGAGGGCCCGGTCAGCGTCCTCCCTCGTGAAGGCGGAGCCCGCCATCACGGCCACGAGGACGAGGAACAGCCCGTGGATCCTGATCTCCGAGCCGAGGACCCGGCCTATTCTGTAGCTCTTGAGCATTCGTGCGGGCGCCTTTCCTGGACAGGATTCATGCCATCAGCATGACGGTCGCACAAGATGAGTCCTTTGGCTACGGGTTCGGAGGCGCGGGCGGGGCGAGCTCGGCGATCCCCCGGTCCACCATGTCGTTGAACGCCTGCGACCGCGGGCCCTTCCCGCGGAACACCTCGAGGGCGTGCCGCTCGCTCTCGGCCATGACCTCGCTCACGACGTTGCTGACGGAGATGCCCTCCGCGCCGAGCAGCCTCCTGTCCTCCGGCGACAGGGCCTCGAAGTAGGAGCAGTCGTCCGACATGTGGATGAGGAAGGGCTTCCGCCATGCCGACAGGCTGCGCGAGATGCCCCTGACGAGGTCCTCGAGGGTGTCGCAGACCAGCAGCTCCTCATCGACCTCCCTCGCCCCCTCTGCTCCGCCCTGGGCAGTCCTGAAGACGCGGACGGCCCATTTCCCGTCGTGGTGGATCCTGTTGGTCTCCAACGCTACGGCGAAGTAACGGTCACCGCGGTCGAAGTAGGCTCCCGCGTAGGCGTCGCCGGAGTCGTTCCAGTTGCTCAGGAGCACGTCCCTTTCGCCGAGCGCGTCGGCGTGTTCCCAACTGGTCGCGAACCCGATGTCGGGGAACCGTTCGTACAGAGTCCTCTTCGCGGCACCGATGATCGCGATCTCCATCTCCTCCGGCGACTTGCCCGACATGCCCGACCTCCATCGAATCCCAAGCCCAAGCTTTCGCCCGATCCCAAGCCAAAGCTTCCACGCCCCGGAGCAAGGCGCCAGCCACCAGTTGCGCCCCCGCAGCGGCGGTGCGTACCCTTGGAAGGCGTCCAGTCAGTAATACCCCTTATGGACTATAGTCTCGGGCGCATGTAGCCAGCGGGCCAACAAGAGCAACCACGACCGAGCGCAGGAAATTGACATTGAGTCCTTACGAGCTCCTCGCCTCCCTCTGCGGCGACAACTGGGTGGTCATCCACGTCGCAACGAACCTGCTCATCGGCCTCGCCTACCTGTCGATCCCGACTGCCATCGTCGCCTACCTGCGCAGGCGGCCGGACATCGAGAACAGGTGGATCTTCTGGTGCTTCACGGCCTTCATCCTCGGGTGCGGGCTCTCGCACTTCGGCCACATCCTGTCCCTCTGGGACGTCAGGTTCTACTGGGTCGCCATGGCGATCGACGTCGTCACGACACTGATCTCCTGCGCGACGGCCATTGCCCTGTGGCCGATGCTCCCTGTCCTCGCGAGGATCCCGACCCCGAAGCAGTTCATGATGACGATCAGGGAACGCGACGAGGCCGTCGGCAAGCTCCACCAGCACAAGGAGATCCTCGTCAAGGAGCTGAACCACCGCGTCCGCAACAACCTCCAGATCCTCCAGAGCCTCGTGTCCATGATGATCAGGGAGGTCCGCGGGACCAAGGCCTCGCGCGCCGTCCCTGCCCCGGCCTCCCCGGAGCAGCTTCTCGGCACCATCCTCAACCGGATCATGGCCGTCTCCCGGGTCCACGACCGCATCTACTCGGACGGCCTGGAAATGGGGCGCATCGAGACTCGCGAGTTCATCGAGGCCATCTCCCGGGACCTCGCCTTGCAGTTCGACGCTGAGATCGTGACCGACGTCGACGCCATGACGATGTCGGTGGACGAGAGCGTCCCGGTGGCCATGATCGTGAACGAGCTCGTGACGAATGCCGTGAAGTACGGCAGGCGCGGAAGCGAGAAGGCCAAGGTCAAGGTGAGCCTCAAGGAATCGGGCAAGGACACCTGGCTGCTGGGCGTTGAGGACAATGGCCCCGGAGTCTCAGCCGACGCGGCAAGGAGCGGATCGATCGGCATGCGGCTGATCCGCAGGCTCTCGGCGCAGCTCGGCGGCACCCTCGACGTCCTCTCCACGCCGGAGGGTGCCAGGTTCCAGGTCAGCGGCATCCGTATGGCGTAGGGTCTGCCACCCGGCCTTGCGCCGTCAGGGGCTCATTCCCCCGCTTCGGATGTCGGCTGCGCCCCTTCCGCCTCGACGGCGAGGCGCAGCCGCTCGATGACGAACCTCCGCCTCAGGGCCTCCGTGCATTCCTTGATGGTCTCAGCCCGGCTGTCCTCGTAGGACCATTCCTCCATGGCCCACTTCCAGCCGTCTCCCTCGTAGGGGCCGACGGGGTTGTCGGGATCGTTCAGCCCGGTGACGCTTTCCATGACGTTCAGCAGTTCGCGGAGCGGGGCCTTCGTCGAGCCGCCGTGGATTTCCTCGTGGGTCGCCCGCAGGTCCGCGATCGCCCGGAGTCCCTTCGAGTTCAGCCGCCAGACCGGCAGGTCCATTCCCCGGCTGACGTAGCCCTGCAAACACGGGAGCTCCGAATCGGCCCCGAGAGGCCTCCTCACCTCGAGACCGACCGCCGTCCCGACGGACCCGGTGCGGATGTCGAGGCCGAGGTCGCGGCCGATCCGCTCGATCACGTGAGCCTGCCTGGGCGTGAACGACAGGATTCCGGCCTTGTAGTGCCTGTGCGCCCTGACGCTCACGTCGATGACCGCCTCGCCGTCCCCGGTGAAGTGGGGGTCGACCTCGAGCAGGAAGCGGGAACCCCTGTGGTAGAGCGCGCCGCCGAAGGCGACGAAGTCCGGACCGTCCTCTCGCCGTCCCCGCACGTGGCAGGGCTGCCGGAGGCGGACCCTTCCCTGCGGACTGGCGATGACGGCCGAAACCGTGATGTGCCGGCCTGCGTAGTCGTGGACGCTCACGTACTCGGTCCCGTCCCCACCGACGACCACGGTGAACGGATCGTGCGCACCCCCGGCCTGGGCGTAGGGGGGCAGGAGCGTGTAGCCGAATGCCGCTTGCTCGTCGATCGCCGCGAGTGAGGGAGCCTCGACGTAGCCTTCGCGGTGCCCGTGCCTGTTCCACGGCATCAGGCCGTCCGGGCGCGCCGCCATGACGGTCTGGGTTCGGGCTTCGACGACGATGTACATGGGGTTCCTCTCTTTGTGCGCGGATTCGATGCTCGACCGATGTCAGGGACCTACCAGCGGCCGCGCACGACCCTGCGGACGACGGGCGGGAAGCCCAGCGCGAAGGCAAGGGCGGTGCTGCTGGCCATGCTCAGGGAGGCGAGTCCGTACACGCCCTTCGGCAGTCCCAGCGACTCGAGGAAGCTCCAGGTGAGGCCGCCGACCCCCATCGCGACCGCGACGGAGCAGATGCAGCACATGATGGCGGCCGTGTTGGCGTAGATGCGCTCGGCGCGGTCGGACGTGAAGGGGGCAGTGGCCATGTGAGGACTCCGAATTCTTGGCCCTGCTTAGATCCCGCCCCGATCAATGTCAACGAGTCCTTTCGCTATGGATTGAATCCTTATCGACGAACTGCTACAGGTGCCGCCGTACAGCCAGAAGAGGTGCCACGATGATCGAATACGTCGCCCGGATGCTCCGGTCCACGGACACGCTGCCCGCCGCAGACCCGGCATCCGTCGTCTCGTCCGCCGACCTGGGCGACGTGCTGTGGTCGGGTGCGGCGTTCCTCGAGACGACGACAGGCACCGCCTACGTGCACCATGCGTGGGCGCTTTCCCTCGTGCTCGCGATCGCCGCAGTGCTTACCCTCATCCTCTGGACCCTTTCCAGGAAGGGCCAGGACGAAAACGGGACCGGACGCATCGTCGTCCCGGCCGCGCTCGGCGCCGTCGTGTTCGTCCTCTTCGGCGGCCTCTCCCTCCTGTCCCTGCCCGAAGTCCACGAGAAGGCGCATACGGTCTACGCCATCACCCCCACGAGGATCGTCAAGTTCACCCGAGGCGGGGGCCGCGTCGACATCCCGGCCTCGGCCATCTCGACCGTCAGCCTCTCCGACGAGGGCAAGGTCCTCATCCAGCTCAACAGGGGGACGGTCGAGATCGAGACGATGGACAAGGCGAGGATGCGGGCCGCCCTCGACACACTGGTCAAGACGGCGGGGCATGGCACCAACGCCATCCGCGAGACCCTGGGCTAGCACCCGCAGGACCACCTTTTGAACAGCAAAGGATCTCACCGATGATCAGCTACATCACCGCCCTCCTCCGCATGACCGACACCCTTCCCGCCGCCGATCCGGCCGCAATGGCGTCCGCAGCCGGGATCGACGATGCGATCTGGACCGGTCCCGCCCTCCTTCCGTCCACGGTCGAGGCGTCCTACGCGAACTCCCTCTGGTTCGCCGGCATCGCGGCGTTGAGCTTCCTCGCCTTCATCGCCCTGATCCGTGCCGCGCGACGGCCTCAGGCAGCATCCTCTGACTCGTACGGGGGTTTGATCATCCTGTCGGCGCTCGTTGCCATGGCCATGACGGTCGGCTTCGCCGGGCGCCTGCACAAGATTCCCTATCATGCCCGCGAGGCATACGTGGTCACGCCGACGCGCATCGTCGTCCTTGGCGTGAAGGGCGAGAGGAACGACTACCCCGCCTCGGGCATCGTCCGGGTCAGCCAGTCGGCTGACGGCAGTGTCGTCGTCAAGCTGAGCGACAAGACCGAACTCGTCCTCGAGGCGATGGAGAAGCAGAAGCTCCATGCCGCCGTCAACCGTCTGATCGAGACGGCGGGACGTGGCGCCGACGTTATTCGCGAGAGCCTGGGCTGAGTTCCGACAGGGATCGAGGAGACCGGCAATGGCAGAAATGAATGCGGGCACGTCACAGGCCGATGTCGCGGCAATGTCACGTGAAGAGCTGGCATCGGAGGTGACCCGCCTCCGTGCCGTCCTCAGGGAGTCCCATAGGCACGGCTTCTGTGCATGGGCAGGCCCCGCGAGCCTTGCCGAGTATTCCGATCTCGAAAGCATGGAGGCCGAAGCCTGGCAGGGCTTCCTCGCAGCTCGGGAGGGAACCGGGAATGCGTGACCGGATCTGGAAGTGCGCCGACGGGCGGCTGATCCCGATCTCACGGATGACGGACGCGCACCTCCGCAATGCCATCGCGAAGGTGAAACGGGACCACTGGCGGCTCGAGTTCCTGTCGAGGCTCGAACTCGAACTCACGATCAGGATGCTCCGCGACCAAGCCGCCTGACGGCACCTCCCGGTCGCCTCAACCTTCGGGAAGGGTTCCGGCCTCCCCGAAGGAGCGGACCACCTCGATCCGCCCGACGATGGACGCATTGAAGGCGGTCATCTCATCGGCAGGGATCCAATACTCGAGGTGGGCGCGCCCTCCCGCCTCCTGCACCTCGTACGCATCGAGGTAATCCCTCCTGACCTCGAAACGGGTCACGTAGCCGCTCCCGCTCGCGGGCACGTTCCAGTCGCGGGCGATCTTGACGGCGTAGTCCTCGGACAGGACGGGATAGAAGATCGGCTGATCCGGCAGCCTCGGCGGGAACTCCCGCATCCCCGAGGAACGGATGAGCTGCAACTCGGCCGGCCCGATCGGCCTCCAAAGCGTCACGGTCTCGGTCACGGGAACCTCCGTCACGAAGCCAGCTTCTTCAGGGCGAGCTTGATGAGGATCTGCGTGGAGACGCCGTCGGGGGACTCCTGCAATGCCTTGGAGACGGCCTCTGCGGCCTTCTGTGCCGGGTAGCCGAGGTTGGCCAAGGCCTCGACGGCCTCCTGCGTTTCCGAGGTCACGACCGCAGCACCGCCCTCGCCTGCCACCATGAGATCGGACGGGATTTTCCCCTTCAGCTCGGCGCAGATCCGCTGGGCGAGCTTGGGACCGACGCCGTTCGCCTTGGAGATGGCCTTGTCGTTCCCACCGGTGATGGCGATGGCCGCCTCCGCAGGCGACATGATCGAGAGGATGCCGAGGGCGACCTTGGCGCCGACGCCCTGCACGGTCTGGAGGATGCGGAAGAGGTCGCGCTCCGTCACCTCGCGGAAGCCGTTCAGGCGGATCATGTCCTCGCGGACCACGGTGTCGATCCAGAGGGCGACGGCGCCCTGCTCCGCCGACAGAGCGTCCAGCGTGCTCGCCGAGCAGTGCACGACGTAGCCGACGCCGTTCACGTCGATGACGGCGTGGTCCGAGGCCACGGCCTCGACAGTTCCCTTCAGCCTACCGATCAAGGTTTTAATCCTCCGCCATCGTGGTCGAGTTCATTCTCCGGCCTTGCCGTGAATGCCTCCGGGTTCATGATGGCCGTGCCCAAATCCCCCTGTCTAGTGAACCAGACCGCGTCGTATCCTTGCGCCTCGGCGCGGCGGACGACCTCGGAGCAGCTCGGGAGCATCTTCGTGCCCGGCCTGAACAGCCCCTTCGCCACGCTGCGGTACTCCCGCGACCCCTCGTAGAGGATCCGCGCCTCGGGCTTCGCCTCCCAGACCGTGATGATGGGGCAGTAGAAGGCGGCCTTCTCCCTGTCGCTGGAAACGAAGAGGCAGCGGTCCCAGTTGTCGTCGCCGGTCCTGATGCGGGGGCCGTCGTAGGACGGGTCCTCGCCCCTGTAGAAGATGCGCGGCCTCTCGGGCATGTCCGTCCTCCTCACATTCCCATGGATCGGGTGGCCTCGTCGGCCTCCGGCAGCGGATCGAGTCCGTCCCTGTCCTCGGACCTGGCCGGACACCTGAGTTCGGGGAACTCGCTCCCCTGGACCTCGAAGGTGCTGCCGTCCGGCCTCTCGAACAGGAAGCGTGCCTCTTCGAAGCTCGTATCCGTCAGCGCCCTGAGCGTCTCCACGCCCATCTGCACATGCACCCGGTCCGGGTGCTTCCTGGCCACGCGATGCAGGCGCTGGAGCATGTCGATCGTGCTGAAACGGTCGAACATCTGGCGTGTCCAGCCGGCCCTTTGCAGGGCCTTGCCGAGGTCACGCTCGTAGATGCGCGCGACGAAGTCCTGCGGCGCCCCGTCCCTCCTGAGCACGTCGCACCTGGCCATCAGGGGCTTGCGCGTCCCGTGGTAGAGATCACGGTACTGCGCAACGAGATCGTCGACCGGCGTCATGCTGACCTCCTCCCTCAGATGGTGTGGGTGGGCGTCTCGTCCTCGTCCCAGTCGTCTTCCGACGGCTCGAACAGCGAGAAGTCGTCGTCGGGCATCACTCCTTCGGAACGCCCGATCTTCATGCCTCCCTCGATCTCGCGCAGGATGCCCAGGTCGCACCGGACCGCGAACGGCAGGTGCTCCATGAGGCCTGTGGGATCCACGAGATGCGTGCGCCCGAGGTCTCCCGTCGCCAGGTGGAACTCGATGGTCGGGTCCGGCTCCCTTCCCTCCAGGACTCGCGCGATCAGGTCGGCGGCCCCACGGGAGTCGCGGCTGTCGGCATGCACGCGAAGGCTTATGGGCTTCCCGTCGTCCCCCAGGCCGACGATGGCCAGGTAGGCGTTGTGATCGGCCATCAGGTCCGAGTCGTGGTGGTAAACCGCCAGGCCTCCCTCTACGGGCACGGCGAAGACGTGCTTGTCCCTGTCGTCGTAGGCGAGGAACTGCTTCCCCCAGACGTAGCCTGCCGACTTCAGCCGGCGGGCCGCCTCGAGGACCCCGTCGGCCACGTCGGGGAGCTGTTCCCTCATGATGCCCGCATGAAGTTCCCCTATGACGGTCTCGCAGATCTCCCCCGGCATCCCGCCGTCGAGTTCCACGGCGTCCTCGAATGCCCGGACGACCTCCGGCATCGCGTAGATGTGCACGTCGAAGCCGCCGGGCCGCTCGTGGGGGAACCGGAGGGCAGGCCTCACCGCGTCGCAGAACGCGAACCACTCCGCCAGACGCCACCTCGGGCAGTGGCCGCTCACGAGATGGCGATCCCCGTCCCTGAGGACCTTGCCCGCCGCGATGTGCCTGCGCCCCTCGTACCCGTCCGGATCGATGGCCGAGACCTTGACCTCGGTGGTCTCGAACCTGTCGCTCGGCTTGCCCGGCTCGATGCGGACGAGATGGCTGTCGCCGATCCTTGCCGTAATGGAGGGACCATCGGCCACGACGTCCATGCCGGGAACCGCCGCTGGATTGCCCGAGGCCGCGATGGCCCGGAGGGCGGCCCCGAGGCGGTGGATGCCGGCCGCGATGATCGCGTTCCGAACCTCCCTCGGGGTCTCCTCCGCGATCAGGGTGCGCCCCTCGCCGTCCTCAGCGGCGAACCTCGCGGCCAGCGGATCGACGAACTCCCCGCGCAGCGTCCTCAGCGTCGTGTCCAGATCTGCCATTGCCCGCCTCCGTTCGAGCAGATGGTCGCCGTCTCGGGTGCCGCCCACAAGGGCAGCAAGGAATCCTTTTGAGCAGGGCGGCTTCCCCGTGAGTCCTGTTGACCGTGATCGTCTGCCTGGATATGCAGTCCTGAACTTGCGGAGACACCCCGTGATCGTCGTGATCCAGTGCGCGGCAACAAAGCGGCCCGAGGCCGGCTTCCTCAGGGACGGGAACGGCACCCCGGTCACCTTCGTCGGCGCTCCGGGTCTTGCCCCCGGCAACCCTTGCGGAATCCTCGCGAGACCCGACGATCCCGTCGGCGACGGCCGCTCCTGGCGCGACGTCCTTCTGCAATACAACGAGGAGCCGTCGGGCAACCCCTATGGGCTGCTCCCCGCCTCCGAGCTTTACGCCAACCCAGTCTACCGTCGCCTCAACGAGCGGTTCGGCGATGACCGGACGTACATCCTGTCGGCCGGATGGGGCCTGATCAGGTCCGACTTCCTCACCCCGGCCTACGACATCACCTTCAGCGGACTGGCCGACCCATGGAAGCGCAGGCGGGGGAAGGACGTATACCGGGACCTCGCGATGCTGCCCGTCGACACCGACGAACCGGTCGTCTTCCTCGGCAGCAAGGACTACCTGCCGCTGTTCCTGTCACTGACGGATGGGATCAGGGGTCCGAGGACCGTGGTGTACCGCTCGGTCCACGAGCCGGAGGCACCAGGCTGCAAGCTGCACCGCTTCGAGACGCGGACCATGACCAACTGGCACTATCAGGCGGCCGAAGCCCTCCTCTGCGGCGCCCTCGCGGTCTGACCTGCGTCAGAGGGTAGGACCATCCTCGTTTCTGTTCCGGTCCCATGGCTCGAGATCGTCGAAATGGGTGCGCTCCTCCATCCCGTCGTCGAACTCCCTGCCGTTCCTGATGGACGCGATGACGTGCGAGCAGTTGCCGATGGCGGACGCGACGGTGTGGGCGACCTGATGGCGGTTGAGCAGGTCCGTCCTGCCGAGCGATCCGGTGCGCAGGTCCATCTCCATTGCCGGGACGGAGTCGCAGGCACCCGCGACAAGGCTCTCCACGAAGGCTGAGGGACTGTCCTTCTCCCTGTCCATGGGATGGATCTCGAATGCCGCAATGCCTCCGTCCCCGTCCGTCCTGACAACCGCAACGAGGCCCGTGTGCAGGTCGCAGAGGTCGATGTTCTCGAAGAACACTGCGGCTCCGCCCTCGAAGGGAATCGCGAAAGTCCGGAGGTCGGTGTCATTGAAGGCCAGGTACTTCTCGCCCCAGCGGAAACCGAGTCCCATGAGTCCGTCGTGGACGCGGGCGATGCCGTCGGCCCAGATGGGCATCATCAGTCTTTGGTGGGTTGCCCGCTGCGTCGTCAGGACCGACCTCCAGTTCTCGCCGGGAACCCCGCCGTCCGCCTCCGTCAGTGCGACGGCAGCCTCTGACCCGTCGAGGTCGAAGCGGTTCCGGATGAAGAGGTCATGCCTCGGCTCGTGCGGGACGGCCACAACCGGACGCACGGCCTCGCAAAAGAGCAGGAAGTCCGCAGCCCTACCCGAATCCAACCTTCCGGAGGCGCAGTTCCGCCCCCTGACGGTGAAGACCCGGCCGACGGCGAGGTCGGACGAGAACATCGGGTCCCTGCTCGACCGGATCACGGCGATCTCAGTAGCCGGATCGTCGTCTCCACGCGTGAGATAGACGCTGAAGACGGGGTCCGTCCCGGCCGTCAGGGTCAGCTCCCCGTCCCTCTCGGCTACCGCGATCCCCTCAATGACGGCACCGGATGAGGCCATCTCCCGCATGGCCGGAACGAGGTTGTTGAGGGTGACCGCGACCAGCCCCTCCTCCAGCTCCACCGCCCTCGCCTTGACCATGTGGTCGATCATGTCGTTCCTGGGCCAGTCGCGGGCCGCCTCCAGGTCCTCGGGCGTGATGTCCCTGTCCGGATCGACCACGAACAGTTCCAGCAGGCTTCCCCTGGCCTCGGCGGCATCCATCTCACATTCCTCCATCGTCCCAGGCATTCTTGCGGTGGGACGGAGACAGGGACAACGGAAGCCGCCGAACGGCGCATTGTCCCATGCCACGCCGCCGAACCTCATTGTCGGGTCATTCTCCGCCAAATGGGTCCGCCGTCATGTCCGTGCAGTTCTACTCCTCCTCCGCACCCTCGAAGCAGAAGGCCCCAAGGCGCGTGGATGCGCCCGACGTGGCGGTCCGCGCCGGCTTCGACCTCTACCTCGAGGGCAGGAGCGTCATGCTCCGGAGGAACGAGGCCGACGGCGAGTACGTCCTGCTGGGCCACATCAGGGACGGGGCCGGCGGCGATCCCCGCGATCCGTCATGGAACGTGGGTCGCTACTCGGACCTGCATGACGGCTTCGTCGAGATCAGCGGGTACGAGGGGCGGGCCATGACCCTTGCCGAGGCCATCGATGCCGCCTCGATCCTTCCCGACCTCGACGGGGAGCAGAGGACCTATGACAGCCTCGACGACGCCATCTCGGACAGCAATCGCTTCGTAATGTGATGTTTCGTCGGCTTGCCTGTCCACAGGGCGGTCGTTAGGTCGGCCGCCTTTCGCATTCCGCGATTGCCCATCCGCCGCCCCTCCCCACACAATCGACACGCAACGAAACTTAGACAGAACACCCATGGCCAAGCTCCACTTCCTCTACTCCGTGATGAACGCAGGCAAGACCACCCATCTCCTGCAATGCCGTTACAATTGGGTGGAGAACGGCGGCAACGTGCTGCTCTTCACGAGCGTGATCGACGACAGATTCGGGGTCGGCAAGATCACCTCCCGGATCGGTCTCGAGGCTGATGCCACGCCCCTGAGGAAGACGGACGACATCCTCGAGATCGTGGGCAGGGAGCACGCGGAGAAGCCCGTGACGGCGGTTCTCGTGGACGAGGTCCAGTTCATGACCGCCGAGCAGGCCTGGCAGCTCTCGGCCATCGTCGACGAGCTGAAGATCCCGGTGATGGCCTACGGCCTGAAGAACAATGTCTTCGGCACGCTCTTCAGCGACGCCATCGTCCAGCTCATGGCCCTCGCGGACGACTTCCAGGAGATCAAGCAGCTCTGCCACTGCGGCCGCAAGGCGACTATGATCCTCAGGTACAACCGGGAGGGCGTCCCGGACCGCTCCGGCGAGGTCGTCGAGGTCGGGGGCGAGGGACGCTACGTCTCGGTCTGCCGCCGTCACTGGAAGGAGGGCGACATCGGCCCCCTGTCGCGCCGGCTCCTGGAGGAGGCCGACGGCATCCGGTGCGAGGGCGAGGCGGCCTGAAGGATTCGCGCTCCCCTTCGGGAAACCCTTGTGCTATGTGGCCCCGAAGCCTTGAATGGCCGGAAGCACATTGCTTCCCCAGGAGATGACCATGACGAACACGCGCACTATCACCAGCATCGAGACGACCGACGGCCGCTACAACAAGGTCGATGAGAACGTGTGGTGGGACAAGACCGGGATCGACCTCGTGGACGAGTCCGTCGTCGACGCCCACATGGAAGCCAACAGGGTCGGCGTCGTGGTGATCGAGTCCACCGAGGAAGTCGCCGCCGAAGACGAGCCTTCCGTTCCCGGCCTGCGCTGAGGGACGTCCCTTGCAACAGGACGTCGTTCCCGGCCTCGAGCTCGATGACATCTCGGCGATCCTGCTGCGGGCGAAGGAACTCGGCTTCCAGGGATTTGGCGGGGCCTGCGGCGAGGCCGCCATCGCCATCAACCGCGTCATCTTCGGCGGGGCGGGAACGCTCGTCGGCGCCTTCAACGAGGCGTTCCTCGAGCATGGCCGGGCGATCGGCCACGTCGCCGTGCTTCTCGGCGGCCGTTACTGGGACGCTGACGGCGAACCCAAGGAACTCGAGGACGTGGAATCGTGGGGGATGCTCGATCCCGTCGACGAGGACCACGCCGAGGAGGCCGAGCGCCTCGGCTTCGCCTGGGACGAGGACGCGGCCTACGCTGTTTCCATGGTGGAGTTCGAGGGCGAATCCGAGGTCATGCTGCGTTTCGGGGTCGAGCGCATCGGGCGTCTGAGCGACATCCTTCGCCAGGCCCGGCAGGAGCACGAGCGGGACTGGGCGGGGTCCCCCGCCGTTTGAGACTTGCTGTCCCTCCGCCGACTTTCCTAGAAAGGCAATCTGGAGGACACGATGTCGAGCGAACCCCAACTGGCCACCATGAACGACCTGAGGCTGACGAGGGACGGGTACTCCGCGCTCGTACTGGGCAACATCGTCTATGCCGCAGTCGGGTTCCGCGACGAGATCGCCGTCTGCGATGCCTTTCTGCGCAGTAAGCCCGTCGAGGAGATGACCATCGACCAGTTCACCCGAAACGGCACCTACGTGAAGGACCTTCCGGCCTTTGTCGCCGAGATCAACGACCTCGCGGTGGACAATGAGCAGGTCGCCCGGCTGGGACGCATCAGAAGGCCCAGCAAGACGTCCACGGATTGGGGAACGTCCCAGAACGCGGTGATCTACGCCCGCGGCATCATCAAGTACGAGACGGCCGGGCACGGCGGGTTCAAGGTCAGCAAGACGGTCAACGAGAAGATTCTGGAGCCGTACCGCAATACGGACGACGATGGCATCGGCTGGTACGAGGAGGACACCGAGTGGGCCAAGGTCGCCGCCAGCTTCCCGTATCTCTTCACTGACAGGGAACTCCGTAATGCGGAGAGAACCCTCCGGGACTGGCATCCCTTCGAGTACGAGAAGGTCAACGGGGTGGTGATCCCGGAGGGGGAGTCCCGCGTGAAGGACGAGCACCTCTTCAAGGAACGGCATGCCAACGACTGGATCGTGATCTCCGCCAAGCAGTCGGACGAGCACGAGGGAATGGCCAGGTGCACCGCAACGGTCGGGGGCAAGCGCAGCTACCGCGAGAACGGCAAGGATTACGTGTTCGAGGAGAAGGATTTCCTCGTTCCCTTGGATGAGTACCGCGCCCGCCCCAAGTACGGCTTCGTCATCGACCCCGAAAGGCATCAGGAGCTCGACGCGGCCGCAGCGCCTGGCATGTAGCTGGGCCGACCGGGACCGGCGACGGCCCCGGTCCGTGCGGGTTGAGACTTGCGCCCCCGGGGCGAACTCTCTCATGAAGGATATGGAGGGGATGATGGCGAACGAACCCAAGCCGATCACGGTCGATGACCTGAAGCTCACCAAGGACGGCTACTCGGCCGCCGTGGTCGGGAACTCCGTATACGTCGCGGAGGGATCGGACCCGATCACGATCAGGGCCGCCTACGTCGACCGCAAGCCCGTCGAGGAGATGACCCTCCGCGACTTCTACGTCATGACGGGCACGCGCGTCGAGGACATCGCCGGCTTCGTCGCCGAGCTGGAGGACATTGCCGAGCACCACCGCCAACTGGCCCGTCTCGGCCGCCACGAGGAATTCGGCATGGCCCGGAAGACGGCCATCCCCAGGGAGGTAACGGGCGATGTGGACGGGCCGGCCACCATCTCCGACGGCGTCACGATCTACGGTCCCGGCGTCAAGTTTCACAGCACCCCCGGCCATGGCTGGTTCGAGGTGGACGAGAAGGCGAACGCGACCATCCCCGGACCATACCGCCACGAGACGGTCAAACGCAGTTTCTTGAACGGCAACGGGACTGAAGCCAAGTGGAACCCGGATGACGGCAAGGCCGCATGGTACGAAGAGGACTCCGATTGGGCCAAGGTCGCCGTCGGCATGCCGTACCTGTTCACCGAGCGTGAGCTGCGTCAGGCAGACCATACGCTCCGCAACTGGTACCCCGACGCGTACGAGAAGGTGAACGATGTCGTCCTCCAGCCGGGCGAGTCACGCACGAAGGATACCCAGACCCTGTTGGAGCGGCACCGCAACGACTGGATCGCGGTCTCCGCCACGATGTCTCCCGATCGCGAGGGAATGGTCCTGTGCACTGCCGTGGTCGGCGGCCGACGCGGCTGGCATAACGGGAAGCAACCCGAGGAGAAGATGTTCCTCGTTCCCAAGGACGAGTACAGGATCGGGCTTATCGGGTTCGTGATCGACCCCGAACGCCACGAGGAACTGGACGACAGGCCGAAGCCCGGGATGTGATCCCGGCCCGACGGGATCGGTCGCCGCTCAGGTGGCGGCCGTCCCGTCTCCTGCCGTTCTCGCCGCCCTCATCTCCGCCCGCAGCGTCCGCCTGAGGGCCACGGCCGTCTCGGGATCGCCGAGGCTACCCGTCACCCTCTTGTTGGCCACCATGCAGCCGAGCTGGCGCATGGTGATCTCCCGCGCCCCGTACTGGACGGCGAGGGCCCTCTTGCCCAGCGAGATGTCGTAGTGGTCGCCCTGGTACCAGCGGCGCGCGATGCCGATCCGGGCCGCCATGGCGTGGACCTCCTCGTCGGTGTCCCCGACCATGTGGCACATGAGCATGCCCCTGTAGGGTGCCTTCATGTCGTCGACATATACGGCCAAGGCGGGCTCTCCCTATGGGCGGACGGTGCCGTCCGGGTGGAGGTAGCGCACGGGTTCGGGACGTCGCGGAACGACCATGTCGCGGATGCGCCCGAAGAACGCAAGCAGCCAGAAGCCATGCCATGCGGTCGAGTCCAAGCCCCAGCGATGGTCGTCCGTGGCCCAGTACTGGCGCTCGGAAGCCTCGTAGACCAGTCCCTTGAATCCCCTCATGCGATCACGCTCCAATCCTTGTGCCGGGTTCATACCACCCGGTCATGACGCCGTCTACAGGACTCGTCCGCCGCTTGCGTCCCGCGCCCGCACGGTGCCGATCGGACCATAGACCTGCTCCAACTCCGCCATCCGTCCGTCCATCATCTCCACGTGCTGGCGGGCAGTGATGAAGTAGCGGTGCAGGCGCGTGCCCTCGGGAAACGGGTTCTCGGACTCGCGGTAGGCCGCGTCCCTTGCCGTGCGGCGGTCCGCTCGCTTGTTGGCCGCCGATACTGCTCCGGGCATCAGCCTTCTCCTCTAATCCATTGCCGACAGGGCGAAGAGCATTCTCTCCATCGGCGGCAGGTGGGCCACCATCAGCTTGATGGAGGCGGTGGTCGCCCGCCTGTAAGCTCCCCTGACGCGCCTCAGTTCCTCCCCGGCCATGATGGCCGGGTTCTCCATGACGAACTCGATCATGCCCTCGGCCATGAAGTGCGGGGCGATGGTCGTGATCCCCTCCGGCGTGGCCACGGTCCTCACCTCATCCCAGTCGGCCTTCATCCGCCGCTGGAACACGTCCCTGACCTCGTCCGGCAGGCGCAGGATCGCCCGAAGGTCGTCGGCGGAGTGCCACGGCAGGTCGGCCTGGCGGTGGTTGGCGTAGAGCGGCGACGCGAAATGCCGTAGCGGCATGCCGTCGATCTCCGCGACGTGAATTGGCTCCATCCTCATGCCGACGCGATCCCGGTGTCCGCGATCCATTCGTCCCAGAGGTTGGTCACGGGCAATCCCATGTCCTCCGCGGCCTTCACGGCTGTTCCGGTTCCGCCGTCCACGCCGGACCAGAGAGCGACGACGGCATCCGCCTGCCCGAGAACCCACCTGTCCCGGTTGGTCCAGCAGCCCCGGTGCTTGTCGTTGGAATGGACATGGACGTACTCGGCCGCATCGAGCAGGCGTTTGAGTTCCTCGCGGGCGTGCTCAGGCCAGTCCTGTCCCTGATCGGCGAATGCGAGGGCTGCCACGAGCCTGACGTCGCAGCGGATCGCCGCTCGGGCCATGGCAAGGTCCCACCCGGGGGCCATGCCGGAGACGAGCTTGGCGGGGCGAACGCGGCTGACCCACGCGCATGCGAACGCGGTCAGGGTCTCCTGCGCCTCGTCCCCGAAACCGCCGAGGAGGTGCGGCTGGTGTCCGGTGACTGCGTACATCATTTCGTGCCGTTGCCCTTCGCGGCGTCCGCGATCCTGTGCTCCTCCAGCAGCTTCCTCAGGTCGGAGACCAGCGTTCCGCCCTTGCCCTCATCGGCGTCCTTGGAATTGCGTTCACGAATGCCGAGACGCTCCAACGCGTCGCGGGCGTCCTGCCGATGGGTCCTGCGGGGTTTCAGGTCGGGATTGGCGAGGGCTTGCCGCAGCTCCTCCTCGGTTTCGGGCTCCTTGTCTGCCAAGTTCTCGTAGCCGCACCACATGCCGATCGGCTCGCCCGACTTGCCGATCTCGCGCTTGGCCTTCCAGCACCCTATGCGGCGCTCGATGGCATCCGCCGCATCAGCTTCCTGCCTGCTGGAGTCCATGCTGCCCCGATCCTGAGGCGGTTCCGCCATCTCACGCGGTGCATCCGTGAGATCGAGCCGGCGCTTCAGGGTCTCCACCATCACCGCACCCGACTGGCCGATCTCCTCGCCGACGGCCGGCATCGCGGCGCGGGCCTTCGCCATCTTTTTCTCGAACTCGTCCATGACGGCCCTGATCTCCCGGGTCGATGCGTCAACCGACGCGATCGTGGCGGGAACCTGCTCGATCATGGCGATGGCGCGGTCGAAGCGGGCGAAGAACCCCTCGGCGACGTACGCGGCCGTGGCGGAGACGATCAGGAGCGACGCGCCGATCACGATGGCTGTCGGGGAGGCTTTCATGGCGGGTCCTTCGCTGGATCGAATTCTTGCGAAGGCTCGATAGCACGCGAGTCCTTTGATGTCGACAAGGATTCGTATAATTGACTCCTTGGCGTTGCGCCGGATACATGCGAGTCCTAGTGAGCACTTCAGGACCGACCATGCGACCGTACCCGTTCAGGCTTCTGCCCTTCTCGACCTGCCTCGCGGGATTCGCCGTCGCGGCCTGGCACGCCTCCGGCGACCCGCTCGCGGCCGCGGCCGCCGTCTCCCTCGGCGGCCTCTCGGCCCTCGGCATCAGGGACATGGTCCAGGGCAGGCACGCGGTCCTGCGCAACTACCCGGTGGTCGGGCACCTCCGTTACCTGCTGGAGTCCATCCGGCCCGAGATCCAGCAGTATTTCATCGAGTCGGACAACGAGCAGGTCCCGTTCTCCCGGACCCAGCGCTCGCTCGTCTACGCAAGGGCCAAGCAGGAGCCTGCCGACCGCCCCTTCGGCACGCTGACGGACGTGTACGGCGAGGGACATGAGTTCATCGGCCACTCGATCGCCCCGGCCAAGAAGCAGGTCGCGGCTGACATGAGGGTCCGCATCGGCGGCCCCGACTGCCAGCGCCCCTACTCCGCCTCCGTCATGAACGTGTCGGCGATGTCGTTCGGCTCCCTGAGCGCCAATGCCATCCGTGCCCTCAACAAGGGAGCATGGCGCGGAGGCTTCGCCCACGACACGGGAGAGGGAGCCATCAGCCCGTACCACCTGGAGTTCGGCGGCGACCTCATCTGGGAGATCGGCTCCGGCTACTTCGGCTGCCGCGACGAGGGCGGCCGCTTCAATCCGCAGCGGTTCAGGCACAACGCCACCCAGCTTCCGGTGAAGATGATCGAGATCAAGCTCAGCCAGGGCGCCAAGCCCGGCAAGGGAGGCATCCTCCCGAAGGAGAAGATCACGCCCGAGATCGCGGAGACCCGCGGCATCCCGATGGGGCAGGACTGCATCTCTCCCGCCAGCCACTCGGCCTTCTCGAATCCCATCGAGATGATGGAGTTCATCCGGACCCTCAGGGAGCTGTCGGGCGGCAAGCCCGTCGGCTTCAAGATGTGCGTCGGCCACCCGTGGGAGGTCATGGCCCTAGTCAAGGCCATGCTCGAGACGGGCGTCACCCCCGACTTCGTGGTCGTGGACGGCTCCGAGGGCGGCACGGGCGCCGCTCCCGTCGAGTTCACGGACGCCGTCGGGCAGCCGCTCCGCAACGGACTCGTCCTGATGCGGAACGCCATCGTCGGCGCGGGCCTCAAGGACCGCATCCGCATCGGCGCCAGCGGCAAGATCGTGAGCGGCTTCGACATCGCCCGTGCGATGGCCCTCGGCGCGGACACCGTGAACTCGGCCCGCGGCTTCATGTTCGCGCTCGGCTGCATCCAGGCCCAGAGCTGCCACACGAACCGCTGCCCGACGGGCGTCGCCACCCAGGACCTGGCCCGCCAGAACGCACTGGTGGTCCCGGACAAGGCGGAGCGCGTCTACAACTTCCACAAGAACACGGTCTCGGCCCTTGCCGACATCGTGGCGGCCGCAGGGCTGTCCAGCCCGTCCGAGCTGCGCCCTCACCACCTGTTCAAGCGGGTCTCGCCGCACGAGGTGGTCCCGTTCGACAGCCTCTACCCGTTCCTCGAGGACGGCGAGCTCGTCGAGGGCACGTCCAACGAGACCTACGCCCGCCTCTGGAGGATGGCGCGCGCCGACTCCTTCTCCGCAACGGCAGCCTGACAACCCCATCCCTTCAGTGATCCACATGGCCCGCAAGCACCTCGTCCCCGCGCTCCTGACCGCCTGCCTCGCCGCGGCCGGTTCCGCCTTCATGGTTCCCGCATCCATCGAGACCGCCGAGGCCTCCGATCCCACGGAGGAAGGGTTCCGGCCACGGGTTTCCGGCCTCCGCTCCGCCTCCTTCGGCTATGGTGTCGACGAAGTGGCCTTCGGTCCCGGCGAGCGCTTCGAGAGCGTGACCCGCGACCTCTGCGAGTTCATGGCCCTGGCGGGGGTCGGAAGGTCGAGGACATTGTCCGTGAACGGCAGGGAGCTTCCCGTCGGCCCCTCGGCGGCCTCGGCCTGCGCAGACGGAAGCGACAACGTCGTCGTGATCGGCTCTGCCCCGTGACGGGACGGAAAAGGAAAAGGGCGGACCGGGGTCCGCCCTTTTGTCCGGGTTGCCTTCATCCTGGGCGGGTCCGTTGAAGTCCTTCAACGGCTGCCTTCCAAAGCCACCCCTGCCCTTCTGGGTCAAGTGGCCCGGTCGGTGGGCCACGGAATGGGCCATCCGATCCCCGCCGGGTTTTCTGCCCGACGGACGCTTCGCCGCTTCTCGCGGGTCAGGCGCCAGTTAGGACAACCCCGATGCCCCGGCCGAACGCGCCGCCCGAGGACTGATGGAACCTAAGCCATGAGGAAAGGATTCGCAACAGCCGAATCCCTCCCATGCGCCTTCGCCTGCGCGGGTCAGCCGTGCCCGGCTCCTCGCCCCTCGTTCCTGCGGACGCGAACGACGGTCAGGGACTCCACGCCTGCCATTTTGAAGGCCACCACCCTGTGCCGCCCCTCCATCAGGAATCCGTCCCTGTCGTCCACGAACACGGGCAGTTGCCTCTCGCCCTCCTTCAGTAGGCGGAGGATCCTCCTCGTCCGCCGGGCATCGTCCGGGAAGTCGCGGTGGCTGTCGAGGAGACGTGCCGCCAGTTCCGAGTAGCCCGCCATGGGTTCCTCGGCCATGCACAACGAGAGTTCCTCGATGCCGCATTCCATCCACTTCGCAACGTCCGCGAGGTCACCCGCGACCTCCGGGTAAAGCGCCAGGACGGCCTCGTAACCGACCCACGTCAGGTCCATCGCTCCCGGTGCCTCGTCGCGCGGATCGCCGCCGATCATCATTCCTCTGCCTCCCGCCTCCCGGCAGGATAGCCATCGGTGCCGCATCCGTCACAACTCCCGTCAGACAGGTTTGTCGCTTGACACATCATCCGCCAGGATGCGGTAAGGATGCCCCTCGAGGAGCGTGAGCATGGCCGAGTTTCAAGTCCCCGTGAGGGAAGGCAAGGAGGACTTCGGGTCCGCCGTCAGGGTAGAGATCGCGGAACTCGACGAACGGCCGGAAGTCGCGATCGTCTTCAGCCACCCGCAGCACGGCGCCCATGAGTTCCTCCACTGGGAAGGCAGGCTCCTGCGTCCTTTCCCCGGCCTCCGCGGGGCACCCGTCGACGTCGGGACACTTTCCTCCCTCCTCGCCCTCGGCCAGACCACCGACCCGTTCAGCAGGGACCACTGGAAGAGTCCGTTCGAGCCCAGCCGCTTCACGCAGGACAGGCGGGGCACCAATCCCCTCGCGCGCAAGGGACTGTCGAGGCAGGCGAAGCAGTCCATCCGCGAGGGCGAGATCGCGGATGCGTCCGAGGGCCTCGCCTTCGTCAGGGGCGTGCTCCACTACGCCGTGGAGGAGCCGGTCCTCAACCTCGCGTTCAACAGGCTCCAGCCCGACGGTGCCGTCACCCTCGTTCCCGACTTCGGGGACAACGGGATCGTCGACGCCTCGTGGGCGAGCTTCCGTCCCGACCGCATGGATGATGCCGTTGCATGTGCCGAGGCCTTCGCCGAGGGAACCGGCCGGAGGACGGTCCCGATGGAGGGCAGTCTGGACCTGCTCATGCCGGAGGTTCTCAGGCGAAACGACGTGGAATCCGTCGTGCGCGAGGGGCTTCGTTCGTTCCTCATGTTCGTGAAGGACTTCCCGAAGCTGCGCACCCCTGAATCCCTCGCCCTGTCGAAGAAGGCGTCGGCCTTCCTGGGGAAAGGGCCGGATCTCGCGTCGCCGGAAGTCGCGGACTCCGCGTTCGTCCTCATCGCCGATGCCGTGGACAACATGCGGGCGATGGACGCCTCGAGTTCAGGCGGCATGGGAGGCGTGTCCGCCAAGGTCCTTCATGGGGCCATCCTCGAGAATCTCGTCTACTCCTGCGTCCGGTACTCGTCATACGACCGTGACTGGCTGGAGAGCCAACAGTCCCCCTCGGGGCCGAGGCCCCGGTAGACGGACCGGCCTCACGAAAACAACCAACCTCGAAGGGGAATGCAATGGCGGAATTCAAGCTGAACGTCAGGGAAGGCAAGGACGACTTCGGCCCCGTGACCGTCCACGTGTCGGAACTCGGATACAAGCCGGAGGTCGCCGTCACCTTCCATTACGAGCCCGGCGGGCACGAGGAGTTCCTGGGATGGGGCGGCAAGCTCTGGCAGGCGTTCCAGGGGCCGGGCCGCAAGCCGGTCGACAAGGAGGTGTTTGCGGCACTCCTCGCAACGAAACCCGACGGCAATCCATTCAGCTCAGGTCACTGGAAGAACCCCTTCGAGCCGAACCGGAGCAGCTTCTCCCGCGATCCCCGCCAGGCCAACCCGTTCGAGGGCAGGCGCCTGAGCCGGGACCGAAAGAAGGCGATCCGGATGGAGGAGGTCGGCAGGGCCGCACAGAGGCTCATGGTCGCCGAGGACCGTGTCTACCTGAGCGTGGACGCGCCCCGCATCCTCGTGATGGTCAACGACCCGGGCAAGACGGTATACCTCCAGGCGGAGCTTCCCAACGGCGAAGGCTACGTGGAGCCGGTGCAGTGGAATGCCTTCCGCGCGGACCGCATTGAGGATGCCGAGGCCTTCGCAAAGGCCATCGCGGATCGCGACGGGCTGGAAATCCGCCCCATGTCGGGACGGCTGGACGTGATCTTCGCGGAGCCGCTCATCAGGTCCAATGATGTCGTGGCCCCCGCGGCGAGTGCCTTGGGGCGTTTCGTCAACTTCGTGGAGGAGTTCAGCGAAAGCCTCGCTCCGGAGGTTCTCGGGAAGGCCCGCGATGCAAAGGCTCTTCTCGGTGGCAAGATGGACCTCGACTCGGTCGAGCAGGCAGATGCCGCCTACGGGGTGGTTCGTGATGCCGCCGACCTCTTGCGCGGCATCACGCCAAGCAACGCGGCCATGTGGATGCACAAGGCCGCCCTCGATGAATGCGACCTTGTGGCTCTGCGCTACGACACCGTGGACCGGGACTGGCTGGTGGAACGGTCCGCGAACCCGCTGCCCCGGTTCTGAGGGTGCGGTGGCACCCCCTCGCATCAAATCTTAAGCGGCGGCCACAGGCTACGGTCGAAGGCCGCCACCTCGTCGAAGAAGTCGGAATCTACCGTCATGCGGAAGGCTGCGGCCATGCCCCTGGCGTCGTCCCCGGCCCGGTGGGTGTGCGGGTAATACTGCTCGGCATAGATGTGCGACTCCGAGTACCGCTTCAGCAGCATCGGGATGACGTGCTCGCCCGGCCGCAGGTGCGTTCCGGCCGCGTGCGGCTCGTCCTTGAGCTCGAAATTGATCCTGGCGTTCGCGGAGACATAAAGGCGGCGGAGCCAGAGCATGTCCTGACGGGGTGCGTCCGAGAACACGAACTTGCCTCCCAAGGCACCGTTGAGGCGCTCCACGGCCTCCTGGATCGGAATTCCCTCGTCCATGACCTGCTCTCGGCTGATGCCGTGGACGTCCTCCGCCGTGACCAGCCAGTCCTCCTCGTCCCAGTCAGGTGCCGGGCGGATCAGGAAGGAGTTCACGTTCAGTCCGTCGTCGCTCCAGCCCATCTCGATGGGATACGAGGTCGCATGCAGGCCGGATGCCTCGATGTCGAAGAAGGAGAAGTCGGGCCGCAGGACGTTGGACGGCTTCGGAGGTTCGGGACGGTCTCCGCTTCCTGAAACGGGGTTCTGCTCGGTCATGGGGCCTCCTAGACGTCAAACGGCCCGGGAAAGCGTCGGAATCTTGTGACGCTGCCGGGCCGAGTCCGATGTTGTGACTCGAAAACGCGAGTCAGATCAACGGGGTGCCGGAAGTTGTCCAGCGTCGTTTTCGGGTTCGCCGGGAGCCTCGAAGGACAGTCCGCGCACCCTGTACTCGCACCGGATGGAGGCGGCAGCGGAGACCAGGGCCGTGCAGGGATCGTCGTCCCTCGTCTTCATGCTGCCGTCGAACTCGCCGACTGCATACCGGACCGTCGTATAGCCGTCCTCGGAACCGATCTCGTAGGTCGCGCCGGGGGTGATGGCCGCCGCGACCCGCAGGGCGGCGTCCATGTCCGAGCGGTAGGCCGCATCCCTGAGGTCGGAGAGGAACTTCTCCCCGTGGATGTCGGCGATGTTCTCCGCCTCGCCCTCCAGGTAGTCGTGTCCGCCCGGCATCCCCAGACGGAGTCCGACGGCGGACATCGGATCATAGGTGAGCTGCTTGGCCATTCGGGTTCCCTTCGTCGATCGGAATCTTGTGACACATGGTGAACGGCGCGAAGCTGGCACCGCGCCGTGGTCGTCAGATCGTCGGACTGAAGGCCTGGCGCTGGGCCACGAACTCGGCCCCCTCCTTGGCGGTCCTGAACTCGTTGGGTCCGGCGATGTCGCCGACCATGAGCACCCACCTGTCCCGCCCCTCGCGGACGATCGACACGGGCGGGTCCACGGCGTCGCTGACGCTCTCGAACCAGACATAGTCGTTCTGGTGGCTGAACCTCCACTCCGACGGATCGAGGCCCGCGTCCTGGGTGAGGGTCTGGTACTGCCTCTCGTAGAGCTCGTCCATGACCTCGTCGCCGGCCTCCTTTGCGGCCTCGAGCGTGGGGAACTCGCTCTGGCCGCTGCGCCCGGCCTCTTCGAGCCAGTAAGTGCGGAGCTCCTCGTCATAGGAAATCTTCAGCAGGTCGGTGTCGTCGCCCGACACGAAGGTTTCGATGGTCTCCGCGGGCATGATCCGGTACCAGAACGGTCCTGCATTGTCCCACATATCGGGCTTGGTCTCGGTGCTCATCGTTGCGTCCTCCTCTTCCGCCGCATCCTAGCCCCTCGCCTTGCAATCGTCAGCCCCGCTGGGCGCCGGGGCGGGAGGCGGCGGGGAGGGGCA
>Ga0216295_1000030_pt1 | contig 27205 bp, 30 predicted proteins | sample 21hB_Boncat_minu_FD_161281 | JGI IMG/M metagenome (GOLD analysis project Ga0216295, IMG submission 161281) | Terrestrial sediment cell enrichment communities for BONCAT metagenomics from Utah, United States - 21hB_Boncat_minus | ecosystem: Environmental > Terrestrial > Deep subsurface > Rock...
GATGATGAGGATGATCTTCTCGACATCGACGACATCTTCGGGAAGGACTTCGGCGCCGTCTGGGGCGATCAGAAGGCGTACGACCCCGATTCCCTGACGATAGGCAAGGACGCAGTCAGGACGCCGTCGCTGATGGCCGAAGGTTACACCTTCGTGGACGTCGAGGCCGGACTGCTGGTGCTGGACCCTGACGGCAAGGCCTGCGGCGGGTACATCGGCTGCGACCTCTCCCTCGACGACGAGCACCAGGGCCTTGGACTAGGGGCCGAGCTCGTGCTCGAGTTCGCGATGCGGAACGGCTGGCTGCCGACATGGAATCTCGACGAGGCAGCATACTCCGAGGCCGGGGCGGGTGCCCATCGACGGGCGCATGCCATGGCCTGCGACAGAACCTTCTTTGCCGCCAAGCGGGAAGAACTCATGAAGGCGATGACGCTGGAGGCCGACTGCGTGCCGGCGTTGGCAGGATGATCGACATGCATGCCTTCGTGGCTGGAACGGTATGGTTAATCCCGGGAATGCCTGGGGGTTGGTTGTCATAACCGCGCTTATGCGAAGTCGCTGTGTGCAGCGCCACGCCCCTTCCGAAGCCCGTCTACCGCCTCTCGGCCAAGGCCTTCAGCTTCGGGTCCGTGACCAGGGCGATGCAGCGGTCATGCTCGTCGACGATCCGCTGCGCCATGGCCGTGAGAACGCGGCTCCGTTCGTCGGCCATGGTCCGTATCCGCCGGACGAAGTCGGGATCGAGCCCGACGCGCTGGCCCGCCGTGACCTCGGTTGCGCGTCGGATGATTTTCACGCCCATGGCTGACCACTTCCTGCTCGCCTCCCAGGCGGTTCCACGAAGCTTATGCGAAGTCCCGGCCCAAGGCGATCCGGAACCCTCACGTGTCGCCGCTTCGTGCCACCTGGCTGCGCTTCAACTGGGGCTGGTGACTGCCCTCGCTGCCGGCATCCCTGTCGGTGTGCTGGAACTGCTCGCCGCCTGTCCCGCCTTCGCGGGCGGTCCGGTGCTCGGGGATCTGCGTCGCAGATGCGCCTTCCTGCTTCATCTTCAGGGCCTTGTCGGCCAGTGCCTTCTGTTCTTCCGACATGTCGGGGCCTCCTAGCCGTGGCCGCGGTTCTGGTGGTTGTTGTCGACGTCCTTGTTCGCCTGCCCCTGGCCCTGCGTCTTGGGCACTCCGCCGCCGCCGTCGCCTTTGTGGCCGCCCTGGTGGCCCGCATCCTTGTTGCCTTTCGCCACGGCCTCGTCGCTCCGGTCAGGCACGTGGCCCTTCTGCTTCTCGCTGCGGTTGTTGTGGTTCCGTGAGGTCATCGGTAACTCCTGCAATCACGGCAAACGCCGGGTCAGGAGTGCAGTTCCGGCGACTGTCCAACATCCGCGCCCTGCCCCGGTTCATGCCTTGCTTCGGGGGATGGCATCAGCTATCCGGAGCGCTGGCGAACGGCGGAGGAGTTCGGGGTGACGGAATCCGATGTGGGAACCCTCGTCCAGGTGGCCTTCACGGCCTTCTTCGGTGTCCTGCTGCTCCTCTTGCTGCTTCGAGGCTACAGGAACCCGAACCTCATGCTGGCGGGAACCATGGTCATCGCCACCTGCGGCCTGGGCATCAAGCTCCTGGTGCGTGCCGTCGGCTCCTGACGGGACCGCAGGACACCTTGCGTCGGCCTTGCCCGTCAAGGGGCGAACCCGCACAGGTGCTCCGCATCGTCGTCGTCCTCCGGTTCCGGTTCCTCGTCGAGGGCCATCCTGTCCCTGATGAACTCGATGGCCTTGCGGTAGCGCGGCTGGGGGGCGATCCCGAGCGATGGCTCGCCGAAGACGAGCGCCCGCGAGATGTTGCCGAACCCTTGGGTGACGATGATGCCCTTCAGGAGACCGCGCACCTTGGTGAGGTCGCGCCCCACGCGCTCCTCGTGTTCGCTGTGGCCCATCGGACCGGGCGTTTCGTACGGCTCGAGGCGGTACCTGGCTCCCAGGACATTCCTGTCGAAGACGAGGATGGCGCCTCCGGTCTCCGACCAGCTCCCGACGTAGTGGTGCTCGGCATAGGCGACTGGGACCACCCGCGCGAGGTCGGCGTCGCCGGCATCCTCGGGAAGCCTGTCCGCGTTCATGTCGCCGAAGTCCTCGAGGACGCTCGCCGAGCGGCCGTTGGCGAACCTGCGGGCGATGCCGATGTCCCGGCTGAAGCTGATCCCGGCGGTGCCGTTCACGCGCATGCGGTCCTCACGGACGATCTCGAGGAGCCTCGCGATGCTCGTGCCGTGGTAGAGATCGTCGGATGACATGGGTGTCCTGCGGTTGCGAGTTCCTGCCAGGAGCCTGTACGCGGGGCACGAAGGTTTCAACCGCTTGCCCACAGGGCAGGGGGTCCTGCCGCCTCCCCTGCCCTGTGCCTGCGCTGCGGGAGGGACGCGCGCCAATGTCCCGCGAGATTGCATGTTGCGGGACACGGCGGGAAGCTTGCGCATGGAGCGAGGTGCATGACCGACAGTCCCGATCCCGCAGGCAACGACCACCATCCCCTCGGCGAGGATGACCGTCTCGACGCCGTACGGACCGTCCGCTGCGGACCCCATGCCGTCCGGATCACGGTCGTCCAGCATTGGCACGGGAACTGGACCGCGCATGCGGATGTCGGCGGGCGGTCCGTCGGCTACGCCACCTTCAAGCGGGGAAGCAACGACTACGTCAGCGGCGACGACGTCTACCGGATCGGCAACGTGTCCGTCTTCGCGGAGGAATACAGGGGCAACGGCATCTATGCCGCCCTGATCGACGCCTTTGAGGCCGGCGGGCGCACCGTAATCCCGAGCGGGGCCTTCGGCGCCGAGGGGCGGCTGACCGAGGCGGGGTTCGCGGCGGCGAGGAAGCGCCTGTCGCAGACCCCTCCCCCGTGGCTGCCGCCCGGATGGGAGCAGGAGTTCGAGTTCGCCGTCATCGAGGACGGCGAGGGCGACGAACCCGACGCGGATGAAGCCGATCAGGACTGGGGGCCGATGTAGGCCGTCCCTTGCCCCGATGTGCGGCTGTCCGGGCTAAAGCCTGTTGGAGTCCTTCGTGCACCGGTGCCACCTGTACTCGAAGCCGGCTTCGTGAACCTTGCCCCGGCACCAGCCCTGTGCCTGGATCAGGGGGCCGACCTCCTCGCGCAGCTCGCAGCCCTTCATGGCCCGCTCGCCGCCGGAGCCGCGGCAGATCCCGTCGGCCTGGTCCCAGATGTCGATCAGCCTGTTGGGTCGGACGGATGCGTCGGGACGAACGGCGGCAGGCTTGGCGCCGCACCGGATCAGGCGCTGCCCGGAGAGCTCGCCGCCCGTCATCGTGAGGCTGTCCTCGCCGCTCATGCGGATCGTCACCCTGTCCTTGAACGGATCCTCCTCGCTGGTGCAGGTGCGCGAGAGGACGTGTTCGTTCCCGCGCGTCCTGACCGAGGTGATCCGGCACGAGGTCTCGTAGCCGCTCCACTGGCTGCCCCTGATGACGAACCTGGAATCGCTGGAAGGGCCGACGCGGCACTGCCCCGCGTCCGTGGCCCACGTCCCTTCGAACGGAGCCGAGAAGGCAGGGGAGGCAATGCAGACGGAGGCCGCGAGGGCGGCGATGATGGACTTCTTCACCCGGAACTCCCCACTTGATGGTGCCGCACTCCTATCACGGGCACGGGTCAGGCGGAACAGTTTCCTTGTCCTGGGCAGGGATTGAATCCGTCCTGGACCATCGGCTCGCCTGCCGGCCGTTTCGGCAATCCTTGCCGCGCGGACGCCCCGAGTTGATGCCGGACCCGCCGGCTGCCAGGGTTTCGATTGAACCGTGTATCAGCGGAGCGGCAAGAAATGGCAAAGATCGTATGGACCTCCACGGAGGCGCTCGACCTTTCGAGGTTCGACTTCTCCTACGGGCTGTCGGCGGACGGTGCGGCGAACCGCACCACGGAATCCGACCTGTTCGTCGTTCGCTACAACCAGGACGGAAGCGACCGCGACGAGTTCCGCGGGTACGGCTTCGCCTATGGCAAGGACGGGTTGCCCACGGAAGGTACGGTCACGGGCCTGGTGGGCTACGACGGCAACAGGAAGATCGGCTCGATCTCGGGCATCTCCCTCAAGGTCGCGGACGTGATCGCGGTGGCGAAGACCGACACGGCCGAGGACGACCTCGCCCTGCTGGAGAGCGTCTTCGCCGGCAACGACACGATCATCGGCGGCGCAGGAAAGGACGTCCTCACGGGGCTTGCCGGAAACGACAGGATCACGGGGGGCAAGGGCGCCGACCTCCTGTGGGGCGGCAAGGGGGCGGACACCTTCGTCTTCACGGCGGTCACGGACAGCTCCAGGTCGATCAGCGGGCGCGACATGATCCTCGACTTCTCCTCGAGGCAGAAGGACAGGCTGGACTTCAAGGGCATCGACGCCAACGCGAAGGCAGCCGGAAACCAGGCGTTCTCCTTCATCGCGAAGGAATCCTTCAGCAAGAAGGCGGGCGAGCTGCGCCTCGAGAAGTCGCTCGGGGGAGCCACGGTCCAAGGGGACGTGGACGGCGACGGCAAGGCCGACTTCTCGGTCTACCTGAAGGGCGTCTCGAGCCTCGCGAAGGCCGACTTCTTGCTGTGACCTCACCGGGCGGTGGCGGATTGTCCGGCGTCGAGCCATGCTGAAGGACCGGGACAGTGCTCCGGTGCGGCAGTCGGCCGTTTAATGCCGGCGGCGCCGTGCCTTATGATGCAATACAACAGAGACAGGTGTGCGAAGACGTCATGTTCATGGAAAGCAAGCGGAAGAAGGGAAGAGGCATCCGGCGCCAGCGAGGAATGTCGCTGGTGGAGACGGCCGCCGTCCTTGGCGTCGCCGCGACCGCGATGGGCATGTTCGCCAACACCATGGCCGACAACTCCGAGCAGCTCAAGGCGAAGGCCGCCGCCGAGCGGATGATCGAGGTCCAGAGCGCCGCGCAGGCCTACATCAAGGCGCACGAGAGCCAGCTCCAGACCCTCGTCGGCACGACGCCCATGGTGATCCTGGCCGGGAAGCCCTCTGCCACGGGTCCCGTTCCGGCGGGTCCTTCAAGCACTACTCTCCCGAGCCTGCAAGGAGGGGGATTCCTGCCGCCCTCCTTCATCGACAGGAACGCCTACAACCAGCGCCACGCCCTGCTCCTGAGGAAGACGGGACCCAACCCCAGCGACCCGATCGAGGCCATCGTGACCACCTACGGCGGAGTCGCGGTCCCGGACAGGCAGCTCGGACGCATCGCCGGTTTCGTCGGCGCGGCGGGCGGGTACGTTCCCGCGAGAACGGTGACCCCCGCCGACAATGGCCAGATCATCGGCACCCAGGGCGGATGGCGTACGTCGAGCGCCGTCTGGGGGGCAGGCACGGAGCGGCCGACAGCCGGGTCGGTCGTCGCGACGATGGCGTACGTGGACAGCAACGCCACCAGCGACTTCCTGTACAGGACACCGAACGGTGGACCCGAAGGCAACAGGATGCACGCCAGCATCGACATGAACGGGAACAACGTGTCCGGCGCGGGAACCGTCACCTCCGGGACGGTCGTCGCCGGAACGGCCCCTCCGACAATGCCGGCGGGCACCACGCTCTACTCGTCCGGACAGGCACGTGCCGCCACCGTCGTCGCGGGCAACCCGGCAGGGGCGGTTCCGGCGGGGATCAACATCTGGGCCGCGCAGGGCATCAGGGCGGAGGGCAACGTCTCGGCGGCCGGAGCCGTCACGGCGGGCGGGGCGGTTTCCGGCGCCACCGTCAGCGCTACGGCAGGCAATGTCTCGGCCAGCGGCAACATGCACGCCACCGCGTACTACGGGCAAGCGGACTGGGGCTACTACATGCAGCCACAGGGTACGAACCGCCTGAACTACGTCGACGCGAACAACGTGCATGCCTACGGGGAAGTCCAGGCGGACGGATGGATGCGGGCAGGCGGGAACGTGGTCGCGAACGCGTTCCTCGGCCAGCAGAACCACGGCTACTACGTGGACCCCGACGGCACGAGCCGCATGAACTACCCCGTGGCCGACAACATCTACTCGTACGGGTGGATGCAGGCCGACGTCTTCTATGACCGCCACAACAACGGCTACTACTTGCAGCCGCGCGGCACGAACCGCATGAACTCCGTTGTGGCGGACAGCATGTACAACGTGGGAAACATCGACACCGACTCGATCAACCTCAGGGGGGTTCGCACGCTGGGCGGCGGATGCTCGCCGAACGGAGCCATGGCGAGGCAGTCGAGCGGGGCGCCGCTCTTCTGCGTCAGCGGCGTCTGGACGGCCCCGGGCGGCGGGTTCATCGGCGACTACGACGACCTCGGGTCGAGGGTGGGCACCTTCTCCGGCACAAACAGCTCGTCGGGAACCCAACTGATCATCGCCTGGGAAGGCAACGTGCCCTCGGTCTCGAACCAGTGCCAGCTCGTCGGCTCCGTGAGCGGCTTCGGCACGATCGTGCACGATCAGGACAACACCGGCACCATGTGGAGGACGTGCACCATCACCTTCGCCGTCCCTCCCGGGAGGAGCTGGACCGTCACCTCGCAGCCGTATGCCTCGGGAGCCGGAACCATCCGCGTGCAGCGCTACAGGTGATGCGGGGATGGCGGAGGCGGCCGGGATCGGCGGAATCCGCTGCGGGCTTCCGATCCCGGCCGCCTCCGCCCGAGAGCGGGGACTGAATCCTTAGACCGCCGGCGGATTCCTTGGGGTTCAATTCTTGGATGGCACGTTCCAAGAAACCCACGAAGCCCAAGGCCATTAAGCCCCCGAAGCCCAAGGGGAGCCGCGGCGGCGCATCCGTGCAGGACAGCGCCAGGGAAATCCTGCTTGCCCAGATCTTCGGGCTCAAGCGGCGGCAGGACGAGGAGGGCAAGGAGAAGAGGCAGGGGATCGACGCGACGGACGAGCCGTGGAACCCGCACGTGCGCAATCCGTACGAGCTCAAGAGCACGACGACCGACCAGTGCGGCTCCGCGAGGGACTTCAGCCGCAAGACCATCGAGAAGTGGAGCGGGCAGTACCTCATCATAGGTTTCGGCGTGAACAAGGATTCGGGGTACGAGTTCGAGTTCATCTACGTGCTGCATCCCGACGACCTGAAGGGCTGGTTCACCCGCCGCCGCAAGAAGATGGACGCCGCCGACGAGGAGACCCTCATCGACATCGAGTACATGGCGGCTGGCGGTGCCCCGTTCGAGAGGATTTCGAGGGCCATCGACCGCTTCGACAAGGCCTCCCTCGAGAACAACCCCAAAATCAGCCTCGCCTATTGCAGGAGGAACGGGACGCTCCTCGAGCCGTCCCGTGAGAGCCTTGAGGCCTTCGTCACGGCAAGGCCGCTCCAGGCACCTGCGGTCCGGAAACCCCGAGCCGGCATCGTGCGGCTCATCGCGGCGCGCGCCGCCCCGGAGGCGTGACGGCGGCCCGTCGGGCCGTGAACCCCGCATTCGCCCCGTGCGGCACGTCGTGCAGGGTCGTGCCCACCATCCGCGTCCCGCCTACCCTCCAAGGACTCGACCACGGCACTGGGTCGCCGTGCGGACGCCGCGGGAGAGCCCGCCGATGATGATGCCTGCGGCATCTTGGTATAGGATTGGGGTCGACGGCGGTGAGTGTCCGGAATGTCAGCCGTCCTGGTCGGCGATGGAGGGGCAGGTATGGGAATGGCCATTGGCAGGAGGTCTCGCTGCGTGGTCCGTCAGCGCGGGCTGTCGCTCATCGAGTCGGCGGCAGTCCTCGGCGTGGCCTCCATCGCGATGGGCATGCTGGCGAACCAGATGGCGGACAACTCCGAGGTGCTGAAGGCCAAGGCAGCGGCCGAGAAGATGGTCACGGTGCATGCGGCTGCCCAGGACTACATCAAGGCACGGGGCCAGGAGCTGCTCGCCGCGACGACCGCTGGAGGCTCACCGCTCGTCGTCCCGGTCGGGAGGCCGGACGTCGGGGCCGCGATCCCGGGCGGGCCCGCAGGCCATTCCACCCTGCCGAGTGTCCAGGGCGGCGGGTTCCTGCCGCCGAACTTCGTCGACCGCAACGGATACAACCAGCGCCACGCGCTGCTCGTGCGCAAGGTCAGCGATGGCGGAGTGGACAGGCTGGAGTCCGTCGTCACCACGTACGGAGGGATCCGCATCCCCGACAGGCAACTCCCGCGCATTGCCGGGTTCGTGGGCGCCACGGGCGGATACGTGCCGGCGGCATCGGGGAACACTGAGATCATCGGCGTCCAAGGCGGCTGGAGGTCTCCCCTGGCGGAATGGAGCGGCATTTCCGAGGGGCCGGCCCCGGGAGCCGTGGTTGCCACGATGGCCTACGAGAGCGGAGCCGTCCTGTCCGACTACCTGTACCGCAACAACGTCGGCATTCCCGAGGCGAACCGCATGAACACCGCCCTCGACATGGGCGCGAACGACGTCAGCAACGCCCGGAACGTCACCGCGAGCGGAAGGGTGACGGGTGGCGCCGTGGTCGCGGGCGCCGCCCCGGCATCGCTCCCGGCAGGGACCAAGGTGTACACGGACGGGGACATGCTTGGCATCAACGTCTGGGCCTCGCAGGACGTGGGCGCCGGCGGGAACGTCACGGCCGGAGGGAACGTCGCGGCCGGAGGGAACGTCTCCGCCGGGGGCTATGTCGAGGGCACGCGGTTCCAGGACCGCACCAACGCCAACTACTACCTCCAGCCCGCTGGGGCCTCGCGCCTGGGGGACCTGGATGCGGACGCCATCAACCTCAACGCGCTCGTGTACGACACGACGAGGGGGATCGCGAAGGGCGACGCCATCCGGCTGCGCGACCTGCTCCCGCGCTTCGTGCCCAACAACTTCCACCTCGTCACGGCCGCCTCGCCCTACGTGCCGATCCCGAGCTGCCCCAATGGGACCCCGAACGTCGTCCTCAGCCCGAAGGAGGACTCGCAGCAGTTCGACGTGGTGGTCGACACCACGACAGCCCCGGCAGTCAGCGGCGTGAGCGGCTCCACGACGAGCGGCATGACGTTCTCCACGGGAACCTACGTCACCAGCGTGACGTCGTCGGGCAGGAAGACAAAAATCTCCAGGCAGTTCGCGGTGAGCACCGTCGGCGCTCCCGCGGGCCATTGGCGGATCGCCGTGACCGGCACCCCGAACTCGGTCGACAATCCCGCCACCCCAGTCGACGAAAACCTGCCCTGGGTGATGCAGGCGACCACGTACTGCCGATACAAGTAGCGCCCCCGCCCCCCGCGCCCGCCGGCGCGTTGGGCGGGGCTTCCGGCCGGCATATCTTGCAGGGTGACGGGAGAACTGAGTCCTGCGAGCGGGTCCGTCACCCGCTCCTGCGCCAACGGGAAAGGAAACCCATGTCTGCATCGCGCCTCGCGTCACTGGCGACGCTCCTGGTCCTCTGCCTCGCGCCTGCGGCCGCGCAGCAGTACGACCATTCCTCGCCGGGCAGGACGGTCGATCCCAACGTCGGAACGAGCGGGGCGGCCTCGGTCACCCCGGGCAGCCCCACCAACGCCGGCAGCTTCTACATCCCGCGTTTCACGTGCCCGGGCTCCTACGCGTACGGCGGGATCGGCATGTCGCTCGTCAGCAGCTCGCTCATGCAATGCGACTTCCAGAGCGGGCACTGGGCCGCGGCCTGCCCGGCCGGGTACGTGGGGAGCATGACCTACTACACCTCCGGGTTCCTGAGACACGACGGCGCGAGCGGCGGCTCCCACAACCTGGTGTCGAACACCTGTGCCCTTCCGCCGCCTCCGCCTCCGCCACCGGCGCCGGCCGTGTACATCAACGGCCCGGCCACGAAAACGGCCACGAAGGACACGGCCTATTCGTTCACGTTCGGGGTGAAGGGCGGAACGGCTCCGTTCACCTTCACCCGTCCGGTGGGTTCGCTTCCCGCCGGGCTGTCCATGACCACGGGCGGCAAAATCTCGGGCAAGCCCACCACGGTGCAGGAGAGAACCTTCACCGTCCGCGTCACGGATGCCAACGGCAAGACCGACGAGGTGTCGAACACGATCAAGGTCGGTGCGACGCCCCCGACGACGGGCACTTGGTCCTATGGCCAATGCCGAGTCGGTTCCTACTTCGACAACGGTGGACAGTGTACGACGAGTGGTGGCCCTGTCACGCCAGGGACGGCATGCTCCCCAATAGGGGCCCAAGGTTACTATAGCGACGTGGAGGATGGTGGAAACATGACAACGGTCATATGGAAGTCCACTTGCCAGTGATCGCCTGACGTCGAACCTTGAAGGCGCGTCCCGCGGGGCGCGCCTTTTTCGTTCCGCACGGTTTCGGGTTCAGGTGCAGGCAATGGGAATCCTTCGGGCCATACGGCCCCCAAAGGGTTCACCGACGAAGTGGCGTCCCGCAAGGAAACCGCTTCTACAAGCCGTCCCTGCCGCCCACATGGTCGACGGCATGCGATGTCACACCAGCGAGAACTCAGCCCTGGCGCCCTCCCCGTAAGCCACGTCGCGCAGCAGCCTCCGCATCATGCGGGTCTCGCCCCACCTGCCGTAGAGGACGAGTCCGCCCTCCGACATCCTTCTTCGTCCCACCTGCGCCTCCCATGACAGGGAACCTTCCTCCATGCGGTAGGAGAAGCGTCCGCAGTCCGACGCGACCTCGATCGAGGCGAACGGCCTGTCCTGATGCGTGACCAGCGAGGACGGCGTCTCGTCGTGGATGATGCGCGTCATCCGGACTGCCTGCGCCACGGGATGCTCCGGCATCGGTTCATACGAGGCCTCCCGTTCGAAGGCCCTTGCCGCGGCCGCCCACATCGCGCCGACGAGCAGGTGGTGGCGTTCCTCGTCGTCGTGCCTCCCGACGGGTGTCCATGCCGGAATGAAGGGCACCTCCTTCCAGTCGATCACGTCGTCGAGGTTGAGGTACTGGATCGCCGAGAGGTTCGCCTGCGCCCCGCGCATCGCCATGATGGCCGCGCATTCCAGCGGCAGCACGTCGAGCACGTCCGCCAGGCCGAGTCCTCCCACGTAGTAGCACCTGGACTCGATCCTGATGGGGGTCTCGCCGCACTTTGCATGCGCCTCGTGCTCGGGGCGGACGGCTTCCTTCGTCATGGGCCACCCGCCCTGCGGGAAGGACCGCGGAACGGGCTTGAACCAACTGTCCCCCCAGTTCGTCCCGCCTCCGGCCCGGCCCCTGACGTCGATCCACTCGCGCAGGCCCGCGACGCAGGCCTCCCATACGTCGGCAGCGACGGACAGGGCAAGCGCCCGCTGGGGGCCGAAGTGGGAAACGAGTCCTTCGTCGAGGAATCGCTCGTCGGGTGTTGCCAACTCGTCGATCGGCAGGAGCCAATCCAATGCCTTGTCGCCCTTGACGAAGACGTCCGGCGCGTCGATCGCGGCCTCCATCATGGCGAGCGTCGGCCGCAGGGGAAGGATGCGGCACGGGTTGTCCTCCTTCACGTGCTGCGCGTTGCGCCCCATCGCCTCCGCGATCCTCTCCCGTTCCGTCTTGCGCGGCATCACTCGCCCTCCCTCTTGTCGTAGGATGAATTGGCCCACGCGAACTGGGACAGTCCGCACAGGTGCTCCCCCGGTTCCCAGTACTCGTCGTAGTGGAGCGCCTCCCGCAGCCCGGAGACATTCGGCGGCAACGACGCGTATCCCCACGGGGCAATGCGATTCAGGATGCCTTCATGTGCGCGGGAGAGATCGAATGCCTCGACCTTCCACGACGTGTCGTCGCCCCAGATGCACCCGGCCACGAAGCCGATCGGCATCCAGCCCTCCTCGCCGAACTCGATCTTTCCCTGTTCCGCCATCCTCCTGAGCTTCTCGAGCCGTCCGTCGTCCTCGCACTCGGTGACGTACTGGGTCTCGAGATCGGGTGCCGTCGGGTAGCGGTAGGCCCGCCAGCGCGGCACCAGCAGCTCCACGGGGCAGAACCCGAGGCTGTCCGGCTTCTCTCCGCCGATCCAGGTGCCGTCCTCCACCCGCACGAGTTCGGTGCAGGTGTAGTTCCTCGAGGCAAGGGCAAGCCACGTGCCGTCCGGTGCCTTGAACGGGGAGAAGGTCGCCTCGCCGTACGACGGATAGCTCCGGTCGTAGGACATGAGTTCCCTTCCCTCGCGTGAGACCGTGATCTTGGTGAAGCCCCAGCCGCGGCCGCCGACCTTCTCGGCGCTCACGTCGAAGGCCTTCGGGAAGATGACGTCGCGTGCGCTCGGGGGCGGGGGCGGCAGTCGCCCGGCCAGTGCCTCGACCACCGGATCGGGATGTTCCCCACCCCGCGCAAGGCGAAGGAGGGAGGACAGGACCGCTGCCTCCTCGCCGGACAGCTCGAGAACGTTCGTGCTCATGCGTTTTCCTTTCCTTGCTGGATGCGCCTGATCTCGGCGAGAACCGCCTTCCCGCGGCGGTCCAGGTTCTTCCACTTGCTCTTGAACGAGATGCTCTCGCGTCCGCCGAACATCTCGGCGTTGGCGTGGATTTCGGCGAGTGCCGTCAGCAGGAGCGCCCTCGCCTGCGCCCTTGCGGCGAACTCGGGCACGCCCTCGTGCTTCAGGAGGTGCGCGTCCATGTCCATCGCGATGAGGTCGGCGACCTCCTGCGACCCGCCTGCCCGGAGCCACGCGTCGCGCGAGGCATCGGCATGACCGGGGAAGTGCCTCTTGCCCTCCTCGTCGTAGGTCAGCACGGCGGGCTTCCCGCAGTCGTGGAAGACCTGGTACCATGCCATCGTGCCATCGTCCGGCAGTCCCTCGACGGCGAGCGGGTCGGCGCACCAGTCGGGGAGCTTCCAGTCCATGGCGAGCGGCTTGCCGTCCCTGAGATGGCCGACGAGGTCCTCGTAGCGGCGGCGGACGAGCTGGCCGTGGCGCAGGACCGACAGTCCGGGCGCCTGCTCGCACCGTGTCATCGTGCGGGCCAACTCGATCATCTTCGTGATTGTCTTCGTGTCCATGTCTTCCTCCCTCTCAGACGCACTGGAACCGCTTCGTGATGTGCCGGGCCTCGGATCGTCGGACGGGTCCGATGCCGAGGGCGGTCACCACGGGTGAGCCGTCGAAGTGGGGAAGGAGGACGTGGTCGCGGTCGATCACGAGGGCATGCGGGATCCCTGCCTGGCGGCATTCGTCCATCGCGCGGCGCAGCGCACGCTCGTTCTTGGCCTTCAGGGTGACCTTGGAGCCGCCGTGCCCGTTGCGGCGGTACGCGAGAGCGTCCTGGGGACGTTCGTCGATGCAGGCGTACAGGGCATCCGTGTAGGCATGGCCTGCCTGCGACGAGAGCTTGCCGGGAAGCATCTCGAGGTCGGCGCGGATGATCGCGAAGATGTAGAGCTTTTCGTCAGAAGCGGCCGCGTCCTGCGCGGGGGCTTCGGTGACTTCGGTGGCCGAGTTGTCCGTCGGGCCTGCGGTGTCTTCCGCCCTGTGGGCGGTGCGGTCGTCCCGTTCGCAAGAGCTACAAGAAGCGGTTCATCGTGGTTCCCTTTCGCGCCGCCGGGCCTGGCGGCTGTCCATCATGTGCACGAGTCCTGGCGGAGTTTCAAGGGCCCGGCCGACGAATCCCCGGCCGGGCCTGCCCGATCAGCCGTTCCTGACTTCCTCGGATGCGGCGGCGAGGAGTTCCTCCGCCTTCGCGAGGACGACGCGTCCCTCGATGCCGCGGGCCGAGAGGTCGTCGGAGACCCTCGACACGGCGCGGACCGGGTCGACGACGCCCGCCTGCACGATCGACTCCGCGTACGCCTCGGCCACCTCGCCCTCGTGTCCGAGATGGTAGGCGGCCCATGCCCCCAGGAGCCTGTTGCGCCGGGCGATGGCCCTGAACCTCAGGGTCTCGTCGTGGGCGAACTTGTTCTCGAAGGCGTCGCGGCGGTCGTTCAGGCTGTCCATCAAGGTCTCCTTGAGATGGGTTCTTCCGGGGAGGATTCCCCGAACGCCGGGAATCCTTGCCGGCATGCGACGAAATGTAAAGGATGCGGGGCGGCCTCCTCCCATTCGTTCGTGTATCTTACCCTGTCCCGAGTCGGCGCCGAGGGGCCGGGACCAGGGACGGGCAGGCGGACATGCAGGTAGTCGGAAACAGCATCATCACGGACATCGCCGAGGCGGTGGCAAGCCGCGCGATGTCGCGCGACGTGCGGGAGTGGGCGGCGAAGGCGGTGGCGAGGCACATGCGCAGGACCGAGGACCTCCTCGCTCACGTGCCCGACCACAAGACCCTGTCGAAGCTGATGGCTGCCGACGGCATCCCGACGGAGGCCCAGCAGAGGATCATGGTGTCCTTCAAGGGCGGCGAGAAGGTGTTCATGCCAGCCAAGGACATCAAGCGCAGGTTCCTGACCCGCGCGCGGGACACGATGGACTGGGTGAACGCGCTCGTGGACGAGGACCGCCGCATCCGCCGCATCGACCGCATGTCGTGGGCGGAGGCCATGGCCCAGTCGCACGCCTGGCACGCCGCGCTGGCCAAGGTGCGCAAGGTCTCGGCCGGCGTGCTCGACGGCACCCGCAAGGTCATGGACCTCAAGGGCGGCGCCTTCGCGGTCGAGCTCGAGACCCAGCCGGCGTTCCGTGCCGAGGGCCAGAACATGGGCCACTGCGTCGGCGGATACTATAACAAGTACGCTGCGGGGCAGACCCGCATCATCTCGATCCGCGACGCGAACGGCTTCCCCCACGTCACCATCGAGCTGGGGGCGCCGCCGACGGTCGAGGTGAAGGGACTCGGCAAGGTCACGGTCGCGCGGGTGCCGTCGAACGGCGTCGGCCACCTCATCGTCACGGAGAAGAACTGGCGGGCCGTGCAGGTGCGCGGCAAGGGGAATGCGGTCCCGGTGCCGCGCTGGCTGGAGTGCACCTGGGAATACCTGAACGCGCAGAAGATCGCCTGGGTGGAGGAGGGCTACAGGGCACCGGAGTTGGTCGTGCCTCCCGGCTCCCCGCTCGTGTTCACCGTGAACAGGGAGCACTACTCCGATCCCGTGGAGGCAATGAAGGAGGGCGAGAGGAGCGTCCTCGCGGACGTGAAGAAGGGGCAGTCCTTCAAGTTCTCCTACGAGCACTCCGGCCTTTCCCAGATCCACGCCTACCTCGCGCCCGAGCACCCGGAGGCCGTCGAGGACTTCCTGAACGCGGCGATGCCCGTCTGCCTCGGCCGCATGAAGAAGATCGCCGGAAAGGGTGCGGGCGGCGGGTTGCAGACCGCGATCCGCGAGAGCGGCGTCGCGTACGTCATGAAGAAGCTCGCGGAGATCGCTCCCGGGAGTGCGCTCGAGCAGCGCAGCGAGTTCATGAGGATGGTCGTGGCGGACGACCCGAAGGACGTTGCCTCGGAGAGCAAGCCGCTGGTCACCGTCGCCGGGGCGAAGGGGCTGGACGTCGTCGTGCACCGGGTTCCCTTCACCTCGCTCATGCTGCTGGCGGGCGGGATGGTCGAGGGCATCGAGGCGCAGGCCATCGACCACCTGAAGCCCTACCTCCAGACCGTCATCAAGCGGATGGAGGAGAGGCCCGCGGCCATCCACGCGATCGTCCCTGCCGAGGGCGGTTCCATCCCGAGGGACGACGTGCACAAGGCCTTCCTCGCCAGCGGGCTTGCCATGGAGTTCGCGAAGGCGTCCGCCGCCGTTGACGCGGGGATCAGGGGCGTGCGCGGCACGCTCGTCCACGCGCTGAAGCAGGCCCGCGCCAAGGGGAAGATCGAGATCGGCGAGTTCAACCGCTCGATGAACACGCTTGCGGACGGCTACGAGACGAGGGTCCAGATGATGGCGCAGGAGATCGTCAGGGGGACGCCGTTCTTCGTGGGGGTATCTCCCCCGAAGGCCGTCCCGCGCCCTGCCCCGAGCCGGGGCGAGCCGCTGATGCTCTACAGGGGTGAGGGACGTTCCCCTATCGCGGCTTCCGTGAGAATGCGCTGAGGCGGGAGGGGGCGGCCCTGCGGCCGCCCGGGAGGTCAGGCGGCCTTCTTCTTGCCGCCGCGCCCGCGCTTCTTCGCGTTGACCATCTCCTTCATCGCCTTGGCCGGCTCGAACTTGACGGTCTTCCTCGCGGCGATCTTGATCGAGTCCCCGGTCACGGGATTGCGTCCCCTGCGGGCGGCGCGCTCGACCAGCTTGAACTTGCCGAACCCTGCAATGGCGGCCTCCTCGCCGTTGTTGATCGCGTCCGTGATCTGCCCGATCAGGTGGTCGACGATCTCCCTGGAGGAGGTCTTCGTCAGCTCGAATTCCTCGGCAAGACTGAGAATAAGGTCGTTCTTGTTCATTTTTTCCTCGATGTGGCGACGGCCCTGACATGGGACCGCAGCACGTCCGGTCAACCCCGGACGCGGGAAAGGGCACGTCGCCGTAGGCGTTCTCGCGCTCGTCCGGAGAACGCGCAGGATACATGGACCGCATGCGGCTCGGTCGGGCCGGGGACGTTGCCCCGGGGTCGATGCGCGTCGGGAGGCCGCCGCCCGGAACCTGCGGTGAGACCCTTGTCCTGGCCTAGAGCCTTCGTGGGCCTGCCCCGGACGGCTCCCTGGCGAGACGGGACTCCCAGAACAGGGCGCCGTCCTCGTCCAGGCGTGGGGACGGCACGACCCTCACGCCCCGGCGCTCGAACTCGTCGTAGACAGCCGTCGCAAGGCCTCGACGACGCTTGCCCGGATCGACCCACACGTCCGCGAAGGAACCCCAGCCCTCCCGGTGCCGGAGCATGAACAGGCCTACGAATGCCCCGTCCCCGTGGAGGGATGCCTCGACAGCGATGGGGGTCACCACGGCCGGATCAAAGTCCACGCCGGCGATGTATGCGGGGCCGGCGTGGGAAAGCCTCACGCCGATGGTCCCGCCCTGGATGGCGATCTCCACCGGGAACGCACCGGGGAAGCGTTTCATGACCACCCTCCCTACACCGCGGCCGCTAGGCGAAGCCGAAGAGCTTCAGCCCTGCGGCCGTGAACAGTGCCAGCACGCCCAGCAGCATGATGCCGTGCCCGATGCCGTCGAGGTCGATGCCCTGCCTAGTGCCGGCGTCCATGCGGTTCTCCATCCGATGGCGGGAACCTAGCAGGCAAGCCCGGGATTGGCCAGATAGACAAGGATTGAATCCTTACTCGCCTGTTGACCGTGGGTCCTTGCGGGGGCATGGTGCCCGGCCACATCGAGCGGGATTGCGCATGGCCGGGACGGGTCACGAGTACGAGGTCGTCAACATCGACAGGGTGGTCGCCGCCCTGGGCTCGTTCGCGTCCGCCGTCCCGTATCCCGAGGGGAAGGCGTGGTTCGGAACCCCTCGCCTGCTGCGCTACGTGACGGCCCCGACCTTCGTCGCCCGCATCGCCGGGAGGGAGGCGGAGGAGGCCATCGCGGGCCACGTGGCGGACCCATGCGAACGTGAGATCCTGCTCCGGAAGCTCTCGGAGGGACGCGACCTGCGGATGTTCGTCCCCGAGTTCCTCGAGCGCCTCGGGCCCGACCTCGGCCACGTCGCCGACTGGATCGCCGCCCTGCCGAAGGACGATCCGCGAATGGTCCCGAAGCTGAGGAAGGTCGACGTCGCGGCGGCGGTCCTGCATGCCGGCAGGTGGGTCTCCAGAATGGCCCGGAAGGCCGCGATCGCCGGAAGGGGAACGGTCGAGGTCGTCTGCGATGCGGATTCGGGTCGCATCTGGGTCGAGCTGAAGGACGAGGACGCGCTCTCCGCAGAGGGGTGGAGAATGTCTCATTGCGTCTATGGATACGGGTCGCACCTCGCGGCCGGAACGCGCATCTTCAGCCTCCGCATCACGGCCGACCGGCCTGTCGTCACGGTCGAACTCGTCCCCGTCGGGGGGCGCATGGCCGTGAGGCAGGTCAAGGGGTTCGGCAACAAGGCGCCCCTCCCCCGCTACTTCAGGGACATCGCCGAGTTCCTCAACCACATGGGAATTGCCGATCAGGACGGACGCGACGTCTCGGGCCTCGGCATCCTGCGGGATCCGACGGGGCACTGGCGGCTGATCCACGAGGTCGCCAAGAGGATCGACGTCGCGGGCATGGCCGGCTACTCGAACGGGAGGGAGATGCACCTGGTGTCGCCCATCGATCCCGAACGGATGGTGGCCGTCGTGACGGAGCTTCCGGAATGGGCATCCGTAGCGGGCAACCGGAAGCAGACCCTGATCAGCGGCGCAGGAGACGCGCGCTTCCATACGCTGACCGAGCAGCGTGCCATCGCCCGACTTGCCAGCGAGATGGGCATCGAGAAGGTGAAGGACCTTCCCTACCTTGTCCCCGATGGCGCCGGAGGGTGGTTGCCGTGGGTCGACACCTGCCTCGAGTGGCGGATCGGGGAGGCTAGGTTCCTGACGCGCGACGATGCCGTCTACCTCATGAACGAAAGCATGCGGGACATCCTCGTGGCCGTGGCTCCCGGGACGGTACCAGGCTTGGACGACCTTGTGGCCAAGGTGGCCGCAGGCCAGAGGGAATGGTCTGCCGGGGAGGTGCGGAACCTCGCGGCCGTCCTGGACTTCCTCGGGGTCGAGCGGCTTGAGGATCCCGAGCGTTCCCTGTCCCGTGCCGGGCTTCACTCCGGTCCCCGGGGGCGCTGGTTCCGGTTCAGGGACGTGGCGGTCGAGCACCCATGCGCCTACGAAAGCCCCGACGGGAGAAGGCTCCGGTGGCTCGTCGCTCCCTACCGCATCGCCCTCTGCGAGGAGCGCGGCGAGCTGGCCGTGGCGCACCGCGACGAGCATGGGCGCGTGCACTGCCTGACCGGGGCCTGGTCCTCGGCCCGCGACCTCATGGCGGAGGCATGCCGTCTCCTCAACGATCTCGGGATCGTCGCTGCGCCCGAATACGCATCCCGCTACGTTTCCGCACCGCGGTGGACGGAGGCGGACAAGGGTGAGGGATATGCCGTCGTCTGCCTCGGCGGCGTCTGGAGGGTGGTGGACTCCTGGCGCGGGCTTCTCGCGGCCTTGAGGAAGGTCGGGCGTACGCGGTACCGGGACGGCACCTGCTTCGAGACGGCGATCCGGCTGCTCCCAGAACCCGGCGCGGATCCTGACGCCGACCGGGCGATGGCGCGCTACCTCGCGGGATGGGCGGCCAAGGCCGGCAAGCACGAACTCTACATGCAGGATTACGTCTTCCACAAGGACAGGCCCCTCGAGTCCGGCGAGGGTCGACTGCGGGCCGCCGCGGGTTTGATCGATCACCTCGCCCCGGGGGAGCGCAAGGCGGTCGCCAAGGCCGTCGAGACCATGATGCGGAACGTGATGGGGAGTTCGAGAAGCCCGAAGGGGCTCTTCTCGATCAGCCGCCAGGAGAGGATCCGCGAGTTCATGCTCCTGTTCAGGCACGACCTCGGGGCGAAATTCCTCGGGCGTGCGGTTGCATGGAGCCTGTGGGCACTCTCCAACATCCTGACCGAGGAGAAGGCTGCGGCGAAGATCGACGCTCGGTGGTTCGAGGTGTTCGAGAGGGTCCAAGGCAACCGCCGTGCCCGCTCGGCGATCCGCGAGGCGGCCATGAGCACCTACTGGCGGCTCAAGACCCATCCGGAGAACGTGAGCATAGCCGATCCGAAGGACGTGGACGACTGGGTCAGGTGTCTCGAGACCGCGTACTTCTGGTGCCGCTCCGACATCGTCAAAGCACTTGGGGTGCTTGATGAAACCGTGGCATCGCGACATTCCGGGGAGGAATGGGAACAGGCCCGTGCCCGGATCGCGGATGCGCTCGGAAGGCACGTTGAAGTTCCCAGGGCGGCGTAGGAGAACATCCGGATGGAAACGGGAGCACCGAGATGACGACGACCATGGTACCCGCAGGCGAGGACACCGCGCAGACCGCGCGGGCCGTGTTCGCGGACAGATACCTCGGCGGGCTTTGCGTCGCCCTTGCCGTCGCGATCCACAGGCGCACGGGATGGCCGCTCATCGCGGCCAGGAACGTGCGCGGCGAGCTCCAGCATGCCGGGGTCAGGACGCCGGAGGGCCTTTGCATGGACGTGCGGGGCGAGATGTCGGAATGGCATTTCATGACGCCCTTCATCGCCTCCGCAGTGGTGCCCGTCGACGAGGGAACGCTGCTGAGGGAGGATCCGAAGATCGGTGAGGAGGACATTGCGGATGCGGATGGGCGGCTCCCGTCGATGTTCCCTGCCCTGCCCGGTGAGTCCTCGCGTGCGGGGCGCATGATGGCGTTCGCGGATGATCTCGAGGCGATCTGCCGGAAGCACGGCATATGGCTCCGGGACGACGGCCCGCACGGGATGGTCGTCTACGAGGGCGACGGCGACGAGAGCGGATTCAGGCTATCCTTCGGGATGGCCGGGGAGGTCAGGATGCACCGCGTGTTCGGCGACCACGAGGACGATCCCGCGTTCGGACCCGCTCCCTGAGACGCGACGGAAACACGAAGGACTGGAATCACGAATGAACGACTTGTTTTCAGCGTCCGTGAGGGACGACGAGCTCCCCCTCGCCGCCGAGATGCGTCCGAAGACCATTGACGAGGTCATCGGCCAGCGGCACCTGCTCGCCCCCGGCAGGCTCCTGCGCAAGCTGGCGGATTCCGGCAGGCTCGGCACGGTGATCCTCTACGGCCCTCCCGGCATCGGGAAGACCACCATCGCCCGCGCGATCGGCGTGCACATGGGCAAGGAGTTCAGGGAGGTCCATCCGAGCGAGGACAAGACCGCAGACATCCGCGCCATCGCCCAGGAAGCGCGGATGAAGAAGATCCTTCTGTTCGTTGATGAGATACATCGTTACAGCAAGACCGTCCAGGACGAGCTTCTGAAGATCGCGGAAGAAGGCCGCCTGGACCTCATGGCCGCCACGACCGAGAACCCGATGTTCTCGGTCAACAAGGCTCTCCTCTCCCGCGGCCCGGTCTTCGAGCTGAAGCCGCTGACGGTGGAGGAGTCCGAGACCGTCATCCTGCGTGCAATGGGGAAGGTAACGGCCAAGGGCTACTTGATCGGATTCGACGACGTGGTGCTGCGCCGCTTGGCCGAGAAGGCGGGCGGTGATGCCCGCAGGGCCGTGAGCATGGTCGAGTTCCTCCAGAAGTCGGCGACGCCGGGAGTTGAGTTCGTGCTGGAGGAGGAGCTGCTCCAGGACATCCTCGATTCCGTGGTCATCCCCTATGACAAGGGTGGCGACGCACATTATGACGTTACGTCGGCGTTCGTGAAGAGCATGCGGGGCAGCGATCCCGACGCGACCCTCTACTGGCTGGCACGCCTCATCCATTCCGGCGAGGATCCCCGCTTCATCGCGAGGCGGATCATGATCCATGCCGCCGAGGACGTCGGTCTCGCCGACAACAGCGCCCTCCAGACGGCGGTCGCCACCCTGTCCGCGGTCGAGAACATCGGCTACCCGGAATCCTCGATCATCCTGGCGCAGGCCGCGCTGCACATCGCGACGGCCCCGAAGAGCAACTCGGCCTGCCGGGGCATCATGCAGGCACTCGACTACGTGAAGAACAACGGACCGATCCAGGTGCCTCCCCACCTTCAGGACACCCACTATGCCGGAGCCGAGAAGCTCGGCAGGGGCGGCTACGAGTTCCCCCACGACGACCCGTCGGGGTGGGTCGACCAGGATTACGCGCCGAGCATCCGGCGCGGCCAGTTCTACCAGTCCGACGCGCGCGACAACCCGACCTACGAGAAGCGCGCGGGCGAGTACTGGAAGGGCGTCACGGGCAAGCCTCCCGTCAGGCGGTTCCCGGGCTGAGCGCCCTCCCCGCCTTGTCGGTTTCGGGTGCCGGCCCGACCGTGGCCCCGAAAGGAACCTCGGATGGCATACAGGTTCAGGCTCACGGACAGGCTCACGCAGCAGGTCACCCACGTCGACGACGCGCATGGGATGGCGGCACTCGTCAGGAGCGGCATCGACGCTGCCGTGGAGATCGTCGACCACCATGGGAACGTCGTGTCGGGACATGCGGGCGGGAAGCCCCGCTACGACAGGGTCGAGCCCGACGACCCGAAGGGGATGGCGGAGAGCTTCCAGGACACGATCGCCAACCTTCCCGTGGACAGCATCTACGGGAAGGACGCGGACACCGCCTATACCGAGGGCGATTGCGATGTCTTCGCGGTCGCACTGGCGCGCCTCATGCCCGACGGCATGATCGTCGGGATCGTCGAGATGCCGGGGGATGAGGACACGGAGGGGGATCGCTGGGAAAGCGACGGGGAAGACGAGGACGAAGAGGCGGGCGACCCGCTCGATGAGGATCGGGGATACGTGGAGGAGGACGAGCCACCCCTCCTGGCCCATGCGGGCCTTCTGCTCGGAGACACCGTCATCGACGTGCGCGGCGCCCACGACCGTGAACGTTGGATGTTCGAATGGGCCGAGAGAACGGAGGGAACCTGGAGGTTCGAGATACTGGACCAGGAGGACCTCGAACGCATGCAGAAGGAGGCCATGAAGGAGGAGGACATCGAGCAGGCGATGCGGGTGGCCCGTCTCGTGGCGATCGCCAACGGCCAGGACGTGGAGCCGGAACCATCCCTGACCTTTGCCGCCTGAACCCCTGACGGGGAACGGCCCCTCCTTCCGCTGTGGATTGGCCCGGCACGCATCGTCACCTGGGCGAGAGCAGGGGTTCCCAGCGGGCCACGACCTCGCTACGTCTTGGCGCGACGTCGAAGTCGGCCAAGCAGGAGGACCAGCCGTGCCGGACACCCGCGAAGAACACCTCGAATGGTGCAGGCAGCGCGCCTTGGAGTACGTCGATGCCGACGACCCGGTCCAGGCCTATGCCTCGATGTCGTCGGACCTGCGCAAGCATCCGGAGACGGAGGGACTTATCTCCCGGGACTTGCTCGAGCGCGGGCAGCAGGCGGCCCTCACCGGATCCAAGGCCGTCCGCGAATGGGTCGAGAGCATTCGCTAGCCGGGAGGTTCCGGGCAGCCCGGTTCGGAACCGGGCTGCGATCACATTCTCGACATCTGCCGCCCTCCGGCCGATGCCTCGTGCCAGATGCTTCCGGAGCCATGTGGTGCGCCGGGTGCCTCGAGACCCCGTCCCGCCGCAGCAACGATCCGTGGACAAGCCCGCGTCCTGGCTGGGATGAATGGCGGGGATCCCTCCCCGCGATCCATGTTCGCGCCGCGACCGGAATCCCGCTGTGGAAGCCGGCACCGGCTGGCTGACCCGAGGCATGCGCCAGCACTATAGTTCGGACGAGACCGAGTCCGCCAAGTCCGCATGATGTCCGATGCAAGTAAGTGTGGCTGGATGGCTCGTGCAACCTTCCCGGGGGAGCGGTCCATGGCATACAGCTTCAGGGTGACGGACAGGCATACGCAGCAGGTTACCTACGTCGACGACGTCGACGGCATGCGTAACCTGATCGATACCGGAGTCGATGGCGAGATCGAGGTCGTCGATTCCGAGGGGAATGTCATCAGGCCGCGTGACGGCATGGTGGCCAATTACGAGAGGGTCTCTCCCGACAACCCGCGCGAGCTCGCCGATACGTTCACGCAGGCCGTCTGGACCGTTCCCGTCGGCAGGCTCGGTGACGATGCGGAGTCCGCATATACGCGCGGCGATTGCGACGTGTTCGCCGTCGCGCTCGCGCGCCTGATCCCGGACGGGCAGATCGTCGGCATCGTCGATCCCTTCGACGAGAGCGGGGAGATCATCCTCGGGGCGCCGCCCCACCTGATCCATGCGGGTCTCTACGTGGACGAGTACGTCATCGACATCAGGGGCATCCACGACCGCCACGAGTGGGAGTCCAAGTGGGCCGAGAAGGGGAGCGCCGACTGCGAGTTCGAATTCCTCGACCAGGAGCAGCTCGAGGACATGCAGGGCGTGAAGATGGACGAGGCAGAGATCGAGGAAGCCATGCGGATCGCCGCCCTCGTGGCCGTCGCCAACGGCTACGACGTCCAGCCGGAGCACGCTCCGGCCCTCGCCGCCTGATCCCCGGGACGGCGGCGTGAACGATCGGCACGGGGAGTCCAGAAGGACGGACACGGGGTGGCGCGAGGTTCCTCCCACCCGCGAGGCCGCCCGCGAACTGGCGGAGGCGCTGAAGGGCTGCGGAGGGGAGTTCGTGTCGTTCCAGACCTGCGACGTGCTCGCGGTCAACCCCGACTACGGGAACGAGGTCACGCCGCAGGGCGTCTACGCCTTTCCGAAGGACTGGATCATCGGGTTGGCCGAGCATCACGCGAAGGGAAGGCAGCGGCTGCGCGAGACCTGGTTCGCGACCCTCGGGTTCCCGCAGAGGCCTCATGCGTTCACCTTCTCGGTCGAGGGGCGCGTCCTCGACACGGAGTCATACCGCGAGTACGAGGCCGACCAGGCGAGGCTCGCCGCAGCCATCGGCGAGGAGCATCCCGAGGCGCTGCCCGTAATCCATGCCTTCACGCACAACGGCAAGCCCCGGCACGGCAACGTGCAGGACCCGCGCCGGATGCTCTTCATGACGGAGCACGTCGTCGACGAGATCCTCGGGATCAGGCGGCAGGAAGGCCCCTACAGGACGCACCCCGACAAGCCCCGGCTGTGGCGGGACGTCTTCCTGACGATGGGGATCGTGGCCCTGGTCGACAGGAACAACTGGCTGACGGGCGACTGCCCCCGGCAGGCCGCCGTCTTCGATGACCGGGCCATCGTGCTGCACGCGGCCTTCGCGAACCCGTGCGCGGCCTCGAGGGAGCCGGGGGACGTTCCGGCTCCCCGCCCCTAGATCCTGTCTGACGGCCTGTGAACCTGCATGAGGATATGGCTGTTGCCTTGGTGGGGCTCACCAAGGTGGAGACGTGCGATGCGGCGGCATGAACTCAGTGATGCTCAATGGGAGCTGATTGCCCATCTCATGCCCAGGGCTGGCCGCCAGGGTGGCGGGCGCTGGCGCGACCACCGGCAGGTGGTCAATGGGCTGATGTGGAAGCTGTGTACCGGTGCGCAGTGGCGCGATCTGCCCGAGCGTTACGGCCCCTGGCAAACTGTCTACGAGCGGCTGACCCGTTGGCGCCGTGAGGGGTTGTTCGACACGATCCTGGATCGGCTCCGGCTCAAGCTGAATGCCGAGGGGCTGATTGATCTGGATCTGTGGTGCATCGACAGTACCTCTGTGCGGGCCAGCCGTTCCGCCGCCGGAGCCCTTAAAAAGGGGATCCGCAGGAACCCGAGGATCATGCGCTCGGCCTCTCGCGCGGCGGCTTCGGTAGCAAGATCCACCTGGTGAGCGATGGTGCCGGTCTGCCGCTCGGGTTTACGCTCACACCTGGGCAGCGGCACGAGGTGCCGGTGTTCGAACAGACCCTGAAGGCAGTCCGCCTACCCAGCCCAACAGGCCGTCCACGCACAAGACCCAAGCATCTGGCGGGCGATAAGGCCTACAGCTACCGACCGGTCTTTGCTCATCTGCGGCGACGCCATATCCGGCCTGTCATTCCACCCCGGACCGGCGGCAACATGGGTAAGGGCTGCGCGCGATCCTTCGATCCTGATCTTTACCGCAGACGCAACGCCATCGAGCGCTGTGTTGGATGGCTGAAGGGATGCCGATCCATCGCCACTCGGCACGAGAAGCTTGCCGTCAACTTCTCAACGATGGTGAAGCTCGCTTTCTTGCGGCAGTACCTGCGCACACTCAGGCCGTCAGACAGGATCTAGCGGGCAGCGGCGGCCGCGACGGGGATGGCCTTCGTGTAGAGGCCCCGGTAGCCGGGATCGAGGGCGAAAGCGTCGCTGACCCCGATGACCGTCTCGGAGGCTCCCAGCAGGAGCGTCCCGTCGGGAGCCAGGGCCTTGGCGAGGCGGCCGAACACCTCCACCTTGGTCGGAAGGTCGAAGTAGATCAGGACGTTGCGGCAGTAGATGATGTCGAACTGGCCCAGACGGCTGAAGTCCTGGATGAGGTTGACCTCGCGGTAGTCGACCATCGAGCGGATCTGCTGCGAGATCTGCCAGTTGTCGCCGACCTGGGTGAAGTACTTCGCCAGCAGCGCCGGCGGGAGTCCGCGCTGGACCTCGAACTGGTTGTACAGTCCCGCCTTGGCCTTTTGCAGGACCTCGGTCGAGATGTCGCTCGCAACGATCTCGACCTGCCACCCCGCAAGCCGCGACGACGCCTCGTTGATCAGCATGGCGAGCGAGTAGGGCTCCTGTCCGGTCGAGGCCGCCGCGCACCAGATCCTGAGCCGTCGGCTGGCCGCACGGTCCTTCAGGTAGCGGGGAAGCAGCTTCTCCTGGAAGATGTCGAACGGAACCTTGTCGCGGAAGAAGAAGGTCTCGTTCGTGGTCATCGCCTCCACGACCGCCTTCTCGAGGGCGGGCATGCGGCCGTTCCTGATCTCGAGGACGAGGCGGGAGAGGCTGTCGAGCTTGAACTTCGTGCAGACCGTGCCGAGCCTGCTCTCGACGAGGTAGCGCTTGTCGGCGGTCAGGGCCAGCCCCGACTTCGCCTTCAGGAATGTCCGCAGGGTCTCGAACTCGATGTCGTTCATTTCGGGACTCCGGTGATGAGGCCCTTCAGCGAGGAGCCGATTGCGTCGAGGGGGAGGATTTCCTGGGCGAGGCCTGCCCGGGCGATGCTTCCCGGCATTCCCCAGACCACGCTGGAGGCCTCGTCCTGCACGATCACGGTCGCTCCGGCCTGCACGAGGGTCCTGGCTCCCTGCGTCCCGTCCGAACCCATGCCCGTGAGGACGAGGGCAAGGGCGGAGGCCCCGAATGCGGCCGCTCCCTCACGGAAGAGCACGTCGACGGCCGGGCGGCAGAAGCTCTCGAGCGGCCCGTCGTTCAGGCGGATGACCGGCTTGCCGCCGCTCGCCGCGACTCCCATGTGCCGTCCGCCGGGCGCCACGAGCACCGTCCCCGGCAGGATCGGCTCGCCGTCCTTCGCCTCGCGGCAGGGCATCGACAGGTAGGACTGGAGATGCTCGGCGAACACGGCCGTGAACATCGGCGGCATGTGCTGGACGATGAGAACCGGAATCTGGGGAAGGACCGGGCGCAGGTCCAGGAGGACCTTCTCGACCGCGCGGGGACCGCCCGTCGACGAGCCGATGAGCAGGCACTGCGGGCGGGTGGAGGCGCCGGCCGGACGCGGAGGCGCCGCCCGCGGGAGGGGAGGCTGGACCTGCGGCTGAGCGGACGGGGCGGCGGCGGGCCTGGCCGCCCGCGCACGGGAGCCGCCGAGCGCCCTCACCTTCTCCACGAGTTCCCGGCGGAACTCGTGGAGAAGGTGAG
>Ga0216295_1000031_pt1 | contig 25407 bp, 28 predicted proteins | sample 21hB_Boncat_minu_FD_161281 | JGI IMG/M metagenome (GOLD analysis project Ga0216295, IMG submission 161281) | Terrestrial sediment cell enrichment communities for BONCAT metagenomics from Utah, United States - 21hB_Boncat_minus | ecosystem: Environmental > Terrestrial > Deep subsurface > Rock...
CCCCGGTTGGGACCCCCGGCGCAACCTGGGTCCTGTAAGTACAACTAAGGGTCGGGGCTACCGGGGAGGCCTGGGGTCCAAGTATTCGGAAAGTAGAATTGTGATTATCGTGTAAGCGTTTTTCTCAATGTTTCCAATGGGTTACAGGCAAAAAGCGTCGTCTAACCCCACCTTATAGGGAAAAGGGACCTTTAGATGTCCCATGGCCTACTCTAAAAGGTCTATCCCAATACTATAATCATCCAATAACCTAAGCCATAAGACTATCCTTAAGTCCAACAGTAGGTCGAGCCCATGGATGGCTCATAAAGATGACCTCCTTAAGTGATAGAACCATTATTGTTGTGGTAATTAAGATTACAACTATAGGACAACCCTAAGCCATGCCTATTGAGTCCGCATCGTTCATTCATCAGTTAGAACCTGCAAATCCGGCTGGTAGTGATCCCATTGCGGATTCCGATAACCACATCCGGCTTATCAAGACTGCCCTCAAGAACACCTTCCCCAACATCACGGCTCCCGTGACGGCTAACCAGCATCAGCTCGCGGGTCTCCCGGCTGGCTTGGTGTGCATGTGGTCCGGTTCCATTGCTACCATCCCTGCTGGGTGGGTTCTGTGTTCCGGCCAAACGGTTGCCCGAGCTGACGGCACCGGGAACATCACCGCCCCCGATTTTCGCAACAGGTTCATTGTGGCGGCTGGAGCGGACTACGCGGTTGGAGCCACGGGTGGCACCACGGGTCACGACCACGGCGGTACGGTTTCCTCTGTGGCCCTCACAGCGGCCCAGATGCCGGTTCACTCCCACGGGGTGTCCGACCCAGGGCACGGCCATACGGTCAACGATCCGGGTCACGCCCACACCTACGATGGTCATAGCGGACTTAGCTGGATTTGGGCTTCCGGCTCCGTGGCTGCGACGAACGGCATGTTGGGTCCCACGGGGCGTGCCACGACCGCATCCGGGACCGGCGTTTCGATCAACGTGAACGGCACCGGGATTTCCATTGGTAACGCGGGCGGCGGCGAAGCGCATAACCATACGATTGGCGGTGTCGATCACCGCCCGCCCTACTACGCCATTGCATTCATCATGAAAACCTAACGCGGAGGATTGCGCGATATGCCTATCGTCCCCCTCCGTGACCTTGGGTCCCTTGGGGTCATCACTGACGTTGATCCCTTCGACCTTCCCATCAACGCCATTTCCTTCGGGAAGAACATCCGGTTCGACAACGGGCGTATCGAACGGGCCAGCGTGTTCCGCCGCGTGAGGACCCTTACGGCTCACGGCACCGACGTTCGCCACTTGATCGGCTACACGAACTCCTCCGACCAGAACCGCCTTGTGACGGTGGACTTCGCTGGTCAAATCCTCGACGTGACCCCCTCATCCGAGACCGGAAGGACCCCCTCTGGGTGGGCCGCTGTGTTCTCCGCAGAGGCCCGTGTCACGTCCTGCATTGTCAACAATGTCGTGTACATCAACCGCGAGGACCGGGTGCCCGCGTGGCGCTCCAAGGACTCCACGTCGGCCTTCAGCCTTATCCCCACGGTAGCCTCAGGGTCGGCCCAATGGGGCACCACGACCCGCTGCAAGGCGCTCCGCTCCGTGGCCGGTCTGCTTGTGGCCCTCAACATCACCGAGGGAGCCCAGGTGTTCCCCAACAAGGTGAAGTGGTCGGATTTCACACAGTACAACAACCCGCCCCCGAATTGGGACTTCGCCTCAACGACCTCCTCCGCTGGTGAGAACACCCTTGCCGATATGCAGGGTCCCATCATCGACGGGCTTGCTCTCAAGAACCGCCTGATGATCTACGCGGCTGACGAGACGTGGCTGATGGAGTACATCGGCGGCAACGAAATGTTCCGCTTTGATCGTCAGTTCCAGAAGGGTGTCATCAGCACGAATTGCGTGGTGGAGCATAATGGCCTCCACTATGTCTTCGGGCCGGATGACATTTGGGTTCACGACGGGGTGTCCCCGAAGTCCATTGCGACTAACCGGGTTCGCCGTTTCATCTTCAACGCCCTTCGTAAGTCTGATGCGTCGAAATGCTTCGTGACGCACAACATCGAAGAGAACGAGATTATCTTCGCCTACGTCTCCGAGGACCCTTACACTCAGTTCCCGGTCAACACCGCCAAACTTGGTTGTAACCGTGGTGCTGTTTACAACTATGCTTCGGATACGTGGAGCTTCATCGACCTGTCCTATGTGACGGATGCCACCTTGGCGGGCCTCAACCAGGGCCTCACCTTCGACGGCATCACGACCCCCACGGACAACTTCGGTGGTTCGTTCCTTAGCCTTGGTGGCGACAACCGGCGAAGCCTTGTGTTCGGTGGTGACGGGTTCCTCCGCACCTACGACCCCATCATGTCAACGTCCTCGTCGTTCCCCATCGACATGGCGGCGACCGCCCCAGCGTTCATAGAGCGCGTGGGCATCGACATGGACGAGCTGAAGGCCGAGCTGAAGGGTTACAAGCTGATTTCCAGCGTTTACCCCCAGGGTCGCCTCTCTCCGAACAGCACAGGGCTGTATCTACAGTTCTCCGCGTCCGATCACCCCAACGTCACGCCCATTTGGGACATCCCAGAGCAACTTTGGGACAATAATTGGCTCAAGTGTGACTTCAACGTGGCCGGTCGGTTCGCCTCATTCCGTCTCAGGCAGCAAGATAGGGCATATTTCGCCCTGTCTGGGTACGATTTCAACATCGCGCTGCTTGGTCTTTACTAAGATAGATAGTAATCCATATGTCTTACACTCCGATTGATCCCTACAGGCGGGCTCCGCGCCCATCCCTGTCCGCTTCCGAGGCTGAATGGCTTGAGCGCGAGCTTCGGAAGATCGAAGAGGCCATCCGAGCCCTTCATGTGGCTATCGCAGAGCTTCGGGCGAAGGTGCCATGAGCGAAAAAACCGATAGCGACATCCCCCAGCGGATCATCGTAGCTGACGAGCCCGAGTTCACTATCAGTTATCACGTTCAAGAGTTGGGCGAGGGTCAGGTAATGACCTTCGTTCACCTTGACGTGTACTATTTCAGCGCCTCAATCCTCCGCAGACTCAAGGACATCATGCAACGGTTCCGTACCTTCGATGATGCCGTGACTCTCTTTTGCATGGGGGAAGTGGATGACCATAAGTGGTCTAAATTCGTGAGCCTTTTCGGCTTCACGTACCTCCGAGACATTCCTTGCACAGATGGGAAGACTCGGCGTCTTTTCGTCAATTTTGGCCCCGCCATCGGAGGCCCCAAAACGTAATAATAAGAAGGATTCCAATATGGGTGGCGGTGGAAAACAGCAAACGCAAACCGTAGAGAATAGAGACCCTTGGGTTGGCCAGCAGCCATACCTTAGGGAAGCATTCAGCGAAGCTCAGTCGATCTATCAGACGCAGAAAGGTCAGCTCAATCCTGGCTACCAGGGCGATTTCGTGGCCCAGGTGCGCCCCGATGCTGTCTCTGCGTTTGGTAAGAGCCTGGATTTCGCCAACAACGCCGGTGCGGCTGCGGCCAACTCTGCGGCTACCGGAGGCATGGCGGCAACGAGCATGGGCCTTGCGGGCTCAGGCGGTGCCATGAGCGGCCTCTTTGGGATGGCCAACAGTGACCAGACGGGCGCGAACATCAACGCGGCTGGCCAGTACGCCGATAACCCGTACATGAGCGGGATGGTGGACGCGGCCATGCGCGACGGTCGCCGTCAGCTCACGGAACAGGTCCTCCCTGGTATCGACCGCGCTGCGGCTGGCACCGGCAACCTCAATTCCACCCGTACTGCCATCGCTCAGGGCGTGGCCGAGCGCGGCCTTGCCGAGAAGGCGGCTGATGTCTCTGCGTCCCTCCGTGGTGACGCCTGGACGAAGGGCCTTGGGATGGCCGCTGGTGACGCGGATCGCCGCCTTCAGGCTCTCACGGGCCTTGGTGGTGTCGCGGGCGACCTCACGAAGACGGGCCTCTTCGGTCTCGGCCAGAGCGCCGAAATCGCACAGAAGACCGCTGACACGGCGACCCTTGCGAGCGCCAACCTTCAGGGTGCCGATCAGGCTGTCCTTGATAACAACCTCGCCAAGTTTGAGTACGACCGTCAGAAGCCGTGGGAGAACCTTGCGAATTACTGGTCGATTGTCGGTGACAAGTCCTGGGGTGGCACGACTACGGGCACTTCTACTGTCCGCAATACGCCTTCCGCTATGCAGAACATTGGCATGGGCGCTGCGATCCTTGGGTCGCTGTTCCGATGCGATGCTCGCGTTAAGAACCTCATGGGTGTTGTGGGCCGCACGACCGAAGGCCTCAAGCTTTACGCGTTCACTTACAAGGATGATCCGTTCGAAGGTCTCCACATTGCTCCGCTCGCTCAGGATGTTGAAGCCCTCTATCCCGAGGCTGTCCTTGAGATTGGCGGCGTGAAGCACATCGACACTAACGTTTACGATTGGAGGGGCTAATGAACCCGTTTAACTACGGCAGTTACCTCAACAACACGATGCGCCGTGAGTCCGGGGGGCGCGCTGATGCGAAGAACCCCCGTTCTTCCGCTTCGGGCCTCTTCCAGTTCATCGACCCGACCTATCTCTCGTATGCCCGCAGGATGTTCCCTGGGATGGACGATCGGTCCCTCCTGGCGAAGAAGAACGACCCCACCATCCAAAATCAGGTGATGGAGCAGTTCACGAACGACAACGTGGGCATCCTTCAGAAGGCCGGTATCCCCATCAACAACGGGTCCGTCTATGCGGCCCACTTCCTTGGTCCCCAGGGGGCCACGCGGGCTCTCGGAGCCGATCCCAACACGCCCATTACGGATGTGGTGGACGCGAAGGCCATTGCGGCTAACCCCGAGGTCTTCAAGAACATCCGCACCGTGGCCGACTTCCAGAATTGGACTGCCGGTCACACGGGCAACGGCGGGACGGCTGTAGCCGAGAACCCTGCCGACCTTCCGGCTCCTGGCGCTATCCCGGCCCAACAGCCTGGAATCGAGAACGCCCCTGGGAACTTCCTTGGGAAGCTCGCGGGTGCCTTCGGGATCGACAAGGGTTCGTGGAGTGCCGCCGACGCCCTACAGGGTGCCGGTATCGCCATGATGGCCCGTGACAACCCCCAGGGTGCAGCGGCCATGGCTCAGGCCCTCCGCTACACGAAGGACCAAGCTGCGAACAAGACCGAAAAGAAGCAGAACCAAGTCGTCAAGTACGATGCAAAGACCGGCAACGCCGTTGTCTATGATCCGAACACCCAGACTTGGAAGACGCAACAGGTCACGACGCCCGAGCCGAGGACTCTTGACAACAAGGGCCGTCAGCTTCTCACCGACTATTGGGATCGCACTCAGCAGAATGCCGAGGTTCTTGATCGTACCGCTGCCTTCAAGCAGCAGATCATGGACGGCGACCTTAGCGTTGATGTTCTCTCGCGGGTCGGCAAGACTTGGCGTGACATCGTTAACGATCCCACCCACAAGGATATTAACGCCGCGAGGTTCTTCCAGTGGGTTGAGTCTGCCCGCAACTCCATCCTTCAGGATGCCAAGGGCGTGCAGACCGAAGGTGACGCTATCCGCGCTCTTAACGCGCTGCTTCCCGGCACGGGTAAGTACAGCGACAAGGCTGTTCTCGCCAACCTTGAAGACTTCTACAAGGCCAAGCGGGGCACCTTTGATCGGTACTCCAAGTACACGGCTGACCTCCTCAAGACTTCGCCCGGTGAGGATGGCGCTTTCTACAACGATCAGATCAATCAGAGCCGCACTCGTTTCGATGAGTTCTCTAAGTCTTATGGGACGAAGAAGCAGGAATACGAGAAGCGCAATCCTAATGCTGGTCAACCGCGAGAGAACCCCGCGCCTGTGACGGGTCAGGTGCAAACACAACAGCAGCAATTCAGGGAAGGTCAGACCGCAATAAACCCTAAAACAAAACAGCGGATGATCTTCCGAAACGGTAATTGGGAAAATCTATAATGGCAAAGTTACCTGAGGGTTTCGTTCTAGAAGACGAACCCTCGATTCAAGGACTACCCTCAGGTTTCGTTCTGGAAGACTCCTCCGACCCCATGAAGGACATGGGGACCATCGAAAAGGGTCTGAAAACCGTCCAGTACGGTGCGGCTAACACTGTGGCTGGCGTTGGGGCAACCCTTCGCCGCCTTGGTGCCAAGGAGACCGGCGCGGGGACGGAACAGAACGCACAGTCCCTTGCTCCTAAGGACTATCGACCGGCATCCGCTGACTTCTTCGATCCCAAGCCCGAGGACCGTGGCCTTCTCGGCTACGGCTGGGGTTACGCCCCTCGCGCCATTGGTGAGGCCCTTCCGGGTCTCGCGGTGGACCTGGGAGCGGGTAAGGCTGGCGCTATGGGTGGCGGTTTCGTTGGTGGTCCCGTTGGTGCTGCGATTGGTGGTTTCGGTGGCTTCATCGGGTCCAACCTGTTGCGGAACTTCGGTCCCAACCTCGACCAGCGTATGCAGAACCAAGCGCCCGGTGCCGAGGCCAGTGGTACCGATTATGCCGCTGCCGGTGCCTCGACCGCCGCAAGCGCCTTGCTTCAGCGTCTAGGCCTCATTCCCGCCGTGGGATATGTGACCAAGGGGGCCGGTGGCCAAGCCATCGCGCAAATCCCCGGTCAGGTCGCTAAGGCCGCTGGTGCCGAGGGCGTGGCTGGTGGTGCCGGTAACGTCATCGAACAGGTGGGCCGTACCGCTGGCACAGAGAAGGGCCTTTCGGTTGACCCCAAGGAAGCCTTCGGCTCCGCTGTCCTTGACGCGGGTGCCGGTGGAGCTGTCCGAGCGGCCCGAACCCCTGCGGACGTGACCTTTGCCGTTCGTGCAAGGGACATGGACGAGGCTTCGGCTGGTCGCGTGGCCAACCGCTTCAACGAAATTGATACACAGGCGAATAGCCCCAAGAACACCTACGAGGCGATCCAAGAGGTTAGCCGTCGCATCGACACGGAGCTGTCGGACGCGGCCAGCATCGTTCGCCCCCTCCTCAAATCAACCGGCGACGATACCGAGACGGACGCGACCCGCGTTCTCGTCAAGGACACGCTCGCAGCCGTCAAGCAGGGCCACACTATCCGCGATGTGGACCTTGAGGACATTACCAGCCGCATCGGGTCTTCCCAGGAAGGCGCGCGGCTCGTTGACCTTATCAAGGACCGCAACACCCTCAACAGGCTCGTCAAGATGGGCCGCAAGGTCAATCCAGGCGAGAGTGAACCCGAGGGTTACTTCGCGGGCGGTCTCTCTTCCACGCCGTTCTTTGAGAACGTCCTGAACCCCGCTGCCATGGCGAAGGGCCGTATCGGCTCATTCATCACCCACCTTGGCCCCTCTGCGGCTGGCGTGGCGGGTGTCTCCGTTCCTGCGGCCCTTGGTGCCACGGGTGGAGCAGCAGCCGGTATGCTTGCGGCCCCCGCTGGCGCATATGCCGGTGCCCGTCTCCTCGACAACATCACGGGGATGCGGAACCCGGTCGAACAGTTCGTCCAGCGGTTCTCCACCAGCGACCCGGCCCAGGCTGGCAATCCCGATGCGCCCTCCTTCCGTGCCCAGGCCGAAGCCGACAAGCTCGCTCAGGCCCAGGCCAGTCAGGAAGCCCGCACCGAGAAGCAGAACGTCAAGAACGATCAGCGCGTCCTCTCCCGAGCCGAGAACGACATCAAGAAGGCTGCAAAGGCCAACGCCCTTGCCTTCCGCGACAACTCCGAGGCGATCCAAAAGGCGATCCTCGACGGTCAGAAGCAGGGTGAGAAGCAGCAAGCCCAGAAGGAAGCGTACTTCCTCCGCGCCTCTCAACAGGCTCGCAAGGCCCAGGAAGCCCTAGCCAAGATCGAAGCCCAGAAGGACGCCGCATGGCGCTCCAAGGAAGTCGATGAGTCCACCAAAGCCGCCCAAGAGGAAGCCATGTGGCGTTCCGTTCAGGAGCGGCCCCAGGAGGACGGTTGGTCGGACGAACAGGCCCAGGCTGGTATCCAGCGCACCATCAAGGAACGCGAGAGCGAGTCCAAGACGGTCGTGGAGCGCGCCAAGAAGGCCGCTGAAGCCCGCAAGAAGCTGGAAGAGGCCGAGCGCAAGCTTGCCGAAGCCAAGGAAGCGGATTTCGACAAGGCCCGTAAGCAAGCCGAACGTCAGCGAGCCGAGGAACAGAAGGCCCAGGCCGAGCAGGACGCCCTTTGGCGCTCCCGCGAACTCGACCCGAACTCCAAGACCGCTCAGGAAGAGGCCATGTGGCGTCAGCTTGAGCAGGAGGCCCCCCGCGACTTCAACGAGGACCAAGCCGCATCCGCGATCAAGTCCGAGCTGAAGAACCGTGAGTCCACCTACGCCGACATCGTGAAGCGTGCCAAAGCCGCTGCCGATGCTCGCCGCAAGGCCGAGGAGCAAGCCCAGAAGAACGCCCCCAACAAAGAGGCCGACTTCGAGCGGGCTCGCAAGGAAGCCGAGCGTCAGCGCATGGCCGAGGCCTCAAAGCAGGAACAGATGGACGCCCTGTGGCGGTCCCGTGACCTCGACCCCGATGCCCGTAGGGCTCAGGAAGAGGCCATGTGGCGGCAACTGGAAGGCCCCACGGCTCCCCGTGAGGACATCGACCCGCTGCAAGCCGAGAAGGCCATCAAGAGCGAGTACGACCGGCGCGAGTCCGAGAGCAAGTCTGTGGTGTCGCAGTCCAAGAAGGCTGCGGAAGCCCTCAGGAAGCTCAAGGAAGCCGAAGAGAAGAAGTCCAAGGGGGATACCGCCCCCAAGCCCGAGAAGCCCGCCAGCGAGGCTCCCAGGGCATCTAAGGCGGAACCCAAGGCCGAGACCTCGCAGCCGCCCATCCGCATCGAAGTGGATGGCTACGTTGTAGAGGTTGACAGGTCGAAGCCAAGGAACGTCCCAGCTTACGTTCAGAAAACTCGCGGACGTATGAAGACCCGCGCCGACTTCGGTAAGGCTCTAAGTGAAGTCGTCGGCAACAAGCACAAAGCCATTGTCGATGAGATTGTGAACAAGCTCAACCAGACGGTACGCTCTGGTGAAGATGCTTACTATGCGGTCGAAGACGCCATCAACCGCCTCCCCGATAAGTATTGGGGTCAGGCCTGGGATGTCTTCAACGCACATGAGGCAAAGATCAGGAGTACCTATGGAGACTGAACGTCGCCTAATCGACATCGGGGACGGACGGATTATCGAATGGTCGGAGGGGGAGATTGATCCCCCTTCGCCCCCACGGGTGAAGAACCCAGGGTCTCGCGCTGGAAAGCGTCAGAAGACCAAGGAACGTGTCCGTTACAAGCAACCCCCGCGAGAGAACTGGAATCCCCTTGGGAAGGCCTGTGAGCGTATCCCAGGGTTCCGCGAATGGTTCTCCCGTCGTTCGGCCCAGCTTAGGGCCGTCGAGTGCCTAGAAACGAAACGTGCCACCCGCTTCGGTATCCCAGATGGGATGCGGAGGCGTACCGCAGATGAACTTTGGGCCGAGGCCCGCAGAAAGGCGAAAGCTACAATGACTGCATTGAAGGACGCCGGGGCGCTCAAGGACGCAGACGACCGCGCTGAAATGGCGCTAGAAGCGGCCCTTGAGGTCATGCACTCGCCCCTTAACCAACAGACGAAACTTGCCGCCGCTCGACTTGTTCTTGAGTGGACTAAGGCCAAACCCGCCGCCAAGCAGGAAGTGACTGTCAACGCCGCCGAGGCGTGGCTTGCTCAACTTGCAGAGGGTGGCGACGACAAGTAAGAACCTATGGACCCCAAACTTATTGCCATCAGAAAGCGTCTCAAGGAAGACTACAAGTTCTACGCCAAGAACTCGGTTAAGATCAGAACGAAGAAGGGTGACATCCGTACCCTGGACTTCAATCCCGTTCAGGATAAGCTGCAACAGATTGTTGACGCACAGTATAAGGCAGAAGGCAGGGTCCGCGTAATCATTCTCAAGGCCCGTCAGCAGGGCCTTTCGACCTGGGTTTCGGGGCGGCTTTACTTCCGCCTCTCCCAGCTTCCCGCCAAGAAGGGACTTGTGGTAGCTCACAAGGCAGACTCCACCCGCGCGCTGTTCGACATGTACCAGCGCATCCATGCGGAAATGCCCGAGCTACTAAAACCGTCAACACGCTACTCGTCCAGGCGAGAGGTAGTGTTCGACAAGCTCGACACCGGCCTCATGGTGGCGACCGCTGGTGGCGATGGGATCGCCCGAGGCGAGACGATCAACTTCGCACACTTGTCCGAGGTTGCGTTCTGGCCTTCCTCCACCGCAAACGAAAACCTCAACGCTCTCCTTCAGGCTATCCCGAACGAGAACGATACCGAGGTTTATGTCGAGTCCACCGCAAACGGCATGAACGGAGTGTTTTACGACCTCTGGCGCGGGGCCGTAGAGGGTCGAAACGGGTTTATCCCGTTCTTCAGCCCTTGGTTCGACTCCCCGGAATACGTGATGCCGGTCCCAGAGAACTTTGAGCCGACCTATGAGGAAATGGACCTCAAGGCTCAATACGGTCTCTCGGACGGCCAGCTTATGTTCCGCCGTGTGAAGATCGCCCAGAACGGGCGTGAAATGTTCCAGCAGGAATACCCGTCGAACGCCGATGAGGCCTTCATCGCGTCGGGCCGTCCCGTCTTCAACCCTGAACAGCTTCAGGAGTGGTTGCGCGAGGCTCCCGAGCCCAAGGCCCGCAAGGCGGTCGAGGAGGGTTCCCTGCGGCCCCACCCCAGGGGCGAGCTTCTTGTGTACCACGACCACGACCCCACCGAGGTTTACACCATCGGCGCGGACGTTGGTATGGGTATTCGAGACGGGGACTATTCGGTTGCCCAAATCCTTGACTCGTCGCGTAGGCAAGTCGCCATGTGGCGCGGATTGGTGCATCCAGACTATTTCGCTGAAGTGCTTCAGACACTCGGCTTCTATTACAATACGGCGCGCATTGCGCCCGAAAACAACAATCACGGCATCCTTACGTCGGTGAAGCTAGGGCGCGACCTCGCGTATCCGAATGTTTACACCGAGGTTGCCGAGGGTAAGCTAAACGATACCCACTCAATCTCGATTGGTTTCAGAACCACGGTCAAGACCAAGCCGCTCATTATCGACCGGCTCCGAGCGTCCTGCCGGGAGAACGAAATCAAGATCAATGATAAAACCACGTTGCGGGAAATGTTGTCATACGTTGTGACCGAAAGCGGCTCTATGGAGGCGGAAGAGGGTTGCCACGACGACACCGTGATGGCGTTGGCCATTGCTAACCACTGTCACGAAGGCAAGTTCACGCCAATTAATGTGACCGAAGATTTTTACCTAGAAGCAATCTAATTACTATCGAAAGGCATATTACATGGCTGACAAGGGGCTTGACCTAGAGCAAGTGGGTGTCCTTGTTGACCGGAAGATTAGGACTGCCGTTGGTGTCTCCACGTCGAAGCTCTCCAAAGAGCGCGAAATGGTCACGCGGTACCGCAACGGCGAGTATCCCAAACGGCAACACTCCGGTCAGGCATCCTATGTCTCCACTGACGTTTATGACGCTGTAGAGGCTATGAAGGCCGACCTCCTTGAGACCTTTGGTGGTTCTCAGGAGATCGTTAAGTTTAATCCCCAGGGTCCCGAGGACGTGGAACCCTGTCGAATTGCGACTGAATATTGCAGCTACGTCTTCTACCGTCAGAACCCCGGCTTTCGCATCCTTCACGATGTCGTTGAGGACGGCCTGACGGCTCGCATCGGTGTGGTCAAGGTCTTCTGGGACCCCGACACCGAGGAGCAGGAAGAGGAGTTCGATGGTCTCGATGAGGAGACCGTTCAGGGCCTTGCTGCCCAGGACGACATCCCAGAGCTAGACGCACAGCTCCAACCCGATGGTACCTATGCCGGTCGATTGACCCGCACGAAGGCCAATCGCTCCCAGGTGCGGGTTGACCCCGTGTCCCCGGAGAACTTCGGGATTGAGCCCCATGCCAAGTCCCTGGACGGCTACTTCCACTATCACCGCGAGCTGATGACGCGAGACGAAATCGCCCGCATGGGGTGGAACGTCAAGCTCCTCAAGGACCTGAAGCCCGACGCTGACGAACACGACGAGGCCGATACCGAGACCGAAGCCCGCTTCAACCCCGTTGATTCCGGCTATAGCCCCAACGAGGACGCGGACAACGAGACCGGCAAGTTCAAGGTCTATGAGTGCTATGTGAACCTCTCCAAGGAGGGCCGCACACGGCTGTACAAGGTGGTCCAAGTGGCCAACGTGGTGCTGGCCTGTGACGAGGTTGATCGTTCGCCCTTCAAGGTGTTCGTGCCCCTGCGGACCTCGCATAGCTTCTGGGGGAACAACTTTGCGGCCCGCGTGATCCCCACGCAGAACGCCCGCACGGTTCTCACCCGTGGCATCCTCGACCACACGTCGATCACCAATAACCCGCGTTACACCGTCCTTCAGGGTGGTCTCACGAACCCGCGCGAAATGCTGGACAACCGCCTTGGCGGCTTGGTCAACATCACGCGGCCCGATGCCGTCCAGCCGCTCATGCAAGCGTCTCTCAACCCCTTCGTGTTCAACACGCTGGAAATGTTGAAGATGAACGCCGAGCAGACCACGGGCATCAGCTCGTTGTCGCAGGGCCTCAACAAGGATGCCATTAGCTCTCAGAACTCTCATGGCATGGTGGCGGACCTTGTGGACCTGTCCAAGCAGCGTGCCAAGGTCGTCGCTCGTAATCTTGCCGAGTTCATGGCCGAGGTTTACGTTGAGATTTACCGCCTTGTTTTAGAGAACGAGGAGCGGAAGTCCATCGTGGAAGTGGCCGGTAAGTGGGTGGACATTGATCCCTCCACTTGGATTGAGCGCAAGGACTTCACAATCTCGTTCCATCTGGGCCAAGCGGCTGCGGATGCCGAGGCGATGAAGTTCACCCAGCTTCTTGCTCTTGGAGCCCAGGACCCCGACCTCGCCCGCATGTTGCAGCCGAAGAACAAGTACAACGTGGCTTCCCATGTGATGCGCCTGAAGGGTGTCAAGAACATTGACGACTTCATCACCCCGCCCGAGCAGCTTACGCCGCCCGAGCCTGACCCCATGCTCCTCAAGAAGATGGAGCTTGAGGAACGCGCTGTGGCTGTGTCCGAGCTGACGGCCCAGGCCCAGATGATGAAGGTCCAGGTGGCCGCACAAATGCAGGAAGCGGAACTCATGCTCAAGAAGATGGCTCAGGACTTCGACCACTTCATGAAGCAGCGTGAAGCCGACCGTAAGGATGCGGACATCGCCAACAAGATTGACGTGGCCCAGCGCGAGCTTGCCATTGTCGAGAAGGAGCCCGACACCGACCCGGTGAAGGCAATCGTGTCTCCCAACTCATAAGGATTGCTATGTCATTAGCACAAAAATACAGCATGGGGAGGCTACCGCCTCAAGGTGGTCCTGCGGCTGCTTTCGATCCGAGCCGGTTCGATGCCGTCCCAGGTGGCTTCGATCCCCGGCGTTTCGATGCCATGCACGGTTCGCAGTTCCAGCGCCCCGGCATCAACGAAATGTTCGCGTCCGAGGCCTACCGGAACGCGATGAACGCGGGGAACATCAGCGGTCCCTCCGTTGCCAAGCCGGTGAGCCCCACGGTTCAGCCGAGGACGGCCCCGGTGAACCCCGATGAGGCTTACGCGAGTTCGCTCCCTGCGGCTCCCGCTCCCCAGAACCCGTCTCCCTACGAGTATTTCCAAGAGGAAGACACGATGGGGCGCAAAAGCTGGTCCACCCGTCCCACGGGCACGGCCAACCAGCCGGGGCAATCGGGTCCGTACCCGAACCAGCCCGGTAGCGGCGTCTCCGAGTTCTTCAAGAACATCACGGGTGGGGGTCAACAGCCCGCGCCTGGTGGTGCGCCTGGTGGTGGTCCCAATGGGGCTCCCCAGATGGCCGGTATTGGCGACCTGATGAACCCGAACAACGGCCTGGGTGGCAACCTAAGCATTGGCGGGGGTTCTTCAGGTGGTGCCGATGCGCCCGCCATGATGAACATTCTCAAGATGCTCATGTTGGGTGGCTAATCCACAACAAGGGAGGGGGCCTTAGTGCCCCCGTCCCCAACACAAGTCCCTCTATGACTGACGATCAGACTATCGGATGGGGCCTCAAAGCCGAAGCCCTGTTGAGAGACGATAACTATAACGACCTATATGCCCTGGTTCAGGAGCATCTAGGCAAAGAGGTACTGACAACCCCGATCACCGAAAAAGAGTACCGGGAACAGCTTTACCTCATTCACCACGGGATGCGCTCGTTTGCAGACCGTTTAACCCAGATGGTGATGGCCAAGAACGCCGTCATCGAACGCATCAACAAGCAGAACGCTCAGGACAACAATGAGAACGATCCTGACGAGCTTGATCTAGATTTTTAATAGGAAAGACAACTGATGTCTCGTGCCATCCACTCGGACGCACATATTGCTGACGATAACTCTTTCGACACCGTTGATGATGGTGCCGAAGCCCTCCTCCGTCGCTGGACCGAAGGCGCTCAGGATGAGCTACCTGATGATGACGAAGAGGAAAACCGCGAGGACCGCGACGACGATGAGGCCGATGAGGAAGAGGACTCCGAGGAAACTCTAGGGGACTCTGACGAAGACGGTGAATCGGACGACGAGGCCGAGGACGACGAGGACGACCAAGACAACGACGACAAGGACAATAAGAAGAAGAAGGTCCTTGATGACGACGCTGTGACTAAGCTCACGGTGGACGGCAAGGAAGTCGAAGTCAAGGTCAAGGACCTCAAGCGTCTTTACGGCCAAGAGGCGGCTCTTACTCGCAAATCCCAAGAGGTTGCGGAACTCCGTAGGCGTAATGAGGAGCAGGGTGCCCGCTATGTGGCGGCGTCCGAGCAGCTTCTTACTCGCGCCCAACAGCGTTTCCAGCCTTACGCACAGATTGATTGGGCTCTGGCTGTCAAGGAACTCGACTCCGAGTCTTACAAGGCCCTTCGTGATGAGGCCACCCGTGCTTACGAGGACGTGCAGTTTTACACGCAGGAACTCGACGGGTTCATGGCTAAGGCCAACGAACAGAAGCACGTCGAGCTTATCACCGAAGCCAAGGCCACCCTCAAGGAGCTTTCGGACCCCGCTAAGGGCATCCCCGGCTTCAGCGAGGCGCTGTATGACGAAATGCGTTCCTTTGCGATCAACCAGGGCGTTCCGACCCACGTAGTTGATACGATTGTGTCGGCCCCGATCATTCGTTTGATGCACAAAGCGTACCTGTATGAGAAGGGCCAGAAGGCGTCGACCAAGGTTGTCGACAAGAAGGCCAAGAAGATCATCAAGACGCGATCCTCCTCCGAGGAGTCCCGCAAGGCATTCACCCCCAAGAAGGACGGTGAGATTGCCAAGCGTTTCAAGCAGTCAGGCAGTCAAGAGGACGCCATGGAGCTGCTGATGAAGCGTTGGGCCTCTGACGAGTAATAACCAAACACATACAAACTACCATCATTTAGATAGCTCAATAGGAATTTAGAATCATGACTCAGTTTCGTTCTTTCGACACGGTGGGTAAGAAGGAGGAGGTTGCCGACATTATCTCCAACCTGACCCCGACGAAGACCCCGTTTATCTCGCAGATCGGCTCCGAGAAGGTGTCGAACACCCTGTTCCAGTGGCAGGAGGACTCGCTCCGCGCTGTCCAGGCGAACGCCCAGGTGGAAGGCTTCACGGCCACTTCCGCCACGCTGACCCCGACGACCATGCGTTCCAACGTGACGCAGATTCTCGAAAAGACGATCTTCGTTTCGGGTTCGGTGGACGCTATCGACCACTACGGTCGCGCCAAGGAGTCGGCGTATCAGCTCTCCAAGGCGATGGCCGAGGTCAAGCGCGACCTTGAGCACGCTTGCGTTGGCACCCGTCAGACCCAGGTTGTCGGTAACTCGACCACGGCCCGTCAGTTCGACGGCTTCCAGGCCCAGGTTGCTGCGGCGCAGCTCGTCGCTACGGGTGGTGCTGCCACGCCGATGTCCGAGGCGAACCTGCTTGAGTGCCTTCAGCGCCTTTGGGCCGAGGGTGTTGACCCTGCGGTTCTCATGGTGACGGCGGCTGACGCCCGCACCGTGGCTGGCTTCGCGGCCTCCGCTGGTCGTGAGCGCGACTTCGGCACGGGCAAGAAGGTCGTCAACGCGGTCGACCTGTACGTGTCGCCGTTCGGTGAGGTCAAGGTGCAGCTCAACCGCTTCCTCAACGCGGGCGACTCGCTCATCTACGACCCCGACATGTGGAAGCTCGTCTCGTTCCGTCCGTGGTTCCGTGAGACGCTGGCGAAGACCGGCGACCGCACCATGATGATGGTTGTGGGCGAGTATTCGCTGAAGCACAAGAACCGTCTTGCTTCGGGCATCATCCGTCGTCAGGCGTAATTACCATGGGGGTCTTAGGGTTATACCTGGGGCCCCCTTCTTTATCATCTTCTGATTAGATATGTACCCCAAGATCATTGATACCGAGGTCGATTTCCACGACGGCGACCATGATGGGCGGCTCGTAATTGAGCGACGGCAGGACATCACAAGGACGTTCCTTGATGAACTTGCCGAGGCCCGTAAGGCTTCTACGCGAGCGAAGATGGGTGACTTTCACCGTGTCGCATCTATTCCCACTTCGGTTTACGAGACTTGGCTTCGTCAAGGCTATGACGCCCAAAAAGAACCGATAAGGAAAACCGTGGCCAAGCTCCGCGCTGAAGGCCTGGACTACTTCATCACCACTGAACGGAACATTTAATAACATGCCCCGCTACGAAATTTTCATTGAGACCATCCCTGGCGAATTTGAGTCCATGGGCGTCATCTTCAACGTGCCCGATCTTGAGGAGGCCAAGGCCGAGACTTGGCGCATGATCGGTAACGGCGTCTTCCGCTACGAGGAGCTTCCCGAGGAGGCCCCCGTCGAGCCCGTGGTCGAGCCCGAGGCCCCCAAGAGCCGCGCCAAGAAGGCCGAGCCTGTGGTCGAGCCCGAGGCCGTTGAGCCCGAGGCCGAGCCCGTCGCTCCCACCGAGTAACACATAGGAACTACCATCCATGAACTACGGAGAAGTCAAAAACCTCTTCCGCTTGCGGCTGAATAGGCGGGACCTGACGCCCACCCTTGAGGAAGCCTTTCTAAAGACCGGCATCCAGCGGGCTCAGAGGCTTCTCCGGGTTCCTGCTTCCGAGTCCACGGCCATCATCAACGTCCAAGCGAACGATGATGGTCGCGTGGCCATCCCAGGGAACTACCTGAAGCTTGTCTCTGTGTCGGTTGACGACCATGAGCTTCAGCGGGTGTCCCTTGAGGAAGTCCTTCGCTACCGCCGCAACACCCTTGGCAACCCCAAGTTCTTTGCACGGGATCGCACCGAGCTTGTCCTTGCGCCGTACACCCAAGGACCTTTCAGTGTCCGCATCACGTATCACGCCGACTTCAGCAACCTTAACGGGGACGCTGACAGGAATTGGCTGACCGAGATTGCGTCCGACATCATCATCAATGCGTCCCTTCACGTTGCGTTTACCCACTTCGTTGACCCCAGGCGGGCCGAGGCCGAGGAAGACTTCTTGAAGGCAGTCAACGACCTCAACCTCCAAGCAGCCGATGACGAACTCACTAACGCTGCTATTGCCCCGTCCCACGGGTTTGATTTCGGGGATTACTAATGGCTTCGTCTTCGTTCTTTGTGAATAACCCTGACCCGGATTCCATCAGGGAAATTGATAGCCTTGTGGATGAGGCGAAGGCTATCCTCTCCAACGTCAATACCCAGGCCGGTGTAGCGACGACCAAGGCAACCGAGGCCTCTTCCAGCGCCAATAGCGCCCTCAACTCGGCCACCGCTGCCCAGACCTCCGCTAACAACGCTTCGTCCTCTGCGACCGCTGCCAGCACGTCGGCCACCAATGCCGGGACCTCTGCGACGAACTCGCAGAATAGCGCCATTGCGGCTGGTAACAGCGCGACCACGGCTGGCACCCATGCGACCAACGCAGGGAACAGCGCGACCGCTGCGGGAACCTCTGCGACCAACGCAAGCAACAGCGCCACGCTGGCCCAGGCTTGGGCCGAGAGGGCGGATAACACCGATGTCAACGGGGCCGGAACCCGTTCGGCCCGCCATTGGGCTAACCAAGCGGCGGCTTCGGCTTCATCTGCGGCCACGTTCAACCCGGCCCTCTATATGACCAGGGCCAACAACCTTTCGGACCTCGCCAACACAGCCACCGCTAGGACGAACCTTGGGGCTGCTGCGGCTTCCCACACGCACGCCATCGGGGACCTCCCTGTGGCGACCTCTGGGACCTCTAGCACCACACAACTCGTCCGAGCTGACGATAGCCGATTGAGCAACGCGCGGACGCCTACGGCCCACACCCACGCCATTGCGGACCTCCCTGTGGCGACTTCGGGGACCTCTAGCACCACGCAGCTCGTCCGCGCTGATGATAGTCGGTTGAGCAACGCAAGGACGCCCACGGCCCATACCCACGCCATCGGGGACATAACGAACCTTGGGACGGAGCTTAACGCCCGCGCCTCACTTTCCGGTGCGTCGTTCACGGGTGACGTAACTGCCGGAAATGGCAACTTAATCATCAACTCAGCAAGCAGCGCCCACCTTTGGTATCGACTTAATGGTGTCAATCGTGCGCTTGCTTATCGTGAGAACAACGACAACTCGTTCCGCGTCGCTCTCTACAATACGAGTGGTGGACACGTCCGCGAGCTGGCGTTCCGTGAGAGTGATGGGCGTTTTGGCCTCAGCGGTTACTTCGATGTCAGCGGTGGTGCGACGTTCGGTGGTTCGGTTAGTGTGGCGGGTAATATTACCTCCCGAGATAGCACCTCGCACGGGTATGTAACCCTTGTCAGTGGCTCGACGGCCAATCCCGGCTATATCGAGTTCAGGCACCCGAATACGACCCGCGTGGGCTTTATCGGGTGGCAAGGTAATGTGGGCTACAACATACTTAACGGTGAAGCGGGCTGGGGTTGGCAGATCGTAAGTCCAAGTAAGCCGACCATCCTACACTCGACTGGCACCATCACGCGAGCACTTGAGCTTTATGCCTCTGATGGCATCAATGGTGGTGAGATTGCTATGCACCGCGACGCCAACGTGCGTCGTTTCATGCGTATCAACGCAAACTCCAACATCGAGTTCATCAACCAAGCTTACAACGGTATCCCACAGACGTTCGACAACAACGGGACGATCTTTTCGGGTAACGGCTCCTTCGCAGCGGGTTCCGACGAACGGCTCAAGCAGGACATCAGTGACGCAAGGAACCAGTGGGAAGACGTAAAGCGGTTCCGCTTCCGTCGCTACAAGCTCAAGGCCGAAGTCGCTGAACTCGGTGACGCCGCTCCGTGGCACCTTGGGGTTATCGCCCAAGAGCTTCAGCAAATCTCCCCGGAGCTTGTCACGGAAATGGACCCCGCGACGGGGATGCTGGGTGTCAAGCAGTCCGTCCTTCTGATGAAGGCCGTGGTGGCACTACAGGAAGCCATGCTTCGGCTCGAAAGAACCGAGCGTAAGGTTCACAGGGAAGGTCAGGAGTTCAGCAAGAAGCGTCTCTTTGAGCAGATGACCGATGCTGAATATGACACCTGGGAAACTATCGAACGGCAGCAGAACAAGCGCAAGGCGCGGATGTTCCGTGAAAGCACCGTGTTGAACGATCAGGATACCAACTTCCCTGAATTGGTGACTGTGATGACACGGGCTTACGGAGCCACCCGCACCGTTGAGTTGCTTGCTGGTGCAGCTATTTGACAACCTAAAACATACAAATTGCTATGATGAAAATATCACCCGCTGGCCTTGAGCTAATCAAGGCGCACGAAGGGCTTCGCCTGAAGGCCTACAAGTGCCCCGCAGGGGTGTGGACAATCGGTTATGGCTCCACGGGACCTCATGTGAGGCCTGGGCTGGTCATCACCGACAACGAGGCCGTGGACCTTCTCATCCGTGACGTGGCGCGCTTTGAAGCCGCCGTGAACCGGCTTGTGAAGGTCCCACTCAACCAGAACCAATTCGATGCTCTTGTGAGCTTCGTGTTCAACGTGGGGGTGGGGGCCTTTGAAAAGTCCACCCTCCTTCGGCTCCTCAACGGGGGCCGCTATGAGGCCGTCCCCACCCAACTAATGCGGTGGACGAAGGCCAAGGGCCGGGAGCTGCCAGGGCTCGTAAAGCGTCGTAGAGACGAAGGAACGCTCTGGGCTACCCCTATAGCCGAGACCCCCGTGAAGGCCGTCAGCGAGGCTCCTAGCCCGCCTAATGAGCCTTTCAACTGGCATGGCCTCTTGTTGGCCCTTCGATCCCTTCTTTCACCGAACAAGGACACTTAACCACAATGCGTCGTCCCTATCTCCCTTTCTCCGATTCCGTTGCGATCCTGACCGTGCAGACCACCGCAGCCGGTAACACCTGGGCCACCTTCCCGACCCGTGCGTGCAACTCGCTCGACATCGTGAACAACAGCGGTGCCGCGATTGAGTATCGCCGGAACGGTGCTGGTAGCTCCATCGTCATTCCCGATGGTAGCTCGCGGCTCCTCATTGGTATCACCAACGCCAACCAAATTCAGGTGAAGCGTCTGGATAACGGCGTCACCCAAGTTACTGTAACCGCAGAGGCTATCAACTAACATGGGCGCTCATTCTCTTAACAATCGTCTTCGGCGTGGGGCTGGTTCCCTAGTCCGTCGCCCCGGTGTGAGCCGGTAATTCTTTCTTGGGGGCAATCTCAATGTTTGAAGTCATTAATTTCATCACCAATCATTACGACGAACTCGCGGTTCTCCTTAGCTGCCTTCATGGCATTGCGGCTGTGATCGTGAACTACACGGACACGCCCAAGGACAACGATGCGTTGGCCAAGGTCTATCGCGTTGTTGAGTTCGTCGCGGGTATCTGGACCGCCAAGGCGAAGCAGTAAACCCGATGTTACTCAAGAGCGACACCACGACTACCGTAGGGGCCGTGGGGGCTCTAACATCCCCTTGGTGGCTACCGCACCTTCATCACGTCTCAGTCGTTGCGGCTGAACTAGCTCCCATTCTCGGTGCCCTTTGGTTGGTCATTAAGATCGGCCATTGGTTCTACGAGCAATACCAAAAACGGAAGTTCCGTAACGAACTCCACAAGCGCCTCTTCCATAACAAGGACGGGGACAACTGAACAAAAAACCGATAGAGCCTTGGGATTAACCCTTGGTTCTCTATCGGTTTTTTTCGTCAGCGTCCCTTCTTCTGGAACAGGCTCTTGGCCTTCTGGTAATACTTTTCTTGAAGGGCGAAGTGGGAGGGGTCTAAGTCAGACCGGGTGATGAACGGCTCTACACTACCGAAGGCCGCTCCCTCAGGGCACTCTACCCACTCCATCGTCACCGTGCCCTCACGTCCTTCTAACTTAGGGCGGGCGTACTGAACACAGATGCGGCGATCCCCCACGAACATGTCGCGGAAGATGAACAGACATCCCTCATGGACATAGGCCCGTTCGTGGAACTTCACCTGGGTAGTCATCAGTCCACCACCATCCAATCATCCGCAAGCATGTCGGCCTGGGATGCCAGCCAAGGCACGACGTAGCCCTGAGCCGTCTTCATGTCGATGTGGGCGTGATACTCAACCTCAGTCCCCTCCGGGTAAATCCCCAGGAGAGGCGCACGGTTGACCGTGAAGCGGGAGCCGGGGACGAGAAAGAGGAACATCCCCTTACCGTTCCAGCCCTGACGGCACACCTTCTCGCCAGCCTTGAGGGCCGCAAGGGCGTGCCCGAAGGACATCGCCGTGATCGGCTGATAGTCCCGCTCAAAGACGTTCGTGGGGCACCACGACTGATAACCGTCTTGATAGTGGATCGCGTAACCGCCGTTCCCGCTGCGGGGCTCAAAGTCGGCGGCAACGCGCTTAGTGCTGTAATACTGTGTCATCGGATAGGACAAGCTCCCGTAGCGCACCCGTCCTCACCAAGCTCCTCAAAGGAGTTGGCCCGGTCGAGTACAAGCGGCTTTAGTGTATTGACGTACTTGGCATAGGTATCCTTGTCAGTGACCTCCTGGGGAAGGTAGGGATACCCAAGATCAGCGGCGGTCTTTGTGGGGTCCGTCCTGAAGAGGAAAGACACACCCACATAACTATCCCAATTACGGTCCACCCAATCAACGATGGCGGGGACCTCAGAGGGGTCGTAGGAGACTGTGATGCTGGCGTTGTGTTGGACATAATCATCCATCCATGACTTGTAGCGGTCGAGCTGACTTACAGCCGACTCAAGGTTCACCAGCTTGCCATCCACGTTGTCGAACTGAACGTCCTCCCAGGCAACCGGGAAGGTGATAAGCATGGAGTCGCTGGAATAGGGGTCCTCGAATACCCGGTAGCCCGCCTCACGGCACATATCCACCAGGGGATCATGCTTAGAGAAGCGGACGTTGTTGAAGATATAGCGACCCAGCGGGCGGTGAATGCCCTCAGTGGTGTCCATGATCTTCGACAGGGTGCCCGAGGGCTTGATCGTGGTGATAGCAGCCGAGCGGGGAAGCCCCAGGTCGTCAGCCATCTTGTAAACGGCGTGAGTGGCGATGTTCCTTAGCGTCGAGCGGTGTTCCGCCGAGTGTTGGAACTCCCACCGGACGATACCCGTAAGGCCAACTCCTGTAAGGCGAAGGAACTGGTTAAGCTCATGCCAAGTGTCTTGCAACATGCCATCGCGTAGGTCCACACAGGTCTGTCGATAGTTAGCCCGTGCGACAAGGCGGATAGCAGTACACAGCCCCTCCCAATCACCGTTGAACTTACCAAGATCAATCTCACAGAGATTGCAGAAGCTCTTATTACCGAGGAGGATTTCCGCGCAAGGATTGACACCCTTGAACCACGGGGCTCGCTTGAGAGCAGATTGAGCATTGATGAACCCCGGCTCCGAGCCGCCGCTATCAACGATCATGTCGAAGATGCGGGTCAGGTCGTTCTTGGTGGGCTTGTGGTAGAAGGCCAGCGAGTTGTTGGACTGTGCCCGCTGGGGGTTGCCGTTGGACCAATGGTCCTTCTTGGCGGTGGCGAAGGCCTTCCACTCAGGGTCCCCATACGGCACCAGCGCAATCTCAGCCGAGCGGCGGGAGCTAAGGGTCGTCCCCAGGTGGTTGAGGATGTCGAGGATGTCGATGCGGGAGAGAAGCTTACAGGCGCGGTGGTTCAGCAGGAGAACGATAGCCTCCATCGCCTTGGCAATGGTCTCGTCACCCGAGCTAATCCACCCGTAGCCCTTCAAGCGGACACCCGCAGGGCGAATCTCCGAGAAGTCGAGGGTCAACAGGTCAACGGGGACCTTGTTGGCCAGGAGCTTGCCGGGGAGCTTGGCCCACGCCTCTGCCGAGTCACCCACCACGATACGCCAACGGCGTCCCTTGATGGTCTCGACGTTATCGGGGTTGCCCTTGTCGTTAGGGTCCGTCTTTTGGGAGCGGATGATGGTCAGGTCGACCGGCTTGGAGAACCCACTAAGGGTCCCCACAACCGGCTCAAACCCGACGCCACAGCCCTGAAGCAGGAGCCAGAAGGAGTCCACGACATCGCTCACGGTCTCGACGCGACCGAAGGAGCAGTTGAACATGGACGCCTCTCGGCGCTTGGCGACCTCCGTTCCACCCAGCCAAAGGGTGCGGCCAGCGGGGAGAACCTTGCGGTCGAGCATAAGAGCCCGCAGAGCCCCAAGCTCCGCATCCATCGCTGCCCGCATGTTGGCACGGGGACCGTAGGTGTCAGCACCGTGCGCCCGCTCCCAGAGCCAACGCTGGTGCATGATTACGCGGTCAACAGTTTGCTCCCAGGTCTCAAAGACAGTTCCAGCCTCGTCCAAGGGTCGATTGTAGGTGCGCCGAGTGATGACTTGGGCGCGAACAGATGGCTCATAGGCCGTAGCAGCATTAGACATGGTAACTCGTATGTTTCTTGTTGTGATTAGTCTTCGTCGTCGTAGTCGTCAGCGCGCTTGTGCAGCGGGAAACCCACGGCATCACTACGCCCATCGCCTTCAGGCTCGCTAAGGTGCTCCTGAATGTCCTTGATGGCCTCGACCAGAACGCCGATGTTCTGATTGAGCATCCACAGGCAACCCAGGATGATCGGAATGAGGACTGCGAACATCCCCATGAAGAACTCAATCATCGACGGCGCTTTCTCTTGAAGAGGTCGGTCACACTCGCCAACCCAATGACGCCGAGGACCCCGACCGTGAAGGTGAGGACTGCCGCAAGGGGGAGAAGCGGAAGGAAGATGATCCAAGCCGGGACCGTGGCCATCGCAGGGATAGCGTACCAGCCGACAAGAAGGATGATTTGGATAAGCAGTAACCAGGGCATCTTAGGCCTCCACAAGGCGCATCTTGGCGTAGATCGGGGCCACGAAGGGCACCATGTTGGGAGCCCGGTAGTTCGGACCCTTGAGAACCTTGCCGTCCTCGCGGCGAATAGGCTTACCGTCGTCCCCGAGCTTCGACATGTTGCTCTGGTGGACTGCGATGAAGGCCTGGGCCATCAGCTCAGGGCCGAAGACCGGCGTGACGGCTGCAAGGGTCTCCGCAACGCGGTCACGGAACTCGTTTGAAATGTCGATGCCGGTGCCCTGGGTGACGAGACCGAAGCCGACCAGCACATAGAGAAGGTCACAGGTCTCCTTGAGGACTGCCGCAAGGGTCTCAACGCTGTCCGTGGCAATGTCCTCTGCCATGGCCTCAACAAGCTCAAGATGCTCCTCCTTGACGAGATTGATCCAAAGGAGGGGGTCCTTGGACGCCTCAAAGGCGGCGATGAACTCGGAGACGGGGGTAACGGGGTCGAAGGTGAAGGTGTCGGTGTTGTCCATGTTGGATACCATTTCGTATGTTTCAGGAGACGGCGTGAAGGTGGCGGTAGTTGGTGGCTTCGGCGTGCTGGTGACGGGCAAGGGCCTGTCCCAGGTACTTATGAAGGGCGAGGGCCTGGGGGATGGACACCATGAGGGCCATGCGGTCCTGAAGGATCATCACATCGCCGTCCTCATCAATCTCAACGATGACGTGGCCGTAGTGGTCCCAATCCGATTTATCGGGCGGGATAAGGTACTTGATCGGATCGTTCACAGCTTTTCCTCGTAAAAGGCCCGCGTCCACATCGCGCACAGGTCACTCCGAACGATGTCGTCCAGGGTGAACTCAATGACCGGGATGGGGAGGAGCCGCTTCTTGATAAGATGGATGATGGTGGCGAGACCCGAAGTCTCCTTAAGGTCCGTCTGGGAGACATCCCCGTTGATGATAACCTGGGAGTCTTCCCCGAGCCGCGTCAGGAACATTTTGATTTCCTGAACGGTCGTGTTCTGGGCCTCGTCAAGGATGA
>Ga0216295_1000032_pt1 | contig 24985 bp, 33 predicted proteins | sample 21hB_Boncat_minu_FD_161281 | JGI IMG/M metagenome (GOLD analysis project Ga0216295, IMG submission 161281) | Terrestrial sediment cell enrichment communities for BONCAT metagenomics from Utah, United States - 21hB_Boncat_minus | ecosystem: Environmental > Terrestrial > Deep subsurface > Rock...
CGCCCTCCCGAACATGTCGTCGAGGTTGTCGAACTCGGCACCCCACACCGCCCTCACGGCTTCGAGGAGCTTGCCTGCGTTTGCGGCGTAGTCCTCGTGGGAGATCTTGATGTGCGCGGTGGCGTGGAACTTGTGGCCGAGGATGTCGGTGGGCTGCATGGCTTCCTCCCCTGATGGTTCGATCCTTGGCCGGGGGCGGGCATCGGACAATGCCGCCTTCGAGCGTTCGGACTCTGGTTGCCGGAATCGGCCCTCAGAGTGCCGCTCCAACGACAGCCCCATGATCCTCCGGGAACTCGGGCGCGGACGCGCTGGCGCTCATCGTCCCGTCGTACAGGGCGTATTCGACGGCGACCTCATCGTCGACGGACTCAGCCCTCAGGGTTCCCTCGAACCCCATGGTGGCCAAGTCGGCGAGGAACCGGACGTGCCCTGCCTGCCAGTTGCCTGATCCTGCGTTGTGGTCGACCAGCAGCGTCGGGCGATCCGTCTCGCGCTGGATCTCCCACCCGAACTGCTCGACGGCCGCCAGCAGGTCGCGGGCTGGCTCGCCCGCCAACGTGTTCAGGGCATCCAGCAGCCGCGGCTGGGACTCCTGCCAACGTGCCCGGTCGATCTGGAGCTTGCCGTGGGCCTCTACCCTGAGACCGAGAATGTCCGATGCCTCCAAGGCGTCCTCCGTTGCTGGCCGCTCGCGGCGACGTGCGAAGTCGTCGCTTGCCGCGAATCCTGCGATGGTGTCAACCAACGAGGAGGGAAACATGAATATCCTGGATGCAGAGCAGATCCAAGAGAGGCTCGCCCCGCACCTGGCGGCAGCCGGCATAGTCCCCCTGTCCATGGAGGTGGTGCCCTACGACGAGCCGCCGTTCGACACCGTGCCCGTGGTGAACGTCTACGTGAGCCTCGCGGGCGCGACGCCCCAGGAGGTCCATGCCGCCATGCTCAAGGCCGGGAAGGTCATGTCGAAGGCCTTCGGGGAAACCATCGACACGGGCTACTACAGCCCCGAGATCGGTTACGACGACATCCCGGCCGGGCAGGCGATGCTCGAGTTCGGCGGGTTTCCGTTCAGCCTCGCGCCATCCCGCTCCGCGCGGCCGGGCTTCTGATAGTCCGGCCGGCCGGAAGTCGGCCTTCCTGCGGCGGAATCACCCCTCCAAGGGCGTGAAGCGCAGCGTTCCGTCCGCGATCGCGCCCTCGAACATCTCCCTGGGGCGAGCCCACGCGCGGCGGTCCGCCCCGCGGTAGATGACGAGCTCCTCCCCGCCGTACATTGCCCGTGCCACGCCCAGGACGGCGTACAACCCGCCCTTGTAGTGCCTGTGGGTGGGGGTGAACCCGCTCGGCGCGGTGGAGGGGACCGCCGCCACGGCAGCCGGAACGGCACCCACGGCGAAGGCCAGGAGCTGGCCGCCCGCATTCCTGACGACGCCGAGGTCCGCCATCGTCTCGGTGTGCGTGGCCCAGCATGCGATGCGGTCGTCCGGTTGGAATGCGTAGGTCATGCTCGCCCCCTGCTGTCGTGTCTGGAACGTCCGGTTCGTCCCCGGTCATATGATCGTCGGGGAGTGCCGCCTTCGGCGCAATTGAAGGATTCCGTCCGACTAGCCCGGCAGGCTGTCGATCCATGCGTCCAGCTCCGCCTCCCCCGGCAACGGGGGGACGGGACGGAGGGGGCGGTCGGAGCACTCCACGCTTCCGTCCGAATGCCTCGTCAGGCGGACCGGCTGGCCGTAGCGGTGCAGGGACTCCGGCACCCCGTCCCTCGGGACCCGTACGACGAGTTCCGGATGGTCGGGACCGAGGTCGATCAGCAGATCGTCCCTCCCTACGTGTGCCACAGTCCCGTCGACGTAGTTGCGCTTGCCCGTCATGACCGATCCCCGGTGCGGGGGCGCAGGATGGCATGCCCCTCAGACGATAGAAGGTTGCGCCTTGCCCCGCCGAATGCGCAAGTGGTCCGTTGCGGGAGGTGCGCGCGTAGTCCCGCAGGCATGGGTTCGAGGCAGATGGAGACCGAGGCAACGTGGAACCGACCCTCAAGCACCGCAACCGCTTCGGGACGTACAGCCTGGTGCCCGCGCAGGGCAGGCCGGACCAGCAATCGAGAAGCGTCTTCCACCTTGCCACCTACGCGGCCGACGACGGCAGGTCATGGTGCCTCTCGGTCGTGCACGGGACCGCCAACCCCTACATGCTGGCCGGGATCGTGAGGCAGCACGGAATGTCGGCCCGCGCCCGGGCCGCATCGGCCGCGTGCCACCGCTTCATGGGCGAGGCCCTCGCCTACGTGAGGTCGCGCCCCAAGGGGAGCCGGCCCGAGTATGCGGACGGGGCGGGGGACGGGCAGTACCACGAGGAGGCGGTCGAGGACATCAGGCTCGCCCTCGAGCGTGCCCTCGCGGAGAGCGATCCGTACAGGGCGGCGAAGGTCTTCGAGCACGCCACCCCCTACCTCCAGGGGGACGTCGGGCTGGTGCGGATGATGGAGGGCATCCTGCCGCCCTTCGAGGCGGACCTCGCCCGTCTGGAGCACCACTCCGCCGTGGCCGACGAGATGGAGGCCGAGACGCGCGCCAAGAGCCACTTCGTGTCACGCCTCGTCTACGTCTGGAAGGGCGAGGCGGCGCGGCCGACGGTCTGAAGGACTCGCAGGCCGATTGCCGTTGACCGGCAGGATCGAATCCTTTACCAAGAAGGCGTTGTCGGTAAGACTCTTTAGCTCAGGGGTTAGAGCAACGGGACTGCTAGCCCCGTGGTCAGGGGTTCGAATCCCTTAAGAGTCACCACCTCCCTCCTGTCCCGCCATTATCCCCTGCCGCCCCCTTGCGCGTCCGGCTGCGCCGGCCGATAAATCGTGACCGGGCGTTTCAGCGGAGGGCACATGAAGGACGAGGGACTCGCGGCCGAGTACAGGCTCTTCCTGGGGGCGGCGCCGATGGCATGCGCCCTTACGGGTGAGGACGCCCATGCCTTCTCCGTCGACGGGGAGATCGACTGCCGCTACGGGTCGAGGCACGACGGCAGCCACTTCGTGTGGGTCGGAGACCGGGCCGAGTTCACCGGACCCGCCTGCGACGCGGAGGTGGACCGGCTCCTGTCGGCGGGGCGGATCGGCCTGTTCATGACCGACCAGGACGGCGAGTGCCGCGGACTCGCGGAGGATGTCCACGTGGCAGCCTTCCGTCTGGGGGCGAGGCGGGCCTCGATCCTCCACTCGTGGGGGCGGCGCATGCTGCGCGGTGAGAAGTCGGCTACGCTCGATCTTCCCCCGACACTCGTCGCCTTTGGCAGCAGGCACGCCGACGACCCCGCGAGGGCGGTGGCCCTCTACTCCTACTCCGCACGGATGACCGCCTTCTCGCAGGGGGTGCGATACGGGCTTGCCAAGGCAGCGCTGGGTCTGGACGCCTTGCGCGGCATCGGCGAGGCCGCCCTCGAGGATCACGCGAGGGACGTGAAGGGGGAACTGTCCCGTGCTGGGATGCGGGAGGCCGATCTGCCCCTCAATTGAAGACCCAGGTGATCGCGTTGGCTTCCGCCGAGCAGGCCTCCTTCGCCTCTGCCTCAGTGAACGGAGGGGTGCCGTGGCGACCGCCCTTCACGCGTCCTCCGACGTTCACGCTGAAGAGGCCCCGCCCCAGGTCCGCTGTGACCAGCCTGGTGCACGCATGCATCGGCACGTTGTCGAACCGCGCGTAGAAACCGCTGGCCTGGCCGGATCCGGCATTGGCGGGGCCGAGCGCGATCCTGCCCTTGAACACGTTGTGCAGCGCCCCCTCCCAGACCATCCTGGTCGGCAGGGCGTCACTGGCGATCAGCGACCTGGCGTCCAGTCCCTCGTAAGAATCCTTGCCGCCGTACTCCGCCCTGACGGCCTGCTGGATCGCGGCCAGCTCGGTGAAAGCGGAGCGGGAGGGCATGGAGGGGGTGTGCAGCGCGAGGTAGACGGCAGCCGCGAGGCCGAGCGCGACCGCTGGTAGCGGCAACCCATCCCAAGACCCGCACCCATCGACCGACGACACTGACCCTGGCCATTCCGTTACCTCCCCGGGGACTTTGCCACGGCGGCGTGGATGAGGGGTGCGCCGGCCGACGCGCCGCGGAAAAGGAAACGGCACCGCAAGGGGCGGTGCCGTTTGTCTCCGGGCTGAACCCGAGGAGGGGGGAGCCGGGCACTTGCCCCGCTCCCGGCGGATCAGTTGAAGATCCAGATGATGGAGTTGCTGCTGTTCGAGGTGCAGGCGGCGGCTGCGGCAGCCGGGTTGAACGGCAGGGCCGGCGAGGAGGTCTGGGAGCGGGTGACCGATCCCACCTGGACGCTGTAGGTGCCGCGGCCGAGGTCGGCGACGGCCAGCTTCACGCACGGGTCCTTGGGGATGTTGTCGAACTGGACCGAGAAGCCGCTGTCGGGGCCGCCGCCTGCGTTGGCGGCCAGGATCGTGACCCCGCCGTTGAACGAGTTCCGGATCGCGCCGCTGCTGACCATCTTCGTCGCCAGCGCGTTCGAGGCGATCATGTTGGTGTTGGTCGCGCCGGCATAGGTCGACTGCCCGCCGAAGACCGATCGCACGGCGCCCTGGATGTTGGCCAGGTCAGAGAGCGCGGCAGTGGTCTTCCTGCTCTGGTCGGCACCCGTGTAGAGCATCATGATGCCCGCCACGACGAAGGCGAGGATCGCCAGCACGGTGGCGGCCTCGATGAGGGTCAGGCCACGCTGGCGGAGAAGCCCGCGCTCCGGTGCAGTTCGGGACCGGACCGCCTGGACCGGCGCCGTGTCTTGCTTGATCGCTATCATTTGTTTTCACCGCGTCCAAAAAGGGAGGCCGGGCACCGGGCCCGGCCTCGTGGGGATCAGTTGAAGATCCAGGTGATGGTGTTGCTGCTGTTCGAGGTGCAGGCTGCGGCCGCGGAGGCCGGGTCGAACGGCAGGGCCGGCGAGGAGGTCTGGGAGCGGGTGACCGAGCCAGCCTGGACGCTGTAGGTGCCGCGGCCGAGGTCGGCGGTGACCATCTTCACGCACGGGTCCTTGGGGATGTTCTCGAACATGACCGAGAAGCCGCTGTCGGGGCCGCCGCCTGCGTTGGCGGCCAGGATCGTGACCCCGCCGTTGAACGAGCTGCGGATCGCGCCGCTGCTGACCATCTTGGTGGGCAGGGCGTTGGCGGCGATCATGTTGGTGTTGGTCGCGCCGGCATAGGTCGACTGCCCGCCGAAGACCGAACGGACGGCCTGCTGGATGCTGGCCAGCTCCGAGAGAGCCGAGGTCGTCTTCCTGCTCTGGTCGGCGCTCGTGTAGAGCATCATGATGCCCGCCACGACGAAGGCGAGGATCGCCAGCACGGTGGCGGCCTCGATGAGGGTCAGACCGCGCTGGCGGCGGGCCCTGCGGCTGAGGGCATGACGGAAGCCGCGAGCCTCCGTCTGCCCGATGATGTTGACGACGTCCGTCATTCCTACGACTCCCGTTGGGAGGGACCGGGTCCCTTCTGAGGTCACTTCGCCCCGACCCATGGATCGGAACGGGTGCCGGGGATTCCCGGCTGCCTAGGAAGGATTAAAGGACATCGGAATCCATTCTGCCAAACGCCGGTAGGATTCGTTGAACGGGACTCGGGGCGTGAGGGCGGGGTGCGCGCAAGAAAAAAGCCGCCCGGCGCGATGCCGGGCGGCTCATGGGATCGGCTGATCCGGGGTGGTCTCAGTTCATCATCTGCCGGGACTCGGCCTCGCGGATCGCGGCCTCGCCCAGCATGAAGCGGAACGCCTTCTCCAGGGTGCGCAGCGAGCCGCCGCCCGAGAAGGCCCCGCGCAGGGCCGACATCTCGACCGCGTCGAGCCACGGCAGGAGCGCCGGGTGGACGCCTAGGGACTCCGCCTCGGCCGCGCGCATGTTCTCCAGGATCACGTCAAAGTGATCCATCGACGGCCTGTCGACGTGGATGACCTCGAACCTGTCCCAGACCGCCTCGGGGATCGCGTAGAGGTCGTTGGCCGTGGCCATGAACGTGACCCACGACAGGTCGACCTCCGACAGCAGGCAGGCGTCGTAGAACCTCTCCGGCTCGCCGAGCATGCCGAGGAGCGTTCCCAGGATGCTCCCGTTCTTGCCGCCCATCGCCACCGCCTTGTCGATCTCGTCGATCACGATGGCCGGGTTGGAGCATCCGCTCTCAGCCATCGCGAGCACCGGGCCGCACGGCCTGGCGTTCCTCCAGTCGCGGGTGACGGCGGACAGGCTTGCGCCGTCGGAGGAGCTTCCGGCAGGAAGCACCGTGACGGGGAGGCCCATCATCTCGGCGATCTTCCTGGCCAGTTTCGTCTTGCCGCTCCCGGGCGGTCCGACGAAAAGCATGGGCTTCATGCGGACCTGTCCCGCGCCCACGCTCCTCAGGATCGCGAGCCGTCCCTCGATCCTGTGGCCGACATGCGCCGCCCAAGGCCACCGGGCCGCGATCTCGTCCGCCGCCTGCCCGGGCTGGGGCAGGCTCCCGAAGGCGGGCAGGGGCTTGCCGACGATCGACGAGTAGCGGGCGAGGATCTGCGCTCCGTCCGGGGACGCGTGGTCGCCGACCGATCTCACGACGACGCGCGCGGACCCGCTCTCCTCGGGCTGGGGGGTCGGCTCAGACGGGAAGGGAGGACCGAACTCGAGCATGAACCCGTTCTCGTCCTTCTTGGGAAGCTTCGACAGGTTCAGGCGGTCGGACGGGAGGCTTGCCGCCTGGTTGCGCCATCTCGCGGCGCGCTCCCTGAGGCCGTCCACGTCGGACAGTCCGGCCTTGCCGAGGAGGGCGGCCTGCGACTCGAGTTCGTCGGCAAGGCGCTTGCAGGCCCGCCTCGATCCCTTGGACGCGGCGGCCCACATCAGGAGCCGGCCGTTCTCGCGTCCGCTGCCGTCGTTCCCGAACAGCATGGATTCGGCGACCGCGCAGATCTCGGCCGGACTCGAGACGGGTCGGTCTCCCATGAACCGGCTGATGACGGCGTTGATCTCGCTGTCGGTTCCTATGTCTTCCATCCAAAGGGGGGAAACGCGCTGTTCGCCGGTTTCCAATGCCATCTAGCGTCCTCCAAGACCGTGTCGTGATGCCCCATTAGGTTGACGAAACGGTCTTAGTTCCTGCGGTGGACGAATTTTCTTGTTGCGGGGTGCGGCCTCGACGCCTCCTTGTCGGCCTCGACGATCGACTTCAGGCGGTCCATGGCCTGCTGCTCGATCTGGGACACACGTCCCTTGCTTATGCCGTACACGGCGGCGAGCACCTCGAGGGGGGTCGGGGGGTCCTTGAGGCGCCGCTCCGCGAGGATGTACTTCTCGCGGTTGGGGAGCTTGCCCATCGCGACCCTGACCTGGACCGTCCACCTCTGGCGTTCGTCCTTGAGGATGAGCTCGTCCTCGGGATGGGGCGCCGCGTCCGGGAGCACGTCGGCAAGTTCCGCCCCGTCCCCGTCGCCGTTGGGGACCGTCCCGTTGAGGGAGAGGTCGCCCCCGGCCAGCCGCTGTGCGACGTAGTTCACGTCGTCGCTCGTGACGCTCAGGCGGTTTGCGATGACCTGCGTCTCCTCGGCGGACATGAGGCGGTCGCCCGTCGCGACGTCCTTGGGGAGCAGGCTGCGCATGTGGAAGAACACCTTGCGCTGGTTCCTGGAGTTGAACGGGCGCACGGCGGACATGTTGTTGATGGCGAAGTCCTGCATGTGCGCCTTCACGTGGAAGCTCGCGATCGTGCTGAGGCGGCAGTCCTTCGTCTCGTCGAAGTTGTCGACGGCCTTGATGAAGCCGATCACGCCCTCGTTGATGAGGTCGTCGGCCTGGTGGGCCGCGTGGGGCACGCGCTTCGCGATGGACCTGACGAGGTTGAGGTGCGTCACCACGAGCCGATGAAGCGCCGTCTCATCGCCGCTTCGACGATAGGCGCGAATGAGCCGGAGCTCCTCCGCCTCGTCGAGCAGGCCGGCCTGGTTGGCTCGCCTGCTGGGCTTTGAGATCAGTGACGACGACATGCCCCGTCGGAACCCCCGGGGCATTGATTGCCCTCTGACAGGCCGATCTATCGGACAGTTTGCTGGCTGTCAAAAGGAAATAAGCCTAATCCCTGCGGCCAAGCTAGGATTCGATGGCGGGTGTGTGACGCCTGCCACACAACCGCCATCGATGGGGCGGAATCGGGATGCCTCAGCGCCGGCCGCGGGGAGGGATCTGCGAGACGGGGCGGCTGCCCTTGAAGGAGACGAGCCCTGCCGCCGCGCGGAGGGTCTCGGCCTGGCGGGCGGACCTCGGGAGGGTGGAGAGGACGAGCGCCTCCTCGAGGCTCACGAAGTTCGGCCCGAACGCCTCGCCGGCGGCGGTCTTCAGGTCGACGGTGGCGTCGCCGTTGATGGAGCGGGTGACCGCGTCGAAGTACTGGCGCAGCATCGAGGCGGCCCGGGCGGACCCCTTCACCCTGTACTCCTCCGTCAGCAGTTCGACCGCCTCGGTCAGGGACAGGCCGGAGTCGAGGAGCGCGGCGATCGCCGTGAACGCCAGCATGCGGGCGTCGTCAGGCATGAAGTGCGGGACATCCTTGCGGTCGACGTTGCGGAAATGCTGCTCCTGCTCGTCCGGGAGGAACTCCTCGTCGCGAGCCTGCTGCGCGTTCGTCATCATCCCCTCCGAGCTGCCATGGCCGCCACGGTGGCGGCGAGTCCAATCGCCAACATGCCCATGCCCATGTTGTAGAACACGGGCCTGCTAGCCGCATCCGCCGGCACCGCCATGAAGACCGCCCCGGCGGACGCCATGCCGATGCAGTCGCCGCGCCTCCGGGCACAGAGGCGGGCGACGACGTGCACGATTCCCTTGGACATCGTCACCCTCCGTTAACCCTTGCACGTAGTATCGAACAGCACGACCCTGAACGGGTCAAGGATTCAGTCCTGGAGGAGACCATGAGGATTCCTGCCGCCGCCCTGGTCGCGGCTCTCTCCGCTTCACCCGCGCTCGCGTCCGACGGACCCGGGGTCGTCGCCGAGATGGCCGAGCGCATCCTCTCCAGGGGACACGGCGGCACCTGCTCGCTCGCCATGGTCCCGGTGCCGCGCGGCGGCTACTACCCCTGCCTGGACTTCGGCCCGTACCGGGTGGTGAAGGAATACGGGAGGGTAAGCGGCTACGTCGTCCGCGACGGCAAGCCCCCCTACCTCGTGATGACGGCGGGCGAGCGCGGGCAGGGCTTCGTGGCGGCCGGGCCGTGGGAGACGGACATGCCGGCCAGGATCGTGTCGTTCTGGAACGACATCGTCGACGGGGGGCTGGAGAGGTCGAGGCAGGCGCGCGAGGCCGACGCGGACCGCAGGGACGTCGAGGAATACGTGCGGCGGCTGTCCGCGCCCGCACCCGCGACGGAAGGCCGGCGCGCCGCGCCGGGTGACGGCGGGGGGCCTGCCCCGGAACCCGCCGGTGAACCCGCGAAGGGCGCACCCGGCTCCGGCGGCGGCGTCCGGGAGGCCATCGGCGGCGGAGCCGCGCGGCCGTAGGAGGTCAGTACCCTCCCAGGGCGGCCCTTACCTTCCTGCCGAGTTCCCCGCGCAGGAAGGGCTTCTGGAGGAAGTGGATGTCCGCGGTGGTCCGCCCTGCGGCGTCGACCATGTCCTTCGCGTAGCCGGAGACGTACAGGACGGGGATGCCGGGACGCATCTCCTTGACCCTGTTGGCCACCTGGACCCCGCTCATCCCGCCCGGGAGCATCACGTCCGTGAGGAGCAGGTCGAAGTCGACGTCCTCCTCCACGAGGCGGAGGGCGGACGGCCCGTCGATGCGGCTCAGCACCTTGTAGCCGAGGCTCGTCAGCACCCGGTCGATGTGGGCCCGCACGGCCTCGTCGTCCTCCACGACAAGGACGGTCTCGTTGCCGAAGCCGAAGCCGCCGTCGTGCTCGGACGGCTGGAGCAGCTCGTCGCTCGCCCCGCGCGCCCGCGGCAGGAACAGGTGGACGATCGTGCCCTTTCCCGGCTCGCTGTGGATGCGGAAGTGGCCGCCGCTCTGCTTGATGAAGCCGTAGACCTGGCTGAGGCCGAGTCCCGAACCCACGCCCGGCGCCTTCGTGGTGAAGTAAGGCTCGATGGCCCTTGCTGCCACCTCCTGCGACATGCCGTTGCCGTTGTCCTCGACGGAGATGTCCACGTACTCGCCCGGCTCGAGGTCGTCCTGCCCGACCACGCCCACGCTCTCGGCGACGGTGTTCCTGACCCTGATGGTGATGTTGCCGCCCGCGCCGACGGCGTCGCGGGCGTTGATGACGAGGTTCAGGATCGCGGCCTCGAGGTGGCTGCGGTCGGCCTTGACGTTCCATGGCTTGATGCCGGGGTTCTCGTCCAAGGCGAGGACGACGTGCTCGCCGATCGTCCTCTTCAGGAGGGACCGCATGTTGTCGATGAGCGCACCGACGTCCACGGAGGTCGGCTGCAAGGGCTGCTTGCGCGCGAAGGCGAGGAGGCGGGTGGTGAGCTGCCTGGCCTGCATGGCGGCGCCGAGGGTCACGTCCAGCAGCGCATGGCGCGGGTCGTCCGTCGGGAACGCCTCCGCGATCTCCTCGATGTTGCCGAGGATGATCACGAGCAGGTTGTTGAAGTCGTGAGCCACGCCGCCCGTGATCTGGCCGACCGCGTCCATCTTCATCAGGTGGGCATGCTGTGTCCTCGTCTCGTGCCATTCCGTGATGTCCTGGCAGACGATGAAGACATGGTGGCCCGACTGGGGCTTGCCCGGCGACGAGCCGTCGTGACGGAAGGTCGTGAAGGAGAAGGCGGGCGTCGTGATCTGTCCCGGGGATTTCCTCGCCGTCAGCTCGATCCTGTGCTCCGCGCCGGTCCGCATGCAGTCGGCGAAGGCGTCCCAGAGGGCCTGCGCCTCCTCGGAGGGGAAGAGGGACAGCAGGTCCTTGGCCTTGTAGTGGCCGCTCGGATTCAGCCCGAGCATGCCGATCGCGCCCGGGGCGGGCACGAGGTTGTCGTACTCGGGATACCAGCGCAGGCCGGAGATCCGCGCCGAGCTCTGGATGCTCTCGAGCTCGGCGCTCCTTATGGAGACGCGCTCCTCGGCCTTGGCCCTGCCGAGGAGCATCCTCATGAACGCCCCGGCTCCGCCGCCGCAGACCAGGAGGATGACCAGGCTGTAGAAGATCGATTGCCTCAGGTCGTCGTTCCAGTCCGCGAGGATGGCGTCCTTGCTCCTGGAGAAGGATACGACGATGCCGTGCCGCGGCATGTACTTGTAGGCGGCGAGGTGCTCCGGGTTGTGGTCCCAGGGGAGGACGACCGCATTGCCGCTGCGGTCCAGGGCGCGGAGCGGGAGGACGGGGTCGTCGAGGCCGATGGTCCCCCCGACGGCGGTGCCGAGCGGCGGCTCGCTGACGAGCACCGTGCCGTCGGACAGGAGGACGCGTCCGTTCCCTCCGAAGCTGTTGCCCAGGGTTCCCGCAAGGCGTTGCAGGTTGCCGGGGTTCGCGCGGATGACCATGATGCCGCGCAGCCTGCCGTCCTGCCCGGTCACCCGCCGGGCGAGGTTGAGCACGTACGGCGTGGGACAGTCGGAGCAGACGCTGGGGACCCCGAAGATGATCTGCTCGGACTGTGCGGCGCGGGCCACCAGCGCGCGGTCCCTGTAGGAGCCGCCCTCGAGCCTCGGGTTGGACGACCGTACCACCGTGCCGTTGCCGTCGAGGACGTCCACCTCGAGGGCGACGCCGTCCGTGGCGGCCCTGAACAGGCGGCCCCAGTCGAGCTGCGGATCGGACGGGCCGCTGCTGTTCGCCAGCGCGTGCACGATCTCCTCCGTGCCGTATGCCACGGTGAAGGCCGCCTGGGTCAGGTACCGCTCGAGGACGTCCACGAGGGAGACGATCTCGCGCTCCGCCTGGCCGATCTTCACCTTGCGGCTGTCGTGCATCTCGTAGCTGCGGATGCTGACGATCAGGATGGCGAAGAACATCACGCCGAGGGCGAAGACGATTCCGAGCCTGTCCCGCGCCCGCGGGGCTGAGGGAAGGCCCACGGGACGGAGGGACGTGTTTCCCTTGCCCATGGGCAGGACCTCCGAAAAACGATGAGGCGCGGGATTAGAACGAATTCCGCGAACATGCAAACGGAAAAGGCGCCGCGGCGTTGCGGGACGGTGCCGCACGGGTTCCCGGCGGCCCAGTGGGCAAAGGACTCAGATCATCCGCAGCCGCCGGAGGGGTCCCGCCGCCGATGCCGAAGGACTCGGAGCGCGGCGACGCCTGCGGCCGCCGCGCACGCCCCGCACGGCGCGCCCACCGCCAGCGCCGACAGGGCCACGTCCTTGGCCTCGGGCAGGGAGGCGAGGCTGCGCCCCTCGCGGACGATCCAGGCCGCCGCCGCCACTGCGGCCATGGCGGCGCAGAGGGACGCCATGCACCGCACCCGCGGCGCGAGGCCCGGGGAGTTTCTGACCGAGGGGTGCAGCAGGGAATCGAGCCACGCGACGGCCCCGGCGGACCCTGCGACGCCGACGGGGACCGACCAGTCCGCGAGGGGAAGGCCCAGCACGGCGCACGTCCCTGCCGCCCAGGCAGCCGACCCGAGCAGGGCGGCAGGCGTTGCGGCGACCTGCCTCAGAAGCTCCGGCATCAGATCAGGCCGGAGTTCTTCACGATCCCGAGGAGTCGGTTGCCGACCTGCCCGAGGAGGCCCGCGACGGCCTCGTCCTCGATGGTCCCCGTCCACCACAGGTACACCGCCAGGCCCAGGCCGACGAAGGCGAGGGACACTGCGGCGTCCGCGGCGGCGGCGGCGATCCGGAGGGGCATGAAGGCGACATGGGCGCACTTGGCGGCCACGTCGGGGGCCTGCGACCACCACGGAGCGGACGCGGACTCGATCCTCATCAGCTCGGGCCTGACGGAGTTCTGGGCAGGCCTGGCCTGGGCCTTGCGGGGTTGCGCGACCGGAGTGGTGCTCATGTGCCTTCTTCCATCGGTGCGAGGTTTCACGATCCAAGGTTCCACCGGGACCGGGATCTGTCAACGAACGGGCGTGTTGCGCCGCTTCCGGCCAGGTGCGACCCTTCCAAGGATCGAATCCCTTGCCGGATGGACAATGATGCACAAGCGCCTACGCGCCGCTGCCCTCGCGGCGACCCTCGCAGCCGCGGTTCCCGCCGCGGCCCAGCAGAACCCGACCAAGGCCGCCCCGGCCCCTGCGGCGCCGACCTGCCTCGCGCCCGACATGAGGAGGGCGGACCGCATCTCGTGGTTCAACGGGTTCAGCTCCTCGGACGACCTCCTCACCGCCTGGTGCAGGATCCAGACGCTGCCGGGGCAGAAGCTGCGGTTCAACGTACTGTTCAGGACGACGGGCATGCACAGGGGCTGGGACACGTCGTTCCAGGGAGGGGCACTGCCGGCGAGCCGGATCGTAGAGATCGTGCAGTCCCTGATCCCCGCCGCCGACGGTCCGGCCGCCGACGAGAACGGCATGGAGTTCCACAAGGTCCTGCGCAACGTCGTCCAGTTGGGTGCGGCGAAGACCCCCGGAGGGCGCGCCCTCGGCTTGCCTGCGTCCCATCCCGGGAGCCGCGAGCTGTTCCTCTCCGAGCCGATCGCGCTCAGGGTCAGGCCGGTCGTCCTCTCGGGCCAGGAGTTCACCCTCACGGTCAACCTGATGCCGGACCTCGGGATGCTCGCACTCGGCTTGCAGGGCCAGGCCACGGACGTGATCCTGAAGGGGTGGAAGGCTCGGATGGACGTGGGGAACAGGTTCACAGGAACCTGCTCGGGCGCGATACCGTATTGCGAGAAGCTCGGTGACGTGGTGCCGTTCCATGCCCCGTGGATGGTGCGGAGCGTCGCGCTCGAGGCATCGGGCGAGAACCTCACGGCCTCGGCGATGGCGATCATGAACCAGATCGGCGCCTCCCAGGCCGCCTTCCTCAAGGGCAAGCAGCCTCTCGCCGGCTTCGACGCGAAGACCGGAGCCGGGGAGCTGTCCTTCTCCGACGGGCACAGCGCCGTGAAGGTCACCGCCGTCGGCGGCACGGGCGGGACGAAGGCCATCCAGGTCCTGTGGGCGGCGGAGAGCGGCCCCGGCACCCTTCCCCACAATCTCGCCGCGATGTTCGATGCCTACAGGAACGCGGCAGCGGTGAAGAGGGAGACGGGACCCGCGGCTCCCGACTCCCTCGGCCGCCTCTGATCCTACAGGTCGAACACGCCCAAGGACTCACGCACCTCCGACAGGGTGCGTGACGCCACCTTCCTCGCCCTGGCGGTGCCCGCCCGGAGGACCTCGACGGCGGCGTCGCGCCCCACCGCGCCCCGGCGCTCCCGCATGGGGGCCAGCAGGGTCTCAAGGACCTCCACGAGACGGGCCTTGAGGACGCTGTCGCCCAGTCCCCCGGCCCGGTACCTCCTCTTCAGGTCATCGACGCCGTCCCTGTCCGGATCGAAGGCATCGAGGTAGGAGAAGACGACGTTCCCCTCGACCGTGCCGGGATCCGACACGCGGAGGTGGTTCGGGTCCGTGTACATCATGCGGACCTTCTCCCTCACGGTCGCCGGCTCGTCCTTCAGGAAGATCGCGTTCCCGAGCGACTTGCTGGCCTTGGCCTTGCCGTCGATGCCGGGAAGGCGGGGGACCGCCGAGATCACGGCCTCCGGCCTGGGCAGCACCTCGCGCCCAGCCATCCTGTTCACCTTGATCGCCACCTCCTGGGCGAGTTCGATCATCGGAAGCTGGTCGTCGCCCACCGGCACCTTCGTGGCGCGGAACGCCGTGATGTCCGCAGCCTGGGAGGCCGGGTACGCGAGGAAGCCAGCGGGGATGTCCCTCTCGAAGTCCCGCAGGCGGATCTCCTCACGGATCGTGGGGTTCCGCTCCAGCCTGGAGACGGTGACGAGGTTCAGGTAGAGCATCGTCAGCTCGCTCAGCTCGGGGACCGCCGACTGGAGGAAGATCGTCGAACGCTCCGGGTCCAGTCCCGCCGCGATGTAGTCGGCGACCACCTCCGGCACGGCCCCTGCGACCCTCGCGGGAGTCCCTGCATTGTCGGTGAGGGCCTGTAGGTCCGCCACGAGCACGAACTGGTCGCACGAGTCCTGCAAGCGGACGCGTGCCGCGAGGGATCCCGCGAGGTGGCCGAGATGCAGCGGCCCCGTGGGCCTGTCTCCCGTCAGAATGACGGGGCGCTGTGAGGTGGCGGTGGTGTTGAAGCTCGTCGTCTGGTCCATGGTCCTCTCCTGTGTCTGGCGAGGGGCACGTCCGGCACGAGCTGGCTTCCTGAAACACGAAGGGCCGTCTCCTGCCGGAGCGGCCCCATTCGGTAAGCTGTATGAGCACGAATGTTCGCTGCCGCCCGGTTATGCGGGCAGCCACCACTTGGTCGAGATGTGCGCGTTCGTGTTCATGTGAGGATTGATGGGCTCGAATCCAGGAACTGTCAAGGCTCAGGTCAACGACGGAAGGTCATCGGGACGACGGTTCCGTCATGACCTTCCTCGAGGTCCACGCCCGAGGCCTTGCGCAGCGCGGCACGCAGCGTCTCCGGATCGGGGATGCTCGGCCAGTGCCCGTCGGCGGGCTTCGACATGGGGGCGGCGCGATCCACGGCGAGCCAGGCCTGCCACACCGTGCTGAAGCCCTTGATGATCTTGCCGTGTATCCTGTTCCACCCTTCCTCGGTGGGGTCGTTCAGGTACGAGAGGATCTCCTTCTTCGTGCCGTCGCTCAGCGGCCCTGTCATGGCATGCAGGCCCTTGAACAGTCCGTGCTCGTCCTCGACGGCGGCATCGTGCATGGCCTGCTTCTCGGCCCTATAGGCGGCCGACTGCTCGTCGTCGAGGCGTTTCATCCTGGCCTGGAAGGCCGGATCGGCAAGCTTCGCGTGGTCGACGTGATCGTACCAGAGATTGGCGTCGAGCGCGGTCGCCACGGTCTCGGCCACCTCGTCCAGGCTCCCGTGGAAGATCGTGCCCCTGCCGATGCCCGCGCCCGTCCGGACGATCTCCTCGACGTCGATGCCCATGTGCCGGGCATTGGCGATGAAGGCGTTGGGGTCGTCCATGATCCCCTCGAGGCGGGGGTCCTCGATGTAGCGCAGGGCGTCGCGGCTTTCGTCGTAACGGGCCAGCTTGGCGGTCGGGCGTGCCTCGCTCAGGAAGAAGCGTCCGTCGAAGGGGTACTCCCTGACCTCGAACGAGCGCCCGTTGTGGGCTCGGTACTCCATGACGAACTCGTCGGACCCTTCCTCGTAAGGCTCGCGGGTATGGAGCAGCGCCGCCTTGATGGCGCGCGCGGAGGTGAGGGAGACGACGTTGCTTCCGGCCTTCATGGAACCCCCCGAGGAGCCTTTGCGATGGCCAGACCCTACGGAATTCCGGCGAAAGCGAGAAGAGGGGAGGGACGCCTACTCGATCTGCCACCTCTCGGCGTTCTCGGGGCACAGGACCTGGAACTGGCTTCCGTTCGCCTCGAAGGGTGGGCGCTCGTTCTCCGCCATGCGGCCGACCAGATCCCAGGTGGACCATGAATCGGTCGAGCCGGGCCGTCGCCTCTTCTCGTCCGTCACGCGCCACTTGCGCCCGTCGGGGGCGGTCAGGATTCCAACGGGGCAGTCGGCGGCGATCCGGTGGGGGATGTTGCCGTCCTCACCCGAGAGGGTGTCCCTCACGCAATCCGCGAGACTCGCGATCCCGCCGTTGCCCCGCCATTCGGGCACCGAGTACCCCTCGCACGTGTCGATCGCGTCGACCACGAGCAGGCGGCCCTCGGCCCAGGCGGCCTTGCCGTTCCTCCCGCCACTCGCCTGGACTGTCACCGTGCAGCCGGCGCGCGAGCAGATGTGGAAGGTCTCGCGCTCCGCCGGGACCGCCATCGGTCCCGAGGTGAAGGCCTCCCTGCCGGCCAGGATGTCCTCGTTGCCCGGGTCGACCGCGGCTGCGGCGTCGAGGTCGGCCCGGGCGCGTTGCGCGTCCCCGTTCTTGAGGTGGGCAAGGCTGCGCTCCACGAGGGCGGAGGCGTTGCCGGGCTCGAGTTCCAGGACGCGCGAGAAGTCGGAGATCGCCTCCTCGTGTCGGTCCAGGAGGGCATAGGCGACGGCGCGGCTGTAGAAGCGGAAGGCACGGGGGGTGGGGTCTCGGCGGATGGCCTCGCTGTAGTCGGCCACCGCCCGGTCGAGATCGCCGTAGTCCCTGAGGGCGTTGGCGCGCGAGTGGTAGCGGAAGGCGCGGCTCGGGTCGAGGGCGATCGCCTTCGAGAGGTCGTCGACGGCCAGGGTGTAGTTCCCGTCCCGGTGGTGCAGCTCGCCCCTCTCCTGGTATCGGTAGGCGGGCCTCGGGTCGAGGCGGATGCCCTCGCTCACGTCGGAGATCGCCCGTTTCAGGTCGCCCTTGGCCGCGTGGGCGATGCCGCGATTGTGGAAGGCGCCGGCACGACCCGCCTTCGGGCCTTTCTCGATGAGCCTCGTGCAGGCCGGGATGCTCGCGTCGGGATTGCCGCGGCCGAGGGCGCACTGCTTCGAGTCCTGCGCTTGCGCAATGCCTCCGCAGAGTGGCAGCAGGACCGCGGCAATCGACAGGGGGCGGATGTTCAAGGCGGGCTTCCTCGCGTGGGCTAGGAGTTAGCCTGTACCATCGCGGGCGGGATCTGCAAGCGGGGGGCGTCTCAGGCGTGCCCGTAGGTGGGGACCGTGATGGCAAGGTCCCCGATGAGGGAGTCGAGACCTGCCTTCCGCAGCTCGGCGACCGTGGCGTAGTGGGCATCGGGGGCGACGCTCACCTCCGCGTAGCCGTAGGCGTCCGGATCGTTGTGGCTCTCCCAGGAGGAGACGTGGTCGCGGGCGTCCTCCTTCGTGTCGAAGACCACCGCGCAATCCTGCCCGGCGGCTTCCCACAGGGACCAGAAGGCCATGCCCATGGCGTGGCCCACGTAGATGCCCTGCTCGGGGTGGGTGATTGCGTATTTCATGTCGGGTCTCCTGCCGATCAGCGCGGTCCGGGGCTTGCGGGTTCCTCGTCGCAAGACGGGGCGGGGGTCAGGAGATGCGTCAGGTCCTCGCCGGACAGGGCGTTGACGATCCTGGCGTCCTGATGATCGCGGGCCACCTCCGCGGCCTCATCGAAGGTGGCGTACTGGCCGACCTTCGCATCCTCGGTGTCGCCGACCGTGGCACTGACCACGAACCGCCTCTCGAGGATCGCCTTCCACACGTAGCCACCGATGCTCATCCTGGACATGATCAGCTTCCTTCCGCCGCCGCACGCATGCGCCTCAACTTGCGGGCACTGTCCGTCCCGGGGGCGAGTAGCACAAGGCGGGTCCGGTGGAACGCGCCGATACCGACATGCAGCACGTGGAGCTGGCGCATTTCCCGATCGCGGGCCGGATGGCTCCGACTCAGCCGAAGCATGACACCTCGTGCTTGAGCCAATGCAAGCAGACGTGTCGCTTTCGCGCCGCTTTCCAGCACTCTGACCAGGTGTGGGCCGTCCCGCCGTCCTTCAGGCCGGCCGCCTTGTGGTCCATGAATCCATCGTCGGTCGGCAGGACGTCCTTCGGCGGAGCCATGGCGCCGAAGGTGAGGGCGAGCATGTGGGTGCAGGAATTCGCGACCTCTAGGTTTCGCCTCTTGAAGCCGTCGTGCACTTCGACCTTCGCCCCCTTGCGGATAGCCTCCGCGATCTCCGCGAGGGAATCGATGCCGCAGACCTCCGAGAATGCCTCGTGGTACTGGTTCGTCGTCTGACCCGGGTTGGAGGGGACGGATGGGTTCGGAACGTAGCGTCGGCCATCGAAGCGTGCCGGGAGATACAGCTTCAGGCCGTCGGCGGCTCCTTCGAGGAAAGCGCGCACGGCGAGGTGGTCGGCGACGGCCGCGCCGCCGCTGACTGCGGTCCGGCAGCCCCAATCCGAGATCGCCCCGAGGGTGTGCGCGTACATCGCGTCGTAGAGGGCGCGGGTGATCCGCGGGCCGTCCTCGTTGCGCCCCGCGGTGCCGATGATGGCGAGCGTGCCGCTCATGGGGTGGCCGCAGCCGCCCTGGCCGCGCGCTCGGCCGCGCCCTTGATCTTGCGGTCGTAGGACAGGAGCTTGGCCTCGTCGAAGTTCGCCTGGGAGGACTTCATGTTGCCTGCGGCAAGGAACAGCTCGATGGCGCGCTCCCGCGTCAGCAGGGAGTTCTCCTTCGTGTCCTCCTTCGGTCCCCAGCCCATCCGGAGCAGGAAGTTGAAGAGGGCATCCGGGTGGAAGCCTTTGTCACGGTAGTCGAGCAGGCTCGCCGCGCCGTCCCGCTTCGACATCTTCTTCTTGTCCTTGAAGATGAGGCCGACATGCGCGAACTGCGGCAGCCCGCGGACCATCTGGTTCGGGATGACCTTGTTGAGGCTGTGCCAGATCGCGGCCTGCTTGGCCGTGTTGGCGATGTGGTCCGTTCCCCGGACGATGCAGTTCACGCCCATCACGTAGTCGTCGTAGATCGACGCGAACTGGTAGGTCGCCTGGCCGCCCTTGTCCTCGCCGCGCACGAGCACGAGACCGTCGATCATCTCGAGGTCGCGGTCGGAGATGGCGATGTCGCCCGCGATCATGTCGTTCCAGGAACGGGGCAGGTCAGGCTGGAGCTTCAGCAGGATGGCGCCGTTGTCGGCCTCAGTGGCAAGACCCAGCTCCAGCATCCAGCGGGCCTGGGCCTTGTACATGTGCATGCGCTCTGACTGGCGGTAGAACTCGTCCCACTCTAGGCCGAGCCAGCGCAACCCATCAAGGATCGGGGCGACGGCTGCCTCGATGTTCCGCTCCGCGTCCGTGTCATCGATGCGCAGGATGAACTGCCCTCCGGTGGCGCGGGCGGCCAGCCAGTTGAAGAGCGCCGTTCTCATGGTGCCAGTGTGAGCGAATCCGGTAGGGGAGGGGGCGATCCTCGTGCGGAGCGGTGTCATCCTGTTCTTCCTTGAATCCTTGAGGCGGGCACTATTGTTGACAGGACCGCTCCGGTCAAGCCGGGATTTTGGCATGGCGGCGGATTCCGCCGGAGGTCATCATGTTGCAAGGAGGAGCGCCGATGTCCCACACCATGGACCCGCAGTTCTCGCAGCGCCTGAACGACGCCTACGACGAGGTCGAGGCCGTGCCCGGCATCTTCGTCCTCGGGCTGTCCCAGCCGTCGGGCGGCAACTGGACCGCCACGGTGGCCCTCGAGGACCTGTCGGAGGAGCGCCTGATCCACGCGGACGACCCGAGCCTGTTCCGGGGCGTGGACGACGACGCCCCTACGGCCCTTAGGCTGGCCCTCGCGGCCGCCAAGAAGGCGCTGGGTCTCTGATCCTCAGGCCGCGCATCCCGTCGAGAACGACTCCCCGCAGCCGCAGCGCCCGATCTCGTTGGGGTTCTCGAACGTGAACCGCTGGTCGAACCTGTCCTCGACCCAGCCGATGGTGGTGCCGAGCACGAACATGAGCGCCTTCGGGTCGACGTGGAGCACGGCACCGTCCTGCTCGACCACCTCGTCGCCGGGAACCGGTTCCGCCGCGTAGCCGAGGTCGTACTTCATGCCGGCGCACCCGGAGGTCTTCACCGTCAGCCGCACCGCCTTGCCGTTCCCGCGCTCGGCGAGGGCGCGGAGCCGGGCCGCCGCGGCATCCGTCAGGTTCACGATCTGCTTCATCCCGGTTCTCCCGTTCCCAGGCCGGCTGAGTCCTTGCGCCGCCGGATGGGAGAGCATCATATATGTCCCTCCCGTAACCGTCGCAAGGATTCCTTCAATGTCGCTCACGATGACCGAGTCCGCCGCCCGCAGGATAGCCTCGCTCCTTGCCGAGGACGGGCGGCCCGACGCGGCCTTCCGGGTGCGGGTGGACGGCGGCGGCTGCATGGGCTTCCGCTACGTGTTCGACGTGGACGCGACGGCCGGGGAGGGCGACGTCCGGACCTCGCTCGGCGGGGGCAGGCTCGCCGTCGACCCCATTAGCGCTCCGTTCCTGCACGGGGCCGTGCTGGACTGGGTGGAGGAGATGACGGGCGACCGCTTCGAGGTCCGCAACCCGAACGCGGTGTCGTCCTGCGGCTGCGGGACATCCTTCTCGGCCTGAAAAGGATGGTTGCCGCACCGCAGGGGGAAGGGCTGCAAGCACCGGGACGGCGCCGGCGCCCGGATATCGCTCAGTCCGACGGGGGATTGACCAGGTCGATGATCTCCTCGGGCGTGGGCAGGTCGCTCAGCGCGCCCAGCGAGTAGTGCTCGAGGAAGGTCTCCGTCGTGACGTAGGCTGCCGCGCGACCCGCGTCCGTCCTCCGCATGGCCACCCGCACGAATCCCGCGTCGAGCAGGGAATCCATGATGCCGCGCGACATGCGGACGCCGCGCAGCCTCTCGATGTCCTGCAACGTGACGGGCTGGTGCATCGCGATCACGGCAAGCGTAGCGACGGCGGCCTCCGACAGTTGGCGCCCCCGCTTCCCGTCAGCCTCGGCAAGCCGCTCGGACACCGACGGGGCCGGGACCATCCGCAGCCCCTCCCGTCCTTCCTCGATGCGCATGCCCCGCGTCGCCCAGAACGCCTTCAGGGCGGTGATGGCACCATCCACGTCGGAGTCCGGGTACGCGTCCATAATCTCTCGGACGGCGACGGGCCGGGGGGAGGCCACGAGGAGGGATTCGACGGCCCTCTCGATGCTGGAGGCTTCCATGGCAGGCGTCACTCGGCGAGGATGGACCTGATCCCGAGGCCCTCCCGTTGCAGGTATTCCGGCTGGCGGATCACGACGACGCTGACCTTGAGGTTCTGGTTGGCCGTCAGGGGCCTCCCGTCGGCCCCCATCTGGCTCGACTGGTAGGTCAGCAGCAGGGGGAACTCCACGCGCCAGGCATGACGCATGAACCCGGTGTGGATCGCCGACTTGATCACGACGGCAGGTCCCGTGGGCACGGCCGTCACGGCGTACCTGTTGTCGAGGATGGCGCGGAAGTTGCCGCTCACCTCCATTGCCTTCTCGAAGCCGGTCCAGCCGAAGGTGGTGAGGTTGCGCCGCGCCTCCTGCAACTGCTGCCGATAGTTGACGAAGTCGAAGCTGTAGAGGCGCGTGACGGTGTCGACCGTCCACCTGGCGATGAACTCGTCGTCGTGGTTGGCCTGCTCCAGCGGGACCATCGGGAGGAGCTCGCCCGTGTCCTTCGTGAGGATGTAGCGGTACGGCTGCTCGCGGGTGACCAGGGTGAGGGCGCACCCCGCTGCGAACACCGCGAGGCAGGCGAGCATGAAGGCCGTCCTGACGGCGTAATGGAGCCTCTGGTTGGCGAACGTGTCCCGCCGCAGGATGGTCGCGATCGCCGCTTCCGCCGATGGCCACGGATTCCTCTGCTCTGTCATGGTTGCAAATCCTGTTTACGAATCCTTGCGGGACAGCGCTCCGGCGGCTGCGGACGTATTCTAAGCTCCTGATAGTACACCGGAAAAACTTGCGCCGCTCAAGTGGTGGACACATCCTTCGGAAGACGCACCTCGAGTGCGCCAGGGAGCGGTGGAAGGTACCGAGTCCTTGAATTCCATCGGTGGGAGAGCGGAACATGAGGAAGTACATAGAGAGGATAAGCAACCTGCCCTACGCGCTGCTCGCTGCCGCCACGGTCCAGGTGGCGGCAACCGAGGCCGAAGCCGCCTCGGGGGATTCGATCGGGACGATCGCGGGTGACCTGATCACGCAGGCCGGCCAGGTCGGCAAGCTGGTCGTGGCGGGCACGTTCATCGGCGGGCTGGTCATGCTCGGCACGGGCCTGATGAAGCTCAAGCAGGCCGCCGAGAACCCGAACCAGACCAAGTACTCGGAAGGACTCTGGAGATGCGGAGTCGGCGCCGCGATGGTCGCCATCCCCGCCTTCTCCGGCACGCTCGGCTCCACCTTCGGCTGGGAAACCCCCCCGTCGATCGCCGCAGGCGGCGGCGCGTCCTTCTGATAGGCGGGCCTGACAAGAGTGCCGGGGGCCACCCCGGCACGTCACTCTCGGAGAGAACCATGAGGAAAGCGGCGGGATTCTGGCTTGCCATCCTGTTTATGGCCGTGCCGGGCGTCGCCCTGGCGGCGGGCGGGGTTGAGAACACCCTCGGAGGAAGGCTCGCGGCCATCGGCACCGAGCTCTGGAAGCCGCTCTTCGTCCTCGTGTCCTTCGGAAGCTTCATCGGCGGACTGATCCTCCTGGGCGTCGGACTCATGAAGCTCACGAGGCAGGGTGAGTCCCGCGGGGGGCTGTGGGACTCAGGACTCGCCCACCTGGTCGCGGCGGCCCTCCTCATCTCGCTGCCCAGTGCGGCCGGCATGGGCGTCACGACCTTATTCGGCAACACCGGGAGCGCGGGAACCCTCGGCAGCGAGAAGCTGGACACGGGGGCCGGCGCTGGCCAGGCCGCCGGGGTTAACCTGGACGGGATGGTCTCGCCGCTGCGGGGCGCCGTCGGAACCCAGGACTGCTTGGCGCAGGCTGCCCCCGCCGCGTGCATGGCCGGGAACCTGGCCGTCAACGCCGTCCCTATGGCCGTCTGGACCCTGTTTGCGTTCGCCTTCATCCTCGGCCTCATCGGGCTGGCCTCGGCGATAGTGGACCTCACGAAGGGTCAGCAGCAGGGCGGAATGCCGAAGGGGTTGGGCACCAAGTTCGCCACCTCGATACTCCTCCTCAACGGGATGACCCTCTACACGTTCACCACGAACACGCTGCTGGGCAACAAGGACGGCGCCTCCGCCACGATCCTCCAGAGCGGGCTGAACGACAACTCGGGCATGCTCAGGTACACGGTCTCGGCCGGGCCGGAGATCCTCAAGAAGTACGCCGAGCTCATCGGTCACTGCTTCACGATCTTGGCCTTCTTCGGGGCGTGGGCCTTCATCAAGGGCATCTTCATGATCCGGGCCGCGTCCGAGGGGCGCAGCCAGGGCACCGTCGGGATGGGCATGGTCTACATCGTCGCGGGGATCCTGCTCGCGAACGCCAAGTACAGCACGTGCATGATCCTGACGACGCTCGGTGGCCAGAGCATGGGCGGGGCGTTCTGCACCATCGCCAACTGAAGGCTCGACCGGAGGGCGTGCGCTGTTGGTGCGCCGCCCGGCCGCGCGTCGGACATGGACCAGCGGCATCGATGTGCGACGTGCTGACGGCGTCCCGCCGGAACCCGGGGGTGCCCGGTCGGTCCGGGCGTCAGGCCGGGCCAGGACCCTTGGCGGTGCTGTCGCTGGTTCCCGCCGAGCCGGAGATGAGGTCGAGCAGGTGCTGCGGCACCTCGGTCCGCCCGACGAGGCGGTCGAAGTAGGTCCTGATTGCCTCGTCCACCCGTCGGCCGGCCTCGGTCTCCGTGTTGTGGATGGCCTTCTCGTCGCCGTCCTGATGTGAGCCGACAGCCGCCGGTGCCACCATGGTCAAGAACTCCCGCACCGCATGGGTGGATGTACAGGTTCGATACCGCATAGAAACAAAATGGCGCGAACGAGTCAAATCTTCGTGAAAGGATTCGTTCCCGCTGGTGGAGTGAATTCTAGCCCGAATCCATCGCCCACGACCTCGTCGGCCTCCCAGGGGGAGGGGTGGTCCCAGCGCCGCAGCATGCGCTCCATGGCCTCGCGCGGCACGCCCCTGCCGCGGGCCGAAAACCTTGACAGGATCTGGGACGGGCTGGCCTCGGTGACCACGATCCGCGTCGCGAACCCGTAGTCCCGGCACAGCCCGAGGACCGAATCCCGGATGTCCCGCGAGAGGTTTGTCCCGTCCCAGGCGAAGTCCGTTCCGGCCCGCAGGAAATCCCTCGCAAGTTCCCTTGCAAAAGCGACAACCTCACCTTGCGATTTTGCAGGGTCGATCCCGAGCTTCTCGCGCACCGCGTCGAGGGACACCACGGGAACCGAGGGCAGGTTGCGCTCGAGCCAGGTCGTCTTGCCCGTGCCCGGCAGGCCGGACATCACCGTGGCGACGGGTCTCGCGTGCGGGCGGGGGAGGGGGTAGGAG
>Ga0216295_1000036_pt1 | contig 24226 bp, 42 predicted proteins | sample 21hB_Boncat_minu_FD_161281 | JGI IMG/M metagenome (GOLD analysis project Ga0216295, IMG submission 161281) | Terrestrial sediment cell enrichment communities for BONCAT metagenomics from Utah, United States - 21hB_Boncat_minus | ecosystem: Environmental > Terrestrial > Deep subsurface > Rock...
GAGGACCGCCCCGAGTGCCATCGAGGCAACGAACGTGATGGGGAACACGACCCAGCCAATGAAGGCATCGAGGCTTTGCACCAAGGTCTCGGACGGCTGCACAGCTCCGCCCAGGAACGAGCTGTGGGCAACCGTCATGAGGACGAACAGGGTGATGCACGCCAGCGTCCCCCCGGCACCAGTCAATCCCATACGGCCACCTGTCGTCAGGGAGAGGCAGAACAACCCAAGGCAGGACAGCGCGATGGCGTACATCAGGCCGGAGTGGTTGGCGACGAACGCCGGAAGGTTAGCCTCGAGCGCGGTGATATTCGCCGTCATCAGGGCTCCGGCCTCGATCCCGAGAAAGTACCCGATCCCCCCGGCTATCCCGATAGCCCCGAGAAATACGGCTCCTAGCAGTGCGTTTTCCATCTTTCCCATCATCATGTGACACCTCCCTTGCTTGCTTGCTTCCATTCCCGGCGCGGCCGTCAGGCCTTACGCGCCGTCCCCGGAGCCTTCGGCCCGTAAATGTCGATCAGCTTCTCGATGACGATCCAGCCGACGAACGACACCGCGATCAGTGCGATGGTGGCACCTTGCTGGCCGGGCCCCACCCCGAAGGTGGGCGCGAGGATGCCCGCCGTGATCGACGGCAGGACCACGCGGTAGACGATCCTTGTTCCGAGTCCTTTCTTCACCTGACACCTCCCTGTCGTTGACGTTGACGTTCTACGATCACGACCGCCACTGGGGCTTGGGCGTGATCGACCTCTCGATCCTGTCGGCCAGTGCCATGATCGCTCCCGCGATCCCGCAGGCGGTACCGAAGGCAGACCCGAGTCCGACGATGCACAACATCGAAACCTTTGCCGGGAACCCTGCGGGGGCATCCAATTCAACGGCCTTGACGAAAGACTCGTAGACGGCGGTGCCGATCTCCTGCCGCCAGGGTGCGACCACGGAAGCGATCACGACCAGCGCCACGACCGTAAGCGCTAGCTGAATGTTCCGGGTCGCCCTCGCCCTGTCGTAGCGCTTGCGGCTCACGCGGCGCTCCTGTCGCGGAACAGTTTGGCCGATACCGCTTCTCCAAGGCTCTCCGTGAACTTGACGGTGTGCTCGACCAGCAGCACCGCGACCAGTCCCTGGATCGCGTAGGACAGCCAGACGGACGGGACGGCCGCGTCTAGGCTAAAGCCCGATGCCGCCAGCAGTTTCGCTGCCGTGTTTCCCAGGAGGAGGACCGCCGGCACGGCAACACCGTACTTGATCGCGGTCTGGAGCATGTTGCCCTTCTGCTGCCTTGCCATCTCTCACCCCCTTTTGCACCTGTGTTCGCCTGATTAGCCTGTGAGCGAAATCCTGTCGGCGCAAGTCGAAAGGCCGAGCGGCACGCCCTTTTCTCGACGCTCCGCGCCGAGGCAGGGGAGAGGAAGGGCGAAGTGGGGGCAGTCCCTCGAGGGTGTTCGGGAATCCTTCCCGGGTGGGCCGCCGAGTGCTTTCACGGCACCGTTATTTCTTTTCGCCGGCTATTGCGCCGACAGGGTTTTGCCTACACCATTGAATTGTAGCCGATGGGGCTACTACAACGGAGCAGGACCATGAAGACCCAGTACACCGCCGAAGAGATCGCCTCCCACACCTTCGAAGTCTGCGAGACCATCGCAGCCAGCGGCCGCATCGACCTCGAGGGGGAGCGCACCAAGAACGTCACCCAGCAGCTCCAGGGCACCCGCGAGATCGGTCAGGTCTTCATGATGTTCCGCGGCACTCCCGGCTCCAAGAGGATCATCAAGGACGCGATGAAGGACTACGCCCGGACGCATCAGGGCTACTGACACGGAGCCGGGGCCGATCCCCGGCTTCTCTCTTGCAAGCCGCCCGCAGGACTGGCGGCTTGTAAGCGGGAAGGAAACCGTGGAACTGGAGGGGATCAGATGAAGGTTCAGGCATTCATTCTTGGCGCGGCGGTCCTTCTGATGGGCCAGCCCATGTTCGAAGCGGCCGAGCAGACACTTGGAGGTTTCGGCTTCGCTCTGGCTGGTGTCGTGTACGTCCTCGCGCTGTGGCGCGTCACCACCGCCTTCGTTGACTTTCAGGACCGGGACGAGGACCTGAAAACCCCGGTGGATTACCTGTTGTGTCCGTTCGCCCGTCTCGCCTACGGCTCCCTTGTGGCCGGCTTCCTGATGGCCGGACTGGGGGGAGTTGCCGGCGCGGCAATCGGCATCGCCATCTCCGCCGCTTTGTGGCCGCTCCAGGTGTGGCTCTTTGCCCGTCTCTTTGCCCGTCTCACCAGCATCCCGGATGAGGTCGCCGCCCTTTATGGCGCTCCCGGCAGTTCCGGCGGGAACGGCAAGCTTCCCAGCACTTGCGACGAGGCTTAATCGCCATGCCCCTGCTGAACCCACGCCGCCATGTGCGTCCCAAGCCCCGCCAGTGCGTGTTCGCGTCTTTCTACTCGGTCGATCCCGAGACGAAGGAATGCCGTCCGTCCCTGCGGGTGTCGTGCGATGCGCCCGATCCCCAACGTGCCGGAGGCGGGCTCTCGTTCAACGCTTGGGAGTGCCGCCGATGCGGTGGCAGGGGCATCATCGACAATGGATGCGGGAACTGACCGGAGGGGAGGGCACCATGCGGCAGATCACATCGTCCTACGAGATCGACGGCGTTCCATTCGGTCGCCTTGAGAACGTGTACGCCGAGACGGACACCGAGATCGTCTCGAACGTCTACGAGCGCACGATGATCCCGGGCACGCTGCCGTTCTGCCGATCCTTCAAGAAGCGCCAGCCCAAGGACGGATCGGCGGCGATCCTGGAGCCGCTGACTGGCTGGCGGAGCCTCTGGGATCCCTGTGACATTGTGCTCCCCGAGGATTTCCCGATTTCCCAGTTCCTGCTCCTCGCCCGCGTCTACCAGCAGGGCCAGCAGGATGGGGCGCAACAAGCTTCCTCCGAAGGGCTCGGAGCGAGGGGACGACAACAAGCAACAAGGAGGGCTGAACGATGAGGACGATCCAGTTCGAGAACGAGGACGGCACCCGCACGGAGCGGACGGCGGAGGAATACGCCGGCATGAAGGCCCGATCCGCCGCAAGAGTGACCGTGCAGGTATTCGCCAGCGACAGGATCGGCCCTTCCGCCCTCGGCTATGTCCTGTCCATCGGCGGCGAGGAGAAGAGGGGCATCATCTCCGACGACGAACTCCGGCCGCACACGCGGGACATGGGTCGCTTCAAGGCCGCTTACGAGCGCCTGGCCGTGATCGCCCGGAGGGACTTCGACAACGAGGATGCCGAGGCGCTGGCGGTCGAGATCGAGAAGAGGATCAGACGCTTCTCAAGGATCCAGTAACGGAGGGACGGCGGCGGTGGACGAGGTGGTACACGCATTGGTCCTGCTGGGCATCGGGTCGGTGATCCTCGCGGTCGCCGCCTCGCTCGGCATCGCCTTCGGCGTGGCCTTCGGGACGCTCTTTCTCGGCCTCGGGGCAGGACTCATCATAGGTATCTACCTGCCTCGAGCCACCGTTCCGGCCGCACCCGCCGCCAATCCCTGCAATCGGAGAACACCTCGATGAGATCAGACCTCGAATACATGATGGTCGTCGCGCAGGCCTATCAGGATCCGATGAAGTACCAGCTTCCCTACAAGCACAAGGAGGGAAGGATTCGCCTGGAGCCTGGGACCATCAACCGCTTCAATGCCGGCAACATCCTGACCATGATCGCCAGGGCGCAAAGGATCGCGCCGTGGATCAATGTCGTCTGCGCCCCGCAGGTGCTGGTGCCGGCCGATCCCGCCAACGTCCAGTTCGGCGGCACGCGGATCATGGACGACGACCAGCGCGAGTGGCAACCAGTCATGGCCGTCTATTTCTCGGACCCGAAGGACCACACCCTCGTCTATTCGACGCAGTGCGAGCCCCGGTTCCTCATCATGGAATTCTTCCGCTGCCTGTGGGTCGCCGTGGACAGCCATGAATGGCTGAACAGGGATTGGATCGGGCAGATCCAGTTCGCCCTCGACAATGACGCGCCTGACGCGCTCCATCACCTGCGGTTCACCCCGCTGGAGCAACGCTCGACGGCGTTCGGGGCATACGCGCTGGCGGTGACGTGCGGGTTGAAATACCCGATGGGCTTCGAGACCACCTACGCCGAGATCGCCTACGACGAGACCTACGATGGGAAGACGGGCGACTTCCTGACCCGGCTCGGGACCATGAAGCCAACGTCGATGATCGACCCCGGGGCAGACGACCAGTAGGGCGCTTATCCCCTTTCCCCCCAGGCCCGCTCGTCGGGCCTTCTTGTCTTGAATCCTTCCGTGCCGGAAGGACGCGGCGGATCGCGCTGGCGGCTGGGTGTGGCCTTGCCGTGTGTCGCCTTGAGGCATCTCCAAGGGGCTCGGACCTATGCACCGTCCTTCGATTGGCTTTTCCTTTATGTCGGTCGCTCCGGGCGCTCATGGGCAGGCGCAAGCGTCACTGCGTGACCCAGCTACCCGGCTCTTACCTTCCAACAGTCCTTGCCATCGAACGGTCGCAATGGTGCGGCCCCAAAGATGGAGATACCAAGATGGCTACCACGAACACCAACACCTCGACCGCCGCCACCGAGACCGCCCGCGGCCGTCTTCCCTCCCACGAGGTCTTCGAGATCATCGAGGACGGCGAGACGAAGACCTGGAAGAAGCTCGGCGCAGCCTGGCCGACCGCCAAGGGGGACGGATACAACGTCGAGTTCAAGGAGTTCCCGAGCGGCGAGTGGATCCGCATCCTCCCCCGCAGGGAGCGTCAGGCCAACGGCGGGGAGGAGTAATCCCCGCCACCCTCTCAAGGGTACCCGCAGGGTCCGCCGCAAGCGGGCCCTTTTTTTGTGCCGTCTTCCAGCAGGGTGAATGTCGCCCTCGGGCTCCGTGCGGTGCCGCTCACCGGATCGGCCCCCTTACGGTCGTGTCGTCGCCGGGAGGGCGTGGGGAGCTCCCCACGCATCGCGCCGTCCTCCGGGGAGGGTGAGGCACCTGATCGGCGCCTGGCATCAGGACTGATGCCTTGTCCCTTGCGGTTGGGGCAACGTCCCTGCCGTGAGACCCGGCACGTCCACTCGCCTTCGAACAGGCCTTCACGGAGGCGGCTGGAGGAAGTCGGCAACAAGAGTCCTTCTGGATGCCGCTCTCTCGTGCGTGACTACGGACCAATGGGCGTTTTGCTCATCCCCATTCCTTTATGTCGGTTGTCCCGGGCGCTGATGGGCAAGCGCAAGCGTCCTGCGGACCCAGCTACCCGTTCCTTCCCTTCCATGCCGGAGGTGCTATCGAAACGCCGCAATGGTGCGGCCACGATGGAGAGCTACCATGAAGAACGTTGCCAACACGAACTCCTCCAACCTGCCCGTCCTCGAGGCTGTCATGTTCGAAGGCGAGGGCGATAGCTCCTTCTCCAGGAAGATCGGAGCCGCCTGGCAGACCGCAAAGGGGGACGGCTTCAACGTCCGCCTGTCGGCACTGCCGACCAGCAAGCGCTTCACCCTCACTCCCCGCAGGGAGAAGGCCGAGAGCGGGGAGTGATCCCCGCCTACCTTCCCGACACCGACTGGCCCGCCGCAAGCGGGCCTTTTCCTTGTTCGCGGAATCCTGCCGGCAAACCCTGTCAATTGCGTAAAGTTACTGCATTGCAGGTATTGTCGTTGCCGCCAGCAAGGTGTCCCCACACACTGGGATCGTTACCATTTAATGAAGGAGACGAAAAAGTGGGCAAGCATGGTTTCGACGGCATCGGCATTGATACTCGCGTCATCGTCAGGACAAGTTCGCACGGCGGCAGAAGCTACCGAGTGGCCCCGATCCTGACCTCCGGCCCGTCCCGGGAAGGGGACAGGAGAAGCGCGGAACTGGGTGACACGGCATTGCTGATGGTTGCGGCCGGAGGCAGGTCACGATCCCGGTTTGTTACTGCCATGCGTTGATCGGAAACTTGCGCCGACAGGGTTGCGCCCACATGCTTCTCGCATGACCATAACGACAAGGGGGGTATCCAGCCATGTTCCAACTCATCATCGCCGTCATCGCAATCGTTCTGATCGCTGTCCTGGTGATCGCGGCCATTTTCTACGGCGGCGATGTGTGGTCGGGTGCCACCACCAGGGCCGAGTACGGCAAGTTGCTGAACCAGGCAGGTCAGATTGATGCTGCCCTCCAGCTCTACTACCAGGATAAAGGCTTCTTCCCGACCGAGACGGACGGTGCCCTTCTCGACATGCTGGCGACCAACGGCGCGTACCTAAGCACCAAGCCGCAGGGGAACTGGGTGGTCAAGGTGGGCGACAACGGCGAGCTCTACCTCCCGAGGAACGCGGACTACACCGAGGACCAGTGCGGCGGCATCAACAAGGTCGCGGGCAAGGATTCGGATCCGGCCTTTGCGACCACGCCGTGCCCGGTGTGCGACGACGACACCTTCAAGGACTGGCCGGCCTGCAAGGTCGTCACGCCCTGATCGACACCTTCCACGAGTCCTTCGAGAAACCCACCCGAGCGGTGGGTTTTCCTTTTGTGCCTATCCGTTAACGCAACTGTGATTCCCCTTCCTCCGCGCCGGCACACAGAGTCCCGGGACATGAAGCCGCAATGAGGGAGGAAGCATGTTCCAACTGATCGTCGCCGTTGTCTCGATCCTTCTGATCGCCGTCATGGTCGTTGCCGCCATCTGGTACGGCGGCGAGGTGTATGCGGAGGCCTCGTCCCGGCGGCACTACATCGAGTACACGAACGCAGCGCTGTCCATCGACACCGCCCTGCGGCTCTACGGCGAGGATTGGGGACCGCAACTGCCCGCAAGGGACACCGCCCTTCTCAACCAACTCGTTGGCGGCAAATACCTGAAATCGGTCCCGCAGGGCAACTGGATCGTTGACGAGACGCAGCTTCGCCGCCCGATCGACAGCGTGGCGACTTGCGAGGCCATCAACAAGGCGGACGGCAAGGACTTGAGCATCGCTACGTGCCCGTCCTGCCTCGATCCCGAATTCATCAATTGGAAAGGCTGCATTATCCCACCCGCCGTCACACCCTGACGGCATCCCTCCGGGACGCGAAGGACACCCGCCCCTCGAGGCGGGTTTCTTTTTTGGGCTTGACCTGTTTTCCGGCTTGCGCCGACAGGGTTACGCATACAGCATCAATGTATCTCAACAGCGCGGAGGTGCATCATGCAGGAAGAGCATCGAGACGGGCCGGAGGAAATCGACGGACTCAGGTGGTGGTGGCCGTTCATCGTATTCGCCTGCATTTTTGGCTACTACGCGGGGTCGGTCGTCCTGAACGCCTTCGCCACCGAGTGGGTCGAACTGTTCCCCAACACCTGGTGGCAGGTGCCAGCGTCCAAGGATTTCAGTCCCTATTGGGTCGTCGCCAACCTGATCGGGATCTTCATCTCGCTGAACCGCATCTGCGACCGCTTCAACAGGCGTGCCCGCGGCCTTGCCAAGCCGAAGGGCAGGGAACTCCGCCTTCCGGTCATGCTCTCCGATGGCGAGATCAGGCGGCTAACGCCCGCAGAGCATCGGGCCCTGGTCGAAGGGGGTGCCGCATGACCCCCAAGGAATTGAAGGCACTCAAGGCCCAGGAGAAGGCGGCGGCAAAGGAAGCCGCAAGGATCCATCGCAAGCGGACCCTCAACACCGTGGTGGTCGCCACCGTGTTCTTCGGCGGCGGGTTCCTGTGGGGCGTTCAGGAGGGCGAGTGGCTGCTGGGCGGCGGCTGCTGGGCGGCTGGCTTCTTCATCTTCTTCAAGGACATGAGGCGCTGGTACCTCGCCCGCGAGGACAAGAAGCCACCGGGCAAGCCTCCAGGCAAGCCGCAGGGGACGGCGTGATGCAGCAGTTCTTCGGCTTCCTGATCTTTCTCGTGTTGCTTTGGTTCGTCCTGGATCCCGTTGCGGACGTTCTCGCAAAGGTTGTCGTTTGGGGGGTGCTGATCGCCGCCGCCATGATCGCACTGCCGATCTACTGCGGCTGGCAGGGCATCGGCTGGGTCAAGGGGAAGCTGACGGCAGGGAGGGCAAGGCAGTGAGCCCGACCTTCACGACGATCATCCTCATCCTCGTTGTCATCCTCATCGCCCTGTACCTCGCGGACACGGCGGTCTGGTTCGTCAAGGGCGGCTGGCTCCTGATCCTGCTCGTCTTCATCGGTCTGTTCGAAGGACTCAAGTGGATCGGCCGGAAGGTCATCGGTCTCGGGAGGGGTGGCAAGTGAGCAAGTCGTATCCGGCCGAGATCTGCGCCGTCACGGCCCTGGAGGGCGGCGGCATCGGGGTGAGTCTCTTCGGGAAGGACAAGGGGACGTTCCCCATCGTGTTCCTTCCCGTCCTGCTCCTGCTCGTCACGCTGACGACCTTCGGCGCGTTCGCGGCCTTCGGCATCGTGAGGGTCGGGCGCGTCCTCGGACCCATCGCCTTGGCCGCTGCTGTGGCCTTGGGTCTCTACTGGCTCTCCGCGCCGGCAATCAACTTCTAAACAAGGGGGTAGCGCATGTCAGACGACAACAAGAACAAGCCGACGAGGAAGTCTTCCCGCAAGCCCGCGACCGCCGAGAGCGTGGTCATTCCTTTCAGGGGGAAAGGGAAGCGCGATGGCGGGGATGGTTTCGAGCCGAAGGCCGAGGTTCCGTGCGAGAGGTGCAAGGCACCGATCCCGGAGGACCAGCTTGCCGTCCTGACCGCTCCCCGGGAGCGCGACCAGTACGCCAACCACGAGGGAATCCTTTGCGGCAAGTGCGCCGACGAGGCTAACGCGGCTGCGGAGGTCGATGCTGCCAAGACGCTGGCACGTCTCGCCGGGATGGACGATTTCGACTTCTCCGATTGGGGGCAGGGTGACACAGGGGCATCCGATCCCAAGTGGACGGGCAACTGCGCTGACTGCGGCATCGAGATTGCAACCTCCACGCGCTGGCAGGTGTCCCGCATCTATGAGGATGGCATCACCCGCCAGTCCGATCTCTGCGGGAGGTGTGCCAACGGCGTGAAGGCTGGGGCCGATGCCGCCTCCGGTGGCGGACTCGTGGACGACATGATCGCCGGCCGGAAGGGTGAACCCATCTCCCTTGCCGACTGCATGGGCGTTGACACGATCCGCTGCGCCGACTGCAAGGCGGAGATGCCTTATGAAGCGGCCTCGCTCGTGTTCCTGGATCCCAAGGAAGGCGAGGAGCATGAATGCTCTGACACCAAATACGTCTGCGCGTTCTGCGTTCCCCGCTACCGCCCCGATCAGGTGATGCCGATCGTGGACCCGAGTGCCGACCAGTTCGAGGTGTATGAGTTCAAGGACATGCCGCGACCGCTTGGCGACTTCGATGAGTTCGCGGAGACGGGCGACGACAACTACGATTTCGACTTCGGTGACGACGAGGACCCGTTCGCGGACAACGATCCGCCGATCGTCCGTGCCCGTCCGGTCGGCAAGCTGTCGATCGAGCCGCACAACGGTGGCCGCTACTGCGTCACCTGGGAGGACGGCACCAAGCGCTACCTCCTGCCGGCCACGATTGGCTTCATGTTCTTCCGCGAAGGAACCAGGGTAATCGAGCCTGGCGAAACGCCCAATTCCTACGAGGTCCACGACAACGATCAGGGCTGGGGCTACACCAAATACGACTTCGATCTCGCGGAGCAATACGCCACCCGGAACATGATCCTGGTCTCACGCGCCACCACTCCGGGCGAGTACGTGGTCCGCATCGGCGGCAAGACCCACTTCCTCAACAACTTCCTCCTGGGGATGCTCTTCCTCCGGCGGGCGGCGAGGACGGTCAGGAAGGCCTTCGTCGGCAAGCGCCCCTTCCTCAAGGGTCTCGCCGCGGGCGTGCTGGCGGCGTTCCTTTTCGGCGGTGTCGGTTGCAGCGGCACGGTCCAGCCTTCCTCGGAGAAGGTGGCTGTCGAGGTTCCGGCCAAGGCGGCGGAATAGGGGAGGGCAACACGATGACCGATACCATGAAGCCTGTTGATGCCGTCCTCGAGGAAACGGTCACGGCCGATAACATGGATACCCTGTTCGGCGGCGAGATCGGGCCGGAGAACGGATGGCTGGACGGTGCCAGCCCGTTCCCGGCGCAGACGTGCGAGCTCTGCGGCGACGAGGAAGGCGAGGGTGACGACACCTTCGATTTCGTCGGCACCCGCGACGAGGACGGCACCCGTCTGGTCAGGATGACGTGCGCTCCCTGCGGCAACCGCATCCGTGTCGAGGCCAAAGGATTCGATCCTGACGTGCGGGTTCCCTGCTCGGATTGCGGCAAGACCAGCCCGGTCCTGCATCACCAGGATATTGTGTGCGTGGGCAAGGAAGGCCGGAACGGCGACTACAAGGTCTTCTGCAAGTCCTGCCGCGACTGGCGCGAGGAGGCCTGGAAGAACTCCGGGTACCTGCTCGTGTCGATCAGCGACGAGGGCAAGAAGGGCCGTCCCTACCGGGTCGTGGCGGACGGCGTGAAGTTCCACATGGGGGCATTCGGCCTTAGCGCCACCATGCTTTCCTACAGCTTCTTCTACCTCCTCGATGGCCTGTGGGGCTACGGCAAGGCACAGGCCGCATGGCAGTCCCGCAAGCGGAGGAAGGCACAGCGGGAGGCGGGATCGTGAGCGGCTAACGGAAACGATCCACCGACGACACGACGACAACCACCACACAGAGAAGGGGCTCACATCATGGAAATCAATCTCTCACTCGCCGCCGGCATCATCATCGGGGGCTTCGTCGCCACCGCCGCGACCCAATTCGTCCTCCCCGTTGTGGCAGGGCGCTACGTGAACGACACCGGGGTTCTGGCATTGCAGTCCGAACTCATGGAGGTCCAAAAGGAGGTCCGAGCAGCCGAAAGGGCGCAGGACAGGAAGGCCATCCAGGAGAACAGGCTTCGCTGGATGACCACCGCGATCCGGGTGAAGGAAGCGGTCGCCAAACTCCACGCCAACGCGGATGTGGCCCAGCAGGAGATCATCGCCGTCTCGAAGGGTGAACCGCTCCCCGAAACGCTGGCGGAGATGACCCGGCATCCACTCCTCAAGCAGACCATCGTCAACATGCCGGGGCAGTAACCATCTCCGGACCAGCGGAGCGATACACAACGACAACCAACAGGGAGGTACGACACCATGAAGAAGACCAGCATCGCAGCACTCGCCCTTGCAGCCACCCTTCTCTGCGGAGGCGCTAACGCGCAGACCGCAGCGGCACCGTCCACGGACGGCGTGACGGCGGCACAGGCTGTCGAAGCCCTCCAGTTCCTGCGGGACGGGCTCAAAGCCACCCGCGAGGTCAAGCAGGAGGAATGGATCGCCACGGCTCGGGAGGTCGTCGCGGCCGTCAAGGAAGTCAGCAAGGAGGCAGAGGTCACGCAGGAAACCCTTGCCAACGAGTGGGGCAAGGTCGCCGCGGCCGTCATGGCCGATCCCCAGCTTTCCCGCGATCTCATGGAGATCAGGCAGCGCGTCGAGCGCATGGCCGAGCGCGGCGCGGCACTGCCCTACGGGCAGTGAGGGGAGAGGGAAGGCGAGGGTGGAGGGCCAGCAGGTAGCCGCCGCCGATCGACGCCAATGAACGAGAGGGGGACGGGATGACGAGCACAACCACCAAGGACGCGGCCAGGGAACTCGCATACCGGGAGGCGAGGGACCGGGCCATCGAGGCGGCAAACAGGGAGAACTCCGGCGGCTGGGGCATCGGCCTCCTGGCGGCTATCTTCCTCGGATACGTCATCCCCATTGCGGTGAACGCCTTCCTCATCCACTCCGGTCTCGCCGCCGATCTCGGCCTGGGCATCGTCACCCCGGAATACATCACGCCCGGGGTCGTGACGGTCTGCCCCGCGGAACCCCCGGCACCCGGCACCCCGATGGTCTGCCCGGAGGAGCCGCGAGTGATCGAGCCGATCCTGGCCTGGCCCCTGGTCCTTCCCATCCTCCCTATCCCCCTTTCCCCGATCCTGATCGGCATCTTCTGCCTTCTCTCTTTGCGCCGAAGCCGCTGACCGCATCCATCCTGATCGTCACCCACGAGACCCGCCCTCGAGCCGGCGGGTTTCTTTTTTGACGAATTCTTGCATTCGGCGCTGATCCCGATTGCGCCGACAGTCTTTCGCATACATACTGTGATTGTAACGGATGATCGTTACCGCACAGGAGAGACACCGATGGCCTTCACTGCACCCACCACCCTTCCCCTGCTCCGCGTCATCGTTGACGGAGCCAAGAGCGGACGCGGCAAGCTTGCGATCCACCGCTACTCCGATGCCTGGTCCGCCGTGCTGATGCTGGACGGCGTTGCCGAGAGCGACTGGCCCGAGGTTTTGGTCGAGGAAACCCCGCGGGCCAACAACCGCGCCTTCGTTCAGGAAGTGGCCGACGAGTTCGACTTCCAGTTCGGCATCTTCGTCGCCGTCATGGCCGAGGCTCCGGCCTTCGCCTGATCGGCACCGTCCCCGGAAGGATCGGAACCCACCCTTCGGGGTGGGTTTCCTTTTGGGCGCAAGGCATCATATTTGCCGCATGGCCGACGATCCCGACAAGCACGACCGCGAGAAGACTATGGGCGAAGCGCTGGACGAGATTGGCTTCAAGCCAGCCAACCTCGGGCGGCGGCTCATCGTCCGATCCGGCGCACCCGGCATCCAGCGGCTAAACCTTCCCCGGCTTCCCGGCACCTTGCCGCACGTTCGGCACACGCTCCTGTCCATGCAGGGCGACCTTGAGGCGCGGGGCATCGTCCATGCCTGGGTTTTCGGCTCGGTGGCCCGAGGGGAACAGGGGGAGTGGAGCGATGTTGATTTGATCGTGGAGATCACGCCCGAGGCCGGGATGACGCTCACCGGGTTCTCGCGGCTCCAGCAGGACCTGTCCGATGCCTTTCAGCGCAAGTGCGATCTCACCCAATGGCACCTGCTGACGGAGGCGGCGGCAGAAACCGCGAGACGGGATGCCGTGCAGGTCTTCTGACTACGCGAAATCCGGCAGCGCAGCGAACGTCCATTCGAAGCGGTGGCCCTCGATCGTGCCGATGGCCTTCCCGAGATTGGTCAGGAAGTTGTTCACGTCAGGCCTGACGACCTTCCCTGCCACCATGAGATTGAGTCCCGCCGCGAAGTCGGCATAGGCCGCTTGCGCCCTCGCCCTGTCCTCATCGGAAACATCGGGCCACGGCTGGGCAACGACCGACCGCAGTGCTGCCGCAGCCTCGAAGGATTCCCGCTTGAACTCGAAGCCGCGAACCGCCTCGAGGGGATTGCGCGGGTGCTGGAAGGCAATCGCCGCCCGGGCGAGGGCGACAGCGGCCCGCATCGCATCGAATGCGAGCCTTCCCCGGCCATGCGGCCAAGGGAGCGCCCTCAACTCCGCCAACAGGTCGTCGGGATGGTTGAGGCGCAGGGAAACGGCGATGCCGAGGGGGCGGAGAGGGTGGTTAATTGCCATGCCGCAACATCCCGGACTCGTGATCTCCGGTCAACGGCATCCACCATTGCGCCGATGGGATTTTGCACAACAATCGTAGGTAACGATGGCGGTCAAGGCCACGGCTTCGGAGGACGGATCACATGCCAATGACGCGCACCCCGCTGGCGGTCAAGACGGCCCGAAAGGCAGAGTTCCGCGATCTCATCGCGCGGAGCGGTCTCGATGACGTTTCGGTGGCGTGTCTCGTGGGGATCTCGCTCCGGCGCGTGGTCAACTGCCGCTCGAACGGGCCGCGCCATTGCCCTACGGAGGCAACGCTTGCCGTGCTCCGGGCCTTCGTCGCCTCCCTCGAGGATGCGCCCAATCCTTCTCCGTCACGCGAATCCTTGATTCCGCAAGTAGTCAATCCGGCCTAGTTCGAATATACCCCCTTGCGCCGACAAGATTTCGCTACCCACACTTGATCTCCACCAACCAACAAGGGGGGATCGCGTACCATGTCCGAAGTCAATACTGAAAACCGTCTACTGAACTTTGAAGAATTGTGGAACGAGGCCAAGGAAGACCTTAGTTCCCTCGAACTCGCCATCAAGGTAGGCGTGCCGCAGGAGCTCGTGTCAAAGTGGATCTACGGCTTCGAGGATGCTCCTCCGAAGGCCGTCCGCATCCTCCGCGAGTACCTTGCCCAGCGCGACCGCGAGGATGATGCAGACACCGAGGACAGCAAGCCTCTGGCGGTCCATGCGGGGGAGGTCGCCCGGGTGTACCCAATCCGGCCGTCCCAGTTCACGAAGCCCGCCAAGGAGCCAAAGAAGTCGAACGGCAAGGTCCGCTCCCACGATCCCATCGAGGTCCGCCAGGCCCGCAGGACGGAGTTCCTGTCGCTGGTTGATGGCATCAAGAGCCGCGGCGTGACTGTACGCACACTCTCCGAGAAGATCGGCTTCAACCAGACCTACCTGTCTCACCTCAAGGGGAAGGAAACCATCTACCCGTCCGCTCACCTCGTGGAGCAGCTTCGGGTTTTCCTCGCGGAATTGAATGCGGCGGCTCCGGTCATCGCCCCGGAAGAACCCGCTCCCGCCGTTGCCGAGCAAGCACAGGCGGATGAAGCCTCCACCGAAGTGTTTACTTACCTGCGTCCGAAGGTTGACAAGCAAGCCCTCAAGGACGAGGCCATTGCGCTCATCGCGGGCAGCGGATTGAAGAAAGCCGCAATCGCCCGACTGACTGGCTACTCCCAGGGTGCCATCAGCAGTGTCAGCAAGCAGGGCAACGGCCACTATCCGTCCAAGGACATGCTCTCGCGCCTCAAGCAAGTCGTGGCCGAGCATGGCAAGAAGGTCGGGGAAAAGAAGGAAACACCCATGCAGAAGATCGCCGTCACCCACACCCAGCGCGTCGAGGTCCGCAAGGCCGAGCCTGCCAACGACCGTGCCGCCGCCATCGACGCCACTCTGGCAAGCCTGGATTTCGGCGCGGCCGGGAACGATGACGTGGACCCGGTGGAGGCGCTGGTCAAGGCTGCGGCCTATCTCAAGAGGCTGAAAGCCGACAAGGCCGAGATCGAGGCCAAGATCGCCGCCGCGCAGAAGGCCGTTGCCGACTACGCCGCGAGGGTCGCCGCCTGATCCCATCCGGCACCGCAACGGACTGAAAGGAACCCGCCAGAACGGCGGGTTTTCCTTTTACGGTTGCGCCGTCAGGGTTTCGCCTACAGCCTTTTCTCATTGCAATGGGGACAGGAGGGCAGAATGGGAGGGATGAGCATCAGGGACCGGGCACGGTGGATCGAGTTCGTCACCCTTTTCGAGCGGCTGGGCATGTGCCGGGTCGAGGTGGCGCAGCGCCTGTCGTGCCCTGTCCGATCGATCAGTGCCTGGCTGGACGGTGGCGACGAGCATGTCTTCAAGGCTCCCACCTCGCAGATGATCGCCGTCATGCGTTCGCTGGCGGATGAGGCCCAAGCCCATCAGGTGGCAGCATGAGCAGGAGAAAACCCGGCGGGAGCGAGTTCGCCGCGCTGTTCCACGCAAGCGATCTGTCCAGGGCCGAGGTCGCGGCGCGTCTCGGGTGTCCCGAGCGCCTGATCGGTGTCTGGCTTTCCCGGGGGGATGATCCCGTCTGGAGGGGGCCGCTCCGGCACGAGATCGAGGCCATGCGCCAAATGGCGGCGGAACGGCCGAAGCCGAAGGAGCCGAAGGGCGCAATCAGGCATCCTGCCGATGGAGAGGCCAGGGCCATCAGGGACGAGTTCTGGCGCGTGCTGGACGACAACGGCCTCCCATTTGCCGAGGCGGCGGCCATCATGGGCATGGACGTTTCCCTGTTGAGGGCGACAGCGCACACCCGTACCGTGCTGGACCGCCTCCGCCTTTGCCTGGAGGTAAGGAAAGCGGAGGAATGGACGGCGAAGGCGAACGAGGCCGGGGCCCGCAAAGCGGAGATGTGGAGGCTACTGCGCGATAACCGGATCCGGTTGCCCGAGGCGGCGAAGGCCATGCGGACGCGCCCCCCTGTGACGAAGCGGACGGTTCCCACCGATGCCATGATGGGACACCTCCGGGACTACATCACCGCCAGGAAGGCACGCCGGGACGAAACCTCCGCGCTGATCCGAGACAACGGATTGACCCAGCACGATGCCGCCATGCTGGCCGGAGTGAGCGTACCCACCCTGCGGGGTTGGATTTCCGAGAAGGACAGCCTCGCTCACAGGGCTCCCGGTTGTGAAGTCGTCGCCAGGCTCCGCGATTCCATCGCTGAACGCAAAGCTATCTGCGAGGAAATCAGGAACCTCGTCGCGGACAGCGACAGCGATGTGACCTGGACCGAGGTGGCCGATGCCATCGGTGCCGACCTGTCGAAGCTGGACGCGGACCTTAAGCCGCTCAAGCTTACGGCGCTCAAGAAGCTGGCCGGCCTGATCCGGGAATACGTTGCCGAAAGGGAGCACGAAGCCGTGCTGGCCAAGGGCGGCAGCACTCCCCGGGTGTGGAGAACGTTCTGACGGAAGCAGATAGACTGTGACCAATCTCTTGACAGGGGTTGCGCCGACAGGGTTGTGCCTACACACTGGGTGGAAGTGTAGCCATTAACGGGAGGGCAAGATGACTGGAGGAAAGCGTATCACCAAGGAGGAACTGGAGCGCCGCAAGGAGTGCAGGTTGGCATTGCGTGCCTTCCTCAAGAAGAACTCCGTCACCCAGGCGGAGGCAGCGCGTGCGCTGGGCCTGACGATCCCGACCTTCAACCAGCGGATCACCCACAAGTACATGACTCCGACCGAGGAGATGTGGACCGGGCTGCGCGAGTACGTTGCCCGCAGGGAGAAGCCGGCGAAGCGACCCTACAGGAAGCCTCCGGAGGATCCGGCAGTGACGGCCGCAAAGGCGGAGTTGGCGCTGGCGCGGCAGGAGCGCAGGGATTACGTCAGGCAGCTTCTGGAGCGGAACAACGTGAAGAAGAAGGATGCCGCAGCGATCCTGGAGCTCACCCCTTCGGCGTTCCGCAACATGCTGTGCGACGACCGCCAGGCTCCCTCCGACGAGATGACCAAGCGCCTCGAGGACTGGATCGCGTCAGGGAGGTAGCAATGGGAAACAGGCGCGTCACCGAACGTGAACTGCAAGAGCGCAGGGCCGACAGTGAAGCCCTGCGTTCCTACCTCAAAGCCAACAACGTTGGCATATCGGAGGCGGCACGAGCTCTTGGCATCTCCCAAGGCGCACTGCACCAGCGGCTTAGGGATCCCTACATGGCTCCAACCACAGAAATGTGGGACGGGTTACGCAAGTACGTAGCCGAAAGGGCGGAAGGGAAGGCAGACTATCGGCTTCGGAGCAGCAACAATGACGAGACTCCGGAGGCCCTTCGGGCCCGCAGGGAAGAAACAAAGCGGTTGCTCCACGCCAATGGCTTAACCATCGCCGCGGCGGCGGCATTCCTTGGCGTGACGAGTTCGTCCCTTCGCAACACCTTGGGCGATGAGCGGATGGCTCCCTCGGAAGAGGTGATCGGGCGCTTGAAGGATTGGATCGCCGCCGGTGCGGCAACAAGGGCACAGGACCAAGCGGAGGCTGGAGCCGATGCTTGGTGGGAGGAAACCCGCAGGGTAAAGGCTGAATTGAGAGCGTTGCTCAAGATAAGCGGCCTGACACGAAGCGCGTTCTCCGACATGGTGGGCGTGGCTTACTGCACGGTCTGGGCGTGGACCAAGGAACATCGCCGGCTTCGGCCCAACCCCAAGGCCATGCAAACGCTCCGCCAGTACGTAGCCAACCTGAAAGGAGCGGCGGCATGACCGACACGCCAGAGGCCCGTCAGGCGCGGCAGGACGAGCTCAACGTCCTGAACAGGAGGGCGCTCGACACCGGGCTGCTCCAGCGCGAGGTCGCCCGGAAGATCGGGCGTACCGTGCTGACGTACCGGAACAACCTCCACCTGTCCGACCAGCCGCCGACACCGGAAACCCTTGATCGGCTCAAGCGGCTCGTTGCCGAGCGCGAGGCCGCGCTGGCGGCAGTGCCGCCTCCTCCCACGCCGGAGGAGATCGCCGCCCGGGAAGCCGCCAAGGAGGAAGCCGACAGGCTGCTCAAGGCCGAGTTCCGTGCCGTCATGGACGAGAAAGGCATCACGGCCGGGGAGGCAGCGGACTTCCTCGACCGTGACGTAGGCATGGTCTACCGCTGGCGCGGCAAGGGGCCGGCACCGACCCCCGACAAGATCGAGGCCTTGAGGAAGCTTGCCGCCGACCGGAAGGGAACCGTCTACGTCTCTCCGAAGAAGGGCAAGCAGGAGGACAGCCGGGTCGTTGCCGCACGGCGCAGGGAACAGGCCAAGCGCAAGGCAACGTTCAAGAAGCTGTTCGACGGCTGTCCCGGCGTGACCTACAAGCAGGTCGCGGATGCCCTCGGCTACACGCACGGCCACATGGATCGGCTCCTGTGGCACGGGCGATCCTTTCCGGAACCCATCGACGTGGAGAAGATGCGCGTCTACGTGGAGGTCGTCGGGCCCGAGCTGGTTGCCTTCGAGCGCGACACGCTTGCGGAAGTCCGCCGCCAAGCCAAGGCTGACGCGAAGCGCATGATCGCGGCAAGGATCGAGGCGGAGCGCGAGAAGGCCATCAGGAAGGCCGAGAAGGAGGCCGACGACGAGTGGGTGGCCGAGGTCATGGAAGCCGCGAAGGATCGCCGCAAGTCCGAGATCGTTGCCGTCCGCAAGGCAGCAGAAGCCATCGTGGCGGTCATCGACCGCGCCAAGGAGGATCCCGAGGCCAAGGGCGCAATCCTTCACGCCCTGCGGCGGCTGGATGAATTGCTCGGCACCGCAGCCTGAACCCTCCCGCTCCGGCCTCCCTTTCCCCAAGACCCGCTCCGGCGGGTCTTTTCCTTTGGGTTGTCGTGCCGTTGTCCACAAGAGCACTTGCGCCCAGTGGGTTCCGCCTCCAAAACTTTCCGGCCGAAAGAGTAGGTCGGTGGAGGAAGGGTGCATGGACGAGAGCAAGGCCCGAATAAGCGAGTTCAAGAACCTGGTTCTCCGCTCCGGGGTGGACCGCAAGCAGATCCCCGCCATCGTCGGGGAGCCGATCCGAACGGTCGGAAGCTGGCTCGGCGGCAAGGGAACGCCCACCGCACAGGCCATCGAGAAGCTGACGGCATTCGTCGCCAAGGATTCTCCGAAGCCCGCCAAGGCGAAGGCATCGAAAACACCGAAGGGCACGAAGGTTGTCGCCGTGGCGAGGAAGGCTCCCTCAACCAAGGGTGCCAAATCGGCGCCAGTCGAGCCTCCCGAGGTCCGGGAGCGCAAGGCCCGCAAGCGAACCTTCGAGCGCGTCCTTTCGGAGAGCGGCATCAACCAGGCAGAGGCCGCAAGCATCCTCGGGATCAGCGCGGGTGCGGTCAGCAAGCTGCTCAATGCCGACGACCGCGGACCGTCCGATGACCAGATCGAGATCATGCGTGCCTACGTGAAGGTGCGGGGCCAGGTCATCGAGAACGAGACCAGCGCCCTCATGGCGGCGGCGCTCGTGCGGCTCCGTGCGGAGGTTCGCAAGGAAGCCCGCAGGAAGGTCGAGGCCGAGGCCCGCGAGGCGGCACGGCAGGAACTGGCCGAACTCTTCGAGCAGGAGGCCGAGTCCTCCTTCATCGAGGTGCGTGACCGCATGATTGCCGAGATGAGGAAGGATCCGGCCGTTCGTGCGAAGGCCGAGGCCCGGAGCCAGTCGGGATTGCAGCGAAGGGCCGAACTGGAGGCGATGAGGATCGTCAGGGAACAGGTCGAGCAGTCCCTGCTGGCCGATCTCATCGGCAAGGAAGCCGCTCGTCGCCGGAAGAAGTCGGCGGAGCTCGTACAGGCCATCAACGAGTACCTGGACCTCGCCCACATGCAAGCCCTGCGACCGGGCGAACTCGGTCTGCTGGACCGCATGATCGCGGCCATGCGGCGCATCCGCGAGGCGGCACACTACGGCGAGACCAGCGAGGCTAGAGCCTCGTAGGGGGAGAGGGACGAGCGGGGTGTTCGAGCCAGTCCGGTTCGGCCCCCTTTCCCCTGCCCCGAAGCGACGACAATTCACGAGCCTCGCAACCGCGCAAGTGATAATCAAACAACTTGCGGCCGACAGCTTCCGTTGACATCATTGAATTGTGACGAATGGCCGTCACGACAACGGAGAGTTACCATGACCGCCTCGAAGTTCGAGAACAAGTTCCGTGAAGAGATCGAAACGTTCATCAAGTTCGCCAAGCGGACACGCGGCTTGGATCTCACGCCGGAAGAGGTGGTCCCTGTGCTCGATCGCGGTTTCAGGTCACGTTCGGTCCTCGGGGCACTGGTCGCGCATGGCATCGACAACCATGAAGCGAACGTGGGTGTCAACGGGCTCCTCGATGACTTCTGGCGTGACTCCGACTATCTGCTGAAAGAAGACGAGACGGTGGTCGTTCCCGACAACCGGGCGATCTCCGCGGAGCGATTCATCGAGAAGTTCGACTCCGAGATCCGCCTGGGCATGAGGTGCGCCAGGAAGGTCTACCTCGTGACGACCTTCGATGCGCTGGCCGCGCTGCTCCAACAGCCCGCAAACCGTCACGCCCTTGGCTACCTGATCGAAGAGGCCGGCGACAGGCCTGACCGTGACGAGGACTCGATGAGTTGCTCCGCCATCTGGGATATTCTCCGTGGAGCCTACAAGTCGCGGATGGAAGACACCTCGACGTTCGAGGGGAAGTTCTCCGAGGAGATCGAGGGCGCTGCCAACATCTACCGCCACATCCGGAACACGAAGTACCTGTTCGAGGACATGGCCGAGAGGTTCAAGGCCAACCCTTCCACTCTCGTCACCTTCATTTCCCACCCCGACGACCAGGCGCTCATCACTGATGCCGTGCTCGAAGCCGTCGAGGGGCCAGGGTTTGCGAAGGCCCGCAAGGTCAAGTACCCGACCAGGCCGTTCGAAGTGCCGATGAGCCGCTTCATCAAGAAATTCGCTCCCGAGATCGCCCAGTCCGTGTTCTACCTCAAGGTGGGCCAGCAACACACCGCCAGCTTCGAGGAAGCCGCTCACCTCCTGTATGACTTCCGTGCGTTGCTCGGGAAGATGATCCTGGTGTGCCGTGGTGGTCTGGATGAGAACGAGGCAGTGAGGATCGGCCAGGAACTCATCGCCACCTACGCCGAGGTCCGCTCGTGGAACCCGGACGCGGATTACCAGTCGCGGAACCCCCGCGCCGCCGCCTGATCGCTGCCCTCCAGGAACGAAAGAGACCCGCCCACCAGTGGCGGGTTTCCTTTTTTCGGCCCGCTGCCGAAACGATCCCTTCCGCCGACAGCTTTTTGCATACATGATGTTGGAGGTAACGGCAGTGCAACCCAGGGGAGGGATCGCGGATGAACGAGAAGAGCATCAGGCAGAAGATGACGGAGGCGATGGCTATCGTCGGTGTCTTCCTTACGGGCACGATCGTCGTCGCTTGCCTGTCCAGCCCGGTCGCGCTCCCGGTCCTCCGCAAGATGTTCTACGACCAGCACCAGGCAGGTCTCGCCTCGATGAAGGGCGATCTCGGGGTTCCCTACTGCGTGATCGCAAAGGTCCGCAACGCCGACATTGACCTGCGGCTGGCTTGCGAAAAGCAGGAATACGTCAAGTACGGCGAGATCAGGCCTCCGGTGGATCGGTTCTCCGTCACCGCGGCGGAGAAGTAGGACACGAGGGGGTTCGGCGCTTCGGCACAGGAATGGGGGAGGTGGCGATGACAGGCGGTGACAGAAGGCTTTGGGGCAGCGACGAGGAACTGGCCGGCGGCGTAGGCCGTCAGCGTACAACGTCCCTGATGACGCTCATCCTCGTCGGACTCGTCGCGGTCGGGATGTTCCAGGCGATCATGGCCGGGTTCTCCGACCCATACGAGGCGGAGTTCATCCGCTACAGGCAAGCCGCCCTCGCGTCCAGGGACGGCGGCGGGGCGATGTGCAACGAGCTCCTGTCCGGGACGCAGCCCACCGACGAGAAGAGCCGTGAACGCGCCCGCTACGATGCTTGCCTCCGCGTCTACTTCGAGCAGTCGAAGGACAAGGCGGCGGCGGCAAGGGCGATCGAGCAACTGGTGCAGCGGAGCAAGCAGCCCCAGCAGCAAGCGCCTCGCAAGTAGCCGCGGTATCGGATCCCGCGATGACGAGAGCCCGCCCTGTGCGGGCTCTTCTCTTGGGGAGAGGGAGAAGGAACCGGGATGGGAGTTGTCCCCGGGTGAGTCCTTGCGGCGGCAAGTTGCCGCTTGTGCATACGGCCTTACGCCTATAGGGTGCCTTCATCGAGACAGGGTAGGCGGCGATGGCGAAGCAATCGAAACAACCGAACAACAGGCGCGTCTGCGCCCTTGCCTTCGCCGTCCTGGCCGTGATCCTCGTCGCCGCATCCATCTTGTCCGTCGAGATGGTCGTCGGCGGGGCGGCCATGTTCCTCGTCTCGCTCACGCTTCTCGGGGCTTGGCTCCTCGTGAAAGCGGTGATCGTGACCGTGCTGGCACGTTTCGGCATCGACTGGAACGACAAGACCGAGGAAATCACCTTCGGCTGACCGGACGGCACAATCAGAGGTGTGAGAGGCCCGCCATCGTGCGGGCCTCTTGCGTTCTGGCATCCAATTTCATTTGCGCCGACAGACTTTTGCCTACAGACTCTTGTTGTGGGGAGTGGCCCCACTGCACAGGAGAAGGCAATGACTGGAGTAAAGGGTACCAAGATCACGGCAGAAGATGAACGCGAGGTTGTTGTCGTCGGTGGCCCCTCCGGGGGCGGGAAGGTTTCCAGGTCGGGACTGGTTGGCCTCGTGCTCAACGCGCTCATCGTGTTGCCCGGTCTCGTCATCATGGGGGATGTATTCTTCTGGGACGGAGCCGTCATCCGATCGACAGTGGAGTTGGCGTTCAGGCCTCTTAACGAGAAGATGGAGGCTAGCGTATCAATGCCGGGACCGAATGGACGCTCCCGTTGCGACGACCTGTGGCGGGAGAACCCCAAGGACCGCTACGCCTACCAGACTTGGCATACTTGCAAGCGCGTAGCCGAGAAGAACGGCACCATCGACCAGTACCAGGCGCAGGTCGCCAAGCAGCAGTACTGCTCGATCGCCGCCAATGTCGCCAAGGACACCTGCTACGGACCCAACGGCATCGTCGGGCAGTGATCGGGATTAGGCTGGAAACGAAAAAGACAGGGGGACCGATGACAGAGCAGATCGACACCAAAAGCGAAACCACCAGGCTGTCACCTTTGGGCGTGGTAGGAAGCCTCGCAATGATGGGGATGGTACTGTCCATTCCGTTCGTAATGCTGGGAACGGACCTGTTCGGTACTGGACCGAAGGCTCGTAAGGCACAGATGGACGACCTCCTGCTGACGACCGTGGAGGGCCCCCAAGGCGCGAGGCAGTGCGGAGCCGACCTCTGGTTGGTCGAAGAAGGCACCACCACCTACCGTGCTTGCAAGCTGAAAGCCGAGCGGGACGGTACGATCACCCAGTTCGCTGCCCAGCGCGAGAAGCGGCGCTACTGCATGACGGGGGAGAACTCGGACGGGCAGGAATGCTTCGGACGCTTCGGCATCATCGGCAAGTGAGGGAGGAATCGATGCTCAATAGGATCAAGACGTTCACCAACACCGATGCAGGTCGCGTCACCAGGCTCGTGATCGGCTTCGGAGCCATCGCCTCCTATTTCATGCTGGCGGTCCCCGCCTCGGCCGAAACCGTCCGTTCCCCCGGAGGCAACAGCCTCCAGATCGCCTTCACGAACGGGCTCGGTTTCGAGTGCGACACGTCCCTGACCGCGAATCCTTCGCTCCGGCCGGCTGTCGATGTGGGTGAGATGGATCCCAACTTCTACGGCTTGCGGCTCTACCGGGATGACGGATACCAGGTGGCGGAGCTCGTGGTCGATCTCGTCGCCAACACGATCACCGGGGACAACCCGCTGTGTAACGGCCCAGCCAAGATCCTTGTGGCCGCACCGGACAAGGGCGAACCGATCTTTGTGGCGACCACGCTCACGCAGAAGCGGTAACGCGACCAAGGGGAGGGCATCATGGACAGCGAGAGCAGAGAGAAGCGGAACAAGCTGATCGGCAACGTCCTCCAGGGCGGCTTCCTCCTGTTCGCCCTCGGTATCTTCATGGTGTCCCCGCTGGTGCTGAACACCGTCAACAAGGGATGGAACGCCGTATTCGATCCGTACCTGACGGAGCCGGGTCCGGACGGACGCTCCCCCTGCGACGATGTGTGGAAGCTG
>Ga0216295_1000037_pt1 | contig 24150 bp, 20 predicted proteins | sample 21hB_Boncat_minu_FD_161281 | JGI IMG/M metagenome (GOLD analysis project Ga0216295, IMG submission 161281) | Terrestrial sediment cell enrichment communities for BONCAT metagenomics from Utah, United States - 21hB_Boncat_minus | ecosystem: Environmental > Terrestrial > Deep subsurface > Rock...
CCCTGGTCCCTTGCTGGATTTCCGCCGAACCTGACGGACACGGCCCGGAAGAGGCCGACGTGCAGGAGACAATGATGGAACCGGGTGACATAGGGTCTGCATCGCAGGAGATCGAGATAGCGTTCTTCCTGGTGAGCCAGGACTTTTCGGGCGGTAGCTGCTGGGTCCAGCTTCCGAAGGGCTGCAAGGCGAAGGTCGAGGCGATCGGGCGGGACGACGAGGGCGGGTTCCTCCACATGGAGGACGGCAACGTCCTTCGCATGAGGGCGCCCGGCGGACAGGTCGAGGAGTTTGCCTCGGACCTCGACGAGCTCCTCTCCAAGGACGAAGTGGTCATCCAGGAGCTGGACGAGTTCCAGACCCTCAGGGACGAGTACCCTGTCGGGAAGGTTCCCTACGAGAACAGGATTGGATTCGGTGCATGAGTGACAGCCTCGTCATCGGCACGGTCAGGGCGTTCAGCAACGGGCGGCACATCGTTGTCGGCCGGGACGGGACAGCCATGCACGTGCTCTTCGACGGCGAGGACAAGCCGAAGATCGGCGGCGACGTCGTGGGTCTGCTCCGGCACGACGCGGACGGGACAGCCAGGATGACCCTCAAGCGGTCGGTGACTGACGCCATCCTCGAGGGGAGGTCGCGCATCTTCCTCGCAGGCACGCGTCCCGACCTTTCCGCGCGCCTCCTCGCCAAGGTCCTGGCCCGCTCGAAGACGGCAGTGATCGCGCCGGGCAGCGGGGTCAGCATCGAACGGGCGCCGACGACGCAGGACCCCGATCTCGATTGGGCGATCTCGACCTTCAGGACCGAGGCCGACCGCCTTTCGGTCGCCCTGAACGTCATCGACGTGCAGGCCGTCGCCCGCGCCCCGTGGAAGGCCGCCTCCCTCAGGGAACTGACCCTGCCCGCGGACACCGAGGGCAACGGCAGGGCCATGCACGACCTCTCGCAACTACTCAGGTCCGGCTTCCATCCGGACTGCAACAGGATGGTCGAGCACATCTCCGGCCTGCGTGAGATCTCGGTCAACTTCGTCCTGCCCTACTCCCCCTTCGCGGGTTCCACGGGCTTCAGCCGCGGGATCGCGGCCATGGACCGCGGCCATTTCCCGCTGCCCGCGCTGACGATCTCCGATGCTCGCCGCCTTTCCTCGGCGAGGTACGTGGCGCTCGCGCTGGCGCACTCCAAGCTGGGGGCCGGCGCGAACGGGCAGGCGAACGTCGACCAGTCCCGCCGCGCGTCCCACATGGCCAACTGCTTCGCTGACGCTGCCGCCGTCCTGGCCTTCGTATCCTCGGGCGGCGACGTCAGGGTCGCCGAGGCCTATGCCGACCTCAAGGAGTCGTCGCTGCACTTCGGGCGCAGGGCAGGGCGGAACACGCTCCACAAGGACGTCCTCGGAGAAGCCACGCACCGATCGATCAGGGCGGCGCTCCAACCGGGTGTGCTGGCGAGGGTGTCGACGGCCAGGGACATCGTGGCCGAGGCGGTGAAGATCGCCCGCAGGACGGCCCTGCCGGCATCGAGGTTCCATGCGGAGGAGGACGCACCTGGCGAGATGGAGTCCCTCTCCGCCGCGACGGCAGCCCGCCGCATCTCGTTCAACCTCAGGGATGCCTCGCACGCCGACGTGCAGAGGGTCGCCGAGACGTACAGGAAGGAGCTGCGGGAACTCATCTCCCTCCAGGGCGGGTCCGAACTCGCGGAGTCCCGCCTCGTCACGTTCGGGGGCATCCACGTGCCCCTGCGCCTCAGCGACGTGTTCGACGAGGAGACCCGCGGACTCTCCCGCCCGGAGGCGGTGATCAGGAAGCAGGAGACGGTCGGCGGCCTGCTGGCGGACAGGAGCCGCCTCGCCCGCCGCATCCGGGCCGGGCAGTCGCCGGACCACGAGGCACCTCTCGAGTTCGGCGAGTCCTTCGCGCCATAGCGGAGGTCTCAGACGGCCGCGCCGCCGAGCCTGTCCAGCATCGACCTCATGGCTTCCCGGCAATCCCTCACAGACGCCATGGTGGCGACCGTGACCGTGCGGCCGTCGCCATCCTTCCAGTGGGCCAGCACCCGGGGCGGGCAGTCGGCGACGGACAGTTGCATCCCCGTCGGCACGATGCCCCTCGAGAGTGCAAGGCGCCTGACCCCCTCGGGGGTCGCCCTCGCCGCGTCGGCAGTGACCGTGATCCACCCGCTGCGCTCGAACGCCTCCACGACGGACGGATGGACGGCGAACCCCCCTGCGTCCCACGCGCCTGAAGCGCCCCTCGCAAGGCGGCCGCCCACGGCGGCGGAGAGCGCCGCCTGCTGGGTCGCGGAAAGCGCCTCGACGCGCACCTCGTGGAACTGGACAGGCATGGACGCACCCCGCCGGCTCCCGGGCCGCCGCCGTGGCGCGTCGGGTCTGCCGCAGGGGAATCCTTGTACATGCCGCCCTACGGCGCAACGGGCCGTTTTTTGAAGGTTTCGTTGCCGTCCGACAGGATTCCCGGATGCGGGGGTGGCGCGATGTCGATGAAGCACACGATCGAGACCGTGCGTACGGAGGTCTCCAGGCTACAGCGATCGGCCGACGTGCTCGGCAACGTCGTGGAGGACGTCCGCGACAGGCTCGTCAGGTACTTCGGGTACGGGCGGAAGATGCCGGAGCAGGCGCTCCGGGGACTGGTGGCGGACCTGCACGCCACCATCACCGCCGAGCTGAGGCCGATCCGCGAGCGCCTCGACGTGCGCCGCCCCACGAGGGTCCGGCCGAAGAGCGAGGCCTACGAGCTCTTCTACCTCGTCATGATGCCGGAGGACCTCCCGGGGGAGGAGACGCCGAGATACTTCAGGCTGACGTCCATCCGCATCCTCGCCACGCGCAAGAGGGTCATGCTGGAGTTCATGCCCACCGCCCTCGGCGTGAGGGAGCACGCCGCCGTCCGCTTCGCCCGGCGCGGCGCGGACGTCTCCGAGGCGATCAGGATCCTCGCCACCTCGCTGGCGGAATGGGCCGCCCTCCCCGGACTGGTGGACGATGCCCTCGAGAAGGCCGGCTTCGAGCGGATGGGGATAACGGGGGACAGGGGGCTGATGCTCGGCTACCTCGACCCGAGGGCGCCGATCCCGGCGGGGCAGCGGTTCGTGTTCGGAAACGAGCACTGGTCCCAGGAGGACGTCCCGGTCCTGCCCACGTCATCGGCGTCGTTCTCGATCAACACCTTCATCGGCCCGGTCGAGATGAAGCCGAACCAGGTCGGGGCCATGCTCGTCATGGACCGCTGGAGGGAGCAGTGCGGGGATGACTTCAGGTTGGCCTGCGAGGAGGTCTTCTGGCCCGAGCGCGAGCTGTCGGGGCCAAGGGACGTGTCCATCGACGAGGACCTCGTCCAGGAGATGCGCAGGCTCGTGGTGGAGAAGCGGATGCTCAAGGCGATGGGCAACGCGAAGGTCGCCGGCATGCGCTTCGACCTCTACGAGGACGAGCGCGCCGACGACACGCCGGGTCCGGATGAGTGCGAGGACGAGGAGATGCAGGCGGCCGGGGAGCCCGCGATGTCGCTCCGCTAGGCGTGGGTCACTCGGACGGGACCTCGAACAGCTCCCAGAACAGGTCCCATTCCTCCAGCGTCACGCGTCCTGTGAGGGCGCACACGTGCAGGCGGTTGTCGGGGGAGGTGCCGAAGGAGAGGCCGTTCGCCCACATGCGGTACCATTCCGGGGTCTCGCCCATGGGGCGGGCCTCGCAGGTCTCCACGATCATCATGGCGCGCTTGGCCCTGCTCGCGGGATCGACGCCCCCGATGTTGCTCCACCCGAGTCCGTACAGGAGGTCGTCGACCTTCTCGACGAGCACGCCCTCGTTGCCCATCAGGAAGAAGTCGGTGTAGCACTCGCCCCGTCCGCGGAGCGAGGCCACGATCTTGGCGGCGCGCTGCCACGTTCCCCAGTACTCCTTGCCGGACGCATCGTGCCTCCACCCGATGGAGCAGAGTCCGCCGTACAGGTCCTCCGCGAAGTCCCGGTCGGCCACGGCCTCGATCACGTCCTTGGAGCGGGCGAGTTCAGCGGGGAGGGAACCCTGTTGCCAGCGGAGCGGTCGGGGCGGATCCCTGTCGTCGAGGAAGCGGACGTCGCCGTCGGTGACCTCGATGAGACCGTGCGTCCAGGAACCGTCCTCGTTGGCCCGGCGCCAGCCGCCCCTCTCGGGATCGCCCTGCTTGATGATCTGGCCACGCGTCCCGTCAGGCAGGAGAGCGCCGACCACGCCGGACACCTTGCCGGCCAGCCAGGTTGTCCTCGCCTCCGGGCCGTGGTTCCGGCTCCACGAGATAGGACCCTCCCACTTGGGTCCGTCCTTGCCGTAGACGAGCCGGCCGGGCGGGACGAAGTCGGATGGCGAGACGAGGATTGGGTTCAGAGCGTTCATTGATTGGGTGCCCCCGAGGCAAATGTAGTCTTGTTTGTTTGTATCGCTGCCAGTAGCGACGCGGAGGCCCTTAGGCAAGCACCTCCGCCTGCGGCATTCAGACGAGCCTGAGGGCGGGGGCACCCTTCATGCGGAGGGACAGGGCGGACTGGATGCCGTCCTCGGCGAAGATCGCGACGGTCATGTACTCCGCCGTCATGGAAACGCCGTCGAGACGGGTGGCCCGGACGATCTCGTCCCAGGTCATGCACATGGCGCGGGAGGCGTGCTGGCGGAACTCCTGCCAGCGAGGGGATGAGTAGGTGCCGACGCCGTCAGCGGACGCGGCGGCCTCGGCGAGAACGGAGTGGGCGAGGTGGTCGAGGACCAGCGGCAGCCAGAGCATCGCGGCTACCGGGTTCTCGATCATGGAACGGGGGCAGAGCTCGGGGTGGTAGACGACGCACGGCCCTTCCGCGTCGGCGACGGCTCGGATCGGGAGCGCGTCCTCGTCCGTCGCCTCGACGACGGCCAGGAACTGCCAGCCGGCAACGATGGACGGTCCGGGAGACGCCGATGCATCAGCGCGCAGCATGGTCGTCCAATCCTTGGTGGCGGTGTCCTGAGCCTTCATTTCCTACGTCCCCCGTTGTCAATTCGCGGCGGTTTAACCACGCGGCAGGGATTCGCGTCAATCCCAAAATGGGTATAAGGATTCGTTTATCGTGATGCAAAGACATAAGTCGCTGATTCTCCTTTCCAATTCGCTGCGTCAAGGATTTAACCCTCTTGGGGATAACCCGTCCGAGGTAGCAAGCGTCACGAGTCCGTAACGGGCACGTAACGCAGGAATGGACTCAAGGTTGTGTACGGGGCAACCCGTGGTCGAGGGCGAGACACGCCAGGTGACGGGTCTGCCGACGGTCTCCGGTGCCTCGGTCCTCATGTGAGGTCGCTCCCGCCAGGGCGGCGGACCCGCCCGGGACGAAGGTTATGGCATCCGCCCCGAAACCAGCGCGGTGACCGTCGCATAGGTCCTGGGCGAATCCGCATCTTCTCGATGCAGGAGGAATATGCGGGCCAGCGAGAACAAAGCAAGAACGTTCTCCCCCGGGAGCCGACGTTCTCCACAGTTGCCGACATCCTGTGGAGAACGTCGGCTCCTCGTCCGCAGGCGAGCCCCTAGGGCCAAGCACGAGCGCCGTCGATACGGTCAGGGCCGGCCCTCCCCGGAGAAGGACGGATCGTCCCCAGGTGCTTTGCCCGGTCCGGCCCGCGTCGAGGCCTCCTGACGTTGCCTTGCGTCCTGGAGGCAGGTGCTGCCCGGTGGACATCGCGGCGGGGATGTGCCAACGGATCCGGATTACGGAAAACCGTTGCGCAACCGAGCTACTTTCATCCTGCCGATGGCACATTTCTTTTCAGACATAGATGACGAGTCCATGCTCCGACTGGTCGAGGCGCTCACCCGCAGCGGGCAGGGCGTGTCCATCTACGACGATAAGGACCGGCTCAGGTACGCGAACGAGACCTACCGGGGCATGTTCATCGGCGACTTCGAGGGGCCGTACACCTTTCCGGAAATCCTCCGGCATGGAGCCAAGGCCGGCATCGGCGTGAGGATCGACGGTGGCGACGTCGAGAGGCTGATCGAGAGGACGATGTCCCGGCGCAGGGTCGCGGAGCAGAAGGGCTTCGAGACCGATCTCGTGGACGGACGCTGGTTCTGGATCGAGCAGACGATCCTCCCGTGCGGATGGGTGCTCACGATCGCTGCCGACATCACCGCGCTCAAGCACAACGAGAAGACGCTGAGGCAGGCCCACGAGGCGGCCCTTCACGCCTCCAGGACGGATGCCCTGACCGGGCTGCCGAACAGGAGGCGCATCATCGAGCTCCTCGACGAGGCATTCGCGGCGGGGCGCCACAGGGAGACAGGCGTATGCGCGGCGGTCCTGGACATCGACCGCTTCAAGGCGATCAACGACACCTACGGCCACGAGGCCGGGGATGCGGTCCTGCGGCACTTCGCCCAGGCCTGCCGCAGCCGCCTGAAGGGGGAAGGGGTCCTCGGGCGGCTCGGGGGCGAGGAGTTCCTGCTGGTCATCCCCGGCATGGGACGGGATGGCGCGATGCACCTGATCGAGAGGATCAGGGACGGCTTTCCCCCGGCACCGATCACCGAGAGCGGCGGCGAGCTGTCCTATGCGTTCAGTGCCGGGCTGGCCGAGGCGCGCGCGGGTGAGGACCGGACGTTGCTCCTGCGGCGGGCGGACCGCGCCCTCTACGAGGCCAAGGGCCAGGGACGCAACTGCACCCGGGTCGCAGCATAGCCCATCTTTCCGGCACCGCATCCTTCCCATCACGCGAATTAAGGTCGGCGGGTGCCGATCCGCCTCCGCTCCGACCGTCTTGGCCCAGTCCGCCAAGACAAAAGGGAGGCCGTCTTGCAACGGCCTCCCCAGAGTGGTAACAAGTCTCATAATTCCTTAATGTAGAGGCCCTTAAAGGATGCCTCACAGGCGCTCCAGAAGCCTTGCAAAATAAAGGTTCCTGAATCTGGTTTGCCGCAAACGAGCGCCGTTGCAAGCCATAAGAGCGCCTCGCTAGACACCGCATCAGTTCGCCTCAGGGTGAGGCACTCTTTGGATAGCCGAACATAAAGCCCCGGTGGGCAGAGGACTGCTGCTTGCGCCGGTCGAAACGGCTCGCGACGCTTTCAAGCAACTGTCACAGCGCTGGGTTGGTCATGACATACGGAATTGAAGTTCGACTGCTGGACATGCTTGAACGTACTGTGGCGCATGGGTTAATGCGGACCGTCCGAAGATACGTTGACCAATGGGGACTGGCGCTTTCCAAATCCTCATCAGTCAGCATCAGGGAGGGGTATGCCGCCTTGTCTGAGTCCATCAAGGAGAAACTCCAGATCGAGGAGGTGCATGGCGCCGGGGCCGCCCTGAATCTCGACGACCCGTTCGTCCTCCAACTCGTCAACGCTGAGGAGACCTACTTCAGCAAGGAGGAGGTCGAAGCTGCCAAGAGATACCGGGCCACTCAAGGACAAGTCAACTAGGTCAACATCCCCATCCCAGCTTGGTGCTCCATGGCCTGCTCACGTTCGATCCCCGCTAGCTCCGCGAAGCCGTCAAGGTAGCGCTCCCAGCCGTCGGCGCCGAAGATCTCCTCCAGGCCGAACTCCATCATGCGGTTGTGTCGCGTGAACAGGAAGGCGATGCCGTCGACGGCAGCCCGTCCATTTCCGTCATTCCCAGCCAAAAGGCCGCAAAGTTGCGCCTGTGCGGCCTTGGCCGCGCTGCGGCGAAGGTCGTCGCGGTTGACGATCAGGCCCTTCTTAGCGACGACCTCGACGAGGGTGCCGTCCACGAAGAGGGTCGCGCTCGACGGTTTGAGGGCACCCGCTCCCAGGATAGCAGGATCGAGGATCGCGATTGACCGGGGGTGCAGCCAACGTCCAGGTGTGAGGGTTTCCCAGAACTTCAACAGCTCCACATGGATCCCGGGATCGACCGTGACGGGATTGATCTTCCTGCGACCCTCGACGCTAAGGATCTCGAGCTGCGCCATGATCTGGCAGGCCGACAGCAGTTGACCGGGAGGGACATCCCCTCCGTCTGCGAACGCCTTGAAGACCTCGTTGGCCCCTCGTACCTGGTCGTTCCAGAACCGCAGGGAAGGCCTGTAGACGTCGAAGTCGAAGACGCTTCGGACGAGCGCTTCCGCCGGGGTGATCCCGGTGATGACTTCCACGCCTGCCTCGGCAGCCATGCGGCGCACCAGGCAGCGTACGAGGTATTGCGATGACCGGGCCGCGACGCCCGGATTCTGTGAGGTGCCCTGGACGAGACGCCGGGCGAACTCGTCTCCCATCGGCTCATGGCGGACGGTCCGTTCATACAACCCGATCATGGGATCGGTATCGGCAAAGGGCTTGGTGCGGGTCATGGCCCAGACCTCCGTCAAGGGATACGGAGGAAGCGTGCAGGTAGGGAGAGCAAGGAACCAAGCTGGACGGATGGTCAACGAGTGGCAAAGACATCGAGTCCAATTCAAGGACTCGCATCGCTCTTCATTCCATTGTCAGGGCACAAAAAGAAAGCCCGCCTCAGAGGGTGAGGCGGGCTTCGGCTTCATTTGAGGCGCGCTATGGGTGGTTTATGGTCATCCTTTGCGAGCGTGCTCAATTAAAGTTATACTTTAAGGACTAAGAGCAACCCGTTGTGCTTCCACAAGAATCGCACTTCAAGCACGTTCCGTTACGTAATAACGTAAAGTTAGCGCACTCGGGGCAAGCCTCGCCCACGTACCCCTTCATCTTGGCCTCCGCCCGCTTGTCGGCGATCGAGGGACCCGAGGAGGGCGATGCCTGGACTGCTGCCGTCGGCTTCGCTGCCGGAGCCGGAGCCGCTGCGACCGACGCCGCGACGGGAGCCGAGCCGCCCTGCACGAGCTTGAGTCCCTTGTGAAGCTGCCCGGTCACCCCGGAGAGCCGCCCGCGGGCGAAGCCCTTGGAGGCGACCGCCCCGACCACACGCTCCGCGATGTCGTCGTTTCCGCCCTCGGATGCACCCTTGCCGACTGTGTCGGGTAGGACGTCCTGGGGAGTGACGTGGGCCAGCTCCGCCATGTCGAGGTAGGACACCGCCAGCTCGCGGAAGATGTAGTCGATGATCGACGTCGAGGTCTTGATCGAGTCGTTGCCGATCACGATGCCGTTCGGCTCGAAGCGGGTGAAGGTGAAGGCCTCCACGAACTCCTCGAGCGGCACGCCGTGCTGGAGGCCGAGGGAGATCGCCATGGCGAAGTTGTTCATCATCGCGCGGAAGGCGGCGCCCTCCTTGTGCATGTCGATGAAGATCTCGCCGAGGCTGCCGTCCTGGTACTCGCCCGTGTGCAGGTACACCTTGTGGCCGCCGACGGTGGCCTTCTGGGTGTAGCCCTTGCGCCGGGCGGGCAGGGCGCGGCGGCCGGGATGGCGCTCCACGATCTTCTCCACGATCTTCTCGACCACCTTCACGGTTGCCTCGACGGGGGTCGCCTGGACCTCGTCCTCCTCCTCATCGTCCTCGACGAGCGAGGAATTGAGGGGCTGCGAGAGCTTGGAGCCGTCGCGGTAGAGGGCGTTCGCCTTCAGGGCCAGCTTCCAGGAGAGCATGTACGCGTTCATGCAGTCCTCGATGGTGGCGCTGTTGGGCATGTTGATCGTCTTGGAGATCGCGCCCGACAGGAACGGCTGGGACGCAGCCATCATCAGGATGTGGCTTTCCACCGACAGGTAGCGCTTGCCGATCTTGCCGCACGGGTTCGCGCAGTCGAACACCGGGTAATGCTCCACCTTCAGGAACGGCGCGCCTTCCAGCGTCATCGCCCCGCAGATGTGGGTGTTGGCGGCCTGCACGTCGGCCTTCGAGAAGCCCAGGAAGGTGAGCAGGTCGAAGGACATGTCGTTGAGCTTCTCGGCCGGGACCCCGAGGGTCTCGGTGAGGAAGTCCTCGCCCAGGGTCCACTTGTTGAAGACGAACTTGACGTCGAAGGCGCCCTTCAGGCCCTTCTCCACCGCGTCGATCTTCTCGTCCGTGAAGCCCTTGGCCCGCAGGGAGCCGGGGTTGATGGCAGGAGCCTGCTTCAGGGACCCGTGGCCGACCGCGTAGGCCTCGATCTCGGCGATCTCGTGCTCGCGGTAGCCCAGTGCGCGCAGCGCGTTCGGGACGGCCTGGTTGATGATCTTGAAGTAGCCGCCGCCGGCCAGCTTCTTGAACTTCACCAGGGCGAAGTCCGGCTCGATGCCGGTGGTGTCGCAGTCCATCACGAGTCCGATCGTGCCGGTGGGCGCGATCACGGTCGTCTGGGCGTTGCGGTAGCCGTTCCTCTCGCCGAGGTCGAGAGCCTGGTCCCAGGCGGTCTTTGCGAACTCCGCAAGCTCCGGGATCGGGCAGGAGGCGTGGTCGAGCGGAACCGGGTTGACCGAGAGATTCTCGTATCCGTCGGCCAGGCCATGGGCGGCACGGCGATGGTTGCGGATCACGCGCAGCATGTCCTCGCGGTTCTCGGCGAAGCGCACGAAGGCTCCGAGCTCGCCGGCCATCTCCGCAGAGGTGCGGTAGGCGACGCCGGTCATGATCGCCGTCAGGGCGCCCGCCAGCGCGCGGCCTTCCTTCGAGTCGTAGGACAGGCCCATGGTCATCAGCAGGCCGCCGATGTTGGCGTAGCCGAGGCCCAGCGTGCGGTAGTCGTAGGAGAGCTGCGCGATCTCCTTGGACGGGAACTGCGCCATCGTGACGGAGATCTCGAGGACGATCGTCCAGAGGCGGTTGATGTGCTCGTAGGCGCGGAGGTCGAAGGTCTTCGACTGGACGTCGTAGAACTTCAGCAGGTTGGCCGAGGCCAGGTTGCAGGCCGTGTCGTCCAGGAACATGTACTCCGAGCAGGGGTTGGACGCACGGATGCGGCCGCCCTTCGGGGACGTGTGCCAGTCGTTCATGGTGGTGTTGAAGTGCAGGCCCGGGTCGGCCGACTGCCAGGCGGCCTCGCCGATCTTCTCCCACAGGTTACGGGCCTTCAGGGTCTTCATCACGCGCCCGTCGAGACGGGCGGTGAGGTTCCAGTCGCCGTCGTTCTCGACCGCGCGCAGGAAGTCGTCCGTGATCGAGACGGAGTTGTTGGAGTTCTGGCCGGAGACGGTGAGGTAGGCCTCGGAGTCCCAGTCGGTGTCGTAGATCTCGAACTTGACCTGCGTCTGACCCATCTTCGCGAGATCGATCGTGCGCTTGATGTAGTTCTCCGGCACCTGTGCCTTCTTGGCCTCGCGGATCGCCTTCTTGAGGGCGGCGTTGGTGGCCGGGTCGAAGTCGGGGGTCTCGCCAGACAGGATGGCGGCCATGATCTTGTCGAGCTTCTCCTTGGTGGCCTTGGAGCCGGCGACGAGGGCGGCGACCTTGCGCTCCTCCTTCACCTTCCACTCGATGTACTCCTCGATGTCCGGGTGATCGACGTCGACCACCACCATCTTGGCGGCGCGGCGGGTGGTGCCGCCCGACTTGATCGCGCCGGCGGCGCGGTCGCCGATCTTGAGGAAGCTCATGAGGCCCGACGAGCGGCCGCCGCCGGAGAGCTTCTCGCCCTCGCCGCGGATGAAGGAGACGTTGGAGCCGGTGCCGGAGCCGTACTTGAACAGGCGCGCCTCGCGGACCCACAGGTCCATGATGCCGCCCTCGCCGACGAGGTCGTCACCGACGCCCTGGATGAAGCAGGCATGCGGCTGCGGGTGCTCGTAGGAGGACTTGGACTTGGTGAGCTTGCCGGTCTTGTAGTCCACGTAGTAGTGGCCCTGGCCGGGGCCGTCGATGCCGTAGGCCCAGTGCAGGCCGGTGTTGAACCATTGCGGGGAGTTCGGCGCCACCATCTGGGCGGCGAGCATGAAGCGCAGCTCGTCGAAGAAGGCATGGGCGTCCTCCTCGGACGAGAAGTAGCCAGCCTTCCAGCCCCAGTAGGTCCAGCAGCCGGCGAGGCGGTCGAACACCTGCTTGGAGGAGATCTCGGAGCCGTAGCGCTTGTCCTCGGGCAGCTTGGCGAGGGCGGCCTTGTCGGCCTCGGAACGCCACAGCCACGCTGGGACGTTGTCCTCGTCGACCTTCTTGAGGACCGCAGGGACGCCCGCCTTGCGGAAGTACTTCTGGGCAATGACGTCGGTGGCGACCTGGCTGAACTGCTCGGGTACCTGGATGTCCTCGAGGCGGAAGATCACCTTGCCGTCGGGGTTCTTGATCTCGCTGGTGGCGCCGCGGAACGGGATGCTCTCGTAGGCATCCTTCCCTGCGGTCGTGAAACGGCGTTCGATACGCATCGTACGTGTCCTCTCTCGTGCAACGGAATTGATGAATCCCGCCGACGGATCGGACCCGCCGGACGAAAATCATGATCTGAATCCTTCCATGACGCGAGGCATGAAAGGAACCCATTGAGATGCCTGTGGAACATCCGCCGGCAGGAAGCAAAGACAGTTTCCGGGGCGCGGGGGATGCGTCACCCGTCAACCGCCGCCGGAGCGGCGGCGGGACGCGGGGCATCGGATTATTTATTTTTATGCAGCCATATCAACGGACTAGAAGGGAATGTCGTCGTCGAGGTCCTCGTCGCGGCGGCTTGTGGCGGCCGGGGTCTTCGCTCCTTCGCCGTCGCGCGGGTCGATGCTCTCGGAATCCCTTCCCTTCGGGAGGCGGCCGAGACCGCCGCCGCTGCTCCGGGGCTGCGGCGCGGGACGCTCCTTGGTCTCGGCCGCCGGGGCTGCCGGTTCCTGCGCGGAGGCCGGGGCGGCGAAGGTCACGATGCGGGCCTCGCCGGAGTACTGGGACACCACGATCTCGGCCTTGCCGTTCCGGTCGTAGCCGAGTTCGCCGAACACGGTCACGTAGGTTCCCTCGCGGCCGCCTTCCTGCAACGCGGGCAGCGAGAACTGGTTGAAGACCACGACCTGGTGGACGGCCGCGATGCGCCGGCTCTCGCCGTTGATCCTCACGAACTTCTCCGTCTCGACCGCGAGGCGGGCGAACCGCTTCTTGCCCGAGGTCTCCGCGAATTCCGGCGCCTTCAGGAGCTTCCCCTGTAGGCGCACGTCGTTGATGCACGACATGCTGTCTCTCTCCACTGATCCGGCGGCCCGGCCGGGCCACATTGGTTGACAACATACCAAAGAAGCTGGCGCTTTCAATCGAATCCTTGGAACTTATTTTTGTCGAATCCTATTGCCAAAGGATTCGTGACAGTGCATCCTGGCTCCGGGTCACGCTTCATGGTGTCCCTCTTTCCTCCTCTGAAGCACTTGGGGCCGCGGCTTTGCCTGCGGCCCCTTTTTTTGCCCCCCTGCCCGGAGGGTGCAGGCGACGGCCCCCGGCCCGATATGGGGTTGACGGCCAGGACGCTGTTGGTATGAACGGCGGATGGCGGGCCGCAGGTGCGGCCCGCGTCACCGTGGACGGCGGATGCTCGTAAACAGCCTCAACGAATTCAAGTCCGGCATCGTCTACCCGGACGGCTACCCCCACGACAGGGGGGTCGACCCGGTCCGCAGGCGCATCGCCGCATCCCAGTTGTTCGTCCTCGACCGCGACGCCAGCGCGATGGCCGCGAGCGTGGCCCTCTCGCGCCCGACCTCCGTCCTGTCGACGCTTCCCTGGGTCAGGCTTCCCTTCGACCCGATGTGGATCGAGTTCGAGAACGTGAACCTGCGGACCGCGATGGCCGATTTCGGCTCGCCGAACATACAGGTCAGCGGTGCGCGGACGTTCATCGAGAGGTCCGGGTTCCTCCTCACGATGGACGGTGAGGACCTCGTCATGGACTACGTTCACGCCGACAGGGACCTGGAAAGCGAGCGCAGGGCGGTCGACCTCAGCCCCGTGCGCGGTCGCTTCGCGCTCAGGGGCGACACAACGCCGCCGCCGATCCCGTTCAGCATGTTCGAGGTGCACGAGCGCGCGCGGGGCCGGCTCAGGCAGCACCAGGCGGCCATGGCCGCGGACCCGGCCGAGTACGCCGCCGAGGTCAAGCTGAGGACGATGTTCTCCTGGGAACCCCATCCCGACCTCGAGCGCACCAGGCGCAACATCTGGGGCATGATCGGCGAGGGCGGCATGGCGCGGATGGAGGCCGAGCAGGGCGAGGAGATGTACCGCCTGTTCTCCCTCCAGATCCTGCCCGCCCTGATCCTCCTCAACTGCCGTAACGCGGTGGAGACGGAGAGGGTCGGGGTCTCCCCCAAGCTCAACCGCAACCGTGCGGCCAAGGGCAGGCCTCCGCTGGTCGAGCACCTCGTGGTGAGGATGCGGCTCTCCCCGCGGGCGAAGGCCTCGGGGCACGAACGGGGCGGGGGCGGATCGGGAGCCTCGCGGGGCACGCTGGTCATGGGGCACTTCAAGGTGCGGAAGTCGGGCATCTTCTGGTGGTCGCCCCACGCCAGGCGCGGCTACGGCGCGGTCACCCGCACCACCATCCTCACGAAGTAGCGGACGCATCGCCGCCCGGCGGCCGGCAACATCCGTGGACGGGCGCCCGCCGATCCTTGTTGCGGATCCTTGAGCAGGGCACTAGCCTCGACTGATGAATCCTTGAAAGGGTCATCGGCTTGGCTACGAATCCCATGAACACAGCGGCGCGCGCCCTCGTCTCGGCCGCCTGCGTCCTCGCCCCGTTCCTCTTCGTCCTCTCGCTCCCCTGGAACGACCTCGGCCTGTGGTCGCAGGTCGAGACGGCCGCGGTCGGCCTCCATGCCCTCTCGGCCGCGGCCGCGCTCGGGCTCGTCCTGCTGGTCTCTGCGGGCGACGGGCGGACCCGCTCGGCCCTCACCAGCGCCCCCGTCGTCCTCCTCGCGGCGTTAGGGGTGCTCGGCCTCGTGCTGGCCCCGTTCGTCCCGGAGCCTTGGAGGAACGTGCACGGAACCCTCAAGCACGGCATCGGCTCCCTCTGGCACGTGGAACTGGCGGTCCTTGCCTCGGCCTACGCCGCGATCCGCGGGACGCGCGGCGGAACGGCCGCCGTCATCGCCACGGCCGCCGCAGCCGCTGCCATCATCCTCCTGCACGCCTTCCCGTTCGCCACGTCCATCGGGCTGCCGCTGTCCTTCAACGAGTGGGTCGGTCTCATGGCGGCCGCGGCAGGTGCCGGCATCCTCGCATGGTCGCCGCGCCTCGTGCCCCTGGCGGCCCCCGTCATCGCAGGCGGATGGCTCGTGTCCGACAACCGGGCCGTTCTGCTCGCCTTCGCGGCCGTTGGCGTCCTCTGGGCCGCATCCCGCGTCGGCCGCCTGAAGGGGCTCCTCGACAGGCCTGCGGTGTCGGCCGCCGTCCCGGTCGCAATTGCCCTGGCGGGCGCCGTCGCACTCTGGGCCGCCGCGCCCGTGGTGGAGCGTCTCGCCACGAGGGGCGCGGTCGTCGACACCTCGCGAATCCCCTCCACGAACCCGATCGACCACGTCCAGGTTCAGGAAGGCTTCGCAGGCACGCTCTGGTCCCGGTCGTACATGATCCGTGCCGCTGTCGACGCCACGTTCGGCGCGCCGTCCCGCATCCTCGCCGGGCACGGCTGGGGCAGCTTCCCGACCCTCAGCATCGGCACCGTCCGTGACGTCCCCGGCCGCATGACGGAGAGCGCGCCGCCCACGGCGTCCCTCACCTACTGGGACGTCCGCGAGAGGGCCAACTTCCACGTCCACAACGTGGCGGTGGAGGCGCTCCTGGCCCTGGGGCTGCCCGGCCTCGCCCTGTGGCTCGCCTTCCTCGGGTTCCTCGCCGCCTCATCCAGGAAGGGTCTCTACCTCTCGACGGGGATCGCGGTCCTGGGAACCTTCTGGTTCCCGGTGAACCTCCTCACGCCCATGCTCGCCCTCGCGCTTGCATCCGCGATGCCGTCCCGTGACCCCGAAGCGGGGGCGGAAGGGGTGACGCCTGCCGCCATGGCCGCAGCGGGCGGCCTGCTCCTTGCCTCGGCCGCCGCCATGCTCTCGGCCCTCGTCCTCTTCGGCCTCGCGAGGATCGAGCACCAGGAACGGTACTTCGGGGGCGTCGCGCTCCCGACGGACGTCAGGACGTGTTCCGCCGTGACCTCGCCGCTTGCACCCCACGCAGAGGTGAACATCGACCTGTACCGCATGCTGGCCAACAGGGTCCGCAAGGCCTCCGACCCTGCGCAGGAACTGGTGGACCGGACCTCGAACGTCCTCTCCTTCTCCTGCGTGCTGCGCCGCTACTGGAACGAGACCGGGAACGTCGCAGCACTCGCCGCCTCCCTCGAGGTGAGGGCCGCTCTCCTCAACGTCAGCAGGGCGGCTGCCCCGATCCTCGCGAACGACATCGCGAAATGGGCCGACGACGTGGACGCCATGCTCGAGGCCGCCCCCGGGCGGACCGACTACGCCGTCCCCTACGTCGCCGAGATGAGGGTCAGGCAGGTTCCCGACGCGAGGGTCGCCGGTGAGGCCCGCCGCCTCGCCGCGAGGATGGCCGAGGGCGATCCCGTCAGGCACTGGCTCCTGTTCGTGGCGGCGGATGCCTCGGGGGACGTCGCCGAGGGGCAGCGCCGTCTCGCAAGGGCCCTCGAACTGGGCTTCGCCAACCTCTTCCCCGTCCTGCCCGCCTCGCTACCAGGAAAGGCACATCCATGAGCACCAGCGAATTCGTCACCATCGTCGTCCCGGCGCTCAACGAGGCGGCGTACATCGAGCGCGCCGTCAGGAGCCTCGTCCCGGACGGGGTCGACCACGAGATCATCGTGGTCGACGGCGGCAGCACCGACGGGACGCAGGAGGCCGTCACGCGGCTGTCCACGGAGATCCCCGGCCTGCGCCTCGTCCACAACCCGGCAAGGATTCAGGCGTCCGCCGTGAACATCGCCGCCAGGGCGGCCGACCCGAGGGCCACGACGTTCGTGCAGGCCGACGCGCACTGCTCATACCCGAGGGACTTCGCCGTGACCGTGTCGCGTGCGCTGGCCGCCACGGGCGCGCAGTCGGTCGTGGTGCCGATGCGGACGGTGGGCCACGAGACGTGCTTGCAGGTCGCCGCCGCGGCGGCGCAGAACAGCGTGCTCGGCAACGGGGGCTCCGCCCACCGGGGCAGGGCCGTGTCGGGATGGGTGGACCACGGCCACCACGCTGGCTTCGACAGGGAGACGTTCCTGCGGATGGGAGGCTACGACGAATCCTTCGGGACGAACCACGACGCGGAATACGACGTCAGGCTCGGGGCCGCGGGAGGGAAGGTCTGGATGCTGGCCGAGGCCGCCATCGACTACTACCCGAGGAAGACCGCCGCCTCGCTCGCCCGCCAGTACTTCCACCACGGCTGGGGCCGGGCCATGACCGTCGTCAAGCACCGGATCGTGCCGAAGCCCCGGCAGATGGCTCCCGTCGCGGCCCTCGCGGGTTGCGTGGCCGGGCTCGCGCTGGCGACCGTGCACCCGGCGTTCCTTGCCCTGCCCGCATCCTATGCGGCGGCCTGCGTGGGACTCGGGGCGGCGGTCGGGCGCCGCAGCGGGCGGTGCGGGGCGGCCGCGGGCTGCGCGGCCATGGTCATGCACCTGTCCTGGGGGGCGGGCTTCGTCGCCAGCGCCGCGCGCGCGCTTCTCGCGGCCCGTTCCGGGGCGGGCTCCGCCCGGGCCGCCGCAGCGGCCGGACCCGGCGAATGAATCCTTGCCAAACCGCGCCGCGACCCTTGACGAGTCCTTGGGGAAACAGTTGACTGGAAACCGTGCGGAGCGGCGCGAAGGCCTCTCCGGCACGGGAAACGACCGGGTCACGACGATGCGCCACCACTCGTCCCAAACGCTCCGCGGACGGCCCTCGGGCCGGGTCCGCGCGACGCGCGCGGGGGTGGCCGCCAGGGGGTCGGGAGGCCCCCTGCGGTGGGCGCCCTCGGCATCCGTTCAAACGGGCAGGAGTCAGTGACATGGTCTCGGAGAGCTTCATCAGGCAGATCGAGGGATACGGCCTCACGACGGCGCGGATCCTCTACCGCATTCCCGACCACCAGAGCTTCCTACAGACCTACATCTGGCAGGAATACGACGTCGCCCCGAGGTTCCCCGTCCTGCTCAAGTTCCTCGACTTCTGGAAGAGGGAACTCGACGGTCCGCTGTTCTCCGTCACCGTCACCCACTCCAGGCTCATCAAGCCGGCCGAGTTCCGCCTCAGGGACAACGAGCTGGTCCTTCACTGAGGAGGCACGTCCCCATGGTCGACGTTTCGGTCGTCATGACGTTTCATGACGAGGGGCCTCTCGCGCAGCAGTCCCTGAACGCGCTGCGCAGGTGCACGGAAGCCTCGACCAGGGCCGGCCTCCGCGTAGAGGTCGTCGCCGTCCTCGACCGCCCGTCCCCGGAGACGGCGAGGATCGTGATGGGCCAACCGGGAATACGGGTCGTGCCCGTCGACGTGGGGGACCTGGGCATCTCGAGGAATCTGGGGATCGCGGCCTCTGCGGGCCAGTGCGTCTCCGTCATCGACGGGGACGACTACTGGTCGGCGGACTGGCTGACGGCCTGCCACCCGCTGGCGCAGGCCGACGTGGTGCTCCGCCACGAGTGGGTGCTCATGTTCGGGGAACGCAACGAGTTCATGCAGCAGGTTCCCCAGACGGACGAGCTCTTCGATGCGGACTCGCTGCTCGTCTTCAATCCCTACGTCTCCTCGTGCTTTGCCCGGCGCGAGGTGTTCGAGCGGCATCCCTACCGGGAGAAGCGGCAAGCGGCGACCGGCTACGGATACGAGGACTGGCACTGGCTATGCGAGACCGTGTCGGCCGGGGTAACCAATCGCGTCGTGCCCGGCACAGCGTTGTTCTACAGGCAGAAGCCGTCCGGCATGCTGGCCAGGGAGAGGGAGGGACGTGCCATCCTTCCGCCCACGTCGCTGTTCGCCCCCGGCGGACGCACGGGAGCGCCCGCATGAGCAAGGGCACGTTCCGGCTGGCCGTATCGGCCTTCCATATGCTCGACGACACGGTGCTGTCGAGGCTTCCTGCCGGAGCGAGGCAGGCAGCTTTCGGTGCGGCCTACTGGGCCAAGGGCCGGCTGTTCCCCGCCTACAAGCGCTCCGACCTCGCCATCGCCGAGAAGCCCCGGATCCTTCGCAGGGTTCCGCGCAGCTCCGGCGCGCGCAAGCTCCCGGAGTGGCTCTCCGCGGAGATCATGGACCTCAGGAGGACGGTGGACCCGGGGCTGTACCGCACGGGAATGCCGACCGCCGGGCTGTACCAGGCGGCATGGCCCCTCGACAGGGAGCCCGCGAGAGCGCTGCGGCAGATGCAGGCGATCTCTCCCTCGCCGCGCTACGTCGTCATCGCCCCTTGGGTGAAGAGGGGAGGCGCCGACCTGCTCATCCTGAAGCATCTCCGCCGCTTCGCATCCCTGGGACCCACGTGTCTCATCACCACCGAACCCGTGCCCTCGGAGTGGCTTCACATGGTTCCCGAGGGCGTGGACGTCATCGGGGCAGGTGACCTGCTGGCGCCCCTCGCGCATCCGGTCGACAGGAGGCTGGTGCTGGCACGCTACCTGATGCAGAGCGGGGCCGCGACCGTCCACCTGATCAACTCGCGCCTCGGGTGGGAGACCTTCCGCGACTACGGCAGGGCGATCTCCCAGGATGCCTGCCTGTTCGCCTCGCTCTACATGGACGACGACGTGTATCCCGACGGGACCTTCTTCGGCTATGCACACGAGTTCCTTCCGTCCTGCTCAGGGATCCTGTCCGGCATCATCTCGGACAACGGACGCTACCTCGGCAGGCTGGCCGGGATGTACGGCATCGATCCGGCGAGAACCCATCTCGTCTACGCTTCCACGGAACATGCGGAGGCAACGCCTCCGGTCGGCGGCGGCCGCGTCCTGTGGGCGGGGCGTCTCGTTCCCGAGAAGAGGCCGGACATCCTCCGCGACGTGGCGAGGGCCTGCCCTCAGTTCAGCTTCGACGTATACGGCGCCGTTCCGCCGGGGCAGGACCGTGCCCTCTCCGAACTCGCCGCACTGCCCAACGTGCGCATGATGGGTGCCTACGACGGCTTCGGCACGATCGGCACGGGCGGGTACGGGGCATTCCTCTACACCTCTGAACGCGACGGACTTCCCAACGTCCTCGTGGAGGCGGGAATGCGCGGGATGTGCGTCGTGGCCACGGCCATAGGCGGCATTCCCGAGATCATCGGCGAGCGGACGGGATGGCCTGTTGCCGCCGAGTCCGGATGGGAAGGACATGCGGCCGCGCTCCGGCAGGCGCTGGAGGGTCCCGATCAGGCGCAGGCACGGGCTGCCGCCCTGAGGGAACTCGTCATGGACCGGCACACCCATGAGGCGTTCGCGGCCAGCCTCGGGCGAATTCCCCGGTATCTCTGAGGTCCCGAGTATCCGAAGCGGCGTGAAGTGGCCGCCGGTCGCCCCCGGCTCAGGGGCGTGCGGCCGGCGCGGGAATCCTCGCGGCGACCGCGCCCAGACGCGAGGCGACCTCCCCGGCAACGGACCGCACGTCGACGCGCGTCGAGGGAAGCAGGGACGCCATGATCGCGGAAGGCAAAAGACCGCATGCGGAGGTGACGGCCAGGTTCAGGAACGACGGGTCGGGGTTCCACAGGGCGCGACAGGCCATGCATCCGGCCGCCGCCGCACCGGCCATCAGGACAGCCGGAACGAGCTGGCGGTACTGGTCGGACTGGGAGACCGGACCCTGCCTGCCGACCAGCCAGACCGCCGCCGGCATGCAGACGAGAAGGCTGCACAGCGCGTATCCGGCAGCCGCGCCGTGCACGCCGCCGAGGTAAAGGCCGAACGCGGTTCCGGTCCCGCGCAGCACGGCCTCGGCCACGCCCCAGTTCCTCAGCTCGCCGAGACGGCCCTGGGTCACGAGGGCCAGTCCGACGGAGCCTGCCAGGGACTGCGCGGCGATGGCGGGAGCGAACCACGCCAGCACCCCTGCTCCCGATACCCAGTCCGGCCCGACCAGCACGCGCATGAGGCTCTCGCTGATGAAGGGGAGGATCGCCGCGACGGTGAGAAGCACGCCTGACAGGCGCAGTGAGTACCTCAGGTAGCGATCGCGGTAGGAGGCGGGGTCGTCGGCGTCGCGGGCGAGCACCGGATGAAGCACCCGTGCCATCGGCTCGATCATGTTGGCGCCGGGCATCTGGGCCACCGTGAAGGCCCTGTTGAAGTACCCGAGGGACGCCGCCCCAAGGAAGGACCCGACCAGCGCCTGACCGAGGCCGTTCGAGACGAAGGTCGCCACGTTGAAGGCCGTCATGTTGCCCGAGACCGACGCCAGGCGCCTCAGGGCACGGAGCGGCGGGAGCGGGAGCCTCATGCGCGGCGCGGCGCGGAGGGCGAGGGCGCCCGACACGATCGCCTGTACGGGATACGAGATCACGAGGGCCAACGGTCCGTCCGTGAGGAGGGCGATGGAGATTGCGGCGGCCAGCCCGCAGCAGAGCCCGGCGGACTCGGCGACCATGATGCTCCGGAACATCATGGACCGCTGGAGCAGGGCCTTGTGCTGGTTCGTGAGGCCGCCGACCGCCAGGCCGAGGACGGAGACCAGCATGTAGCTGGCGATCTCGGGATGCCCGTAGAAGCGGGAGACCGGGCCGGCCGAGGCGAGCAGCAGGACGGAGAAGAGGGCGGTGGAGAGGGCGTTCGCCCAGAAGAGCATGCCGAAGTCGTCCTCCGAGAGGGACTTCATCTGGATCGTGGCGATCGACAGCCCGAGGTCGCGGATGACCACCGCGAGTCCGAGCGCGGTCCCGACCATTGCGGCCACGCCGTAGTCCTCCGGGAGCAGGAGCCTGCCCATGACCGGGACGCTCACGAGGCTGGACGCGACGGTCACGCCCCTGAGCGCGAACATCATCGCGTAGGCTGCCCTCGGGCGCTGCGCTTGGGTCGGCTGCTCGTCCTGCGTGGCGTTCATCAGGAATCCTTGTGGCCCACGTGGCGGGTCCTTGCGGATGAGCCGGGGCAGGATGGGATGCTAGGGGCGCGCGGGAGAATAGGCAAGGATTCAATCGAGGGGTTCCCGCGTCCTTTGCGCCTGTCCTTGACCGGAAGGATTCGTTGACCGACCGTTGCAGGAGGACACTTTCCGGAGCGGGGACGACTGCCCTGATGGGGACGCACGACGGCGATCACGACGGCACGACGGCCAGGGGGCGGGGGCGCCTCGCGGACCTGGCATCCACCGGGGCGCTGGCGCTCGCGGACGTCGCTGCGCTCCTGCTCTCGGCGGCCGTCGCCTACGCGTGCGCCAGCATGCTGCACTGGGTCTTCGGCAGCGGCGGGTACGTCGACGCATGGAAGGTCGCGTCGGACCGGATGGCATCGTTCGCCGCGGTCGCCGCGGGTGCCGTCGCCTGGTTCTCGGTGCACGGGCACCATCGCTCCGGCAAGCCGTTCTGGGAGGAGGCCAAGGAGGTCTGCGTCGTCGGCATGTTCTGCCTCCTGGCGGAGGGCTTCCTGCATTTCGCGCAGAAAGGTGACGTGTCCCGCCTCCTGATCGCCATGACCTGGACCGTCGCTCCCGCAGTCGTCATGCCGCTGCGTCGCGTCGCGAAGGCGGCGCTGCGCTCGACGGGGCTGTGTACGTCGAGGGCCGTCGTGTTCGGCGGACGGGAGGAGTCCGAACACGCCGTCGCCGCGCTGACGGCCGATCCCCATCTCGGCTACCGGGTCGTCGGAACGTACCCGGTCATGCCCGAAACGGAGGCCATTGCCCTCGTCCGGGGGCTGGGCGCGGACGTGGCGGTCGTCGTGCAGGGCGCAGACACCGCCACGTGCAACGGCCTTGCCGCAGCGCTGGCCGCATCGGCCGTCCCGCTCATAGTCGTGCCGCCCGTCTCAGGCATCCCGGTGGTCGGCATGCAGGCACAGTACGTCATCGGGATGGATACCGTCCTGCTCGTGGACCGTTCCGATCCCGACGGCGCCATCACCAGGGCCGCCAAGAGGTGCTTCGACATCGGCGTCGCCGGCATCATCCTTGCCGTTGCGGCCGTGCCCATGCTGGCCGTCGCCGCGCTCGTGGCGGCGGACGGCGGGGCCCCCGTCTTCGGCCACGAGCGCGTCGGGCAGGGCGGGCGGCGTTTCCGGTGCCTGAAGCTGCGCACGATGGTCAGGAACTCGGACGAGGTTCTTGCGCGCCACCTCGAGTCCGATCCAGCCGCGCGCGAGGAGTGGGAGAGGGACCGCAAGCTGCGCCGCGACCCGCGCGTCACGAGGCTCGGGGCGTTCCTGAGGAAGACCGCCATGGACGAGATACCCCAGCTCGTGAACGTCATCAGGGGGGACATGTCCCTGGTCGGGCCGAGGCCCGTGACGGTGGAGGAGCTGGAGCGGTACGGCGAGGCCTCGAGGCAGTACCTTGCCGTGCGACCGGGCATCACGGGCCTGTGGCAGGTCAGCGGGCGCAACGACGTCACCTACGCGCAGCGCGTATCCCTCGATGCCTGGTACGTGCGCAACTGGTCTGCCTGGAACGATCTCGTCATCCTCGTCCGGACGGTGCCCGCCGTCGTCCTCAGGCGAGGGGCGTACTGACGGCTCAGTCCTGCATGGCGGCCTTGAGGACCCGGTCCGATCCCATGTCCTCGCTGTCGTCGATCGCGAGCAGCTCGGCGAGGCGTTGCCTGGCGCGGCTGATGCGGCTCTTGACGGTTCCCACGGGGACGCCGCAGATGCCCGCCGCGTCCTCGTAGGAGAACCCCTGCGCTCCCACCAGCAGGAGCGCCTCCCGCTGGTCGTCGGGAATCTTCGTCAGCGCGACCTTGAGCTCCTCGACCTCGATCCGCTTGCCCTGTTCGGGCAGCACGGCGAGCCTGGCCGCGATCATCCCGTCAGGATCCTCGACCTCGCGCCGCCTCTTGCGGAACCCCGTGTGGAACTGGTTGCGCAGGATGGTGAAGAGCCATGCCTGCACGTTCGTGCCCGGCTGGAACTGGTCGATGTGGCTGAAGCCGCGCACCAGGGCCTCCTGGACGAGGTCGTCCGCCTGGTCGTAGTTGCCCGTGAGGGAGATCGCGAAGGCGCGGAGGGAGGGGATCGACCTGAGGATGTCGTCGCGGGTTTCGGGTGTCAGCGTCATCTGGCTTCCTTGGCGGAGCCGTCCAGCTTCGCGATGAGCTCGAGAAACCTGTCGGGGATCGGCTCCGCCTTGAAGCCGTCGTACATGGCACGGAGCTGCTCGCCGATGAGGCCCGTGGCGGCCGAGGGCAGGGTGGGCG
>Ga0216295_1000040_pt1 | contig 21916 bp, 23 predicted proteins | sample 21hB_Boncat_minu_FD_161281 | JGI IMG/M metagenome (GOLD analysis project Ga0216295, IMG submission 161281) | Terrestrial sediment cell enrichment communities for BONCAT metagenomics from Utah, United States - 21hB_Boncat_minus | ecosystem: Environmental > Terrestrial > Deep subsurface > Rock...
ACGGGGCGTAGCTCAGTCTGGCCAGAGCTTCCGGTTTGGGACCGGAATGTCGCAGGTTCGAATCCTGCCGCCCCGACCATGCCGACGTGAAGGGAATAGGTAGACCTGCTGGTTTCAGAAATCAGCGCTTGTCGGTTCGACTCCGACCGTCGGCACCAATCCTTCCCCCTTACCCGGGGGTCCGCGCAGGCGACGGCCATCTTCCGGCCGCGCGGGCCCCTCGGGCAGCCAGCTCGCGGGAGTGGCGAAACAGGTAGACGCGCGGGGTTTAGGTTCCCGTGGTTCAACCGTGTCGGTTCAAGTCCGACCTCCCGCACCAGAACAACCGAGATCCCCTCGCGGGGTATGCGGCCGTGGTGGAATTGGCAGACACGCTAGCTTGAGGTGCTAGTGGAGCAATCCTTCCCGGTTCGAGTCCGGGCGGCCGCACCAGACACAGGAGATCGGCACGACATCGTGCGTGCCGGAGTCGGGGCATAGCGCAGCCCGGTCAGCGTTCTCGTTTCGGATACGAGAGGTCGTCGGTTCAAATCCGACTGCCCCGACCACTTCATTCCTCAACACCGTCATCGCGGGGATGGCGAAATCGGTCAGACGCGGCGGGCTTAAACCCCGCTGGCCGGGAGGTCGTGCGGGTTCGAGCCCCGCTCCCCGCACCAACAGGTTCCACGCATTGCGGGCGTGGCGGAATGGCAGACGCAGCGGCTTCAAACCCCGTCGGTCGAAAGACGTGCAGGTTCAAGTCCTGCCGCCCGCACCATCGTCGGCCCCTTCTCCCTGCCCGGGAGGGGCCTAGCCACCCAGGGCAGGAAACGTCAGGGCGTAGCTCAGCAAGGTAGAGCACCTGCCTCGGGCGCAGGGGGCCGCAGGTTCAAATCCTGCCGCCTTGACCATCTCATTCAAGGTTTGCGGGCGTGGCGAAACTGGTAGCACGCGCAACGTTGAGAGCGTTGTGGGGAGACCCGTGGAGGTTCAAGTCCTCTCGCCCGCACCACCCTTCCCCTGCCTTCCCTCGCGGGCAGCGGGTCGACCGAAGCGAGGACAACCAAGGAAGGGAGCAGTCATGCTGCGCGGTACAAGGATCCTGCTCGGCCGCGACGCCGAGCGCTACGTGAACGCAATCGAGGCACTCCGGAGGTGCGTTCATTGACCTGGGCTTCTCCGAGGTCGTGATCCCGGCCATCTGGGAGACGTCGACCTTCACCGACAAGCTCGGAACTGAGAAGGAAGGCCAGATGTGGACCTTCCGGGACAAGGGCGGGCGCGACTGCTGCCTGATCCCTGAGGTGACCGGGGTGATCCAGCAGATGTGGCGCGAGGGCTGGTCGAAGACCATGAAGTCAGCCACCCGGCTGGCATATGTGTCCCGATGCTACCGCTACGAGAGGCCCCAGGCCGGCAGGTACAGGGAGTTCACGCAGTTCGGCGTGGAAATCCTCGGCGACCGGAGCGGCAGGGACGCCGAACTCGCACGTGAGGCGCTCGACGCCTGCATCTCGCTGTTCGACGCCGACCTGGTCAAGGTGGATTCCGTCAAGCGCGGCCTTGCCTACTACGTCGAGGACGGCTTCGAGGTGGAGTGTCCGGATCTCGGCGCCCAGAGGCAGGTGGCCGGCGGAGGGCGCTACGCCGAGGGCATCGGCTGGGCGATCGGCGTGGAGCGGATGCTCCTGGCCGAGGATGCCAGGTCAGCGGGGGGCACCTCCTGAGGCGGTGCCTTGCTTGCTGGCACTTCGGCTAAAGTGCGTCTAACCAGATCGGGGCAGGAGGACGTGTCCCCTGCCCCGCGAACGCGGAGGCCGGCTTGCACATCCTCATCACCTACGAAGACGGCACCACCGAGCAGGTTACGACGCGCCTCGAGGGCGAATGCGTCAGCCAGGGAGGGGAGCTGGTTCCGGGGCACAGCGTGCTCGACCCCAAGCGGTGCCACTTCAAGGCCGACTACTTCGAGTGCGCCCTCGACGAGGCGGGCGAGACGTCGGGCGCCGTCGCCCCCGACGGGGACGGAGCCGCGTTCGAATCCTTCCGCTGGGAACTGGTTGGCACCGATGCGGACGCCTGCCGCGAGAAACTTGAGAAGTGGGTGAAGTTCCTCAACCAGCCCTTTGACCCGCTGGAGAGGGCCGACAGGCTCGGGTTCCCCTTCACCGACCAGCAGGAGAGGATCTACCGCCGCGACAGCCAGTGCTGGACCCGCTACCTCGATGACCCGAGGGAGGAGGTGGAAGAGATCGCCCGGCGCCTCTTCCCCGCGCCCAGGAGCTAGCGGCCGCACGGTCAGGGATTCACATCGTTACACTCTGCAATGATCCGTGATTGGGCAGGATTGAATCCTTGCTGTAATCGTCGTCACAGGGGGTACCCATGTACGACGAGTTCCAGTTCACGATCGCCCGCGAGTTCAGCGTTACGGGCATCGGCCTTCACAGCGGCGAGTCGGCCGAAGTGACCATCCGCCCGGCTCGCGCAGAGGCGGGCATCACCCTCTCCCTCGAGGGGGGCATCCCCGTCCGAGCGGCGGCAGACGTGGTGGCGAAGGTGCCCCTCTGCACCCGCGTCATCACCCCTTCGGGACAGATCGACACCGTCGAGCACATGATGGCGGCCCTGACCATCCTCGGCGTCGACAATGCCGAGATCGTGGTCTCGGGACCCGAAGTCCCGATCCTCGACGGGTCGTCCGCACCCTGGCGGGAAGCCATCGTGGGTGCGGGGCTGGTCCGGCAGGAGGCACTCCGGAGGCACTTCGTGGTCACGCGGCACTTCCACTTCGCCATAGGAGAGTCGAGCTTCGTGGCCGTGCCGGGCGGGCAGGAAGTGACGGTGACGATCGACTTTCCCGGCACGGCCGTGGGCCGCCAGTCCGCGACGCTCCCCTGGAGGGAGGCGGACAGCATCATGGATGCCCGGACGTTCACCTTCGAGGCGGAACTGCCCTACCTCAGGAAGATGGGCCTCGCGAAGGGCGGATCGCTGGAAAATGCTGTCGTCGTCGGTGCGGACGGACCGCTCAACGAGGGCGGCCTGCGCAGCCCCGACGAGTTCGTCCGCCACAAGGCGCTGGACCTGATCGGAGACCTCTCGTTCGCGGGCGGGCCGATCAGGGGAGGCATCGAGGCATTCAGGCCGGGGCATGCGGCGAACAGCGCCTTCCTGAACGCCATGCTCGACGAGGGGGTGATCGTCGCGGGTGTCCCCTCACGGGCGCGGCGGGCCGCCTGAGGGCGGGGCCGCCGACGGTGCGGCGTCGGAGGGGGTGTCAGCTCGGTCGCTGCCGAACACCTGCCGCGCCATGGCCTCCTTCACGGCCCGTGCGAAGGCCTTCTCGGGATCGGGGACGTCCTCCTCGCCCAGGATGCCATCCGCCCAGATCGTGAGTTCGGACATCTCGCCCGTCGATAGCGACCTGTTCAGCTCCCTCGCCCTGTTGACGATTCCTACCATCATCTTCGACCTCGCGCTCAGGTATGCGAGCGGCAGGCGTCTCTCGCCGTCCATGACGACAAGGTGGGTGGGGTAGCTCGCCTCGAGGCGCTCCCGCGCCGCCTCCTCGGCCTTCTCGATCGCATACACGATGTCGTCGGCGATGAGTGAGCCGGTCTTCTTGGTCTGGGAGTACTTCCTGGCTTTCGCGATCATGTCCGCAGCCGTCCGGCACTGGTCGGTATAGGTCCGTGCCCAGCCCAGCTCCTCGAGGGACATGTCCAAGAAGTCCCTTCCGTAGATCTCCTTCGAGTTGCTCTGCCATATCTTCCGGTTGCGCCGCCAGTCCAGCAGCGCCTGGCACTCGGGCAGCCAGGCCGCCTTCTTCCTGATCTCGGCCGTCTCCTTGTCGACCTTGTGCACCTCGAGAGCCACAGGGAGGACCGTCCTCATCGCCGCGTCCATGTTATCGACCCACGAGGACGCCTTCACGACGTATCCCTTGGCGGTCCGGTAGGTGTCGCACGCAATGGCGGCCTGCTTGACCGAGTCGAAGTCCACGGTACGCCACCTCTCCGGCATCTTCCCCATGGCGGGACCGAGGAACAGCTCGAGCTGCTTCCGCAGCGCGACAGGGCTCGTCACAGCGAGCATCTCGCAGGTCTCCGTGCCCGAGGACGCGGCCTGCGCGGGCGGGGGAGACGGGGCCTGTCCGGGCGCCGCCGGGCTCGCGACGGAGCCCGGCGGCTGTTCCGATGCGCCCGCTGGAAGCTGTGCCGCCGCGAGGCAGGCGGCGAACAACGCCGAAGTTATCTTCCTCATGTCCATGCGACCTGTTGAATCCTTTGTACGATGGTGACTCATCCGCTCTGAATCCTGCAAATCCGCACGATCCGTCTTGAATCCTTATGCCAGGGCTGGCATTCTCGCCGGCCGATGGGGAGACCGAGCATGGACAGCAGCCGCAACCGCGCGATGGACGAGGCCCGGGCGGAGGCATGTGCCGCCTGTTCGGGATGCGTGATCTCCGAGGCCGTTCCATCCGCGTCGATCCCCTACGAGATCCACGTCACGGTGGACGAGGCCGAGGTCGGGCCGTTCGGGTCGGCGTGCGCCTCCCTCGGGGTCAAGCCTCTCTTCCTCGCCCTCCAGGTCGCCTCAGGCGGCATCGTTCGCGACGTGATGACCTCGTCCGTCCACAGGGGCGACGACGTCTCGGCGAGTGCGGAGGCACGCCGCATCGCGGAGGGACTCGCGGCGGCCGGATACAGGGTCGCGAGGACCAAGATCGAGACCGTCCCGTGGCATCCCCTGGCCCCGTCGGACGCAAACGGGCTGTCGGCAGGTCCCGGGCGCTACTTCGAGGCGCATCTCGCCGTCACCTGTCGGGAGGCTGATCGGCCGTTCCTTGCGACAGTCGCCGGGAGGCTGGGACTCCACCTGTCCAGGAACGTGCTCAAGGACGTCGGCGGCGGAAAGGGCGTCGTCATGGCGACGGCACGCTCTTCCAAGTCGACCCACGAGGAATTCAGGGCAATGGCGGAGCGGTGCCGGGATTCCATCGTGGAGGCGGGGTTCCCGGTGGAGAAGCTGATCGTCGAGTACGCCCTGTGGGATGACCGCGAGGCAATGGATGCCCGCTGGATCGGGCCTCAGTAGGCGGCGAGGCAGCCCATGCCCCGTTCCGAGGCCTCGTCGCAAAGCGGCCCGGCCTCGCCGTCGGTGACCCCCTCGACGCTGAGCATGGTCACGTCCTCGGCGGTGGTGATGGTCGGGGTCATCCGCGAAAGGACCTTCGTCCCTGACGATAATTGCCTCCAGTGCTCCATGACCTCTGCCACGGGCATGTCCCTGTAGATGCCTATCGTCAGGGCCACCGTGCCCGAGGGCACCTCGGTAGCCGAGGTCTTCGCCCGGGGCGTGGATGCGGGTGACGGTGACGCCTGCGTGGGCGGAAGGGGATTCCGGGTTCCGGTGATCGCGGAGAGGGCCGCCGACAGCTCCGCATCCGGAAGTCGGCTCCTGCCGGCCGCGGCCGAGACGAGCGCGTCGGGCAGGCGCCCGCCCCCGGCTCCCTGTGCCGCAGCCGGCAACGGCGCACCGATCCTCTCCTGGTCTTGCAGCTCGAGGAACACGCACATGGCGTTCGGGTTGCGGGCGATGATCTGGGCACGCCTCTCCCCCGGGCCGTCCGAAGGGATGTCCTCCCTGTAGACCACCTGGTTGCCCTCCATGCAGGAAGCCCGCAGCATCGGCGCGGCGGAGGCAGGATGCGCTCCTCCCCATGCAGCCGCCGCGAATGCGAGGCCGACCGATGCGAGAAGTCCCCGCCTCATGCCGCGAAACTCCCCTGATCCTGGGTCTGCATGACGGTGATGCCATCTGTGGAGAGGTGCCACCGCCTGTCTTCGCCGGGTCCGGACGCGGCATCGATCACCGGGTCTTCCACCAGCCTCTTGAAGATGCGCTGCATTCTCCTGGCCCCTGTCCCGTGGGAAAGGGTCTCGTCGACGACCGTGTCCAGCAGTGCCGGCGACACCTCGAGATCGATGCCCTTTGCCGACAGGCGGCCCCTCAGGGACTGGCTCAGGTCGGATGCGATCTGCACGAGGGTCTGGCGTCCCACGGGCGCGAGCTCGACCGTCAGGTCCACGAGGTCGAGGAAGCCGTCGGGAAACAGGCGCGAGAGCACGTCGTCGGGCTTGCCGCCTGCCTGGGGCCTGAACCCGAACGACGCGGCCTCCTTCTGCTCCGTCCTCGCGATCATGACCAGGATCACGCCGCGGAAGCTGACGATGCGCTCCGAGGTGTCCGTCAGGAAGCCGTGCTTCATGGCTTGGTAGATGATCGAGTGAACGTCGTGATGGGCCGCATCCATGTTGTCCAGGATGATCACGCAGGACGGGTTCCTGCGTGCCATCTCGGTAAGCCGCCCTCCGTTGCCATGCCCGATGTATCCGGGCGGAGGGCCGATCAGCCTGGAGACCGTGTGCTCCTGCCTGAACTCGGACATGTCGAGGGCATGCGCCGGGATGCCGAGTGCGTCGGCCATGGTCCTGGCGAGGAGTTCCTTTCCCGTCCCGGCACCGCCCGAAAGGAGGATGGTCGCGGTCATCCCCTCCGTCGCGGCCAGCGGGGAGGTCGACCTGCTCACGAGGCGGGCAACGGACGTGCAGGCCGCGTCCTGCCCGCGCACGACGGACGTGATCGATGCCGCGAGTGCATCCGATCCTGAAGCGGAGGCGGCGATCTTCCTGCCGCACATCCGCGACACCACCTCGGTGACGTGAAGTTCCGAGACCTCGGCATGCCTGTTCATGGATGCGAAGGCCCCTGCCTCGTCAAGGGCGTCGAGTGCCTTGTCCGGCAGCCTGCGGCTGAGAACGTACCGGACCGTAAGGTCGACGGCCGCCCTGACTGCCCCTGGACCGTAGGTCACCCCGTGGTGCCGGGCGTAGGACGCGAGGGAGCCCTCGAGAATGGCCACCGCCTCCTCCGGGGAGGGTTCGGGAACCTCGACAGCCTGGAAGCGCCTTGCGAGGGCGGGGTCCGCGTCGAAGTACTTGGCGTACTCCCCGTGCGTCGTCGCACCTATGCAGCGGATGCTCCCCGAGGCGAGGGCTGGCTTGAGCAGGTTCGTCGCGTCGGCCATCCCGCTGGCGCCGCCGACGATCACGTGCGTCTCGTCGATGAAGAGCACGAGCGAGCGGTCCGCCTCGAGGTGGGAGATGATGTCCTTCAGGCGCTGCTCGAGGTCGCCCCTGTGCTTGGTGCCCCCGATGATCTTCGCCACGTCGAGGGAGAGGATCCGGGCGTCCTCGAGACCGCGTCCTGCGCGCCCCTCGGCGATCATGCAGGCCAGGCCCTCGACGACGGCCGTCTTCCCCACGCCGGGCTCGCCGATCAGGATGGGGTTGTTCTTCTTCCTGCGCCTGAGGATGCCGGCGCAGCGATCCACCTGCGCCTCTCTCCCGATGACGGGGTCGATCCTACCCTCGGCCGCTTCCATGACGAGGTCACGGCAATACTCGAGGACAGCCTCGGGCAGCGCCCTCCCCTTCAGCGCGAGCAGGCGCTCCTGGCTGTCCAGCAGGCCCTCGACCGTCGCGCTGGAGAGTCCCAGCCCGGAGAGGCTCTGGCCGGGAAGGCCCCCGTTGTACCGCAGCACCGCCCAGAGGAAGACCATCGGGGACACCGCCTCGCATCCGCGCTTGAAGGCGTAGTCGATCGACACGCGGATCAGGGTCTTCATGTCCGTCGAGGGGGATGGCCCGTTCGTAAGCTCGAAGACGTCCGTCGCCGACCCTGCCTCGCTCGCGTAGTGGGCGAGCAGCGGCCCGAGCGCCTTTGCGGGGTTGACCCCGAAGGCACGCAGCGAGGAGGCGACCTCCTCGTTCTCCAGGATCGCGATGACCAGGTGACCGACCTCGACCTCCCGCCGACCGAGCCGTGCGGCGAGGAACGTGGCATTCTCGACGCAGCGGTTCATCTCGGTCGTTAGCATCGATCGGATCCTATGTTTTATAGGATTCAATGCTATCCGTGCGGATTCAGGAAGGTCAACGACCCATCGCGCCCGGCATCAGGCGTCGCGCCGATCGCGTGCGGGGGAGGCCCCTGGCTGCGCCGGCAGGGAGATGGACACCGGCGAGTCGCGGCCGACCTTCTGGTCGGGTGTCTCGCCGAGCGCCCTCTCGCGGTCGCGGTCCTCGCGAATCCTCTGGAAGCCGCCGTCCGCGGCGAACTGGCCGACCGCCTCGACGAGAAGGGTGCCGGGCCGGTCCTCCTCGATGTCCGGCCTCCCCATCTCTATCGGCGTGGCGTGCTGCAAGCCCGCGAAGGTCTCGTCTATCACTCCGAAGTTGTCGATTGCTCGCTGTCCCATCGCTTGATCTCCCCGTCGTCCCTGTCTTGGGCAAGGCCCTTCGTCCGCCATCGTCCCAGCGTGCGGCTGACGTTCTCGACGAGGCTGATGTCCTTCACAATTGCCACGTGCTTTGCACGAAGCAAGCGCCGCCCGTCCTTTCTCTCGACCTCGACGAGGATCACCGACTTGCATTCCCGCAGGAGGTCGGTCGCCCGCCTGGGGACGTCGGCGACATACCCCCACTGGGTCGCGTTCTGGGTGATCGCGACGTGGCTGTCTGCAACCTGCACGAAGACGCGGTCCTCAGTGTCGAGCCCCACGTACGGCACAGCGACGAACACGCGCCCGTCCGAGGACTGGACCACGTCCGCATGGTCGATCTGGGCGCTCTTCACCGGCGTGTCGTCGTCCTTCCTCTCGGCCCTCTCCCGCGGCTGCGCCTTTGCACGCGAGGACTGGGCCGTCGGGTAGGAGGTGAGGTGATCCTTCGTCAGCTCCCTCGGAAGGCTCATGGCGAGGCGGCGCCTGAACTCCGCCATCGCCTCCGCCGTCATGTCCGCCGCGCTACGTCCCTTCGAGGCGAGGACGGTGGGCACCACCGCCCGGACCCGGTCGTCCATGGAGGGAAGATACCGGCGGGTGCCGCCCCAGCCGATCTGCGGCAATCCCCCCTCGATCAGGACGAAGCGCAGTCCCGAGCCGAGACCCGGCTTCGACAGCGCGTTGCGCCAGCAGATCTCGCGGACCTTCCAGTTCTGCTCCGAGATGCCCTTCGGCCGCTCGGCGCCTTCCGACCAGCCCCAGCGGTGCACCTCGCGGCGGGACTCCCATGCCTTCCTGTACTCGTCGTTACCGCTGATGAAGCGCGCCAGGACCGCATCCCCCACCAGGTAGAGGGCCAGCTCGCAGTCGAGGTCGAGGTCGTCAGGGCGCGGGTCGGCGGCGTAAGCCCTCTGGACGGCGAGGTTGGCGTCCGCGAGCGGGCTGTCGCCGGACGTCCTGTCGGGTTTCCCGAGGATGTGGAGGTCGATCCTGCGGACGGCGTCCGCGGCAACGAGGCGGCCGTAGGACCTTGCGAGCAGGCGCAGCGCGTCGGCCCGGAACCCGTCAATGACGACGGACAGGTCTCGGACCTCCTTCACCTTAAGCCTGTAGCCCTCAGCCGCCGTCATTCAAAGAAGTTCCCCCATCCACGATTAAGTACCCATGACCGTGCGCCGGCAAGGATCCGTTGCCGGCCGCCGACACCGCGGTGCATCATTGAATCATAATGGGAACCCTCACCATGGCACCAGCACAAGCGCCGACGTTCACGGCCCTGCTCGAAATGCTTCCGCCGGGAGTCCCCGTGCCCGACCCTGAGAGCGTCCTCGTCGCGGCGGAGGTGGCGATCTCCGAGGGACTCGTGGACCCCGCCGGCGCCGAGGATGCCGCCAGGGCACTCGCCGAGGCCTGCCGCAGCGCCGTTCCGCTTCGGGAGGCACGCGCCGGTGGGGCCTTGCACCCCGCCGGCGGGCCAGCGCTCATCGAGATGACGGGGGCGCAGGCGTACATGGGCATGGTGACGTTCTCCTCGGCATCGATGAGGGAGAGGGCGTCCCTCGCCCTGACGTCAGCCGACCATGCCGGACCGTTCGCGAAGTGCTTCGGCGGGATGCCGGACGAGGTCCGCCGACGCATCGAATGCGCGGAGGAGCGCCCGGCACTGCGCGAGGTGCTCCTGCGGACGGCGGGAGAGCACCTTGCCGCAGCGGCACTCGCCCTGGCGTCCCGCCTGCCAGGGGCATCGGCATCCCCTGAAGGTGACGTGACCTGGGCGTGCGCGGGACCGACGATCGATGAGGTGAGGGCCGCCATGGCATGGCTGTCCCTCCCCGGCCCCGGCGCTCTCGCGTCCCTCGCCGTGGTGTCCTCCCCCTCCGGAGGCGCGCAATGAGCGGAACCCCCGAATTCGCGCTCGTGCTCGACCCGGCCACGTTCCTCGGGATGGGAGGGACGGAGACCTGGGGTGTCTGCCGTGTCATGGAGGATGGTGCCGACACCGGGTTCTTCGAGGACAGGAATGATGCCCTCGACTTTGTCGCGGGCCTCCCCGTCGTGCCCCGCCTGCCCGGGGTCCGCACCGTGTCCGTGCCATACGATCTCGAGGTAGAGGTGATCTCCCTTCTGGTCGATGCGGCGGCCTCGCTCCGGGGGGTGCCTGCCGAGGTTCCGCCGGCAGGTCTCGAGGGGTTCCGCCCCGTCGTGCCCGCCTCTTTCGGCGGGTTCGTCGTCCTCACGGGAGACCACGGTCTCGAGTTCTCGTTCGGCGCAGCCCTCGCCAGGGGGCTTGGATGGGCTGCGGGGAGCAGGATCGCGCTACAGATCGACGGACACGGCAAGAGACTCGCTCTCGTGCCCTCCGAGCAGGGGGTCACCCTGGTCCGGTCGGCCGAGGGACCGCTGGAGACGGAACATGCACTGCCCTATCCGCTGGAGATGATCGGAACCGTGCCGGGGAAGCGCCTCCTGCCGCCTTACGAGGTGCATGGGGACGGGATCGTCTTCAGGACTCCCGAGACGGCGCCGGAGGCGGTCCCGTCGGCTCTCGCCCGTCAGGTCCCGCCCGATGCGACGGAGGAACGGGCTCCTCCGTCGCTCGACGCGGGGTCGGTGGTTCTCGGCTTCCTGCTCGCTTCGGCGGTGCTGCTGCTGGGCGTGTAGCGCCCTGGAGGGATCGTCAGGCGCGCATCCAGGTCGCCTCGCGCTCGCCGGTGCGCAGGAAGCAGCCCGGCGGGCGTTTCAGGATCCCGTCCACGATGCCCCGGACGCCTTCCCTGCGGCGGGCCGGCGGCAGGAAGGTGCGGAGCTTGCCGTCCGCCTCCTCGACCTTGAGGCCGCCGTTCGCATTGAGGGCGAGCATGAGCGTCAGCAGGAAGGGCACCTCGGCCGTTGCATCCCGCATGGCGGCCTCGGACGACGTCTCGTCGCCGTCGGTCAGGATGAGCATCTCGTCCCTGAACGCTTCCGGCACGAACGCGCTGACCCGCGACATGATGCGGGTCAGGCTCTCCTCCCTGATCTTTGAGTAGAAGCGACGGGCGGCGATGGCGGCGAACTCGATCTCGCCGAGGTCGACCAGCGCAATCCCGTAGGCGTGCATGGGCAGCCCCTGCGCCTCCCATGCCGTCACGATGGTCAGGAGGTTCTCCACCTCGGGGTGAGGAACGACGAGGCAGCCCGTCTTCGCCGTGTCCCCGCCCCCTCGGCCGCTGCGTGTGGGCAGCGGCCACTCGAACCAGGAGGCGCCCGAGGGCACGGGGATGAGGTCGAGGTTCGACTCCACCGACCAGGTGTGGTTTTCGAGTGCGTCCAGCACCGCCTCCGCCGCATCGCGTTCGATCACGTGGGCGGTGGCGTTCCGGATCAGGCCTGCGATCTGCAAGTGCTCCGGCGCGCCGAGCGCACCGAACGCCGCTGCGGAAACCTTGTCCCCCAACGTCTCCATGGTGCCTCCGTCAGCGGGTCAGCCGCCGGTTCCGCTCGATCGCGTTCTGGCAGTCCACGCAGCGCGTGGCGTGGGGGAGCAGCTTGCGGCGCTCCTCGGGGATCTCGAAGCCGCACTCCACGCAGTCGATGCTCTCCGCCGGCTTCTCGAGTTCCTTCTGGATGGCCGCCAGCCGCTCCGCCAGACGGGTGTCCTCTAGTTCCTGAATCCTGTCGATCTCGTCCATTTCCCTGCCCTCGTGGAAGGTGTGAATCCTTTGTCGTGGCGGGGAAGCTAATCCGCGCCTTCGCCGCCGTCAATGTGTTCAAGGATTGAATCCTTTGCGGGGGCGGATGATGATGGACACATGCCCGGCGCGGGGACAAGTGCGCGCGGGCTGCCGAACACGGACGGAGACACCGATGAAGCTCATGAGGATCGCACTCGCCGCCGCACTCGCAGCCCCGCTCGCGGCCTGCGGAGGCGGGATTTCCGCGCTGAACCCGTTCGTCGGCACGGTCCATCCCGAGGCCGCGTCCGTCCGGGCCGACGGCTCTCTGGTGCCGGGCCGCGGGAAGCCCGACACCGCGGGCACCTGGTGGAGGTCGTCCGCCGAGAAGGATGCGGAAGCAAAGACGATCGAGCGCGATGCCCCTTACGGGGTCGCCCCGGGGTACTGAGCCCTCAGTTCGCCAGCCCCGGCGCCTGCGGCGTCGGCGGCAACGCCGCCTCCAGGATGATGTCGGCCCTGATGCGGGCGGCGACCCTGTAGTTGCGCAGGTCCGTGTTGGCGATGTCGCTCGGGTCGTGGAGGATCTTGCGGCCGTGCCTGATCGCCGCGTGCGCGATCATGCCGGACGGCAGTGAGTAGAGGACGAGGCGGCAGTTGGGGTCGGACGCCAGGTCCGGGTTCTCCCTGATCCAGTTTCCCGCCTTCGCGTGGCAGTCCCTGCGGGTCTCCGACAGGCCATGGCGGCAGGCCGCCGCGGCCTTCGCCGCAGCCCACTCAACGGTCCCGAAGCGCAGTTCCTGTCTCATGACATTCACGCTCGGGGCCGGCGGGGCAATCCACAATAAGGATTCGTTAACCAGTCCGCCGGCCGACGGCGCGCCTTGACGGCGGCCTCGCGCGGGTGCCATATGGGGACAGCCGGATGAGGGATTCCCGCGAATCACCCTTCCGGCGGAACCGACCCATGCGAGACATGAGGCTAGGACAGTGATGAACGACACCAGTGCCCGGCGCATCCGCGCCGTGATCCTCCAGTTGAACCCCGTAGTCGGCGCCATCGAGGCCAACACCGACGCCGCCATCCGCGCGGCGCGGGAGTGGCACGGCAGGGCCGACCTCCTCGTCCTCACCGAGTGCTTCGTCACCGGATACCCGGTAGAGGACCTCGTCCATTCCGAGTCCTTCCTCGGTTCGGTCACGACCGCGCTGACCCGCATCCGCCGCGAGATGGATTCGGGCGGGCTGTGCCCGATGGTCATCGGCGCCCCGGTCCACACCAACGGCGGCGGCGTCTCGAACAGCGCCTTCCTCGTGGCCCCGAACGTCTACCAGCGGGTCGACAAGCACCAGCTCCCGAACTACGGCCCCTTCGACGAGAAGCGGAACTTCGTGCGCGGACGCCTGCCCGCGCCCGTCGAGTTCATGGGCGCGAAGCTCGGCATCCTCGTGTGCGAGGACCTGTGGCTCCCCGAGGGCGCGGCCGAACTCGCGGACAAGGGCGCCGACGTGATCATCTCGCTCAACGGCTCGCCGTGGCAGGCCGACAAGGACGAACTCCGGAAGGCGGTCGCGGCTGAGCGCAACCGGGAGACGGGCCTCCCCATCATCTACGTCAACCAGGTCGGCGGGCAGGACGAGCTGGTCTTCGACGGCGCCTCGTTCGTCATCGGACGGGACGGACGCCTCGTGACGCAGGCGGCGAGCTTCGCCGAGGACGTCGTGACCATGGACATCGCCGCCTGTGGCGACGGGACATGGGACGTGGTGTCGGAGGTTCCCGCCAGGCCCGTCCCCGACCGTCTCGGAGGCATCTACAGCGCCCTTGTCCTGAGCGTTCGCGACTACATCCGCAAGAACGGATTCAAGGGAGCCATGCTCGGACTCTCGGGCGGCATCGACAGCGCGGTCGTCGCCTCCGTCGCCACCGACGCTCTCGGTCCCGACAACGTGTGGGCCATCACCATGCCCTACCGCTGGACCTCGGACCTGAGCATGAGCGAGGCGCACCAGAGCGCCGCCAACCTGGGCATCCGGCTCGACACCATCCCGATCATCGACGCGGTCGAGAGCACCGCAGGTGCCATCGCCGCTGCTACATCGATCACGCCGGCGAAGGTGGCCCTGGAGAACATGCAGGCGCGCGCCCGCGGGCTCATCCTCATGACCCTTTCGAACCAGGTCGGCCACGAGCGGGAGGGCTACATGGTGCTCTCGACGGGCAACAAGTCGGAGGTGTCCGTCGGGTACGCGACCCTGTACGGCGACATGTGTGGGGGACTCAACGTCCTCAAGGACGTGTACAAGACCGACGTCTACGCCATCGCCCGCTGGCGCAACGGGAACCGCCTTCCCGGCTTCCTCGGGCCGCAGGGGAACTGCGTCCCGGTCGGCACGATCGAGCGCGCTCCCTCGGCGGAGCTGGCGCCCGGCCAGAAGGACCAGGACTCGCTACCGCCCTATGACGTGCTGGACGGCATCCTCCGCCTGATGGTCGACGGCTGGAAGGGCAATGACGAGATCGCTGCGGAGGGATACGATCCCGCCACGGTGCGCAAGGTCCGCGGGCTTCTCGACCGGGCGGAGTACAAGCGCCGCCAGGGAGCGCCCGGACCGCGTGTGTCCGCGATGAGCTTCGGCCGCGACCGCCGCGTGCCGATCACCAACGCATGGCGGGAGGCCTGATCATGCTGCTAGAGATCGCCATCGGCGACGCGTACGGGGCCGGGTTCGAGTTCCGGCCCAAGGGTCCCGAGTTCACCAACGACCTCGCGCGGTACCTGAAGCACCCGCTCCACGACATGCCTCCGGGTTCCTACACGGATGACACCGAGATGAGCATCGCGGTGGCTCGGGCCATGATCGCGACGGACGGGAAACTCACCCCGTGGGTTCTCGCCGACTGCTTCGTCAGCCAGTTCAGGACCATGGAGCGGCTGGGCTATGCCCGCCGCTTCCGTGACTTCCTGCTGACCGTAAGCGACGCCGACGACTTCCTCGCGAGGGTGAAGCCGACCAGCGACCGGAGCGGCGCCGCCATGCGTGCATGCCCCATCGGCCTTTACGCCGACGAGGAGACCGTGGTGGGGATGGCGGAGTTGCAGGCGCGGCTCACCCACGACACCCCGGGCGGCATCGAGGCCGCCAAGGCGGCAGCACTTGCCACCCACTACTTTCGGTTCGATCGCGGGCCGAAGGAGCGGTTGCACGAGTATCTGGCGTCCGAGCTGGGTCCGTTCTGGCTCGAGGAGCACAGGGGCGAGGTCGGCGAGGCCGGGACCGAGGTGGTGAGGGCCGCCGTCACCGCCGTCCGGAATTCATCGTCGCTGTCTGAGGTGCTGAGGCAATCCGTCGACTTCACGGGCGACGTCGACTCCGTCGCTGCCATCGCCATGGGAGCGGCCAGCTTCTGCAAGTCCATTGCGAACGACATCCCTCCGGCGCTGGTCTCAGGTCTCGAGAACGGCGAATGGGGGCGGGACAGGATCGTGGACCTGGACCGCGTCCTGCTCGATGCCGAATGGCGTGCCTCACCCTCGCCGGCGAGGCTCTGACCCACCGGCCACGGAACCGACCAATCGGTCTCCATCCGGAAACGCTGCCACACTTGGATGGCCTGACGGGCGGAGGGCTTCCCTCCGCTCCCCATAGTGGCGCATGGGCAGCGGTGTGGCATCCCCACGGCGGAGGGACACGCAGCCGGGGACGGCGGTTCGTCCTTTCGGGCCTGCCATGTAGCATCCTCGGGGCAGGCCTCGCGGCCAGACGAAGCCGGAGGACGCCACATGGCAGGCGAAGGGTACGACGAGACGCAGGTGATGCTGCTGGCCATGGCCGCGAGCGGACGCACGCGGCTCAGGATCGACTCCCTCTACGGCGACATCCTCGACGGCTACCTCAACCCAGAGAGGGTGCAGTACGATCCCGTCTTCGCGGAGGAGATGTCCCGGCTCCATCCGGACTGGGTCTTCACGGACGTGGAGCGGGACCGTCAGAAGTACGTCTCGAACAGGAACTACGCCCGCTACGACGGGAAGACCTTCGGTCAGGTCCACATGGAACTCTACGAGGTCTACAAGGAGTGCCCGGAGTACAGCGACCAGGCCTACGGCGGCGGCAGCTTCATCGCGATGGTCGAGAAGTTCGCCGGGGACGACTTCTACAACATGCATTACGTCGCCCGTGCCTACCTCGCCAACACGATGACGGACGGCCCCATGGTCGATCCCATCGATGCGTCAGCGGAGCCGGCCGAGGTCGCCGCGCCCCGTCCCTGACCTTCGGGAATCCTGGCATCCATGCAAGGGATGCATGCGAATCCCGGCATCGGCCCTTGTCCGTCCCGGGCCGCCGTGCCATACAGGAATCGTGCATGAGCCAAGGGACTCCGGTCACCGAAGCACATGGCGCTCCCATCGGAAAGATGAGGAAGTGGAGAGAACGATGAACACCATTGACGCACAGGGCGTGAACGACCGCGCCGACGCATACTTCCTGAAGACCAAGGCCATCGTCGAGAACAACGCGGACAGCCGCGTCACCTACGCGGTGTTCCTGCGCACCGACTGCGTGATGGCCGTCGGCAAGGCCGTCGAGTTCCTCAAGCGGGCCTACGAAACCGCCGATGGCGGCGACGACATCCCGCTCGTGGTCGACTGCCGCTACCCGGAAGGCGCGGTCGTGCCATCGGGCCGTCCGCTGATGTACGTGACCGGATCGATGGCGAAGCTGTCGCCCATCGAGACCACCCTGTTGCAGCGGATCGGCTTCGCCTGCGTATCGGCGCACAATGCGCTCAGCATGTGCCAGGCGATGCCGAAGTCGGCCTTCCTTGCCATGGATGCCCGCCACTGCCCCGGCGACGACCTCCACCTGCTGTCCGAGTACGGCGCCAGCGTAGGCTCGTCGACCGCACGCATCACCGGGGCCAAGGGCTTCGTCGGCACCTCGACGGCCATCGCAGCTCCCCTGTTCGGCGGCGAGACGGGTCTCGGCACCATGCCCCATGCCCTGATCGGATACGCCAAGGCCCTGAGCGCCTTCAAGGGCGACGGCGACGTCAACGCCACCCTCGAGGCCCTCAAGCTCTACGTGGCGAAGTTCCCCGACGAGAGAACCTACACCGTGCTGGTCGACTTCGACGGCAGGGAGGTCAGCGACGCCATCGCCTGCTGCGAGTGGTTCTTCAGGGAAGGCCCCGGCCGGGACGGACGCAAGATCGGCTTCCGTCTCGACACCCACGGAGGGCGCTACCTCGAGGGCCTGGACTGGAAGGAGTCGGTCAGCACCCTCCTCAAGTGGACCCACTGCGACACTCCCGACGAGGTCGTGAAGGTCGCGGTGAGAGGCTTCGACATCGACGACCTGGACGGGCTGTCGAAGGACGAGATCCGCGACAAGTACCTGTTCGGCACGGGCGTGACGGCCGCCAACGTCGTGCGTTTCCGCAAGGGACTGGACGATGCCAACTTCAAGCAGGCGTCCATCGTGGCCTCGAGCGGTTTCGACGTGATGAAGTGCCGGATCTTCGGGAACCTCCAGATCCCGGTCGACGTCGTCGGCACGGGCAGCTTCCTGCCCCGCCAGATCAGCAAGACCTACGCGACGGCGGACATCGTGCGGTACGAGTTCAAGGACGCGGACGGCAAGTGGTCGACCCACGACATGGTGAAGGTCGGCCGCGAGCACCTGCTCCTGAACGCAGAGTGAGGAGGCGAACATGGGCGTATCACGCCGGGCCCTCATCATCGGCAGGGGCCAGCCGTTTCACAACGGGCACCTCAGGCTGATCCAGCGGGCACTGGACGAGTGCGATGAGGTCGATTTCGGCCTCGGTTCCACGCAACTCAACGGCGTGGTCCGGCACCCGTTCACGTCCGAGCAGCGCATCGACATGCTGTGGAAGATCTTCAAGAAGGACATGCAGCGCATGCGCATCCACCCGCTCCAGGACATCAACTCCCTGGACGATACGGACGACTGGGTGCGCTACGTCCTCGGCAAGCTCGAGAAGCAGAAGCGACCCGAGCCGACGGACTACTACACGGGGTCGATGGTCGACGCGAAGTGGTACTTCAACGCCTTCGCGGGACCCGGCGACGAGGTCATCGAGAACGGGGACGAGACGATCTACGTCCGCGGGGACAAGCGCCTCCACATCGTCGACCGGACGATGTCGGGCTTCCCCCCTGCCGAGGAGCTCCGCTCCCTGATCGAGCGCCGCGACGACGACTGGAAGCGCTTCGTCCCGACCGAGATCCACGACCTCGTCGAGGAGGGTTATCCCGCACACCTGCGGGTCGCCCTCCGCGGCACGGCCTTCCCGGAGAACCCGCCCGAGGGTCTTGCCTTCGTCCGCGAGGACATGGTTCCCCCGACCCGGTACGAGTTCCGCCGCGACCGCTGGAACAAGGTCCGGGTCGAGAACGCCAGCCGCTTCCGCTGACGCATACGCCGACGGCGGCCCGGCGTCGTGAGGCCACCGACATCGGGGCGACCCGCATCCCTGGGATGACGGCACCCCCGGCAACGGCATCGAGAGGAGACTGAGATGACCGACCTTGCACAGGCTTTCACCCGCGGCACCGCCTTCGCTTGGGAGGAGCGCGACATCAACCCCTACGGCGCAGCCGGGCTGGAGGCCCTGCGCCGGGGCGGCGAGATCACGTCCGCCGCAACCGACACGGCACCGATCGAGCTGCTCGGGATCGACGAGCAGGACGACTTCTGCCACCCGGCAGGCGCCCTCTACGTCGGCGGTCGCGACGGACGGGGCGCATACGAGGACACCTACCGCGTCGCGCAGTTCATCTACCGCAACATCTTCCGCATCTCCCGGATCACGCTGACGCTCGACACCCACGTGCCCGGGCAGGTCTTCTTCACGTCGTTCTGGGTCGACGAGAACGGCAACGAGCCCGCTCCCTTTACCGTCATCACGGCGGACGACGTCCGGCTCGGACGCTTCCGTCCCTCCGAGTTCGCCCGCTCCGTCGTGCCGGAGTACCTCGACGACCATCCCGGTCAGGGCGAGGCTTGGATCGGGCGGCAGGCGGAGCACTACGTCGACGCACTGACCGAAGGGGGCAAGTACGCCCTCGTCCTGTGGCCGTACCACTGCCTGCTCGGCACCCCCGGCCATGCCGTCGCCCGCCCGATCCTCGAGGCGTCCCTCCTGCACTCACTGGTGCGCGGCGCGCCCTTCGTCCCGGTCACCAAGGGCGACGTGCCATGGACGGAGAGCTACTCGGTGTTTCGCAACGAGGTCGAGCAGGACCACATGCAGGTTCCCTTCCCCGACAACGGCGGGAAGCGCCTCGCACACCGCCTCTCGGACATCAGCCAGACCAGCGCCGTGATCGTCGCCGGACAGGCCGCGAGCCACTGCGTCATGTCTTCCCTGGACGACCTCCTCGAGTATGGAACCCGGATCGACGGGGCGTTCCCGTCGCGGGTCTACGTGATGCGCGACTGCATGAGTTCCGTGGTCACGAAGGACGCGGACGGCAACATCATCCCCGGCCTCGACTTCACCGATGCGGCCGAGGCGGCGTTCGACCGCTGGGCAGCGGCAGGGGTGAACATCGTCGAGTCGACGGTGGCGATGGAGGAATGGCCAGGAATGGCGGATATCCTGGAGCGGAACGGCCGACGGGTCCCGTCCCTCGCCTGATGCCCCTTCGCTCGCCTTGACGATCCCGATGCCGGGCGGAACCTGTACTTCTGCCCGGCATCGTCGTTCCCCGCCCCCGCAGAAGCATCGGCCGACGATGACGGCACGCCTTAAGGGGACGGCAGGTCGTCCTCGCCATCCTCGCCCAAACCGTGATCCATCGACTCGACCCAGAGCACTTCCTCCCAGGTCGGGTCGTTGTTCTCCTCATCAGTCCTCGGGCGGCCGGCGATCACGTAGTTGATGCGATCAACGACGTGGAAGCCTCGGGCAAGCACGAGCGAGCCGTCCTCGGCATCCATCACGGTCCACACCAAGTTCGGGTCGACGGACATGACCAGCTCGAGATCGTCGCCGTAGGTCTCGAACAGGACCGAGTCTTCCTTCTCGTTCGTCCTCGGCTCGCCGAACGTCTCGTAGAAATCGTCATCTGTACGCATGCTGTCCTCCCCGGTCGGCGGCCAAATCGGCTTGGGTGATCTTGCACGTCCGTGGCGCATCATCAAACCCGACTTGCAGACCTTCCAGATCGCGATCTTGTTGCATTGGCGGCTTGACGCGGAACGGGAGGGCCCGTTAGGGATTGGAGGTCTAGGGAGACATGTTCGAAGCCATGATCAACGTCAGCAACATCCGGCGATTTATGCGGGTGCGTTTCCGGGAGGGAACACGCTGACGCTCGTGCACGCCATGTGACCTGACATAGCAAGCATTCGACGCCCGCGGCCCCTACCGGAGACGGTACTGGGGCCGCGGGCGTTTTTGCGTCCGGAGAACAACGAAAGGACTCGGAGATGAAGCGACGACGGCGACGCCGGAAGGCGCGATTTAGGACCGCGAGACCGCAGAAGGAAGCCTGAAAGACCCACGGGATCACCCCGGAAGGGAACGGCAACCCTTGGCCTGCAACATCAGCTAAGTGATTGAAAAACTTCATCTTTTTGTTGTTTTTGCCGTTGACGACGAAATCGGGTCCTGCCAAATTCAGATCACGGTCGGGGCGGACGGAAGGAAGCGCCGATCACCCGGTCCACGTAGCTCAATTGGACAGAGCGCTCGCCTACGAAGCGAAAGGTTGGAGGTTCGAGTCCTCCCGTGGACGCCACAAGTTTCCTGCCGCGGGATCCCCTGCGGCCGGGCCTAGGTAGCTCAGTTGGTAGAGCTCTGGGGTGAAATCCCAGGCGCGGCGGTTCGAACCCGTCCCTAGGCACCAGGTTTCCAGCGTTTCGGCTGCCCCTCGGGGCGGTCGGGGCCAGGTAGCTCAGTTGGTAGAGCAGCGGATTGAAAATCCGCGTGTCGCCGGTTCGATTCCGGCCCTGGCCACCACCTCTTCCGGTCCTCCGGACCGGATAGGCCCACGTAGCTCAAAGGATAGAGCACTGCCCTCCGAAGGCAGAGGTTGAAGGTTCGAGTCCTTCCGTGGGCGCCATCCCGATGGGCGCACATCCCTCCCCCTCGTCCCTTTCTCCCGCTTGGTCCATGGTCCCTCAAGCAACCGGAGGTGGGCATGTCTGAATTCGATAGGGACAACATCAGGGCGACCGTCGACCTGTTCGCGAGGTTCGTCCGCCAGTCGAGCGACTTCGGCAACCGGGAGATCGCCGCCCGCGTCGAGGCGCTCGAGTGCGCCCTTGCAGCGTGGAACGCGGACGGGGCCGCACTCAAGGACTGCGGGGAGGTGCTGGGCGCCGCGAGCAACCTGCTGACCGGACTGTACGACCTCAACCCCGAAGGGCTGCCCCACCCCTATCGCGGCTCCGCCTCCGAGGTGCTCGAGCTTGTCGACATGGCCACGGAACAGGGCTGGGACGTCACGTCGGGCGACGCCCACATCTCCGTGGAGCGTCCCGAGGACAATGAGAACTACGTGAACTGGGGACAGCCCATCCAGGAGCTGGTCACTGCCGTCAGTCGGTCCGCCGACGCAGGCAATCCGGCCATCCGGAGGCGGGTGGATGCGGTGAGCCAAAGCCTCGCGGCGTGGCAGGAGATCGGCTTCGACCCGGATGGACTCGGCGCAGTGTTCGAAAGGGCGGATGCCCTCGCCGAAGCGCTTGCCGTCCTTCACCCCGGGCAGGACGGCATGCCGCCTGCCTACAGCGATCCCTTCCATGAGTACGGCGACCTCTGCGAGAGGGCCGAGAGCGAGGGGGTGTACTCCCCCAACCGCAGCCCCACCCCCCGGTAGCCTCGGGAGGCACTCCCTACCCTTGCGCCGGAGCTTCCGCACTGCGATGCTCCGGCGCAAGGGTAGGG
>Ga0216295_1000042_pt1 | contig 21581 bp, 21 predicted proteins | sample 21hB_Boncat_minu_FD_161281 | JGI IMG/M metagenome (GOLD analysis project Ga0216295, IMG submission 161281) | Terrestrial sediment cell enrichment communities for BONCAT metagenomics from Utah, United States - 21hB_Boncat_minus | ecosystem: Environmental > Terrestrial > Deep subsurface > Rock...
CCCTACTCCGTCGAGAACATCTACTGCACCACCGTCGAGGACAACGCCGCCGCCGTTCGAAAGGAACGCAAGCGGGCTGGGCTGGCGAAGGCCAGGGCGGAAGGCAGGATCGGCGGCGACTCCTGGGGGACAAAGGCCGTCATCACCCCCGAGGGACGTTTCCCGAGCGCCAAGGCGGCGGCACAGCACTTCGGCATCTCCCATACGGGTGCCTCCAGACGAGCCGCCAACGGATGGAAGGGCTGGCGGTACGACGACAATCCCGCCGTTGCTGGTCAATCGGGGGATGTGCTCAGCATGTTCCGTCCGAGAGCCGTCATCACGCCCAAGGGAAGGTTTCGGAGTGCCAGGGCGGCGGCGATTGCCTACGGAATCGACTACTCCGTGGCCTCGAGGAGAGCGGCCAAGAGGAAGAATAGGTGGCGATACGAGGATGAGCCGCTTCCCCCCGCAAAGGCCGTTGCCCCTCGCAAGACAACGAAGCCTGTCGTGACCCCGGAAGGACGCTTTGACAGCGCCGAACTCGCGGCCGCGCATCACGGCATCACGGTCAAGGTGGCCCATCACCGCGCCAGGTTGGAGCGGCATGGCTGGCGATACGAATACAACCGCCGCGGTCGCCGCCGCGCTCCGAGGGCCGTCATCACGCCGAAGGGACGCTTCCCCAGTGCGGAACTGGCCGCGCAGCGTCTTCAATATCCTGTCGATGTGGTCCGCAAGCGGGCCAAGACGCGATGGAACGGCTGGCGGTACGAGGACGACACAACGGGCCAACAGGACTTCCTCGAGGCAGCGGAGTGATGACTGCATAACCCCATCGGCAGAAATCGCTTGCTTCGCTGACGGGCCTCCCCGCATCCTTTTAGGATGAGAGCAGCCGAGGGAGGCCCGATGACCCACAGACCGCACAATCTTTCGAACCTGACGCAATGCCTGGAGATCGTGTCCCATTTCGGGGATCCCCGGTTGAAACCCGGCATGAAGGTCTCGCTCCCCTACGGGAACGGCACCATCGAGGCGTATGCGATGGGCACCTGCGATAACCAGAAGACCAAGAAGCGGGAACGTGCGTGGGCTTGTGTCGTCACCGCGCCTGGCAAGGATTCCGCCTTCGTGGATTGGGTCTTCACCAGCGTCCGGAACGATGCCCGTCAGGAGATGGCGGAGGCCAAGGTCGCGTTGCAGCGGCGGGCTGACGGCGAGGACGAGATCCGCAAGTGGCCCGAGCTCGTCACCCACGCAAACATGGGCAACCGCTCCCTCAATCCCGGCTACATGATCGAGGTTCCGGCAGATGGCGTAACCTTCGAGGCCTACGCCCTCGGGACCGCCGAATACGCCGGGATCGGCCAGAAGGTGCGGATGTGGGCAGGTGTTGCCCGGGCACGGAGCGGCAAGACCCTTATGCTTGGGTTCACGACCACGTATGTCCTCGAATCCGGCCCGGACGAGGCAAAGGCGGCGGAGGATGCCTTGGTGGTTCTCGCCTTTAATTTCAGGGATCAGCCTGACGGCGGGTACCACTAGGGGACAGGGAAGCGAAGATGGCACCTCCCCTCCTCTACCGCCCGGTCCAGATCTGGGAGCACGGCAAGCCGCCCGTTCCCCATGACGGCATCTACGAGTTTGGGACGATCACGGCGTTCCCTGGCGAGGTGTCGGTCATCGAGCAGGACCTGTCACTAGCTGTAGCGTATTGCCGTCTCATCGCCCCCTGGATGCAGTTGGTGACGGCATCGGAGATCGAGCGGGACGGCAAGCGCAAGCGGGGCGTGTGCGTGTACGCGGGCAACGTCATCTTCCTGTCCCTGTACCCCACGGCGCACGAACTCCTGGTGACGACCTGGCATGAGTGCTGGCACGCCGTCGAGGCGAAGCTGCCCCCTTCCACGATCGAGGAGATCGAATCCTGTCTCGGCCCCTTCTACTTCGAGGGGCGCGACTACTGGGGGCTGGCGCAGGAGCGTAGGGCGAGGCTGTTCCAGGGCTACGCCTCCATGCGGCACGACGGAGCGCCGCCAATCACCGGATCGCGCCTCTACGAGATCTTCGAGGCCGCATGGCTGGGTGATCTCGCCCGGGAGATCGTTGCCGAGGAGGAAAGGGTACGCCGTCTTCTTGATGAGGAATGGGGTGACGTGGCGGCATAAGCTTCAAGGATTCGCCAGTCGCATAACCGGACGGTCATAAAGCGGCGGCTGGCGGGGAAATGCAACCGTTCGGTTATGGCAACGGCAACAAACGAGGGAGGGGAGCAATGTCAGAGGAACGTGACGTTATCATCGGTGGGAACCTGATCGCCGTATGCCCGTCTACGGGCAAGTCGATGACGATCCGCATCGGCCTCGGGAACGTGCAATTCATCGTCCGCACCGACAAGGAGGACGAATCCACGGAGAGGCTGCTGACAGCGCCCTGGGCCATGCCCCGGAGGCACGGCGACTGGGACGAAGCCCTTAGAATGATCGGCGCTTTCGCGCAGGACTACCTGCTTGCGAAGGAGGAACGCAAGGAGGGTGTCGTCGTGGACTTCCTGCAAGCCAAGCGGGAGAGGGAAAGCGGTGGGTCTGTTGCACCAACCGACAAGGTGCGGTCCACGCTCGAAGAGCTCGGCTACGATCCCGATGAGCCAGTCAATCCGGCCGTGGATGCGATCATTGAGGAGGCGCTGGCTGGAGCATCAGAGGACGACGACGATCTGGACGAACTGTTTTCGCCCCCCAAACCGCTGGATTGGGATGCTCCGGTCGATTGCTCCAGGGATTTCGATCACCAGGTCTACTTCTATGTTGACGGCAAGTTGGAGCGGAAGGTCGAGGCTCCGTACCACCTCAACGATTCCGTGCTCCTTGTTCCGGGATCTCGCGGCGGGATCGGCTCCTTTGTCCTCGATAGTGTCGCCGTTCCGGACTGCCATCGGATCGCGCCGTGGGTCCGCTTTGTCGCTGCGCCGAAGATTCAGACGGAACCCGAGGACGGTGGCGAATACAATCCGCTGTCCCTGTTTGACCCCACGACCGACACGCTCATCATCGCCTATGGTGATCGGAACGCCGACGATCTCATGTTCACCGCCTACGCCGAAATCTGGACCGCGTTCGAGTAGCGGCTGTCCAGGAGGATGCGGGACCTGGTGGATGACAACCTGACGGGGGAATACTTCCTCGAGGGCTGGGACGCTCACTTGCCCTTCGAACAACGCGCCCGAGCCTTCGCCACCTGGTGCCTTCGCATGTGGTACGGGATGCCGCCGATCCCACCCGAAGCCCGCCAGCCGATCGACCACCTCTTTCACGCCGCCTGGTCGGGTGAGTGGCTATCGTGCATGTCCAGCGGTCGCAATCCCCTGATTGACAGGCTCCCTCCCCTGCCTCCGGGCGTGGCCGAGGCCATGATGAAGGGCGGTACCGTGGCGAAGGCCAGCGGCATCTGATCCCACCGGGACGGTATCGAGTGAAAGGTCCGTTGGCACACGCCTTCGGGCCTTCTTCTTTGAGCGGAACCCTTGCGCCGACAAGGTTTCGCATACAGTATGAGATGACAGTGCTGGTGCTGTGTGAACGGAGGGCAACGATGCTGGATGGCTACAACGAGGAAACGGGCGAGATCATTGTCAACGTGCCGGGGACGGTGAGGCAGGTCTTCAATATGTCCTACAATCTGCGGGCCCAGCTTTGGGATGCCGCCAAGCAGGAAGCCAGCGAGGGCGACCCGGAACTGGGCGCGGAGATGAAGAAGGTCGTGGCCTCGTACAACAAGCTCCTCAACGAGCTCGCGGAGATCGCTGACAAGATCGAGGTGCGGGAGGATCCCGAGGGCGACACCTTCCGGCATCGCCGCCAGGCATGGGGATTCGAAGACCTCTACCGCGACTGACCCGCTTGCGCCGGCCTTCCACCCGGTGTCCACTTGTCCTTGGTGGTGGCGCTTCTGGAACGGCTCCGACTACCTCCTTGTTGGCGAAAGACCCGTTGGCTCACCTCCGGCGGGTCTTTTTGCTTCTCCCTTTCCCCGTTGCGCCGGCGGCTCGGCCGCGGCATCTTGGACTCCGCTTCGGGACCGGGTGACGGCCATTGAGGGCTGAAATCCCGCTGACCTCCCCGGTCCCGCTCTCCATCATTGCTATCCTCCGTCACGGAAGGCTCGTTCGAGAGATCGGCGGGCCTTCCTCTTTTGTGTCGCACTCATATTGCGCCGACATGGTTACGCATACAAGATATAGGCACCAACAAGAGGAGGGATACCATGTTTAGCACCGACAAGCTGATGACCGCGTTGACTGCCGGGGACGGCACCCTGCGCCACGTCCACTTCTTCCCTGTCCCCGATGGCGTGAGGCCACAGTCCTTCGTTGATGCCGCCGTTCGCGCCCTCGAGGCGGTCAGGAACGGCACCTCGGAGAAGCTGAATCGCTTCCCGAGCGTTGGCGTGGCCGGGACCGTCGAATAGGGCTTGCCGCCGACAACGCTCCAGGGCATCGTTTGTGTCGAGCCTGCCAGCTCTGCTTTGACAACCCGAAGGGAGTCAGGCGAGAAATCGAAGAAGCCCGTTGGTTCACTCCGGCGGGCTTCTCCTTTTGTGACCCTGGAACCCCCTGCCCGATCTGGTATCCTCGCCGGATGACCAAGCTGCCACGCGTCCCGATGACCGCCGACGAGTTCCTGGAGTGGGTCCAGACCCAGGAGGAGAAGTACGAACTCGTGGACGGCTACCCCGTTCCCAAGTTCCTTGAGGACTGGCCGCACCCGCCGAAGACGGCCGGCAAGCCGAGCCGTCCGCCGCCCATCGTGAACAGCCGGATCGCCAGCAACCTGGAGCGTCTGCTGAACGATGCCCTGGAGCGTCACGATCCCTCCCGCATCGCCATCCAGCGCCCGATGGTCGAGATCGGGCCGTTCGGATGCGTCCCCTCCGTGGCCGTGATCGACAACGATCCCGCTCCCGGGAGGACGACCGTACAGCGTGCGTACCTGCTGGCCGAGGTGATGGACGACGACACACGCGAGGAACAGGAAGATCGCGTGTTCCTGTATCGAGACCATCCCGACTGCGAGGTCATCCTGGCGATCGAACCCGGCTGGGTCTGCGTCCATGTCTGGCAAAGGCAGGGGAAAGGGGAAGAAACGACTTATCGGACGTTAGAGAGCATGGGGGATTACACCCCCCTTCCCGCTTTCGGAGCGACGATTTCGGTGGCCGATCTTTATGCCGGCACCCATTTGGCCCCCGGAAAGGGCGACCGCGCCGTCCTGTTGGACTTCTCCGAGGGACGGATCAGCCGCCTGACCGCGATGCACCGCCTCGGGGGCATTTCCTACAGCGAACTCCTCGACCGGATCGCGGAGGCCGGCCTGACGCTGCCGCAGGTGTCGGACGAGGAAGCCGAGCGGATGGCAAACACGATGAACGCCGTTCTCGACGGGGACCAGGACGGCATCGTGCTGGCGACCGTCAACGCGCCGTACAAGCGGGAGATCGACGCTTCCCAGTTGGCCCAGTGCCTCCGGTCCCGCGACCCGGGCGACTGGCGCGTGCACGTTGCCAACTTCCTCACGGACGTTCGCCCCGGCCTTGTGATCGCTTTCGCGGAGCGGCACGGCATCGGTCTCGATGCTCTCGCGGACACGTACCGAGACTTGAAGAGGGCGACCGGGGAACGGAGCCATGCGCTTGAGGCGGCGCTTGCGAAGGCGCTGGCACCAGCTTGGCAGCGGGAGAACGCCGAGGCGATCCGGCAGCACAACGAGATGATCGAGCGCGAGGGACTGCCGCTCTGGCCTCCGTTCTGGATGCGGGACGACGAAAACGACAAGGAAACGTAGCCGTCACGCTTTGCGCCGACAGGCTTTCGCCCACATTCCTGACGTGGTAACGGTGCTGCAACACCGGAACGCTACAGGAGAGAGGCATGGACTACATTACATTCGTGGAGGCCATGCGGAAGCGGCGGGTGCTCCAAGGCACTGGCAGGGTCGATGCCAAGCTGCTGGAGGACTTCTACAGGAAGCAGGACTGGGCCATTCCCAGTTACGACTTCGGCACGGCGCTGGCGATGGAAGGGTCACTTGGGCGACCGCCGGATAGGTTCCTGCACAAGTGGGGCGAATGGTGGTTAAAGGGACGGTTCCGACTGCCGCACCCGGAATGCGTGTTTCTTCACGAAGGGGAACACTCGCACATGCTGATCCGGGCAATGGAACAGGATGACGAGTCTGTCATCCTGCAAACGTTCGGACGCGCCAAGGCCGGCGGCAGTGCTATCGTCCGTACCCCGTTCACGATCAAGTTCATGAGGCATGAGGACAGCGGGGACACCTACGGAGTCAGGATCAAGCTGGCGATCGAGGAGGGCGCGACCTTCCAGGAAGAGGACCTGTACCCCTGGGCGAAGCTGATGATTGGCCGCGTGTCGATGCCCTCCTTCGCTCTCACCGCGAAACCGGACGACGACTTTCTCACCACTTCGGACCTTGAAACGCCATCCCTCCAGTCGGCCAACAAGGGACGTGTTGGAGCTGGATTGGAGCCTCTTCCGGCGACGAAGGTCGTCAGGATCCGCTTCGACGCTCTCGACAGGGCCACCTGGTCCCGCGAAGGCTCCCGCAGCCCGAAATCCCCCCACATGAGGCGAGGCCACCCGCGGCAATACAAGGACGGCAAGGTCGTCTGGATCGAGGCCACGGCCGTCAAGGGCGGCGGCGTTCCCGTACTGAAGAAGGTCGTCATCGAGATGTAGCGGCGGAATGATGGGGCAGACGGCCAGAAAGGGGCATAGCCTTCCGAGGCGGTTCCCGTCACCTCGTCGCTTCGAGGCCTTGGCACCGGGGATTGGATGGGAACCCCGGCGGGCCCTACTGCTCACGATGGCCGTCCGCAGGAACAGCATCGTCGCCGGCTCGGTCGTCGTCAATGTCGGAGAGGTTGATGCAAATAGCCGGGAAGGTCACGAGACTTCCATTCGCCCACCCGTCCAAAGTAACGAACCCGGTTTCAGTTGGCCCACTCCCACCCTACGGAAGAACGGACCCTGCGGCAATCCGGCGACCATCTGCACGATCAGGATCTCTGTTGGCGCGTCCTGCGTCAAGGTCGGGGATGTTGAGGCAGATGGTCCGAAAGGAGCGGACCCTTCCGTTCGTGGGTGCAACACGAACCCGCTTTCAAGGTGTCGTCCCGAAAGGATAAAGGACCAACCCGGCGCACATGCGGTTGCCACCCCTATGGCAAAGTGGCGACCATCTGCACGATCAGGATCTCTGTTGGCGTGGTCGCCGTCAATCTCCGGGGATTGGTGCAGATGGCCGGGAGGGTGCGTCCCTTCCCTTCGCCTCCCCATCGGAGGCTGGCCCGCTTTCAGGTAGTTCGCGCAGCACGAAAGACACCCAGGAGTGATTTCACGCGAGTCCTGCCGCTTGCGGCGACCATCTACAGGAACAGGATCGAGGGAAGTCCGCTGTCCCGTCAACTCCACGGCATCCCCAGGCTCCCCGATCGGCGCCCTTTTTGGGATTAACCCGTTGCGCTGCCTCCGTTTGTCATTCATTTTGCCGTTTCCAGCGGATTGCATGACAAACCCTTGGCCGTCAGGGACTTGCTACCTGCCGGGGGCAAACGGGGAACAGGGGGCGAAGATACGCGGTTGAGGAGTTGACGGACCTGTGATGCGCGGCCGATCTTTTTCTGCGAAACCCGTAGGCGTAAGTCTTGTGTCAGCGCGTACACCCAGGTGACAATGGTTCGAACGTCGAAGCATTTGCCTTCACGGAGAAAGCTCATGAAGAGGAGGGGGAACATGCAGGAAAACGGGAAGGGCAAGACGCTCGTGGCCGGGTACATCGAGGTCTCGGCCAAGAAGGCCGACCTGGAACGGAAGATCGCCAAATTCAAGGAGGCTGGTTGCGTCGAGATCAGGCCCGAGACCGTCGAGGGCGGCATGGGTGAGCGCCCGGTCTTCGACAAGCTGGTCCAAGAACTCCCGCCGGGTTCCGTCCTCGTCGTCGCGGATAACCGCGGGCTGGGGATGGCGCTGGACGAGATCGTTCACACCGTCGATAACCTGGACAAGCGCGGGATCGAGATCGTCGTCCTCTCGGAAGGTGTCGATACAAGGAAGCCCAGCGGCAAGGCCTGGCGCAAGCACATCAAGTCCCTGGCCGAGTTCGACCGGAGGGTGATGCTCGAAAAGGCACAGGCCGCTATCGAGATAGCCCGGAGCGGCGGCAAGTCCATCGGCCGTCCGCCGAAGCTGACCGACGAGGACGTGAGGGACATCATCATCTGGGGCCGGATCCGCAAGATCGACTACATGGCGATCGCCAAGAAGAAGCAGATCGACAAATCCACGGTCTACCGCACCGTCAACACGCTGACGGACAACTCCCGCCGTGTCGCCATGAACATGGCCCAGGATGGTGTCTTCGCCCTCGGAGGCGACAACGAGCCGGAAGTGCAGCCGCGCAAGCGGACCATGCGGCCAAGGGCTGCGTGAACGCCGATTACGGCCGAGGAATCAACGACTTGGGGAGGGCTTCGGCCCTCCCTTCGCGTTTCTAATGCTTTGAAATTCGAAGTAAATCTCGCACTTGCGCCGACAGGAGTCTCGGCCAAAGATAAAGGGCGACCAGTTCCCGCTGGCCGCCCTTCGTATCTTCGGATGCGAGGCTCGAAAGCACTACCGCTCAACGTGTTCAAGGATAAGCGATAGGGCCCAGAGTCGTCTTGGAGTCCCGGGCTGTGGTTACCAGTCACATTCCGGCCTCGCGTAGTTCTAGTTATAGGGTGTCTTGGGCGCTGACGCAACTAGCCCTAGACTCCGTGACAAAGATTTTTGCGCGGCTCCCCGCCGACCCGATGCCTGGTCGCTCGTCCGGAAAGGATGAGATGACGACCCCATTCGAGACACCCGCCCTCCCCTGCCCGGTCGCCGTAGCCTTCAAGGATTCCCCGATGGGTCGAGTCCTTGCGGTCCTCTCGGTCTGATCGAGCCGGCCGTGGCCGACCTTTCCCACACATTCCCTGTCCAGCACTGCACGCTCCCTCCGAGTGACGGCATCGCGCTGTTCCTGACGCGCTACGAGGTCGCCGGCTGGATGGCCCAGGCCGAGCGCATGGGGCGCAGGACCGAGGCCGCACGCCGGAGGCCGAAAGCCGCCGAGAAGAGGAACCGCGAGCTCGCCAGGGCCGAGCGCACGATGGATGCGGAATCCTTCGCCGCCTGGACGGCCGAGCGCGAGTACGAGGCCGAGCAAGCCCGCTTCTTCATCGAGCGCCGCAAGGAAGCCGCCCGTTACACCCGCGACCGCTTCATCAAGGGATACCAGCATCACAAGGAGATCCTGATCGGCGGGCAGGAAGTCCCCTCTTTCCGCGAGAAGGGACTGCGGAGCGACCGGATGGGCGCTGCCGCGAAGCTGTTCGTCGCCGGCACCCGCAAGGGCCGTCTCATCCGCGGCGCGAATGACAAGGCCGTGATGAGCGTTCACTGGACCAAGCGCAAGGTCCACGCCCTCGACCTGCCGTGGATCGAAGGCAACCGTGCGATGGTCACTCTCATGCGGATCGACCTCGATCGGATCTTCATGGGCGGCATCTCCGAGCTGGTGTGGGAGCTTGAGCAGCTTGTCGGCGTGACGCTCCCCTGCCTCCCCCACCTCGTGGCAGGCGGCGGTCTGCGAGAGAAGGAATACCAGCACCTGCCGGAAGACAAGCGGCCCCTGATCCGCCCCCACCTCTGGTTCATCCTGCCTCCCGGGTCGGCTGTCGTCGCCACTGGCAAGGGCCGGAAGCGCATCGTGGACTTCCTGGGCGGCGTTCAGCGCGGCCTGTGCCACGCCCTGATCCACCTCGGTGCCGACCCCAACGCGCCGATCCTGTCGGTGAGGGGAAAGAACCCGCTCTCCCCCCAGTGGAACGCGGCCGACCTCAACAACGAGGTGTTCCCGAGCCTGTCCGAGTATGCCGAGTACGTGCGTACCGGGATCGGGCGCGAGGAACTGACCAGGATCGCGGCCGAGGCCCAGTCCACGGTCGGCAAGGAAGCGTCCAACGTGGCCTTCACCAAGTGGCAGAAGGAAGCCTACACGGTGCTGCACGGACTCCGTTCCGTGGGCGATGCCGAATACATGCGCTGCATCGAGTCCAACGACCGCGAGGGGCTGGCGATGCTCCTGCATGACCGCCTGAACCCGGCCGACCTCGTTGAGAAGACCAACTGGCTCCCGAAGGACGTGGCGGCGATCCTCGGCCATGTGGTGTCGTATGCCGCTGGTGCCTGGGACCACGAGCGCGGTGGGGAACGGCGCGTGAAACGCGGGGCCATGCGTCACCTGATCTCGGACGACATGACCACCGACGAGAAGCGTCAGGCGGCTGGCGCGTATGCCGGCAAGGCCAAGGCCGATAAGGCTCTCGATGGGATCGTCGCGGCTATCCGTGCCGTCGAGGCATCGGGGGAGAGGGTGACGAAGGCTGCGGTTGCCCGCGCCTCGGGTCTGCATCGCGTGACGGTCGTGCGCCGCTGGGACGATGCGATGGCCGTGATCGGATCCGACAGAATGTGTAGCAATCGGTGCGTAGATATAAAGCCTCCTGTGTCTTCCGGTGCTACCGAGAGGAAGGAACGGGGCAAGGTTTCGCGTCCGGTTGCCAAATCCTCGACCCGCCGTGGTTCCGGGAACAACGCATGGGGTTTCGTTCGTCCGTCATTCCTGCGGGACAGGACCGCCAGCGTGACGGATGCGCCCGATCCGGCAGGGGATGAGCCGCCCTCGCCTTGTCGCTTGCAAGGATTCGCCCGCCTCATGGGAGGGTGAATCCACAAGGCAGGGAGGACGGCAAGATGGGAGCGATCATCAGGAGGATCGTCGCAACGGCGGCGAAGTACGCGGCGGCGGCGGCAAGGGGCATAGCGGCACCCTTCAACTGGTGCTTCACCAAGATCGGGGGAGGAATCTCGGGCCTCGTCGGATTCTTCGGGTCCATGAAGTCGTTCGGCGGGTACGGCGGCGGCGAGGAAGCCAAGGGCGAGGCCAAGAAGGCCGAGGGTGGTGAGGACTATGCCGCCATTCCGGAAGGCGAGCCCAAGAAGGCCGAGGAACGGGTCACGGCCGGCTTGGCTGCAAAGGACCTCAAGGCATACGCCCAGTGCGTCGATCATCCGAAGCGGAACGCGATGCAGGCCCAGATCATGGAACGCCTGACGCTCCGGCATGGGGCATACGTCTCGCGCCTCAATGAAAAGGAACTCAAGCTCATCAAGAATGCGACCGTCGATCAGATCAACGGCCACCTGGCCGGGATCGAAGTCATCAAGGGTCTGCGCCCCTACGATACCCTCGGATTGCTCATGACGGCCGAACTCACCAGGGAAATGGCCAAGAGGGAGCAAGCCGCCAACGAGGCCAGGGCGGCGATGGAGGCCAAGGATGCCGGGAAGGCGGCTCCTGCCCCCGAGGCTGCGCCCGATGCCGCGCCGAAGCCGAAGGAGGAGCCGAACCTGGCACCGAAGCCCGGTCAGGAGTTCGGTCGGCGCAAGGCACCTCCGGGTCAGGAACCCAAGGCAGAGGCCGTAGCGGAAGGTGCGACCCCTGATACCTCGGCTCCCGAAGCTGCGGCATCCGACGAGGCAAAGCCAGCAAGGAAGCGCAAGCCACGCGGCATGGTGGCAGCACCTCCCGCAGACGGAGCCGCCACCCCTGCCCCGAGGAAGACGGGCAAGGCAAAGGCTCCTGCCCCCGAGACTGGTGCCGCTCCGAAGGAAGCCGCCCCCGCCGAGGCAGCACCTCCGGCTCCCAAGGCCGAAGCGCCAGCCGCCGAGGAGAAGAAGGACCCCGGCATCAAGTTGAGCGGGAGGCTGAATCTCGGGTCGTTGAAGTCGAAGGCCGAGGACCCGGTTGACGGGCGCGAAGTCGAGAAGCCGAAGCCGACTGCGACTGTGGAAGCCCAGCCTGTCGCTGCGGCAGAGCCTTCAAAGCCGAAGGGTGAGCCGTTCTCCCAGGAAGGCTTCGATGGCGGCGCTCCCGATGCCTTCACCCGCAAGGGACGCGACCGCGAGGAAGCGCCTCACCTGCGTCTGGTCAGCTAGCCTGATCCACACGGCGACGACACAAAGGGCGGCTTCGGTCGCCCTTTCCTTTTCACGGCTCCCGGAACGCGCTACGACTTCTTCATGGGAACAGGGATAGCAAGGACTGGGGCGATCCTGACGCGGGTCGATCCGGCATCATTCAAGGATTGGCGGACGAGGGTGGGACTGACCCAGCAGGGACTGGCCGATGCCTGGCGCATGAACGTGAGGACCATCAAGGGATGGGAGGCCGGCCGATCCGCCATTCCGTTCCACGTCCTGTACGCGATGGCGGCATACGAGGCGAAGCTGAAACCGCCCAAGGGCGTGACCGTCATCGCCGTCGAGACCGGATACGAGACCGGACCAAGGGAGTGATCCCCCTCCCCTGTCGGCAGCGGGCATGAGAAAGGCGGCTTTCGCCGCCTCTGTCGTCGTCGGGTTGTTGGCACGTGCCAACTTTATCGGCGCATACCCGCCACCTTCGGCTCGTTGCCGTCCGGTCGGTTCCGGGTGAATGCATCCGATGCGCTGTTTCTCTTCCCAGCGAAGAAAGCCGCCGAACGCTGGCGGGACATTCCCTGCTTCATCTCGTCCATCTCCGCCCTCAAGCGTTCGTTGTCGCCCTTGAGCGTGTTGGCCTCGTGCGTCACGGCCTGGAGGCTTCCTTCGAGTGCCGCCGATCTCTGCTTCTCCGCGGCTAGTGCCTTCTCCAGGTCCGCGACGGTCGTCCGTTCCGCCAGCACCATGTCCTCGAGCTGGTACACGAGCTTCTGGCCTTCATCGAGGTCTTCGACCATTTCCCGGTTCTGCTCCGTGATCCGGTCGATCTCGTCCGCGAAGTGCGCGTTCTCTTCCGCGAGTCGGTCGTTCTCGCTGTCCAGTTCCCTGATCTGTTCCCGCAGGGGAGCGATCTGTGCCTCGAGCTCGTCCATCTGGACGACGAGATCGGCCATCTGCTCTTCGAGTTCCTTGATCCTCGCCTCGCGGACCTCCAGCGTCTCATCGAGTTCCCTCTTGGCATCGGCCATGAGGTTGAGGGCGTTGAGGTGGGCTTCGCTTTCCCTCTCCATGTAGCCGTACTTGTAGTTCAGCTCCTGGTACTTCTCCACCAGTTCGTCGTATGCGTCATAGAGCGCGTTGTAGTCCCCTGCCTTTGGCCCGTTGTCCATGAACGAGGACACCGCCATCGCGGTGAACGCCGCCGTCATCATCATGTCGTCTGATCTGCTCATCCGCTGTCCCCTCGCTCCGAAGCGCCGCCCCTCAATACGACGACTTCTTCCTTCCCCACTTGAACCATCCGAACGCAAGGCTCAACGCGCCGGCCAGAAACGCGATGATCGCGCTCTGCACGAACGGGGTCTGGCGGTCGTACCAGGCCGTGGGCGAGGAAGCCGTGATCGCCGTCCCCTTCCCTGTTGCGGTCGGACGGCTGGTGAAGACAGGAAGGAGGCACTGCGCGTCCTCCGGCTTGCACGCCGCCCGGGCTGCATTCAGGTCGTTGAACGTCAGGAGCCGAACCGCAAACGGCCAATCCGGACGTTTGGCGAGGTCAACCACTTCCTGCGAGAACTCCCGGAGCGTGCCGTCATGCATGTTCCAGCCGACAACGCCGCCACCAATGGCAGATGCCAACATGCAGGTGGCGACCCATCCGGCAATGGCCCCCATTTTGATCTTGTCGAAAATGGACTCGCGCTTGAAACGTGCATCGACGGCCTTGACGACACCCTCACCGATCCTGTCGGCGGTCTTGTCCACCAGTTGGCCGCTCACAACGTCCGGAAGCCTCTCCATCTGGTCGTCCATGCTCTTGGTCATGGCGGCGACATGATCGGCAAGCAGCTTGTTCAGGTCCGTGATCTGCTTCTTGACGGCGGCGTTCATCCGCCCGGGCATCTGCTCCGCGACGAGGGCGACCTTCTCCGTCATGAAGATGATGGTCACGATCGGGTCGCTCACCTCGGCCCCGATGGAGAGCATGGTGGCAAGCACCCTGTCGGCGCGGTCCTGCGGCAGTCCGAAATACTCCTGCTGCGCCTTGAAGCGTTTCGCTTGCTCCAGATCCAGTGCCATGTGCCCTCCCCTCCTTTCTATGATTGCGCTGACCGGATCGGAACCCGGTCAGCGATGGTCGTGCCGTCGATGAGGATCAGTCGTTGAGGTACTTCCACACGCCAGCCATCACGGTCTTGGTCTCGCGCCACCAGGCGTTGGCCTGTGCGCGGTCGGTGACGGACAGCTTCGGATGGGTCGCCATGTCGGAGAAGCGGATCTTCCAGCGGTTGACCTTCGCCGCCACGCGAGGCGGAAGAGCCGGAACCCATGCCTGGTAGCCGCCCATCTCCTCCAGCATCAAGCGGGTCTTGTAGCCCGACACGAGCTTGCGATCCTTGCCCTGGCCTTCGTACTCGCCGTGCCAGAACGGGAGATCGTCGTTGTCCCGCGCTTCCTTCTTGTTGATGAAGACGACATGCTTCACGGTCGGCCCCGGGAAGGAGTCGAGAGCCTTCCTGACCGATCTCGTGGTGTTGTCCTCGGGGTTGATGATGTGCATGAAGAACGGCCTGTTGAGCCCGGCTTCGGCGCGGGACACCAGCACCTCACCCATCGTCGCCAGCTTCTTCACCTCGCGGCCTTCCTTCTCGCCGTTGTCCGCAATGCGGGAGAGGGCGACGAGCGTGTTGGCCGGGGTGTCGTGGAACGTGACGGGGGTATCGTTGTCCATCGAGTCCAGGAACGTGTAGCGCTCACGGTCATCCGTAATGTCGTAGTCGAATACGCCAGTGGTCGCGTCCTGCTCATCCAGGATCTTCCCGTTCTCGTCGCGGGAGCCGAGGTAGGTCAACATGCCCGCAGCGCCAACGTCCGCATCGTAAAGGCTTACGACGATGCCGAGCTCTTCGCGCAGGTACTCCACGAAGGCGCGGCCAAACCACGTCTTGCCGACACCGCCCTTGTCCGAGAACATGATCCCGAACAGCGGGGGCTTCGAGATCGAGGTGGAATCGAGTAGTTCAGTGTTGGTTGCCATGTCGATAGCTCTCCCCTTGTTGTTGGGCCGAAATTAAAGATCGTTGTCGTCCAGGTAGCGGTACTGCTTGCTGGGGGCTGTCGTTGCCGGCGGCTTCCATTCTGGTTGCCTCGTCGTCGGCTGGGTCATCGGGGTTCCTACTGAAACCGCCACGGGCCTCGTCACTGTTGCCAGTGCGGGTTCCTTCACTGCCTCCGGCTCCGGCTCCGGGACAGGATCCTCTTTCGGCTCGGACGGCACAGGGGCCGGAACCGATGCGTCAACAAAGTTGGCACGTGCCAACTCCTCGCTCGGACGGGTCTCGGTCACGGCAGGTGCCGCCGCCTCGGGCTTGGGAGCCTCGACGCTCGGCGCGGCCGTCACCTTCGGAGCGGGGCGCTTCACAGCCACCGTCCTCGCCGGCAGCGCGGTGTCGGCTCCGGTCATGTAGTCCGCGGCGCGAATGTCGCCCTTCTTGATGCTGCCGCCGATCCGGGACAGGTAATCCTCGGCAGTGGACCACTTGCACTCGATGCCCGACTTCAACAGGAGCTCGTAGATCCGCCTGTTGTGGACACGGCGCACCTTCAACGGCACGATGACCTCGAGGTATTCCGGCGACCGCAGGGTCTCTTTCAGCGACAGGGCAGGACCCGTCACCTCCGCCGCGTTGTCGCGCAGAGCCGCCAGGACCGCCTCCCTGTCTCTTATGGTTTTCCTACCGGACATGCCCCCTCCCCGAAACCCTCACGGTTTAACGCATATGACATTGTGCATACGACCTGACTCGTGCGTCAACACGCCGACAGGAATCAATGATGCGAATGGAAGGGTGCGGGGATCCCTTGCAAGGATGAAGCCCCGGGAGCGGGAACAGGGAAGCAGGAGGGCGGGAGCGGCAATTGTTGACAGGATGGATGCTCGGCAGTCGGTTGTCGGCATCTGCCAATTCCGTCCTGGGCGGTGCCGGAAACGAGAAAGGCGGCGGAGGCTCGTCCCTGTTGGCATCTGCCAATTTCGGGATCGGTCTCTCGCCGCCTTTTGTGTCGTCGTCAGGTCGTTGGCATCTGCCAACGGTACGGGCTACTCCCCTGCCCCGGCCGCGTACTCATCGAAGAGCGTATCCATGCGGGACAGCAGGAAGTCCACGAACGGCTGGTGGGACACCGTATCGAAGGAAATGCTGGCACCCTTGGACGAGCGCGTGATCTTGGCCTGAACGCCGCCGGCCTCAGGCCTCCAGAAGATCGGCTCCGGTGCCTCGCGGGTCACGGACACCGCCGCCAGCACGATGGCAAAGCGGGTGTCGCTGTCCTTGGCCTGGAAACCGTGCTGGCTCATCGCCTTCCACGCCGCCTCTGCGGCTTCCGGCTTGGCGAACGCCTTCTCCATCGCAACCCATCGCGTCCGTCCCGCCTTGGGTGCCGGCCCGATGGTGGTCACGACCTCCTCGGGGATCGCGGTGGCGATGCTGATGTACCGGCTCACTTCCGGCTTGTCCGTTGCCAACGCCTGGGTGATCGTCGCCCGGTCGAAGCCGTGGCGCTCCAGCCGCAGGGCGAAGTATGCCTTCTCGATATAGGAGAGATCGCGTCGGTCCAGGTTCTCGTTGCCCTGGATGATGACGAGCTCCGCATCCGTCAGCGTCTTCACGATGGCGCGGACCTTCCGGCCCAGCCGCTTGCAAGCCGCGAGACGGCGGTGGCCGTATGCCACCTGGTAGCGGTCCTTGTCGTCGGGGTGAGGGCGCACGAGGATCGGCAGGTGTTGCCCCTTCTCGCGGATGCTCTCGGTCAATGCCTCGAGGCTGGGGTCTTTCACATCCGCAATGCGATCCGCCACAAACGACCCGTCGATGAGCGCCGTGTCCAGTTCAACGATCGCTGCCCCGGCCTCGACCCGATCCGCGATCTTCGCGCCTTCGGTGATCTTGGAGAGTTGCGTCGAGATCGCTCCCAAGGGGGCGTTTAGCCCGGAGGTCTCGCGGCGGGGGCGGACGGCTGCGGAAGGTGCGTCCTTCCCGCCATTGACAGGTGTCAGTGACGGCGGAGGGGCGACCGCGGCCGTGGTGAAGATGGAATCCATCGCGTTCCTGCGCTGGCTCATTCTGATGCTCCGGTATCAAATGGTGGGGATGGGTCCGGTGTTGGCAGGTGCCAACAGGCTCAAGCCGCCCTGCCCCATGCCTGACGAATGATTGCCTCGATCTCCGAATTGACGGCGTTCATGGATTCGAGGGCGCGGTCATACGTGGCGCGGTTCATGGTCTCGCGGACGACCTCGTACAGCGTCGATTGCGTCAGTCCCGCATCGGACACCGCCGCCGATTTAACCATCACGTTCGTCAGCACCGCCTCCCCGAACAGGTTGCGGAGCAAGGCGGCGATCCTGGTCTGCGGCCCGTCCTGGACCTCGTACCTCGTCAGGAGGAACCGCATCGCATCGTAATGGATGACTGCCCCGGCATTCTGGATCACGTCCAGCAGTCCACCCGTCATCGTCAGGAACTGGGACATGCTGGCTACGTCCAGCATTTGCGGATGTACCGTCACGACGATGGAGGTGGCGGCCGTCAGAGCGGCCAGTGTCAAGTAGCCGAGTTGCGGCGGACAATCGACAATGACCACATCGTAGTTGTCGGCCACCGTGAGGATGGCATCCTGCAACCGGGCAAAGAAGAGGCCATCGCGCCGTCCTTCGGCCAGTGCCTTCGGGGTTTCATGCTCATACTCCATCAACTCCAGATGCGCCGGCACGATGTCGAGTCCGCTGAAATAGGTCGGCCGGATGACCTCTGCCAACGGACGGCGCTGCTCCTCGTCATAACGGAGCGCGGCATACACGGTGTCGTTCGGACCAACGTCGATCTCCGGCTGGATGCCGTGCAACGCCGACAGGCTGGCCTGTGGGTCAAGGTCGATTGCCAACACCCGGTATCCCCGGAGAACGAGATACTGCGCGAGATGCGCCGCGCTGGTCGTCTTGGCACTCCCTCCCTTGAAATTTGTTACGGCGAGGACTTGCAGGTGCTCGTCCGCGCTCCGCCGGGGCGAGAACCTTTTCCCTGTATTGGTCGTCGCGTCGAGGTGTGCCCTTAAGGCGTGAATGTCAGCCAGCGAATAGGAGCGGCGACCATTGGGGGCGACCTCGGGCTGTGGTCCGTTGCCCTCGATTGACAACTGCCTCACGCGGGTGTCGGTGATGCCGAGCAGTTTTGCGACCTCCCCGGAGGTGAAACGCCTCAAGGATTTCTGCGCGGTCGGCTTCCAGAATGCGTCCGCCATGTTCTTCAACTGGCTCCGCAGAATGTCCGCATAGACATTGATGTAGGCGTTCGCTCCCGCAGGGATCGCAGCCTCTTCCGTTAACTGAACAGCCTGGTTGCTCACGTCTCGTCCTCCACGCTTACGCCGCTTTCGGTTGCGACCGATAGAGGGCACCCTGGACCAGAAACGTAAACGATCCCTTACCCAAGGACCGGAAGCCTCAAGAATGTTGGCAGATGCCAATCGCCATCCGCCGCCGACATGGGCTGGGTGACGGAGTTGGAGACAATCCGCGAATTGTCTCTAACCGGGGGCTGCGGTCACAGGACGGCGTATGCCTTCCCATCGTCGGAGAGGACGACGAACCGAGCCTCGTAGACCGGGAGAAAGCCCGGACGGCTGGTGAACGTGGGACCGCGGAAAGGGTTGTAGCCGATCTCGGTCAGGGAATCCGAGACCTCGAGGGAGCATGACATGCCCTCGATCCAGGCGTGGACGTTCCGCTGTCCGTCCCTGATGGCCCGCTGCCGGCCACCCTCGCGTACCCGCATCGTACAGGCCATCAGGACGACCTTCGGGGAATGGGCGATCACCCGGCCGGAGTGGCGGATGCTCCAGAGACCTTTTGTCAGGTTCCGGTAGACATGCACCTTGAGACCCGCATCCACCAGTGCGGTTCCGGTGCCGATCATTCCATGCATCGCGGCTCCATCGGCTCCGGTCATTCCTGGCCGGCACTGGTCCGTGCTGTCAACAATAGACGGCGGGGCAGGGTAGGTGCCGCCGCCGTCCCTGAGTCCGTGCTGTCAACAATAGGCGCCGTTCCGAGGGAACGCGCTGCCTCGGGAGGGCAGGGTGACGACCGAAGCCGGGGCCGTCGAGGAGTTGGCACGTGCCAACTTTTTTGGCCTCGGGCGGCATCCGGCCTGGAAACGGGCGGCATCCTGCAACGCAAATTTCGGGTTTCTGAATCGCTTTACCGTAAATTTTTTCAACGTGCGGGCAACGTGTGCCGAAGTGCAGGTGACTCGTCCTCCATAGGGAGAGACCTGTTCCGTGAGGGATTGCACAGCCGCATCGTCCCGGAGCCGGGTGCTGGCGCTCTCGATGCCTCCGGCGGGGAGGGTGTTGGCACGTGCCAACTTTCGGGCGACCGACCACCGCAGGGCGGCATCGGTCAGGGCAGGGGCGATGCCAGCGGGTGGATCGCGGCAGGTGAGGCATCGTTCCCGATGGGCCGATGCAAGGCTCCCCGAGCCGGAAGCGGATACGAACCGGATCCAGGGATCGTCCAATCGTCGTCGGAACGCCGTCCAATCCGGCACCGGGTCAGGGCGCAGATCGGAACCGATCAGGGCAGGGGCGGCATCCGCATCGGATCCAGGAATCCATCCAGGACTCGTACAGTCGCCATCCAGGCGCGATAGGACGCGAATGGGAAGGTGGATCCAGGGATCATACGATGCCAGTCCAATCCGGGACTGGTTCCGATACGGGAACGGATCCAGGGATTATCCAGGCGGCATCGGGTCCTGATCGAAACCGGATCGGATTTCGGGCCCAGGAATCATCCAGGCCGGATCCAGGAATTATCCAGGTTTCCATCCAGGGATCGTCGGAACTGTGTCCAATTTGCATCCAGGGATTTTCCAGGAACGGATCCAGGGATCGTCCAAAGGCCGTCCGATCTCGGATCCAGGAATCCATCCAGGTTCGGACCAGGTTTCAACCAATCCCGATACGATGCCGATCCGGGGATGATCGGATCGTTGTCGGGCCCCGGTGGGAAGAAGCCCCCTTGTCCCAGAGGTCGCCGGTGGCAACACTGTGACCACGGAATAAGAGATTTTTTCCACACGCATGACGCATTCTGGCGAATGCACTGCTTGGCCACCGGAGTTCCTCCGGACGCTCAAATCCTTACTCCGTAAGGCTTTTCACTTGGCCAGGGGCGGGTTTCACCCACCCCTCGGGGACAGGAGGAACGAAATGGCAACGAAGACCGAGAAGGAAGCCTCCACCGCGAAGGAGTCTGTTCGCACCCGTCTGTCGATCGAGAAGCGCACCCTTGCGATCCTCGAGGCGAAGGCCAAGGAATCCGGCCAGTCGGACGGCGACTACATCACCACTGCCGTCGATCTCCTCCAGTCCGTCGAGGCCGGAGCCGCCGCCCGGGGCATCTCCGCAGCCGAGCACATCGCCAACGCCCTCCGGCTCCAGGAGCTGGTGTCGTTCATGGCGAAGGCTCACGGCATCCCCGAGGATGAGGTCGTCGCGTATGCCACCGCCGCCTTCAAGCAGAACGCGATCCTTATGGACGGTCTGCAACGGGCACTCGAAGCGTGGGCCGACTACAAGCGTGACGGCGACCGGGTGCACGGCATCCAACTGTTCCTGACGGATACCATTGTCGAGTTGAACGACCGGATCACGAGGTTGCAGCAGCGCCTGGACGAGATCGAGGGCGAGGGCAGGGGCAACCGTTCCGCAACGCCCGCCGCCAATCCCGAGGCGGTCGCCGCCGCCCTGTACGCGCAGGACGACAGCCAGCGGCCTGGGAAGCTGGACCTGACCGCACTTAACAGGCGGCGCTTCCGTCGTCCCGCTCTCGGCGGCGCTGGGGACTGACTGGCGGCGGAGTGATCCCTTGTGGGTTGCTCCGCTGACCGGGACGGTGACGGGCAGGAAGTTGGCACGTGCCAACTTTTCAAGGAGGGGGTCACGGACTCGATAAGGCGGCATCGCCATCCGTGACTGGAGGCCGGGGGGTCGGGGATGATAACCAGCGCGAAGGTCAAGAAGGCCAGCTACTACGACAAGATGCAGGCTGACTCCGAGATGGAGAAGGGGCCGGACATTTCGCGTGTCGCCATGATTATCGCCTCCGAGGCCATCCACGGCATCAAGCCGGGTGAGAAGTCCGAGGCGGTCGATGAAGAGACCAAGGCACTGCTCGAGGGGATCGGTCTCAAGGCCATCGAGACCTGGCAGGACTTCCTCGTTCTCCAGACGGAGGTGAACGGCCGGCTCATGATGGAGCCGCTTCCCGACGACCTGCGGGAGCAAGCCGCGAAGCTCGGTCATCCCGGCCTCCGGACCTACGAGGACCTGCTGGCTTCCACCGAGAAGGAATTGAAGGATCTGCGGAAGGTGGCGAAGGATGCCACGCACCGCCATTCCGGCAACGCGATCGACGAGCGCACGGTCGGCATCCTGGCCGAACTAGGGTTCGACA
>Ga0216295_1000043_pt1 | contig 21275 bp, 21 predicted proteins | sample 21hB_Boncat_minu_FD_161281 | JGI IMG/M metagenome (GOLD analysis project Ga0216295, IMG submission 161281) | Terrestrial sediment cell enrichment communities for BONCAT metagenomics from Utah, United States - 21hB_Boncat_minus | ecosystem: Environmental > Terrestrial > Deep subsurface > Rock...
GTCCTGCGCCGTATCGAAAGTGAAGATGGTCGCGTTCCCGCCGACATAGGCGACTGAATCGTCCACGACCGAGAAATCCTTGAACTCGGCAAGGGACGGCGACTCGATGCGCGTGACCCTGCCCTGTTCAATCTTGATCTCGGCCCCCTTCTGCCGCCCCGCATAGACAAGGGCGAGGCTCCGGATGTATTGCTCGGCCTTCTCCTGCTGCTGGGCCTCCAATGCCGTCCACAACTGGTGAGAGGCAACGGTCCACATTGTCCCTGTCGTCGCCAGGATGGCAAGGGCGACGAGCATCACGACCTTGGCGGTCAACCTTATCTTTGTGAAAGTCATCCTGGTCTTCCGGCCCGCCCCAACTAGCCCTGGGAGGCGCACGCCCCCACGGCGCACCTGATGCGGGTCATTGATCCCTAACCGACGATGGGGAGGCGAACTTTGCGATGGCACAAATTAGGCCAGCCTTTCTTCAAAATGGCACCAGCCCCCGCCAGTCAGGCATCTTCCGGAACGAAAAAGGACCGGATCGCTCCAGTCCTTCGGGATGGTTCGGATTTCGAACGATCAGCGTTTGTAGCCGATCCTCGGCGGGGCATCGGGTGACTTGTCCCGCTCGAAGCCGTCCGTGACGCTGGCGATGGTCCCGAAAGGCGCTCCCTGCGGCCTCCGCTGGTTCACGAAGGCCTCGATTTCCTCGTAGCAGCCTTGCCGCGCCACGCCGCCATTCCTGTTCCGGACAACCACATGATCGCTGTCGGACGCTTCGAGGGTGTAGCCCTGTCGTGCCGCGTTCTCGTGGAGCTCGACCTGCCCCTCCACCCCTGCCATCATATCGCACGCCACCCAGGCGTTGCCGTGGCGGTCGCGGACGGCATAATGCCCGGGCATCGACGGCTCCCCGACCAGCGTGAGCCCGACCTTGGCGGCTCTCTCCTTCATCATGGCCTCGTCAGCCAGGTTCGTCTCGGTGTCGATCTGCCAGCTTTGGATCTCCCCGAGGACAGAATCAACGGTGCCCTCCGCAACGATCCTGTCTTCCCGCAGGACCGAGTTGTTGTCGCGGTCCCACGACGATCCCCAGTTCCCCCTTGCCGTCTGGACGACCTTGAAGTGCCCCGGGGCATCGCCGTCCCTGATGGAAAGGGCATCGCAATCCACCGGGCAGTACCAGCTACGGGGGAACTCTCCCCTCGGACCGCCCACATCGCGCAGGTCGTCGATCGCTGTCTCGATCCGCCAGCGGTCCTGCCCGTCCTGCCTCGGCTCGTCAAACTTGATTACCCTCATCCGCATCCTCCATGACGGCCGCGAACATGCGGCAACCGACATAGGAAGCTACAGATCGGAGCAACCCACAAACGGGTAATCGAAGAAATCGAGATGCTTCGGATTTCGAACGATCCGGCGCAACACCGACTACTGACGCGGCGGCGGCTCCCCCTCGAGGACGAGGAGCGAGGTCTGGATCGAGGCGTACCGCGGGTCGCAGCCCTCGTCCCACGGAAACCGCCCTTCCACATCGGGCAGGAACAACTGCATCGCCTCGAAGCTGGCGTTCAGCATGGCACGGCCGGCATTGCTGTATTTGAGGACGGACTTCTTCGAGACCGGGCGGAAAGCCGCCAGGTAGCCGTCAACTATCACGTCCGAGTAGCCGGGAGCGTCAAAGCGCAAGCCGTCCCTGACGTGCCGCCCGACCCCGTTCAGGATGGACTGGCAGGTTTCCGGATTGATGCCCACCATGTAGACCTCGGGATGCGCGTGGTTCTGCGAGAGGCCGACCGTGTAGGAGAAGGCCGGCTCCTTCTCGTCACCGAAGACATGCTGCACCATCCAGCCGTGCTGCTTGATGAGCTCGCGCCCCTTCCTGATGTGCTGGTCCAAGATCTTCCGCATGACCGATCCTCTGATGGCGAACCGGAAGGACGTAGCCAATCCTTGGCACGGTGTCGCCCGGGACGCATTGCCGCCTCGGTAGCGCAAAGGATTCCGTGAGCCCAGGGCAAAATGAAAGGAGCCGAATCGTCCCGGCTCCTGTGATGTTGGCGTGAAGCTATGGAGCCTCTGCCACCTCTGCCACCTCTAGGTGAAGATATTCATGCACTTGGGCGCTGCTCCCGTTCGTTTCGGTCGCAATCGCAATCACGGAGAGAGATAGATCGCCGTAGAAGTCAGGTGGCAGTGTCAGCACGAGGCCCGGCAGGTCTGCTGCATCCACCTCCCACATTCCACGACCAAACATCTGATCGCCCCAGGTTCCCGCCGATAGATTGAAAAGTCCCCCTTCATCCTCGATGTACACACGCAAGGTCTCGGAGCCATCGTTGTCGGGAGACGACACCTGGATGTTGAGCGGGATAGGCTCCCCCTGATTTGAGGTTGCAGGTTCCACATGGAGTGTCGGCTGATCCGCAACAGCGGCAAGGATAGTCCTGAACGTCCCATCAACGCCGTGCGTGGCACCGCTGCCGGACTCGGTGAGGGTAGCCGATACGGTGAAGTCGAAGATCCCGCTGTAATGCGGGGGGATGGCTGTCACTACCAGAGACCCGCCCAGAAGATCCCCAACCGGGATAGTCCATGAGCCATCACCATTGTCAGTCCCGACATTGAAGCGGAGCGTGCCTGGCACATTGGCGATCCTTGCGTTCCCTGACCACGACCAGTAACCAGTCCCGCCCATAAATGCCATATCGGGACGGAAACTGACTCCCCCGTCCTCGGGGCTTCCTGCCCAGCCGCTGATGGAGGCGCTCGGCGGCGTAGGTGTCTCGGGAGTTACAGGAGCCGCAGGTGCTGGGGGAGTGACCAGGCTCTTGTAGCGATACACATACATCGTCTCGGCTTGCGCCGTCGAACCCATCATAAGCGCGGCCGCCGCCGCAAGCACTGCCTTTTGAAACATGCTGCCCCTCCCCGATCTATTGCACCGATCTCCAATGAGCTTGTATGCGAAATGCAATCGGCGCAAGAACCCTAGACGCAAATGAAAGGAGCCGGATCGCTCCGACTCCTGACAGGGGGATGCTTCGGGTTTCGAACTATTCAGCGCCCGTAGGCCTTCGAGGGGGCAGTGTCGCCCTTCCTGCGGGAGAAGGCATCGGACTTGTCGGCGGACTTCCCCATCTTATTCGCCTTGCGCTTGGCCTCGTCCAGCGCCTTGTAGAAGTCCGCGACTTCCTTGAGGCTCCCGGCGGTGACTTCCACATCGTACTTGCCGACGACAACGAACTTGCCGTTCGGCATCTGCTGCAAGGATCCGCCGTCCTTCGCAGCCCGCTCGGCCACTTTCATGATCGCGTTGGTGTCCGGTGCCTTTGCCATGATCTGTTCCCTCCTCTGTTGTCATCGCTTCTGCGGCGATGCCCAAGGATTGGGATGAGGCAATGCAAGGAACAACGGGGAAAGGGAAAGGGGCAGGAAATATCCCGCCCCTCCAGTGCCCGCCTCGATGCTGCGGCTATCGGGTGAGCTTCCTCGATGGCCCGTCAGCGCCGTCCTTGTTGCGCTCGAAGCCGTCCGACACGTCCTTGACGCTTCCGAACGGCTTGCGGCCTGACGGACGCGCCGTCTCGTTGGCATCCTTCATGGCAAGCTTGATTGCCTCCCTCTCGTGCTCGGTGCGATCCTTCGGCTTCTTGGCGACAGCATCGGCCACGTAGGTCTTCCAGTCGTCAGAGAAGGGCTCCGGTCCTGCCTTCTCGAAGGGATCGTGGAACAGGCTGGGCTTCTTCACGCCCGCGATCTCCTCGAGGAAGGGATTGGTCGGGTTAGCCGCCTCCCATCGTGCCAGAGCGTCCGCGTCGATCTCCGTCAGCAGCCCGTTCGTTGCCTCCGCCAGAGAAATGTCCCGGGGAGGGCGACCTGCCCCGCCATCGTTCCTCGATCCGTCACCGCGCTTCTTGCCAGCCATCGCACACCTCCCACGCAGAAACCGCCCATGCGGCACCCGATGGAAGGATTCGACCATCGCAAGACGCAAGTCCAACGCCGAAAACGGAGAGAGGCGGGAATAACCCCGCCCCTCCTGAATGCTTCGAGGTTCGAACGATCACCGCATCCTGGGACCGGACGGCCCGGGAGCTTCCTCCCTCGATGCCGTGGGGACGGCGTGAGCCGCCAGCGAGAGGCCAGAGACACCGTGCTTCGGCACGAGGTCGCTCTTGCGGGTGAAGGCATCCCGGGCGATGCCGCTGCGGTAGGCCGACATGCTGGCGAACGTGGTCTTGTGCTGGCCGGCCAGCCGAGCCGTGAAGTGCTCCCGCTCGATCTCCGCCACCAGATCCTTGCCGGCGATCCGGATGGCATCCTTCTGTGCCTGGGTGCGGTCCTGCGGGTCCTGGGTGACTGCCTTCTTCAAGAACGCGGTCCACTCCGGCGTACCTGCCTTCGGTGCCGTCATGGCATCGCGCCCCTGCGAGAACGGATTGAGCGCCAGCGTGTGCTTCTCGCCCGTCACCCTCTCATACAGGAACGGCTCCTTGCCGCGGGCGACCGTCTTGCCCTCCCGGTTCTCGACCTCGAACCCCTCCTGATTGCCCTTGAGGGTATAGCCCTTGCGTATCAGGCTCTCGCGCAACGCTATATGTTGTTCGATCGCCTCCCGACCGCCCTCGGCCACGATGGCTCGGTTGTCGTCATTCAGGTCGATGATCGTGTACGGGTTCCGCACCATCGGATACAACGCGATGAGCTTGAATCCGTGATCCTTGACCCTCTGCGTCATCTCGGCCACCCACTGGGCCTCGTCCTTCATGCCAGCCATCGTCCACCTCCTGCCTGAATGCTTCGATCTTCGAACTATCGGGTGTAGCCGTTCGACGGCCCTTCCTCGCGGCCGCCATTGCGCGAGAATGAATCCTCCCCGGAGCGGGTGCCAGCGCCGAAAGGCTTGGCGGCGGACGAACGCGAGGCGGCTTCCTTCCTAAAGTTGGACGCGAGATCCCGTTCAAGCTGGCGCTCATCCTGGATCCACTGCCGCACCTCGCCGTAGCCCCCTTCGAAGAGGGTCTGCCCCTTGGACTTCTCCACCAGGGCAAACCTGCCGGGGCCAGCGATCTCGACGGACGTGTTCATGTAGGCTTCGCCCAACGCGCTGGTCTCGCCGTTCTGCAAGGGAGCGAACAGGTTCCGCAACTCGACGGCGTTCATGCGGTCGATCTCGAACTGGGGTTCGATGCCAGCGCGAATGTCGTCTTCCTCCATAATCAGGAAGTCGTTCAGGTCGCCCAGGTCGTCGTCCGTAACGCAGGTGCCATCCTCCTTCACCAGCATGTACTGCTCATAGAACCTGACGCGCCCGTTCTCGTCGTTGAGGTCGTCCCGGCCGAGCACGTTGCCCTGCATGTCGGTCAGCGTGTATCCAAGACGCTCCGCCCTTGCGATCACCGCGTCAGCCATCACCGACCTCATATGCTCCTTGAACTCGGGGGACTGCCCTTCGTACCCGTAGTTCCGCGCCGCTTCGTCACCGCCCAGCCTGTCACGGATCCAATCAGCGGCCCTGACAGCCATCCTCACGCCACGCCTACGCTGAAACCAATCGTTGAACCCTGCCATCTTCGTGCCCCCTCTCCCCGAGCCGCATCAGCGGCCACCTCCGATGAGACGCATCGGGCCTTGCAAGGCACAAGAAAAAGGGACGGGAAGACCCGACCCTTTGGAATGTTTCGAGGTTCGAACTATCGCTTGCGGGCGTTCGACGGCGGGATCACGCGCTCACCCGCCACGGAGAAGGCATCCCTGCCGCCCCGGGGAATGGTGCCGTATGGCTTCCCCGGCGTTGTCGGGAGAAGGTTCGACCGCTCCGGCTTGCTGACGGATGCCCTGTGAGCCGCCTCGCGGACGGAAATGACCTTCGAGACCGCCTTGAGATCGGTGCTCTCGATCAGCGTCTTGCTGTTCCCGTCCTCCAGCCTGTAGGCCTGTTCGGGGAACTCGCCCCGCCACACGTTCCGCGCCCGCAACGTCAGGCCGATCCTCTCGGCCCGCGCCGTTGCGGTTTCCATGTTGGGATGTACCTCGTCGGCCCTCTGGTAGACCATCTCCGCGATGGTCTCGCGGTCCCCAGAGCCGATGATCCGGCCGTCCTTCTCTTTCAGGATGAAATCGCACTCCGGATCGGTGACGATCTTGAGACCCAGGACAGCAGCCGCCTCGACGGCCGCGCCCCAGTCCTCGTCCGTGAAGTCGTCATCCCAGTCGTCACCCAAGTCCTCGTGGTCAGTCATCGGACACCCCCTAGATGTAGCGGTCATGTGGACCCGCGCTCACAACGTGTTGAGCCCACATGGTTGCGCCTACAGCGCCATCGTCCTCGCCGGCGACTGGTCACGGTCACGGCTGCGCTCGAAGCCGTCATTGTCGTTGCGGGGAACGGAGCCGAAGGGAACGCCAGCGGAGCGTGTAGCCCTGGCCTCCTGTGCGTATCCGTTGAGGGTGTCCCGGATCAGGGAGGCGTTACCCTCCGCCCGTACCTCGAGGTCGCCGCCGGCGTTCTTGCCAACGAGGCAGTAGTTGCCTTCCTGCGAGATGCCGACCCATGTTCCGGCCAGCTTCTCGCTGTTGCCGTAGCGCTCTTGCAGGGCAGTCAGTTCCGACTGCAACTCCCGCGCCGTCTGGTGATGGCCGTGAACCCTGTTCACCAATGCCTCGCAGGTCGCCGCATCATCGCGGAGGATGACCTTCCGGCTACGGTCCTTCACCACGTAGCCATGCTCCGCGCTTCCCTCGACCAGCCAGCCGAGGTCGTCGGCCTTGCGCTGCCATGCATTCATGCTCGATCTGTCGTGCCAGACACCCATGTGAACCCCCATCGTTGGAAGTAGCCCCACCCGATGAGACGAATCCTTTCCTGCAAGCGACAACACGCCGAAAAGAAAAGAGGCCGGGAATGACCCAGCCTCTCGTCCCTGTCCCAGCTACCTGCGATCAGCGGCGGAAGCCGTTGCTCGGACCCTCGTCGTCGTTCCGCTGGCGCGAGAACGAGTCGTTGGAGCGGTCGATGCTTCCGAACGCCACGCCGCCCTTCATGCGGTTGCCGGCCTCGTTGGCGGCAACAAGTTCAGCCTCCGGGTCCGGTCCCCTGGGCGTGACACCGTTCTTGAGGTCCACGATCGCCTGTTCGACCTTGGCGTAGACCTCGCGGAGCTCGTTGCCCGTTCCGTGGTTCATGGTCTGCCCCCAGGGATCAACGACCGAGAACTTCTTGAAATCGGCCGGGTCCTGAACGACATGGCAGCCCGACTTCGCGGCGAGGTCGGACAGGTCCAGGTAGTCCTGCATGTCCTCGATGTAGCCCTTGGCAATGACGTTGCCGTTCTCGTTCACGATCCTCATGCGGCTCGAGGCCGGATCCATCTGGAGCTCGTCGCCGTTGGCGGCGGCGCGGGCACCCAACTCGTCAGCCCACTTGCGCTCGGACTCCGCGATGCCGTTCTCTTCCCATGCTTCGATCTGCCGTTCCATGATTGCGTCCTCGTCAATGTCGTCGTCCGGAAGCGGGTTCTCCGCGTGATACCTCTCGATTGCCGCTTCGAGTTCCTGTTCGCTGCGGTTGTATTCCTGCGTGGCCTCCTGCTTCCATCCCTCGAAGGTGGCAACTAGCTCCGCTGGCGTTCCCTGTGCCCTGATCTCGTCCGGGTAGCCCTCGACCTTCTCCACCACCTCGAACGTCCCGGGCTTCTTGCCGCTCTGGACGTGAAGCCCCTCGATGTGGGCAGGGATGTACTCCCAGTGCAGGGCATCATGGAGGGACGTGACAGCCGCCTTCACTGTGTCGTAGTCCTTCCGCCACTCCTTCTTGTCCTTCTCGACCTGCACACGGCGCTCCTTTAGGTAGTCCGAGACCGTGTTCGCGTTCCCGCGGAAGACTTCCTTCCGCCGGCCGTTCGCGCCCTGGTCCGTGATGACGTATTCGCCCCTGCGGGAGCCTTCCGCGATACGCAGGTTCACATGCTTACCCGTAGGATCGTTCCAACGGATCTCCTTCATCTGCTCCCGCAGCTTGTCCTCTCGGCGGTACCTTGCGCCGTTGATGAGGTTGTCCCACCAGCCCCTGTTCTTCCGACCAGCCATGTGTGCCTCCCATCGCTTGAAGCCGCACGATGCGGCAACTGACGACGATGAGGCGGCGCGGCCTTGCAAGCGACAACAAGGCAAAAAGAGAAGGGCGGGATCGCTCCCGCCCTTCGGTGCCTCACAATTGCTCGATCGTCAGCGTTTCAGGTCGCTCGTCGGCGCCTGGGGAGAGGTGTCGCCTTTGCGCTCGAAGGCATCGCCAGCCTCGCGGACGGAGCCGAAGGGCTTGGCGGAAGACGGCTTGGAAGGGAAGGTTTCCTGCGTCCGTGCGGTCTCGCGCTCGAACCGCTCGATCTGGATTTCCTCCCAGTGCTCCTCGGTGATGCCGTAGGTGGACTTGAACTCGTCCTCGTCATCGGGGCCGTCCGCTATGGGCGATGCCGCACTGCGCTCTTGCGCCAGCATGATTTCCCCCACTTCCCGATCCTTCTCCCGATCCCACTCCTCGATTTCCTGCGCGGAGCCGCGGAAATGCTCCACTCCCTTGTCGCTGGTCACGATGAACTGGCCGTGCTGGTCGGGATCGGCAGTGACGGTCGAGCCATCGTACCACTGGACGCGCTCGGTCAGTTCCTGCGCCGTATTGCGTTCCCACTCCCCCTCGGCCGCGGCGATGCCCATCTCCTCCTGCCGCTCGATCTGGCGCTCCATAATCGCGTCCTCGAAATCGGTCTCGTCAGATACGGATGGGTTGGCCTGCTCCTCGGCCTCGGCCCAGGCGAGATAGTAGTTGATCGCATCCGCCTTCCACTCGTCGATCTTGTCCACGATCTCCGAAGGAGAACCCTGAACAAGCAGCTTGTCGCCGTCCATCACCTTGAACTCTCCCAGCTTGTCGCCGCGCTCGACCCGCGCCGTCTCTCGGTCGTAGTGAAGGAACATATCCACATCAACGTCCACACCTTTCGGACGGGACCGGATATGATCTTCGAGCATCTTCCGCTCTGCCTCGCGGTCAGCCCCGTTGGCCATGTAATCCGCCCTCACGGCGAGATCGTTGAAGATACCTGTGATACCACCAGCCATGTTACCCCTCCTGTCCCCGATGCCGCGCCATGCGACGATCTCCGAGATTCGAGACAGGCGGCTTGCAAGCGACAAGAAGGGGAAAGGGGAACGCCAGCGTCAGGCTGCGGATCTGTCCGTCTCTTGCCTGTCCCGCGCCAAGTTCTCGTTGTCCCTTTCCACTGCGTGGAGCCAGACCAGCATGGACTCGTATGATCCGGAGAACGCCACCACGTCCCGAAGGCCGGGTTCCCGCCAGACGGCCATGAACCGTCCTCCCCGGTGGTCGATCTCCATAGCCCGCACCTGCGCGGCGATCTCGTCCTCGGCGTAATACTGCAAGGCGGCAAGGAAGGCCCGCAGGGTGGTCATTTGCTCCCGCAGAGCGTCTGTCATGGCATCGTTCCTGTTGCATGTTGTCGCCCACGGCGACCCTGACGATGCCCTGCTCATGCACCACCCCGGCCTCGGAGGTCCTTGATCCAGGCCAAACGACAACGAGAAAGGGACCGGATTGCCCGACCCCTTCGGAATGCTTCGGATTTCGAAACGTTATCGCTTGAAGCCCGGTGTCGTCGGCTCGTTCGATGGCTCCCGCCCGCGCTCGAAGGCATCCGCCAGCCGGGACCGCATCCCCTCGAGGCTCCCGAACGGCTTGCCGGCCGAGACCGGAGGCGGCTCCCAGTTGGCACCGGATTTATTCAGGCGGTTGTAGATGGCAACCACGTCACCCTGCGCGAGAACCTTTCCGTTCTCGTCGGTGGCCGTGAATCCCTTGAGCGATCCCGTCAGCTTGACACCGGGATAGTCGCATTGCGCCCGGAGCATGACGTGCGCGTTCATGTCCTTCCAGCCGCCCTCCGCGATGGTGTATCCGTCCTCGTCACGGAGGATCCAGCCATCATTGTAGCCAGCGCCTTCCAGACGGGATACAGACACCCCAGTCCCGGCGGCTCTCTCGTTAATGTCGTCCTCGATCTTTTGGAGGTTCCTGGCCTCCCTGGCACGCTGCTCTGCCACCCTGTTGTTGATCGGCACCACGTCCCCCATGCCCCACCTCCTGCGTTGAACCCAACAGACCAAGTGACGTTCCCCGCTCCGCAAGGAACAAGGGAAAAGGGAAGAGAAAAGGGGCGGATTTCTCCGCCCCCCGACCGATTGCTTCGGTTTTCGAAACGTCAACGCTTTAGGCTGTTCGACGGCGCTTCGGGATCGGTGCCACCCTTGCGCTCGAAGCCGTCAGCAGCCTCGCGGACGGAACCCATCGCCTTGCCGCCCTTCCTCGAGGTGGAGGCATCCTCTGCCCTGTGGCGTGCCTTCATCTCGGACAGGGCATCGGTCCGGGCATCCAGAAGGGCATCGCGCTGGCCGGGGTTCGCCCGCATCTCGTTGTCGAACTTCACCCTGATCTCGCGCTCGTCCAGCCAGCGGGTCGTCGCCTTGGCATCGCCGCGGAAGATTTCCTGCGAGTTGGGATTGGCGGCGTTCGGCGGCGCGATGACGACGAACTGGCCGTTTTCGGGCTTCACCTGGAACCGCGCCAGCTTGTCGGCCCTGGTCTCGATCTCGAACAGCTTCTTGAGGTCCACACCCGCTGCCTTGGCATCCTGCGCCGTCTTCATCCCACCCTCGACGGCTGTCGCCATGTCCAGGTAGTAGCCGCCCCATTCCTTCGCGTTCTTGGGGGCCACGAAGTACTCGACCTCCACGAAGCCCTCGCGCCGCTCGATCGTCAGCCCGACCGCCCCCAGCACCTTCTTGGCCTCTGCCAGCGTCCTCGGCTCCTCGTAGTTGAAAGGATCGTTCCCTGTCATGTGTACCTCCCTGCTCGTAGCCGCTTCCCGCGACCGCCGATGGTTGGCTCCGGTCCCCGCAAGCGACAAGGACGTGACGCAAAGAGAAAGGAGGCGGAATCGCTTCCACCTCCATCCGACTGCCTCCCTGTCCCGATCCTCGATGATCCGTACCCGATAGGAGGAGAGGCTTTATATCTATGCACCGATTGCTACACTTTTTTCAGCGGTCATAACCCCTCGCCGGAGCCGGGTTGCCACCTTCCCGACGAGCGAACGCATCCTGCCCGTCACGGACGGAGCCGAACGGAATGCCCGCCGCCTTGTGCTGGGGAGCGGCATCAATGGACGGCTGCGCCGCTTTGATCTCCGCCGCCTTCGCCCTGCGCTCCAGTTCCGCCGGGGCATCGTAGCTGACGTAGGCACGGAAGAGATCGCTCTTCATCGTGTTGTAGTCCGCTTGCTTCCACACCTCCTTGGTGCCGTCGAAGTTGCCGATGACCCTGTATTGACCCGGCTTCCCGGGGACGAGGGTCACGCTGTCCTTGGCGAACTCCTCGTTCTGGTGCAAGAGCCTGTTGAGGTAATCGAGCCGTTCGCGCTCCTGCGCGGCTCTGTCGGCTATCTGCTGTGCCTGGCGGGCGATCTTTTCCTCGTAGGATGCCATCGTTTCCTCCCTGCGCTTGCGGTCGCCTGATGGACGACCTTCCGATAGTCCGGTTGCGGCCCTTGCAAGGGACAACAGAAAAGGACCGGATCGCTCCGGCCCTTTGGGTAATCACCTCCCTTCGGGGTCAGTGGCCGTAGCCAGCCTTTGGTGCCTCGGGTTCTGCGCCAGCCTTGCGCTCGAAGCCGTCCTTGGCGGAGGCCGTGGAGCCGAAGGCAACGCCGGGAGCTGCGGGCTTCACCTCCGGCAGCATGACGTTAAGCTGGGTTTCCATCGCCCTAGCCAGGATCACCGCATCACGGACGGTCTCGCGCTCCCCGACCATCCGGCGAACATAGGTGTCCGCAAATTTGACCTCGTAGGTTCCGTAATGGGTCTCACCGATGGACATGCCTCGGGAGGCCATCTCCTTCGCCGCCTTTCCGATCGTGGTTGGCGCAACGGCATCCTCCTTGATAGCGTCCTCGATGACCTTCACAGCATCCCAGTATTTGCCGTTGAGTTCACCAGCGAGTGCCTTGACGGCTGCGTTCCTTGTGTCGTTGCCCATGTGCGGTCCTCCCTGCAATCAGTCGTCACGGCGACGACCTTCCATCAGTCAGCCGCCGCGCCTTGCAAGCGACAACGAAAAAGGCGGGATCGCTCCCGCCCTTCTGTAGCCTGATCCGAATTAGATCAGCGCTTCGGCGCGTAGGCCTCGAGGCTGTGGCCCTGCGAGGGCTCGCGCTCCCGATCGCGCTTGCGGGTGAAGGGATCGTGCGTCTCCCCCTTCCTGACGGCATCGAGATTGCCGAAGGGGATGCCGGCGGGAGCGTTGGGCGACAACCCGGCCTTCTGCTGGCGGTCGGCGTGGATGGCACGAGCGGCCGGCATGATGCGGGAGAGGAAATCCTGCCTCACCAGCCCACCGCCGAAATCCACCTCGGAGTAGCCGTTGCTGCGTAGCCCCTTGATGGTCATGCCGTACCGCTGGAGTTCCTTGCGGGCCTCGGGAACGCTGATCGGGTAGTCGCCGTGGTTGAATTGCGGGTTCGTGATGCCGAACCTCCGAGTGATCTCGTCAGCGATCTTGGCCTTCGCCCACGCCGCCCACAGCTCGTTGGTCGGACGCTGTAGCTCATGCTTGATCGTGGCGAGATTGCCCTGCGCGAACGGGATGTACTTCCGCTCCTCGTTGGTGCCGTAGATCGCGTAGTTGCCGCGCCCCTCGGCCGGAGCGATCCGTTCGCGTGCATTGGACCAGCGTTCACGCAATGCGGTGTCCAGTTCCAGCAACTCCTGCTGCTCCTGCGCCGACAGGACGCGATCGTAACCCGTATCCGCATCGGTGACGTTCTCGGTGCCGGGTGCCCCGGGACTATGGATGGCACGCTCGACCTTCGCGGCATGGGGAGCGGCATCGGTCCCGGCCTCGACGGCTTGCTTGAGGGACGAGAAGTTTCCGACAGTCTCGCCGTTCGGTAGCTTGACCTCGTAGCGCCCGGTATCGGGATCGAGTCTAAGTCTCACTCCAAGACTCCCGAGAGATGCCTTGCCCTGCGAGAGATTTTCCGCGTCCTGGTAAAGATGCAGCTTTGTAACGTCCATCGTTGCCTCCCTGTCCCCCGGTCGTCGTGGCGACCTGCCACAAGGGAGCGCGTCCCTGACGCAAGCGACAAAAGTAAAAGGCGGGAGAGACCCCGCCCTTCCGTAGTCTGTTGCCGTGAGTATCAGTGGCCGTAGCCGCTCTTCGGCGCTTCCGGTGCCTCGCCACCTCTGCGCTCGAAGCCGTCCTTGACGGAGGCAACGGACCCGAACGAAACGCCGCCCTTGTGGACGAGGATGGCGGGATCGTCCTGCCTCGAGGTCATGCGGACGTAGCTGCCCTCGGGTGCCTCCTTGGGCGCTGGGACGGTATCAAGCGTCTGGCCTTGAGGATTGGGAGCCTTCGGCTTGGCCCAGTCGCTCACGTCCTGCCCATCACCCTTGAAGACGACCTCGCCGGCCTCGTTCTTGGCGGTGAAATCCAATGTCCGGGGATTGAACTCGCCCTGGTAGCCGGCCTTCTCGACCTTTTCCAACAGGGTGTCGCGCCAGTTGGCCTCCGCGATGCCGCTCATCAGGGCACCACGCAGGTCCTCCTCGGGTCCGTAGTCGTCAACGTGCTGTCCCTTGAAGCCGATCCGATACTCGCCCTCCCCTTCGGAACGGAGCGCGATGCCCTTCTCCGCAAGGAATGTCCTCACGCCTTCCACCGTCAGCTTACCGTCAATGTCCATGTCGATCCCCCTGTCCCCGAAGCCGCCAACGCGGCGACCTTCACATGATGAGTCCTCGAGCCTCGCATACGACAAGCAAGGAAGGATTCAAAAAGAAAGGGCAGGGTTTCCCCCGCCCTTTCGGTGTGCTTAACCGCTCACTCGAATACCCATGTGATGCTGGACCCGTGACCGCACAGGCGGTACGCGCTGGCCTCGCTGAATGGCCCACGCACGCCGTCGATCATCTTCATGGGATTCCCGCGCTGGGGACGGGCCAGCGCCATGTCGATGCAAGCCTCCCGGGGGACGTTGGTGTAGGTCACGGAGAAGAACTCCCCGTAGCGGCCCCGCTCTGCAACCTCGATCCGCCCTCCGAAGGCGTTGCGCCGCCAGGACGGGTCGTTGCGGCGGATCCTGTCCCACTGGTATTCCAGTCCCTCATAGCTCTCGCTGCCACGATGGGTGCGCCTGACTTCGCTCACGAGGCGCTCGAGGTCCACTAGGGCCACATCGGTCGCACGGCTCACTTCCCTTTCACGGCGCACTTCCCTCTCGTAACGGTCGTGCCTTCCGTGGCGGTCGTACCTCGGCACCTCTCGCTCCACCGGAGCGACACCGAACAGCCCGAGGGCGAGGCCTTCAATGATTGCCTGCCTGTTCTCGCCGTTCGCCGCCTGTGCGCCTCCCGCCAGCGCGACGACAGCCGCCGCTCCCACGAGCATCCCGACAATGCCACCCACCTTCTTCCCAGCCATCGTTCCCTCCTGTTTCCGTAACGACCATCCGCTACTGATAACAGTGTGTATGCGAAAGTCTGTCGGCGCAATGCCTGAATGGTGTCAGCGTCCGTGCGCGTACCGAGGTGCATCCGGCTCCGCACGGCTCCCGCGCTCGAAGCCGTCCCTGACGGACGCGACAGAACCGAAGGCAACGCCCCGGGAGCCCGTCTGCCCCCGTTCCATCTGCCGGAAGACCTGCACGCAGTCGCCTCTTGCGACGACCCTGCCGCCGCCGTTCAGGGCCGAGAACTCGGCGCTCCCGGGATCGTATTCGCCCTTGAACCCGGCCTCCTCGATGCGGGAGAGGACGCTATCACGCCACCCGGCATCGGCCAGTGCGGTGAGGACGGCGCTCTGGAGGTCTGGCTGCTCGTTCCTCTGGTCCGCAGGGCCGTCCTTGAAGTTGACGCTGTAGCCCTTGCGCCCTTCCAGCGGCTCGATGGTCATCCCCTTCTCGGCCAACACGTCCTGCGCTTGGGGCAACGTCCTGATCCAGTAAGTGTCCATGTGCATCCCCCGCCTTCGAACCCGCCGGAATGGCGATCCTCACATGATGGGTTGCCGGCGAGAGCAAGCGACAACGAGAAAGGGCGGGAGTGACCCCGCCCGCTCGATCAGTCGATGCCGTGCCGTCAGCGTCCGTAGGCATTCCCGGGAGCGGGACCGGAATCCTTGGAACGCTCGAAGCCGTCCTTCACCTCCTTCACGGAACCGAAGGACTTGCCGGGTGCCGGAGCATCGGGAGCGATCCCGCGCTCCTTCTCCGCAGTCCCCAGCCACTCGCGGATCGCCCCCGCATCGGCCGTGACGAGTTCCTTGTGGCTGTAGGTGCCTCGCTCGAGGATCGAGACCCGGTGGTTGTGGCGCGGCCACTCGTCCTCCCAGATGCTTTCGCCCTTCTTGACGATGTACCCCAACGCGTTGGCCCGTTCTCTGATGGCCTCGAACTCGGCGTGGCGCATGTTGTAAAGCTGGGTCGCCATCGAGCGGCCAGTCACCACGGCATCGCGGAAGTTGCCGACCACGATCTCGGTGTCAGGATTGCCGCCCTTGATGTTCAGGCGATACTTGCGCCCATCGGGATGGTCGCCGGGAACGATGGAGAAGGCGATGCCGCTCTGATCGAACTCCTGTCGGACGGCGCTCAAGTTGCGGGTGGATGCCTGATTGGGGGTGCGCTCTCTTCCCAGTTTCGCCCGCAGCGCCTCCACACCCTTCCAGAACTCGTCCTTGCGCTCCCCGGCCATCTCCCGGCCGGAGCCGAGTTGCCGCGCATACCGAGTGTCCTCGCCTTTGAAGGCATCGAGACCAGCCTTAATGTCCTCGAACAGCCGATCATGGCCCACGATGGTCCCGCCGTCCTTGGACTGGACGACGATCCTGAACCTGCCGGGGGTCTCGCCGGCCTCGACCGTCCATCCCGCCTTGGCGAGTCCTGCCGGATGGATGCCGCGCAACTCATCGAGCGCCGCCTGTGTGTCCCTTGCCATGCCCTGCCTCCCTGTCCCCGCAATCGCCTCATAGGCGACCATCAACAATCAGCCACTGTCCCTCGCAAGGGACAAAGAGGGGGAAAGGGAAGAGGAAAGCCCTTCGGCCTTTCCCGCCGCTGCCTGATAGCCAGGGTGTAATCGCAACAGCGTAGGCGCAAGCCCTCACGACAGGCCGGAAACAAAAAGCCCCGCCGGAGCGGGACCTTCTGCGATGGGCTGATGCCGGGTCTTACATGCCGGGTTTCCGGGGGGCATCGGGATCGCGGCGCTCGGGACGCTGGAAGTTGTCCCCGAGCCTCGGCCGGAACCCGCGATGCTGAGCCCTTCCGGCGCGGGGTTCCTCCGCGGCAGGGGTCGATACCCTGATCTCGTCCTGACGTGCCTTGAGGCGTTCCCAGGCGGCTTCCTGCGCCTTGATGTTCTTCTCGATGGTCTCGGCGCTCTTGTCGGACTTGGTGGGATCCCACTTCTTGCCGCGGATCTCATCGTTCCAATCCTTGAAGGCCGGGTGGGGACGGCTGTCCGTGACCTCGGCGTGTTCTCCCCTCCCCAGCTTCACGGCCTTGACGATCTGGTCCATGAACTCGATCCCGGCGTGGTCGTTGTCCACCGCGACCCTGATCTCCGCGTTCGGGTGACGCTTTGCAAGGACCATGAGGTCTGCAAGCTGCGCGTGGGTTGGGTTTCCGGTGAGCGAGGCCAGCATGACCCCACGCGGGTTGCCGTGGGACTGGATGGCGCTCATGCCGTCGATCGGTGCCTCCGAGACGTAGATCACCGAAGGATTCACGGTTTCGCCGCCGATAACGAGTCCCTTCGAGCTTCCCTTCCACTCGCGGGTGTAGTCGCCGGGTTCGTCATCTCCCTGCCAGGCCTGGCGCGGTCCCTTGCGGGCGATCCCGATGAGCTCGCCGTCCTGGTTCCGCATCCCGAAGTTGACGATCCCGTCCTTCCGCTCCCAGTACCTGTCCGTGCCGCCGATGGAGTAGGCGTTCTCGAACAGCTTCTGCGTGGCGGCGGTGATGCCCCTGCCGTGGAGGTACTTGCTGAACCCAATGGTCGCCTGGCTCCACTTCGCGTCCATCTTCGCCAGCTTCTCCTGATCGAAGGTGCGGGTCGCCAGTCCCGCCAAGGACTCGGCAAACGTGGGTTCCCTCGGCGGCGCTGCCTGGACGTAGGTCTTCTCACCGAAATCCGTCTTCCCGGACTTGTTGAGGTGATACTTCACCGTCTCGACGTAGGTGCGGATTCCGTTCTCCTTCTCGAAGTCGAAGATGGACTTCCGCTTGGTCCCGCCGATCTCGATGTAGCTGTAGGTGCCGTCCCTCCCGGCGCAAGACAGGATGATCTTCTTCGACCCCTGCTTGAGATACCACTGCGTCCCACCGCGTAGCGCGTCGTTGTTCGCCTCATTCGAGATCGGGCGACCAGTGATCGTGTAACCCTTGTCGAAGTTACAGCCGTTGGCGAGCATGACTTTGAGAAGGTCGGCGCGGCGGACCTCCTCTGTCTCCTGATCGGAGAAGCGAAGATCCTTCTTGGCGAACGGAGCCTTGCCCTTGCCCTTGAACTTGGACTGCTCGGCGGCGCGTTTGTGCATCGCCGCTTCCTGCTCACGAGCGGCAGGAGGCACGTCAGCCCTGACGGGACGCTTGTTGCCCAGCAGCCCGGAACGGAGCCCGCCCATCGGCTTGTCGGCGGTCGCGGCGCGATTGGCCTCGACCTGCTCCGGGGTCGGAGCCACGTAGCCAGTGCCGGCCTGACCGGGAGCGGCAACCTTGAGATGCCCTTCCCTGCCGATGCCGAGTCCGCTCAACTCGCCCTGGATTTCCTCCCTCGGTGCCGCCGGCGCGGTCGCGGGTGCAGCCGTCACGTCCTCCATCGGCTCCCCGCCGTTCTTCGCCAGCCAGTAGTCGTCGGCCGCGGCGGCAACCTCAGGCTCCGGTGCCTTCGCGGGTTCCGGTGCCTGAACGGGCCTCGGACGGAAGCCGAACCCTCGCAGAATGCGGTTACCAATCCTTTCAGCTACCTCTGCCATTTTCTCACCCCCCCTGTCCCAGATCTCGGCCAAGGACACCTTGGCCAAGGACTCGTCCTCCGCTGCCTGAACCTCCGCCTCGGCCTCGGCCTTCTGTTCGGCCTCGACCTCCTGACGCGGTGCCGGATCGTCGGCCTCGTCCTCCGCCAACCATGCTTCGAGATCGTCTTGAAAGTCGCAAACGTTCTTTTTGATCTGGCTGGTCGAGCACTCCTTGTAGAAACGCTCCTTGATCTCCTCGACCGTGACCTCAATGTCCCCGGAGGCATCGCCCTCGGGCATACGGGCCTTGCCGTCCTTCGCCCCCTTCTGGATCGAGATGTTCGCGCCCTTCTCCGCGATGAGATCGTCACGGATGCGGGACTCGTCCACGTACATCCGAGCGTATTCCTTGTATCGCGTAAGAGCTACGTAAGTAGACTCAAGACCCATGCCGCCGCCGTTGTAAATAAAGGCCGCGTCAACTGTTTGTCCTTGCGAGGCATGTACTGTCACTGCTGCGGCGTGTGCCAGCTTGGGGATGCGCTCCTTTACGGTCTTCTCACGATAACCGCAGAGCTCGTGCGCGTAACACCTGGTTTCCTTTCCGCTGTCCCACTTGATGTGCAGCAGCGGCCCCTGGAACGGATCCAGGGTGATCTCCGCGATGGTGCCCGTCGAGTTGTTGGCGACCTCGGTTTCACCGATCTTGACGCTCTCACCGATGATGATCCGGTCCCCGTTCATCAGGGGGAGTTCGGTCTTGCGGCCGTTCATGCCGCGGCTGATCGCGTCGATGGTGATCTCGTCGCCCGTCAATTCCCCGCGCCGCTTGCGCTCGTCGCGGACAAGGGTGTTGAGCGCCAGCGCATCGGCGTTGGTCGTGGTGACGATCAACTGCTTCCTCGGCTTCTTCCCGGGGACGTGCGGGTGGTCGTCAATGTCCTTGAAGAAGTCGACCACCAGGTCGCGCATGGCGATCTCGCCGTCCTCGCGGAACTGGATGTAGCCGACACCATCGTAGGCCTTGAGGGCTTCCGTGGCCTTCGCGGCATCACCGACCGAGAGGAGCTTTGAAAGCTCCTTCTGCCAGTCCTCATTCTGACGGCGGATCTCCTGGAGGGTGTACGACCCAAGCACGTCCTCACGCGCAAGAGCCGCCAGCGGGGCACCTGCGGCGACAGGCTGCAATTGATAGGTATCCCCGGTTAGGACCATCCTACAGCCAAATTGTTGACAAACCGAGACCAGCTCGGCCATGTCCCTGAGTCCAACCATTCCTGCCTCGTCTACGAGGATCAGGGTCTTCTCGTTGGGTATGAGGTCGCCCTTCCTCACGCGGTTGAGGAACCCGGCGATGGCGCGTGACAACTCCTCCTTAATAAGAGCGTCCTCGGCCAACACCTCCTTCGCCTTGTGGCTGGGCGCGATGCCGACCACCTCGAAGTCGGCGGCTCGGGCAATGTCCGCGATGATGCGGGACGTGAAACTCTTGCCCGCGCCGGCCTTGCCCTGGAAGATGGCGATCTGGTCGCCGTGCAACATGCAGTGGCGAACGGCATCGTCCTGGCCGTCCCGGAGGTGCTTGATGCCGTCATGGGTGGGAACGCCAGCCGCGATGATGCGCTCCACCAGGTCGTGGTCGAAGGGCTGCACGTTGCCCTTCATCGACCGCGCCGTGCGGATCATCGTCTTCTCGATCTCGGCAATCTCCTTCGTGGAGTAGATGGCCTCGCCCGTCTTCCTGTCGCGGCTGATCTCGTAGAGAAGGCCCGACTGCCGGATCTCCTCGAGGATCGCCAGGGACTGATCGGCATCCACATGGATCTGGAGCTCTTCGCAGATGGTCCGCGCCAGCTTCCGCTCGTTGAAGGTGGAGTCGTGCTCCGTCAGGTGGGCGATGGCAGCGTCCCTGATCCTGTCCACGCTCCAAGCCGCGGGACGGTCGCCCTCGAGGACGATGCCGTTCTCGGCAGCAGCCTTCTTGGCCTCCTCCCACTCCGCGATCTCGGCCTGTTCCTTCTTGGCCTTGGCCTCCATGGAGGAAGCCCACATGGATTCGTAGCTGTGCCCGAGGTCCGCCAGTTGCGCTCCCCAGTCCTTGATGAGTTCGGACAGCGGGGGCAACTTGTCTTTCGAGTCGCGGGTGAGCGTGTTCGCAACCTGCGCCGCCGCCCTGTTGTTGGCGGTGTCCTCCAGGCCCATGTCCTCGGTGACGACCTTCACGATCTGGTTCCGGCGCTTCGAGAACCGCTGAACCGTCAGGTCCTCGATGCCGTCGATCTTGAAGTTGCGCTCGTCCTTGCTGACGGGCAGACCGAGAGCCTTCAATCCGGTAGCAAGCTCGGCACGCTCGATCGCGGCGAACATCCCCTGCCAGATCTTGAACTTGTTGTTGTCGAGGGTGCCGTAGGTGCCGTCCGCCCTCTTGCAGACGTTCATCACCACGCAGTGCGTGTGAATCTGCGGGTCGCCGGCCCTCGACGTGTGGTGTTCGAACTGGGCGATGATGAGCTCGGCCGGAACCTCCCACTCCTTGCCGCCGTTGCCGCGCCTGGCGCAGTAGAGGCCCAATTCCTTGGTGGCGAGGGCGCAAGCCTTCTGCACGGCGGCACGATGTACCGCCAGGATGGCCTCTGCCTTCTCGTGCTCCCCCGCAGCCTTCGCCGCCGCCCAAAGGACGGACACGGACTTGGGAACGTGGATCGTCATGTCGTAGCCGACGAGACGGTCGATCTCCTGCTTCACGCCCTTGTCGTTCCGGAGGGTGCGGGTCCGGATGACCTTCTCTCCGGTGACGGGATGCAGCCCCTTGGCAAGACGGCGGAACACGAAGGACGAGACCTCGCCGCCGTGTTCGCAGAGAGCCGACAGGTCAGGAACGGCATCGTTGCCGTCCTTGTCCTTCCCGAGCGCGATGAACCAGCGTCCGGGCGACTGGTCGTTGTCGCTGTAGTAGCCGTGAGCGCCCTTGTCGGAAATCTCCTTCAACTCGCCCTGGCGCTTGCTGACCGCCTCGCGGATCTTGTCCTTCTTCTTGCGGAAGTCGGCCCACGTCCGGATATTGTCGAACCCGAGTTCGGCCAGGATGCCGACCGTGCGCTCGTCGATCGCGTTGCCGGAATGGCGGTGCGTGGCATCCTTCGCCACCTTCCGCAGATCCTTCAATTCCTTCTCGGTGGAAGCCAGCAGGTCCTCGTAG
>Ga0216295_1000050_pt1 | contig 18462 bp, 36 predicted proteins | sample 21hB_Boncat_minu_FD_161281 | JGI IMG/M metagenome (GOLD analysis project Ga0216295, IMG submission 161281) | Terrestrial sediment cell enrichment communities for BONCAT metagenomics from Utah, United States - 21hB_Boncat_minus | ecosystem: Environmental > Terrestrial > Deep subsurface > Rock...
CGGCTGCACAGCTCGTTCCTGGGCGGAGCTGTGCAGCCGTCCGAGACCTTGGTGCAAAGCCTCGATGCCTTCATTGGCTGGGTCGTGTTCCCCATCACGTTCGTTGCCTCGATGGCACTCGGGGCGGTCCTCGATCGGATCGGTACCGGAGGCGGTCATCAGGTGGTGACTGCCGGCTCGGTCGCCGTTCGTGCCCATCTCCCGATGCCTGTCCGTGTCGTGGGCGAGGTCGCAATCAAGGAATAGCCCGGATCCGGAGTGCGGTCTGACGGCCGCGCTCCCCGCAATCGTCAACAAGCAAGCATGGAGGGAAAAGACATGAGCATCTGGACACGCATCGACAACTTCATGTCCCGAGGGGACAAGGAACTTATTGCATCCGCAATGGGCTTCGGCTTCCTTGCGCTCGGCGGCGCGGCAGCCGGCACGGACGCTGGCAAGTGGCTGGCGGCGAACAAGGACGTGTGGGAGCCGACTGTGACGGCCCTGGCTGACCATTCCCAGCTTGCATGGGGCGTAGCCCTCGCGGGCATCGGGGCGTTCTTTCTCAAGGCCAGGCCCGGTCATTCGCTCCCGCTCTTCTTCACCACCCTCCTGCTGATCCCGGTGATCGCGGCACAGCAGGTGGTCCTCCCCTCGCTTCCGGCCAGGCTCTCCCCGCTATCGGAAGGACTCCACTACTTCTTCCTGATGTGGATGGGCCTTTCCCTGCCAATGGGTCACGTCCTCGATCGGGTGTTCAGGCGCGGCACGGTTGAGGCCGACCCGGCCAACCGCCCGATGCCCGTCCGAATGGTGGGTGAGGTCAAGGTGAAGGAACCCGAGATCATCGGGGCACCTGTCGGCCTTTGGACCGCCGACCCGGCCAACGGCCATCCCTCGGTCGTAGACACGTCCGGAGCCAAGGCATGAGCAAGGGACTCGCGCACGAGGCCCGCAAGCGCCTTTCGATCCTCGGGTACGGCTTCGCCATCTTCGGCGGAGCCTCCCTCGTCCTCGGGATGCCGGCCGAGTTTGGCGATGCCGGCTCACAGGCAATGGCCGTCCTCGTCGGCGGGCTCGCTTGCTGGGGCTGGGAGGTCGTCGTCAACGCCAAGACCGGAGGCAAGGCGTGAAGGATCCGAAGCCGCCACGCAGGTTCGCCCTGCACTACCGGATAGGGGCGCTGGCGCTCCTGCTCGGGATGGTGGCTGTCGGTTTCCGCATCATGGAACCCTTCGAGGCGGCGGTGTTCGATCCCGCCGCCCCGGAGGCAGCGAAGTGGAAGGCATTGGCCCTCATGGCCCTCGTCGGCGGCATCACGGTGATCGCTCCCTTCAAGGCCTATGACGCGCTCGTCGCCATCATCGAGAACTGGAAGAACAGGGGAGAGCGCCAATGAGGACGGAGGGGAGCGCGGCGATGCCGCAAGGAATCGGGTGACGGCCTGGTGACTTGCAAGGATTCAGTCTCGGGATGGGAGGTCAACCCGGACGTGGGGACAGGGAGAGGAAGACGGACAACAAGGAAAGGAGGGGGTCATGGCATATCCAATCGGTACGCTCACGGCCACAGGTAATGACGTTCCGGTCGAGTGGAAAAAGACCACGATGACCGACCTGCTGGAAACGCCGCCGGATACGGACTTCGCGTATTCCTGGCTGGTGCAGGTATTCCCGCAGAACGACATGGGCACGGCATTCACGGCCGGCATGTACGTCTTCTCGACGGCCATGTCGCTGCTGGGCCTCTTCATGCTCAGCTACCACGTGGTGATGGGCATCGTCGGAACGGCCTATTCGGGCAAGGTGCTGGGCGAGAGGTGGCACCAGATCTATGCACCCATCCGCCTCGTGTTCGGCTTCGGGTCCCTGATCCCGATGACGGCGGTGGGCCTGAACGGGGCCAACCTGCTGATGTACGAGGGCGCAAAGCTAGGCAACAACCTTGCCCGTCACATCGCGCTCGTCACCGTCAAGCAGATCGTGGAGAAGGGAACCCCCATCACGTACAGGGAGGCGGGCGGACGCGACCTGATCTGGCAGATCGTCCAGGCCGAGACCTGCCGCGCCATGTTCGATGCCAGGGCGAAGCAGGACCAGGTGCCGTTCGGCATCACCGAACAGTACCGTCAACTTCCTCCCCCTGGTGGCGTGCTTGTCGGGAAGCAGACGGGACTGGCCGGCCAGATTTCCTCAATCACTTGGAGCCAGTCGAGCCAACTCGAACGCTACGTTTGGGACTACGGCCCCGAGTGCGGCAAGGTGTCGATCACCATGCCCCCGGCCCCAAAGGTGAAGGACAAGGACGGCAAGGAGGAGGAGGTCAAGACCGCTTCCGGGAAGACGTTCGCACAGGTGAGGTACGAGGCCATCCGTGACGGGATCACGGCTCTCCGCACGCCTGTTAACGGCCAGCAGTCGATCGCGCAGAAGTACGCGGAGTTCTTCGGCACAGGCCCCGGTGGCTACTTCACCTCGACCGAGGCGAACATCGTCAACGCCAAGATCTACATGAAGAAAGGCCTCCTCGCGGATTCGATTGATCCGGCTGTCCAGAAGCTTGGTGCTGAGTACGACGAAAAGATCCTGAGAGCCGCAAAGGAGGACTCGTCCGCCTACAATAGCGCGGAGTACAAGAAGCTGGTCGAGTTTGTGGAGGCGAAGGGCTGGCTGGCCTTGAGCATGTATTGGCGCTCGTTGGCACAGGTTGCCGACCGCACCAGCAAGCTCGTAGGCGAAAGGGCCGACTACTTGCCGCCCGACACATCGACTTGGGGCACCCATCTCGGCATCAATATGAAATCGGGACTGGACATGCTCGTCGCACAGCGTCAGGCCGAGCGCTATGACGTTGAACTCACGGCCAGTGACCTGGCGAAGCCCGGCAACAACAACGCGCAGAACGACAACGAGAAGAGCCGGATTTCGAAGTGGATCAACGACTTCACCGCGAAGCTCATGCAGCCTGCCACGGAAGCAGTGCTCGGTTGGGCCACGAATGCGAACAATCCGCAGACCGATCCGGTCGGTGGGTTGATCAGCATGGGCCATACCTTCCTGAACGTGGCCTGGATCGGGATCATTGCCCTGGGTGTGGGCGGAATGCTTGCTGGCAACTGGGGTTCGGAGAAGCTGGGCCTTCACATCGCCGCCCTTCTCGTGGCCCCGTTCCTGGTCATGCTCATCAAGACGTTCCTGCTTGCCGGGATCGCGTTCGCTTACGTGATGCCGATGATCCCGTTCGTGTTTATGTTCATGGCGGCGGTCTCATGGATCGTCTACGTGATCTCGTGCACGGTCGCGTCCAGCGTGTGGGCATTCCTGTTCATCAGGATGGATGGGCAGGAGTTGGTGGACGTGGCACAGCGTCAGGGCATGTTGATCCTGTTCAACATGATCTTGAGGCCGGCCCTGCTGGTGCTCGGGTTCAGTGCCGGGATGATGGTTCACCCCTTCGTCCTCAACACGCTCAACTCGCTGTGGGCCGTAGCTTTCGTCGGCTCGTCAGGTGCCAACGGACCAGGCCTCTTCGGCTTCGTCGCGGGACTTGTGATGCACCTCTACATCACTTGGCAGCTCACCGTGAAGATCTTCGGTCTCGTGACGCAGATCCCCGACGAGGTTGCCTCGCTCTACGGCGCATCACCCTCGAGGCATGATGAGGCCGGCTCCGCGACCGCGATGACGGCAGGTGCAGTGGCGATGGGATCCCAGGTCGGCAACAACGCCCTGGGACTTGCCGGCGACCGTCACAGCCAGAAGAAGATCGCGGATCTCTGGAAGAACCGGAAGAAGAAGCCCGTGGGCTAACAAGGCCAACACTGACACGAGCAAAGGGGGAGGTTCCGACCTCCCCCTTTCCTTCGTCTCGACGGGAGCATGGGGCATCACGGCAAAGAAGAAGGCCCGCCGAAGCGAGCCTCCATCCGTCCCGGGCGTGTCCTGTAAGACGAGCCGCTTACTTCTTCGGCTCGATCCGCGTCCAAGCCGCGGTCGCCTTGGGGAGCCAGTCACCGGACATGATGAATTCAAGGTTCCCGGCGAGGAGACGATTCCGCATCATCCAGTTCCCGAAAGCCTGGAGGTAGGCGGCGGCGGCACTGCCGAACATGATAGCGGCTGCGATCATCCAGTGCCCTTCCTTCCAAGGGAATCCCCGGACCCAGGCCACGCCCGAAACCGCGGCCACACCCGCCATCACGATGACCATGACCCAGAAGGCCGTGTACGACTGCTCGATGCGCTCAGCCACCCATTCCGGTGTCTTGCCCCGCCGAGCCATCTCGTTGGCCCACCGTTCCTCATAGGTGTCGCCCTCCGGGATGTGGTCATCTTCTTCCTGCATCGCCCGTCGCGTATCGCTCCAGAGCATCTTGTTCGCTCCGATGACGTTCTCCAGCAGTCTCGAACCCACGTCCGATACCGTATCGACACCCGTAACCCTTGAGATACGTCCCATGACCTTACCTCCTTGATGGTTTCCCCAAGGAAGAAGCCTGAATGCATAACCCTGTCGGCGCAAGACCATGTGCCCCGTCGAGGATGAAGGGGCGACCTGTTGGTTCGGGGAAAGGGAAGAGGAATGGCCTACTACTCGCCGGAGCCGGAGGGCATCTCCAGCGCAGCGCCGTCAAGGATGAAGGCGGCGAACGCTTCCGGAGTCACATTCAATTCGACGGCCCATGCTGGCAGCAAGGCGACCTTCTCCCCCTCCGTGAGGTTGGCATTCCGGATTTCAAGTGCGGCCTCAACCAGCCGCTGGTCCAATGTCCCTCGAGCCATGCCTGTTACCTGTACCACAAAAAGGAAAACCCCCGGGCGTGGACCCAGGGGCTTCCTTGAAAGGAGCGATGCAGTCGGTCGGGAAAGATCGTCTATCAGGTGGTCATCGCTGCCACGATGCCGCCGACAGGCACGGCGACAACGCAGAGAAGTCCGAAACAAACGACCGGAACGCCAATCACGTTGCCGATGAAGCCGGAGACACCCCGACCACCGCAGAACAAGGAGCCGATCTTGGCGATGATGAGACCGACGATGGCCATGATGCCCATCTCAACGATCCTCTCGCCAACGGCGATAACCAGCCCGAAGGCAAGACCGACGAGGCAAACCCCCATCACGTTAATAGCGAAAACCGTACCCCTGTTCATGATCTAGCTCCTTTCGTATCCCGACTGCTGCTACCTACTATATATGGTGGCAATCTGCCCCCTAGTCAACCGCTGTGTCAACATTTCAACCGCTACATATAGTCCCCATAACCATCTCTCCCTTCCTCTCCCCTCTACGGGCAAGGCCCGTTTGGTCTCTCCGCGGCACGTTGCGTGCCACAGTCCTGGTCCCCGGGAGCATCGGCCGGGAGAACCGCATCTCCTCCTCCGAGACTTCCGTCAGTTCCTCGAGGCGGGTTCGAATGTCCCCGATCTCCCCTTCGTTCAGGAAGAACGAGACACCCTGCACCATGACCACCTCGCCACCAGCCATCCCGTAGGTGGCCCCGTTCTTCGGGGAGGGGATGTGAACGACCGGGATCCGGAAGCGCTCGGCCGACCTCTCGTATGAGTCCCGGGTCCCCTCGATCAGTCCGATCGCCTTCACCATCACGGTCTCGGGCGACAGTCCCAGTCGCTCCGCTGCCACGATCACGTCCCCGGCCCAGTCTGCCTCGAAGACGGAGCCGTATCGCTCGTCGCTTCGAATTTCGAACATCGTCTCGAACATGACCGCCTCCTTCCTCTTGACTTCTGATTTTAAGCCTGTATGCGAAAAGCTGTCGGCGCAATAGAAACTCTTCGAAAATCGAACGGTCTCGAAATTTCGCTTCACATTTCGAACTGTTCCCGGGATACTGGGTCCAGTCGCAGCAGGAGAGACGCAACGTGAGGACTGGAACGGACATGGAGATCAAGGGCGCTGCCGCCCCTGCCCTGTTCGCAGTCGTGCGCCCCGGGACGACCATCATCGCTCGAATAGGCCTCTGATCCGGCACGTCCGGTCCCAAGCCCTTTCCAGACACCTCCAAGGCGGATCGTTCGAGATCCGAAAGGAGTTCAGCGATGACGATCTACTACACCGCAGACACGCACTTTCACCACGCCGCCGTGATCGGCTTCGACAACCGTCCCTTCGCCTCCATCGAGGAGCACGACGAGACCTTGGTCCGAAACTGGAACCGGACGGTTCGACCGACCGACACCGTGTACTTCGTCGGGGACTTCGTGATTGGGAAGGGCCGTCATGCCGCCCCGATCCTCGAACGCCTCAACGGCAAGCTCCACCTGGTGGCCGGGAACCACGATCCCCATTCGGTCAGGAAGCTGGATCGCTGGCTGACGGTCCAGGAGAAGTGCGAGATCCATGACGGCCGCGACTACGTGGTCCTCAACCACTTCGCACAGCGGACGTGGAACAAGTGCAGGTACGGCGCTTACCATCTCTTCGGCCACAGCCACGGCAACCTCGCCCCGCAATACCGATCTATCGACGTGGGAACGAACTGCTGGGACTACCGCCCTGTGTCGCTGGCCGAGATCAAGGTGAAGCTGGATGCCCTCGGTTTGCTGGAATGGGTCGGCAACAAGGATGCGGAGGCACTCAATGGGTGAGGAAGAAGCCAGACTGGACTCCCTTCGCAAGCGGGTTGAATTCGAGCTCCGAACGAAGGACTTCGAGATCGTCGCCTCGGCCGAGATCCTGTGGAGCGGATGGGAGTGCGATACGGATGCCGTGATCGTTCGACTGGCAGACGGCACCGTCAAATGGGTCGTCGTCGGGGATGTGGACGTGAGCGCAAAGACGGTCGTGGAAACGCTCCGGGAGCGGAAGGTCGCCTACGAGAAGGCGATTGCCGACACCGAGGCGCTGCTGGAAGTAGCCAAGAGGGAGGGCCTTGCATGACACCCTCCCCTCACAGCCTCCTCGTCCTGGCCCTTGAAGCCACCTTCGATTACTTCCACTGGCACCGCAATGTGCTGGATGCCCTGCTCGTCCTGCTGCGGGATCGTTCCCCGGAGAGTGGTGCCGCCCTCGTGTCGGCACTGAAAGAGAAGGGCGAACCCACGGCGTTGTTGGCATTCAGCATCGAGACCATTCTTGGAGTGGTCGCCAAGCCGGGTGTCACCGATCTGATGGCGGAAGCGACCGAGGCAGATAGGGAGCGCTGGGACAGCCTTCTCTACGCGATGGAGCAGTTCGGGTCATGAAGTTCATCCAGCGGTTCCTCATCTCCTCGCTCGAAACCATCCACCAGCGGTACGCCGACCAGCCCAACGTGCGGGAAGCCCTGCTGCACCTCCTGCGGGAACGGTCGTCGTCATCGGCCCACGTACTGGCATCGGTCCTCGAGGACCACACCGACAGCCGCATCCATCAGCTTCTTCGCCCCTTTACCCAAGCGCATGAGCGCCGCGGCGCGAGTGAAGACCTATCCGCGCTGGCCGACGACGAGACCAGCAAGCGGTGGCTCGTGCTGCTGGCGAGGATGGAGCGGGAGGGGATCGCGGGTTAATCGGTCAGTCCCGCCTTTCGGTCTCGTTGGTCCGTTCGGTCTCTAGGGACTGCACGTAGGCATGGATGGAGCCCCATCGCTCCTCGGGTGATGGCTCCGCCTCCGGCCTCGCCTTCCCGGCATCACTCTCAAGGCTCCTAGCGACCATCCGATGAGCCTCCTTCCAGGCGACGAGCTCGTAATGCTCCGTGACCCTCTCACCCCACTCGGTGCCGTCCAGTCGGACCTGCCGCCGCACGTAGGGTTCCAGTTCTTCGATCCTGCGCCTGATCTCGGCCTCGATCGCCGCCTTCCCCCATCCGCCGATCCGCCAGTCTAGGATGGAGGTCAGCGCCATGTGATCCGCCGCCGCCTTGAACAGCTTCGGGGCATCCCGCAGGGCCACGAGCGGGTTGTTGCAGGTCATCTCAAGCTGGAATCGGGCCATGTCGCGCCTGGCAATGTCGGACATACTGGTCGCCCAGCGCATCAGGTAGTCTTTCGGCATAACGGCACCTCCGGCCGGAGAGCATAGGCACGGCTCCGTTCTCCCGGAAGGCGAAGGCATCCGCTTCTCCCCGGGAAAACGGGAAAGGCCGGGAATGACCCCGGCCCTCGGAAGGTTTCGGTTTTTGTCGAACGGATCACTGCGCGTAGTATGTCTCACCCCTGATGGCCTGTTCCGCCGCCAGCTTCTTCCTGACGCGGGACAGGTAGACGCGCAGGGTGTTCCCCTCGATCTCAAGTCCGCCCTCCGTCAGCAGGTCCGCGATCTCTCGCATCGTGTAGCCGGCGTTCCGCATGTCCGCGATGCCGAGCAGCAGGAACGGGTCCTGCAAGCGGACCCAGGCGGTATCCATCCTCGCGGGCCGCGGCTTGTCCAGGTGCTCTTTCAGCTTCGCAAGGGCACGTTCGGGGTCGAAGCGCCTCCAGTTCTCGGCCGACGCATGGGCCCGGTCCACGATTCCCTGGTTCAACCCGGCGACGAAATCCAGAACATCGTCCTCGGACAGTGCCTCGGCGCTGTCGTCCGGAAGACCGCCGATGCCGTTCGCCACGGCTTTCAGATCGACCAGCCACTTCTCCAGCGAGTTGTCGATTAGTTCATGCTTCCCAGCCAGCCGGGACTGGATGCTCTCGATCAGTCGAGAGGCATCATTCAGAAGGCACCCGGTCTCCGCGACCATTGCGCTGACGGTGGGCTTGTTCGGTTCGACAGACATAGAATATCGCTCCCAGTTACGCTTCGGTAACGCAACGATATATACGGAGCCAATAGAATCAAAACCGCCGGCGAGAATGCCGTCAGGCAACCTCTCCAAGAGCCTTCAACCGCTCTCTCCACCCCGGCAACGGACCCGCAAACGGCGCCAGTTGTGGCATTGAGGCATCCCGAAGGCTCCTTCCGGTAGCCCTTCGACCGTCCTGACGGACGCGACCTGTCGGGGATGGCTCCCGAACCACGGCTCTATCCACACTTTCCACCTCCTCTCCCTTCTTAAAATCATCTCTATAGGCATGGCGCACACGCTGGTTGACTCGGGCCCGTTTCAGCCACGCCTTCCACTCGGGCGAGACGATCTCGTAGATGTTGGTCTCGTGCTTGAGACGGCCGGGACGAGGACGGTTGGTGACGGCCAGCAGCCCCAGCCGCTTCGCCGTGGCTACCGCCCTGATGGCCCAGTTGCGGCTCACTCCCGCCCGGTTGGCGATCTCCTGGTAGGTCTTCGTGCAGGAGCCGAACTTCTCAACGTCCGCGGCGATCACGGCCAACACGGCTTTCTCACCCTCCGTGAAGCGATCGAGCAGATGGGTAGGCATGATGGCGATCCCGCCCATCCGGCGCTTCCGCCTCATGGAACGGTCCCTATCGAGGCACTTTGACGGCTTCGTCCTCTCGAACGGTTGCCGTGCTGCCAGCGGCTGGCGGACCTGCTCGAAGGTTCCGGCCTCCTTTTGGGCCTTCGCCTCGTCCCTCTTCCCAATGGCGTGGTGCGCCAGCTCCCCGAGCTGGTCGGCAATGTCTCTCCTGCCCGAAGCCTCGGCTTGGGCCTGTAGCCCGAACAAGCGGGTGATGAGACCGTGGAGGGACAGGGTGTTGTACCTCGCCTCACGGTCGATCTCCTGCCGCAGCAGGTCGAAGTCATAGGTCGTCATTACGGCACCCTCACAGGGCCGTGTCGGAGGCAAGCCGGGAGCGTTCACAGAATCACTTCTGTGTTGACTCGGCTCTTCGCTTGTGGTGAGGTGCTTCCGTTATCAGCTTTCCGGACTACTTGGCGGTTGTCCTTGTAAGCACCTCACAGAGTTTCAGGGGTTCCGAAGTGTCCAGCTTCGGGGCCCCTACTCGTTTCAGGCCTCCTTCACGGCATCCTCCTTCTCACGTTGCGAATCTGTTCGACCGCATGGATTGCGGCACGAAAAGGGGACACGACCCATCGCGTCGAGTCCATAGCGGCCGATCGGGTCCCCCAGATGAATCTGTGTGTCACATGATTCCGAGGATCTCCAGGCGCTGGTCTGTCGGCTCCGTAGGTCATGTTTCCTCGTTCACGCTCCCATTCGGGGGGCATGTCACAGGCAAGCCGCCATCGTTCGCGGAAATCGCGTTGACAGAGGCTCGAGGATGTGGTGGATTTGCCTTGCGACAGGTGCAGTCCACCACAGAGTTTCCAGCCTTCGAAGTTTGGCGACTTCGAGGGCCGATCTGTTTCTAGGGCTACCTTCTCATCGTCGTCCCTCCAGGCGAACGGAATCGGTCTGCCGCAACTGGTACGGCAGCGTCCATGTGACTCTGACTCATTGCCAATGGCAAGGAAAAGGCTGGGGAATCGTCCCATGCGCTTGTTGACAGCGCGTTAACCGTGTTCAGCGGTCGGGCAAATCAGCCTCGGGATCCGACCGGATCGGGGAACCGATACCTCCGGAAATACTTGTTCGCAGACCAAGCCGCTGTTATATGCAAATATAATTTCCGAGGACGTGCGATGACCAATGCAACATTGAGACGGGTTGGCGGCTCCACAATGCTCACGATCCCGAGCGACATTCTGGACATGGCTCACCTCTCGGCCGGCATGACCGTGGACGTGACGGTTGAGCGGGGGAAACTCGTCGTCCAACCAGCCCGGAAGCGTTACAAGCTTCAAGACCTCTTGGCGGAATGTGAGCCTGATGCGCCGTTCTCGGACGAGGACCGGGCGTGGCTAGACGACGACACCCGAGGCAACGAAGTGATTTGAAGCCAAGATGCGCCGCGGAGAAATCTGGCACGTCGATCTCAACCCGGTCGCTGGCAGGGAGGAAGCTGGGAAGCGGTATGTCCTCATCGTATCGCCCGACCAGTTCAACAAGGTTACAGGCACGGCCGTTGTCGTCCCCGTAACGATTGGCGGTGTCGGAAGCCGGATGAAGGGGTTCACCGTGACCCTATCGGGGGCAGGTACGAACGCGACAGGAGTCGTCCTGTGCGACCAAGTTCGGACAATCGACTTGAAGGCAAGGAATGGGCGGCGGAGCGAAGCGGTCCCGGACTTCATCATGGATGAAGTGTTGGCAAAGCTGGCAACGCTGTTCGAGTAGCCCAAGCCTGTTGTTGGCAGCGCGTTAACGATGCCCCCTGGACGGGCAAATCACCCTACCTCGTTGATCCTCCGCAGGATGGCATCCCCCGCTTCCTGGAGGGCTTCGAGCCTGTAGCGGTCGAGCAAGGCCTTAGCCGGGTTCCAGGCGGCGGTCTTCCGCAGTCCCTCCCGGATGTGCATGGACTTGTACCCCACGTGGCATCCGACCTGCATGTGCTTCCCCTTCCCCAGTCCTATTGTCGTTTCGCCTACCCGATCAGGTACCTGATCTCGCTGGCCCTCATGGGTCGGCGCTCCTCCGCCGCCTTCCTGACGGCCTTATAGACGCGCTCAAGCCGGAGAAGGTCGGCATGGGACTTGTCCTCGATGAAGCGGATTGACTTGATGTGGTCCCGGAACACGTCCAACTGCTCATCAAGGTTGTCGTATTCCGTGATCGTCACCACCTGGTCGGTCTCGACCCCGGCCTCCGTGATGGAAGCCAGCCAGGCGGACAGGTCGAACCCGGCGGCGACCTTCTGCGCCTCCAGATCCTGCTTCAAGGTTTCCTGCACCACCAGCATGTCGCCCATCGCCACCTCAATGGCTCCAACGGCGATCTCTGCGGCAGTCGCCCGATGGCTCTTCTGAATGTCGTTATCCTGCATGATGCCCTCCTCCGTTATCCGAACAGCCGTGAAAGCCAGCCGTCTTTCCTTGCCGCCGCCTTCCGTTCCCGGGCATGGATGCCGGGATGAGCGAGTTCCCTTCCGACCACGGCCTCGACCTCATCGAGAACGATCCGCTGCTGCTCGATGAATGCCAGCGGCTCGGCGGCATCCTCCGGCCTCGTACCCCGCCACCAGATCAGATCCGTCTGGTCATCAAGCCTCTTGCGGAAGTCGGCCAGATGTTGCGTGAGGACTTGCGGATCGGACAGGCGACCTCTCCCGATGTGATGGACGATCGCGTGCCACACCTCGAACGCCGCCGCGTCAGCGATCCCGCCGCCTGTTCGATGGCCAGCCTCCATCATCCGAAAGCGGGCTTCTTCCAGGAACTGATCTGTCGTGAGCATCGGCATCAGCCGAACACCTTACCGAAAAGGCCCGAGACCCATGACTTGGCTTCGGGCTTCGGCCCTTCCATTTCATCGACCCACTTGCGGCTGCGTTCGTGCATCCTGTCGTGTTCGCCGGGATCCGCTGCCTCGATGGCGATGGCGTTCATAATGTCGTAGGCAACCTTCGCCTCGGCCTCGAACGTGTGTAGGTCGAAGGGATTGGCGTACTCGCCGTCCCGCTCCCTCAATCGCTTGCCGGCCTCCTCACTGCGCGTAGCGAGCTCCTTGGCCCATGCGTAGATGCGATCCAAGTCGCCCGAGGCCATGACTTCGTGATCGAGAACCCGCGGCCAGGTGGAGAGAACGGCATCGGCCTCATAGATGAATCCCATGCGAGACAGGCAGGACCGCCGTCTCGTGGGGAAGTCCTCGTGCCAGTCCGCCAGCCTTGTCCGGGCATCGGCCATCTGCCGCTTGCCCTCGGCCACAAGAGAATTGATCGCAATCGCCGTCATGCAGCCTCCTCTTGTCGTGGTCCACCAGGAAAAGAGTGAGTGCATAACCCTGTCGGCGCAAGTGACAAGGGCAAAAGAAAACCCGCCGTAAAGCGGGTCCCTTCCTCACAATCCAGTGTCCAGGGATCAGGCGGCGAGGTTCCCCTGCACCAGCTCGGCGGCGTACCGCGCCTTCGTCGCCGTCAGGGAGGCATCGCAGGAGGCGAACAGGATGTGGCCGGATACGGAGGAAATGAGCGGCGGCGGCTTGAGACCTCCGGCCTTCTCCAACTCGCTGGCCGTCCTCTCGGCCCGCTCGAGGATGCCGTGCGCCTTCTGCATCAACGCCACGGCAAGGTTCACGTCCTCGGAAAGTGACCTAATTTGGTCCTGCATCTGTTCCTCCCTCTCCCCATGAAAGAGCCGGGGACGCGCCCCGGCCCTGTCGGCATCATGCATCGACCAGTCGCAAGACAGGAGCGCCGCGCTTGCGGGCGATCATGCGGAGGGCTTCCTTCCAGGCAGCGAGCTCGAATTGGTCGGATAGCGTCATGGACGGCGTGGCCGGGTAGACCCGATCTTGGGACACAACGGCTTCCCAGGTCTCGATGTTGATGACGATCTCACGTTCGATTGCGTCCAGGTCATTGCCGGCCTCTGCCCAATGACCGATGAGCTTCCAGACCTTCTTGACGGGAGCGGCATTGAACATCGCCATCGAGTGACGCATGGCCTCCTGCTCATCGAGGTCCAGATCACTCTTGAAGTCCTGCTTCACGCTCTCGACCTCGGCTATCCGGCGCTTCGACTCCGCCACAAGAAAATCCGCCAACGCATTTGCCATGCCACTGCTCCCTGTTGAACGAGGAGGACAACCCTCCCCCGGCTTCCGGGCACCCCGTTCCCTCCACCTGCGGACGATCCGATCTAGCGGTGTCGCGTGAACGCCACGAGGCGGGAACGGGATGACCCGGCAACCGTCAGAACAAGCGTTTGTTCTCGTTTTGTCCGGGGCAAGTTGCCCCTCATCCCCGTTATCCACTACTGACCCTCCTGCTCGGCCTTCTTTTTTGCCTCGATTGCGTCCGCCAGTGCGCGGACCCAAGGGGACGGGATGCCGGCCGAGATGAAGTGGTCGCCGTCGATCCCGGCCAGACGCTCCCAGTCCACCTTCGGCAAGATCCGCCCTAATCCCTCGGTGGCGTTCGTGTCGTTCCTGCTGTCGTTCGTATCCATCAGTTGCCTCCCTGTGTTGTCGGCCCCCGGAGAAACCCTTCGATCTCCTGCAAGGCGGCGAGGGCCGCTTGCCCCTTGATGACCTGCTGCATTGCCCTGGCGGCACGGCGGGCGACCAGTTTGCGAATGTCGTCCACCTGCTGGCCGTCCTTGGCAATGTCTTTGGCGACCCGGCCCCAGGCGAAATACAGTTCGTTGGTCCGAGACTGTTCTGCGGTCTGCGCGGAACGCAAGCGGGGCTTGATCTCGTCCTTGCGGGCCTCGGCGTGTGCCAGAAGGGTGTCGGTCGTCAGTGTCATTGGTCGGCTCCCTGTTTCGCTTCGATGGCGACGATCAGCGCTCGGACGCGCTCGATCCCTTCGAGGTGGAACGCCTCACGATCCGGCAGGAAGCCAGCCTTCCGGACGCGCTCGGTGAAGTCTTCGAGAATGGCGGCGGGAGTGGTGTCGTTGCCCTCTCTCTTATGGAAGTCCATCGCCCCGATGACGGTATTCCATACCGTGAACTCTACCTCGGCCTTCTCCTCTTCGCGGTAGCTGGCCCAAGGCGTGGCTGGCTCCCGATAGAGCCTCCTGGCCTCATCACGAACCTTGAGGGCAGCGAAATAGAAATCATGCCGGAACTGATGGAACGCCCTCTGCTGACGGACTCGTTCCTCGACTTCCTGCCAGTAAGGCGACAACTGCGTGGTCTTAGACATGCGTTCCTCCCTCTTCCCCGATCCCGAACTCTTTCTTCTTCGCCCTGATGGTGTCCCGGGCATCGCCCAAGGCGCGGAGCAAAGGCAGCGTCAGCTTGCCGTGACGGAAAGCGACCTTGTGGCCGTAAGCCTCGATCCATTGCTCGATCTCTGTCAGGCTGACGGTCTCGTCCTCGGCCATGCCGGCGAGACGGTCGTAGATCCGGAACCGCGCCGTATGGGGAGCGTAATGGTCGATCCGAGCCGCCTCCCTCAAGTGGGACGGGAACGGTGTTGCCAACGCCATGCGGGCCTCGTCCCGCCGCATCCGGAAGATCTGTAGGAGCGTGAGGGTGGCGTATGCCATCAAGCGGCCTCCCCTGTAACGGACGCCTGGCGGTGCCTGAAATGGCCCCTCATGGGCCAGATCGTGTCGAGGGCATCTTTCAGGACGATGACCATCCTCGTCTTGAGCTCGATGCTGCACTCCGTGGTTCCGATCCAGTCGGCGTAGCTGCCGACGAAGGCGAGGAAGCCGGCCATGTCCATGCTCTCGTCCGCCATCGCGTTCGCCAGCGTCTTCCAGACGTGAAAGCGGGCGACCCGGGGACCATAGAAACTCTCGCGCCCCTCCGGCGGCATCCATGACGGAAACGGAGCCGCCATGTCGCGGTAGGCCTCGTCCATGCGGTCCAGGGCGAGTTCGAGCGGGGGAAAGGTGTCACACTCCATGTGCCGCTCCATGCCGCTCCATGCGGTACAGGCGGCGCTTGGTCTCGATCAGCGTGAGCGCCTCACCGAACGCCTCGAGGAGATGCAGTTCATGTTCGGCATCCTGCTCGGTTTCGAGGATCAGATAAGTCTGATCGCTGACGAAATTGAGAACGGCATCCTGGTCTGTCCTGCCGCCGCCCTCGAAGAAGGAGGCGAGTTGCGACCAGACCTCGAACGCGGCGCGGGCCTCTTCCTCGAATCCCTTCGCGGGAGGATACGTCATCACGGCCAGCGCCTGGGCGCGATGAAGCCGGCACTCATCAAGCAGGTATCGGGTTTCCGCATCCATCACGCGCTCTCCTTTTCAAGACGGTCGGCCTGTGCAATGGCGCGGTCGTGCGCCCAGTCAAAAACGGACAGGATGTTGAAGCGGACGTACCGCTCATCGTCGCCCTTCGCGGCATCGAAGCGCCGCCGCAGCTCGTCCCCGATCTCGTTCACGTCACGGCCGGCGACGAGCTCCTTCGCGGCCTCGTCCACCAGTGCGATGAACCGCTTGGGGAAGGACGGGCCCCCGCGATGCCCCCGGGCGATCAGGTCGCTTGCGCCTGTCGTCAGGAAAGCGATGTGCAAGTCCCTCACAGTTGGCATGGCAGCGGCCGTCACTGGCTGTCGGCCTTGAGAACGGCGAGAACGGAGTCACGGAGAATTTCCAAGCCGAAGCCGACAATCATCATCGCGGGCAGCACCCACACAAGGATTCCCCTTTTGTCCTCGACAGCCGGAACCACCAGCCCACTATGATCGAGGGCAACGATGCATCCCGCGACTGCGAAGGCTCCGATCCATCGTGCCCACGTAAACCTGCGGCGAATCCTGTCAGCTACGGTCGTATCCTTGGTCATCCCTGTCCCCTCCTTGTTGTCGTGGTTATCGTTCGCTCTTGTGAACGCCGTCCTGCACCTCCGCCTCGAGGACGGACATGAGAAACAGCCAGCCGTAGAAAGTCCCGGCCCCTGCCGCGAGGACGACGATGACGAACAGGCTGGTGAGGTATGCCCAAGCGGTGAAGGCAGTGCCGAAAGCGATGGCCGCGACACCCAGGAGGCGGATCGCCTTCACGATGCCGACCGCGGTGGTCAGTTCCTTGGCGGTGGGGATTTCAAGCTTCGGCAGCATGGTCCACCTCCTCGTATCCGATGGCGGCCTGGATCGAGACGATCACGCCCCGCGCATCCTCCAGCGCGTCCCGGAGGCGCGTCCGATAGCGGTCGTCGCATTCGATGCGGCCAACCGCGGCGTAGACCACGACGAGAACGTCATCCGCACACTTCGCCTCCAAGGTATCGACGGCCTTGTGGACGTGGCCCCACACCTGGTAGGTGGCCTTGTCCTTGGCCTCACGCGCCTCTTTCATGCGGGCTTCGGCAACGAGAACTAGGCGCTTGGCGAACTTGGACATGGGTTCTCCCTTGATGCGATATGATCTATCACCATCGTGTAGGCGCAACCCTGTCGGCGCAAGTGCATCCGGTGAGCGCGGACAACAAAAAAACCCGCCGGAGCGGGTTCCCTGTTACTTGATCTTGCTGGCCTCCTCGAACGGTCGCCACCCGGTGAAGCGGAATGCCAACCGCAGGAAGCCTTCGAGGAACAGGAGGGCGAGGATGGTCTGCCCGATGACGAGGCCAGCCAGTACCGCTAGTCTCGCGGCACTCCCCTCGAACGTCCATGCGATCTCGGTCGCCCACGACAAGGGCGAGTTCGGGTCCGGGGCAAAGGCCGTGACCGGGAGCTGCATGATGGCGTAGACCATCATCGCAGGAAGCATGATTGCCATCCCGAGCCTCTGCATGAGGTCGATGAATTCTGGTCCCTTGAGTTTCAGCATGGTTTCTTCCTCCTCTTTAACGACTTCAACGAACGGATGCCCTCCAGGATTTCCTCGGCCGACATTCCCTCGGGTTCCGGTTTCGGCAAGTTCGATGGGAAGGGACTCGTTTGCCTCAACATCTCGATGGTCATCCAGCCGTGCCGGCCTCGCTGCTCGTAGGATTCGAGCTTCGCGTTGCACTCATTGACGATGGAGGCGACAAAGGGAGCCGCGATGTACCCTGCCCCGACTTCCAGGAGTTCGAAGAAGATGAACAGAAGGATCATCCCGACAAAGAGACCGAAGAGCGGCACGTCCGGGATCAGGAAGAAGGACCCGAAGAAGGCCGGCGGGGTCGCCACAATGCCGATCAAGCCAATTGGGATGCCAACGCATGTTTCCACCCGCTTAATGCGCTTGGTGTATTCACGCTCCAACTCGGGCCACTGCCTAGCGACCTGCTCCAACTTGAACTCGCTCCATCCCTCCATGATCTCCTCCCTGCGTAACGACCAGCCGTTACAAGAACCATGCTGTATTCAAAACCCTGTCGGCGCAACGTGGTTTGACGGTGGCGCATGAAGAAACCCGCCGGAGCGGGTTTGAGGGGAAAGGGAGATAGAACCAGCCAATCCGGCCGTCAGAAGTCGTCCTCGCGCTCCATCCGCCGCCAACTGATGAGGCTGTCCGCCGTCCGGAGTGCCTGAATGGCGGCGGCATGATCCAGGTCCGATGCCGCGCTTCCGTCGAGCTCGATCTTCCTCCTGCGCTGGATCTCCCCGGATACGAGGCCGGCCAGCTTGTCGAGGCTCGGGGACGGCTTCGCATCGACCCAGCCGGCGACCAGCTTCCAGGCCTCGATCTCGGACTTGAGCAGCAAGGCTTCCTCCCTGGCTCCCGGGTCGTCGCCGCGCCCCTTGAGACGGTGGAGGCCAGCCCTTGCCTCCCGCGCATGGCGCTCGGCCTCCTGCGCGATCAGGAACAGGTCCTCGGCGTGAAGCTGGGCGCTGGTCCTTTCGACCGGAGCCGGAGCCTTCTTCGGCAGGAAGGACAGAAAGGTGTCGATGATCTTCTGCATTGGTTGCTCCTCCCTGCTGGCGGTATCGGCCTATTCGGGCCACCGGGTACGGCACTTGTGCATGAGCCAGGCCCAAACGGCAGGGACGGCAATCCCCGTCACGGCGTAGGCGACCTCCTGATGGCCGACGAACTCGCCGCCCTCCGGGCCATACACCACGAACTCGCCCCCCGCCGCCTTGGACAAGCAGACCAGCGTCACGACGGCCACAGGGAATGCCATCCAGGGCAATACGCGGCCCCATTTCTTCTTGTCCATCTTCACGTCCCTTTCCCCGCCATCACGCCACAGC
>Ga0216295_1000052_pt1 | contig 16850 bp, 23 predicted proteins | sample 21hB_Boncat_minu_FD_161281 | JGI IMG/M metagenome (GOLD analysis project Ga0216295, IMG submission 161281) | Terrestrial sediment cell enrichment communities for BONCAT metagenomics from Utah, United States - 21hB_Boncat_minus | ecosystem: Environmental > Terrestrial > Deep subsurface > Rock...
GGGATGGGCCATTAGTCGGGCCAATGGTTTGACCATGGGCCATCGAAATTCGTAATGTATATTATTACGATAGGTTGACACAAGCGACACAACCTGGCGAGACCCATGGCCCAACCCAAGGCCAAGCGAGGGGCCAAGCGAGAGGACCTGACGAGACGAGGACGAGACGGGGCGAGAGACTGACGAGACGCGAGGACGAGACGCGAGGACGAGAGTTATCCACAAGCTGACGAGAGGACAACCTACGCGGTGTTGACACACTCGACCACAACGGAACAAACAGTGAAACCGGCAAGTCGAGGTCGGTTGGTGTCTAGGTAGCCATCCGAGCTGATGCCGCTGTACGGCCTCCGTAGGCGATTTAATCGCTATATCAATTCCGCCAATGGGTTAGCTACGTCTCATTGCCGTTTCTCATGGTGATTCGTATGTTTTCCCGCTTGCGTATCCCATGGCAATCTGTATGGTTCTTGGCACGGGGAGCTGTGTCCCCGGTTCGGAGGTCCGTCGATGTTCTGGGGGATTTGGTTCACGGGTTCGGCCATGGCTGAACCGTCCTTCTGTGAGTATTACGTGGACGATGCTGGGGTGCCGTATTGCTACGAGGCGTACGTCTCCCAGGCCAACGCTCAATTCACGGCTGATGGGCTGAACGAGCGGTTTGGCGCGGGCCGTTACGAGGTTCGCCCGCTTCCCAGCAACGTTGACGTTCCCGAACCCATCGACGGGGAGACTTCCCAGGCCGAACGTCGTGACCTTCTCGTGCGGGTGGCGGCTGAGGTTGGGGAGGACCATGGCTCCCGTGGCGTCTCGTCCGGTTCGCTAGACGAGGACATCCTTTCTCACTTCCTGTTCGTCACTCCCTGGCTCTCGGAGGCTTTGGCTGACGTTCACGACGCGACCCGTGCGGCTTACGAGGCCGCGCGCCTTTCCACCCCGTTCAAGGGCTGAACCCATGTCCTATCTCGTCACCCTTCTCGCGTTCTACTCGCTCATGTTCGGGGGCTTTGTCCTCGCTCATGTGGTGGAATATCGCGCCTCTCGCTAACCCAACCCATAGCAATCCCCATCGAAAGGTTATCACCATGCGTCAGGCAATCGTCACCAAATGGCTTGGCCCCACGAATCATCGGGGCTCTCGCGTCAAGGCTACAGCATCGGCTGGGAGCGTTGCTGTCGGCTGGGATTACTCCCAAGGTGTCGAGGCGAACCACAAGCGCGCGGCTGAGGCTTTGGCCACGCGGTTCGGTTGGTCCGGCTTGTGGATCGGTGGCGCTATCCCGAACGCTTCAGGGTTTGTCTTTGTGCATGACGTTGGGCAACCTGAAGATCAATTCAAGGTCGCCAAGCGGGAGAACGGCTAATGCTTCTCGATCCTGACTTTGACGAGGTTTCGCCTCTCGACGTTCCCCCCATTCGCCTTCCCAATGCTGACGAGGACTAACCCATGACGCTATTCGCTCTCGCCACGTTCGCCGCGTTACTTGGGTGCGCTCTCGTTTCGCTTCTCCATATCCTAGACGTTATGGACGAGAACCGTCCTCGCTAGGTCCAAACACATAGCAACTGCTAACACATAGGGGCTTACCATGTCGCTTTTCGCCGCTCTCGCTTACTTCTCCAAGGACGAGTCGGGCCGTTTCACGGTTCAAAGGAATGACTTTGGGACCTTCCCAGCGGATGCCGAATGGATCGACATGGCGCGGCCCGAGACGTGGCCCCAGGTCTATCTCGGGTCGGAGTCCACAATCCCGCGCGACGGCTTTGAGGCTGACTCTGGGGCCGTGCGGCATGGCTGGGGCTTCTATCGTCCCCTCCCCACTCATTACAAGCTTCTCCCGTGGCGCAATCCCGCGTGGCGCGAGGACCTTTCCCGCTTCCTTTCCCTGGGTCGCCTCCCTCGCCTTCCCTGGGATGTCGCCAAGGTCCCCCCGATTGAGGGACACTTCGCCCATATCGGCATGATGGCCGATGGCAAGCCTGGGGTTGGCTACTTTGAGAGCGAGGACCGGGCCGCAATGGGCCGCGTTACCGTCATTAAGGCGGGTCGCTATCTCGCGCGCTTCTATCCCAGCCTGACGGGTGACGAGGTTCGGGAGCTGGGGACGCTTCTCGACAAGGCGAATGACGTTCGCTTTGCGGAGTCGGCTGACGATATGGAGACGGTTTACACGAACGGCCCCCATTCGTGCATGGCCTATCAGGCTGATGACTTCTCGTCCCCGTTCCATCCCGTTCGCGTCTATGCGGCTGGGGACCTACAGGTTGCCTATCTTTCCAGTGTTGACCTGGGAGCCGATGGGTTCCGCGCCTCCGCACGGGCTCTCGTTTGGCCCGCAAAGAAGCTTTATGGCCGCATCTATGGCGACACAATCCGGCTCTCCCGTGCGCTTCAGGGGCTTGGCTATTCTGAAGCGGAGGACGGGATTTTGAGCGGCGCGCGGATGCTTAAGGTTGAGGCCGAACGCGGCGCTTATGTCATGCCCTACGTCGATGGGTGCCAACGGGTTAGCGACATGGGGGAACACTTCATGATTGACGAGGGAGGCGAGATTAAAGCCGATCAAACCAACGGCCTGACGAACCTGGGGCGGTATTGCCCCGGCTTAGAGGATGTGGTCGATATGGACGAGGACTTTTCTTATGTCCGTGACCTGGGGGAATATTGCTCGGATTCTTACATTAACGAGCATTGCTTCTTCTGCGACTATTACGAGGAATATTTCTCGGATAACCATGGCTCCGTTTATATGGAGAATGGCGAAACTTGGAGCCAACGCGCCTTTGATCGGCATGGGGTTGAGTGTGAGCGTTCGGGGGAGAACATCCGTCGTGACGAGGCCGTGCGCCTTGTCGATACCAACGAGCTAGTTTCGGAGGAATGGGCGGCTGATAACGCGCATGAGGTTGACGGGGACTGGTATGCGGAGGCTCCCGATACGGATGACGAGGACGGGGCTGACGAGGCCCCTACGGGCTCCCATGGCGCTCCCGTGGCCCGCTCCGGCTGGGTCGATGCGGCTGACTTCCCCTTGGCCCCTGGGATGCGCGTCCGGTTCAAGGACACGCGGGAGCATCAGTCATACCGCCACGGCCAAGCCCTAGCCAACGAACAAGTCATCAGCGGTCTTTGGCACGGCGGCTTCATTGCTCACTTTGAAGGCAATACGGGGGATGCCATGGTTTCCCGCTTGGAGGTGTGGATTGATCCCGTTCCCCAGACTGACGCCGCGGAAACTGTGACTTTGTTGCATCTGATGGAAGCGGCTTAACGCGACCTTAAACATACCGCTTGCCATGCGTCCCCAGCCCCTATCTATCACAACCCCAGAAAGGCCTAGCCTGATGCTTTCCCCCACGTCACCCATCCGTTGCGCCGCTCCCGTCTCGCCAATGGCCGTCCCCCCTATGTCTGGGGGAAGGCTTCTGCCTGACACAACGGCTCTCCCTAAGCGGGCCGTAACCCTGATGGAAATGCTGACTTACAAGCGGCCCCATGGGAGCAAGTCAGAACGCAAATTCGTCAATCGCTTCCTGATGCCCCTGGGGCTTCGTCAGGATGGGTTCGGTAATTATTACAAGGTCATAGGGACTTTCCCTAACATCCTATGGTCAAGCCATATTGATACGGTTCACAGGGACTCTGGGAGACAAGCCGTTGCGTTCAAAGATGGGTGGCTGACGGCTCCCAACTCTACATGCCTGGGAGCTGACGATGGGGCTGGGGTTTGGCTCATGCGGGAAATGATCCTTGCCAACGTTCCAGGCCTGTACGTTTTCCATCGTGACGAGGAAATGGGAGGGACCGGCTCTAACTGGATTGCAAAGCATAACCCTGGTTTCCTAAAGGGCATCCGTATGGCGATTGCGTTCGACCGTAAGGGGACGCGCTCCGTCATTACCCATCAGAACGGGTCTAGGTGTTGTTCCCAAGCTTTCGCCTTGTCGCTTTGCAAGGCACTAGGCGAGTCCTGGGAGCCGGATGATAGCGGGGTCTTTACCGATACCGCTTTCTACACGGACCTTGTTCCAGAGTGCACGAACATTTCCGTTGGCTACTATGAGCAACACACTAAGGGGGAGCGGCTTTACGTCCCCTTCCTGTTAGACCTGTGTGACGTTCTAACGTCGATGGATGTTGGCTCCCTTGTGATCGAGAGGACCCCTGGGGAGGTTGATAGTTCCGACGATCACTCTACGTATTGGTACAGCGGGCGCTCCCGTAGGGACTACCTGGGGGGCTGGAACCGTTGGGATGACGAGGATGACGGAGTGACTTTCCGCCGGTCCTCAAAGGATACCGCGCATAGTCGGCTGGTCGAGGCCATCCTAGACCACACTGACGCTGTAGCGGCTCTATTGGACGAATATGGCATTACAGGGGATGACATCCTTATGTATGCCGCTGGGATAGATGGGAGGTAAACAACGCAAGAGTCTTATCCTGACGTAGCGTAACCCAGAGGTAAACAACCACACATGTCAATGCTCCGTTAGCGGCTAACATAACCATGGCCTAAGCCATAGTCGCTAACGGGAGAACGCGGGGTAACTATGAGCGGATTTGCTGTTTCGACTACCGGAACCAATTATGACGTGATCGTGTTTGAACAAGGAGGTTTTACCGCATTACAAGCGGCATCAACTGACGGCACAATGGGTTTGGCGGCTGTAGCCAAATCCATAGGGATTCCATATGGTCCCGTCCTGCTATTGGACGAATTTGCGGCCTATGTGGCGTTCGACATCATCGACTCCCTCTCCCTTTCCACAAGGACGGAGGGTTAAACCACTCGACTCGCTATGGAGACGGTACTATGCAGTTCCAAGGTTCCTCGACTAACTTCCCCCGTACATCGGGGACCAAACGGGATGCAACCATGAAGTCCAATGGCCGTTTCCACGAACTAGATGACGTGGACCGGGATTCGGTCGAGCGCCTAATACGCATCATCGACCTGTTCCGAACATTGGATGCGCGTATGCCTTCAAGCTATATCCGCGCCTTTCTTGCGGTATGCCTGAAGCCTGGGGCGGGTCCTACAGACTACGCCAAAGACATGGGCACGATACAGCCCATCATGTCTCGACTACTGTTAGAGATTGGCAAGAAAGCTAGGGAGCGGGACGAGGGGTTAGGCTTAGTCGATAGACAAGCCTCCCCTGAATCCCTCCGAAATCAGGAGTATTATCTGACTCCTAAAGGACGCCACTTGCTATCCCAAATCCTTAACACGATTGGTGACAAGCCTAGCAATGGGAGCAACTAATGAGCGGCCTAGCTTTCCTTGGGTTAGCCACCTACCTATTGGTCATTCTGCCCCTCCTGATGAAGATATTCAAAACGGATAACTTCGTCACAGCCACGGTTGCCCCTCTGATGTTCGGGGGGTTCGCCTGGATGATCTACGCTTTCTTTCGACAAATGTTGAACGCTCCCCACTGGTAGCCTCTCATTTGCCTAGACACATAGCAGCCACCATTCCAAAGGGATCGCACACCCATGTCAGTTTATCCTGAAAAGCGAGGCGGCAAGCTGACGGGCCGCTATTGCGTGGAGGTCGAGCGGGACGGCAAGCGCCACCGTGAGTTCACCACGAACCTCAAGGAAGCCAAGAAGCTGGAAACCCGGCTCAAGCTCGGGGACATTCCCAGCAAGCGGGCCGCTGATGCCCCGTACACGCTCGCTGACCTACAGCGGGACGCAAAGCCCCTCTGGGACGGCCAACGGGACACGAAGCAGTCACAGGCCCGGTTCCTTGCCGCTATGGAAGCCCTCACGACTGTCCTGAAGCGGCAACAGGTCGAGCCCCATGCGGCCAACGTGAAGGGCACCCACATCAAGGCCATGAGCGACATGCTCACAGGCGAACGCGGCCTGAAGCCTGGGACGGCCAACCGCTATGTGGCGGCGCTCTCCAAGGCCTTCTCATGGGCTGAAGAGGTCGAGAAGATACCCAAGCGGCCCAAGGCCAAGTTCCAGGCCGAAGGGCGGCGGGACGTGTTCGTGCTTGACGAGGCCCAGGAGGCTCGCGTGAAGCAAGCCCTGGTGGACCTGGGGCGAACCGACGTGCTGACCCTCATGGAAGCCCAGATGGCCTCCGGGTGCCGCATCGGGGAAATCCTCAAGCTGACCCCTGACCGCATCGTTGACGATGGCGATGGGTTCTACACGCTTGACCTGGGGATCACTAAGAATGGGGAGCCCAGACATGCCCCCGTCCCAGAGGCCGTGGGAAGGCCGCTGAAGGCCATCGTGGAGCAGGGGCTACTGTCCTACCGCCAAGTCAACCATTGGCTTGTACGGGCTCGTATGGCCGCAGGATTGCCCACCACACAGCCCACCCACGCCCACCGGCATACGGTCGCCACACGGCTGACCCAGAGGGACGTACCTACAGCCGTCGTGAAGGAGTTCCTGGGACATTCCAGCCTCAACACGACGCTGAAGTATGCCCACGTCAACACAACCGTTAAGAAGCAAGCCGCACGGGTGCTTAGAGGAGATTGAACGCATACGTTCCGCCATCACATACGCAAAGGACCATTGGTCCCCTGCGGTCCCCCCCGTGGGGGATTCGTGGGGGAAACCGTAGGGGAAAGTAGCGTTGGGCGGCGTATCACTCGCCTTCCGCTATCCCATACGGAAAGCTATCGTGCTGTTTTTCTTGGGGAATTTCCCGGTAGTGGAGGCCTCGCCCGGAATCGAACCGGGGTGCAAGGATTTGCAGGCCGCTGCGGGAAGCCATAAGTCCCCACACATCCACCGACATTCCGTCAACGTGCTCAACGGGTTACGGCTTTGTTGAATACATACGTCCCCCCATGTGATAGCGGCTTGTAGCCCTTTGCGTGGGGACCCGGAGCCCTCCCCTACGCGCGTGCGCGGGGGTGGACATACAAAGCTCCATCCCATATGAAAAGCCTTAACATAGCGTCTCGTATGTCGCTTTTATTGAGGTTTTTCAGAGGGTTAGAGGCCGAATCGGTCGCCTAACCCCACCTTACACCCCAAAGGCGCGGCCCTCGCTGGTCGCCAACGAAAGGGACTAACACCATGCTTACCCTTGATAGCTTTGAGTTGGCTCAAGAGGCCCTTGAGAGGAAGGATGCTAGGGCTATTAAGACCCAAGGCTTTAGCGCCTCTGTGAAGGCCCAGGCCATCATCCAGAAGCACTACCAGCAAGCCCTAGAGATCACCACGGACAGGCTCTCCAAGCCGGTCAATCGTCAAGCGGACATGTATGAGGTCCTGACCCTCATTGGCCCCGAAATCCTGGCTCTTGTGGCGCTCCACGGCACCATCGCGGCCATGGGTAATGATGCCAACGTCACACTCACTCGGCTGGCTTTGGGTGGCCTCGCGGAGGATGAGCATTACGCCTACTCCCTACTTACCCACGACGAGAAGCTTGCTCGCCGTTTGGAAATGGTCGCTAAGAAGCGCAACTCTTCGGTGAAGCACCGTAAGACCGCCATTCGGGCCATGGCCAAGAAGAACGGCTTTAAGTTCGGGTCGTGGTCGAGCGAGCAATCGTCCCAGGTCGGCCAATGGCTTCTCGACATTGCCCTAACCCTCGACTGTTTCGTGTTCATCGACGCAAGCGAGGACCCCAAGGGCGAGGGCTATGTGACCCTCTCGGAGGATGCCCTGACCTATGCCGACGAGTTCGCTCGCTACATGGTCAACAATCATCCGGTGGCCCTGCCCCTCACGTCCGCTCCCCCTAAGTGGCGCGGTATGAAGCTTCACGTCCCCTCTGCGTCGGGCCGCAAGTACGGCATCGACCTTGTTCGGACGTGGAAGAAGCCGGTCAAGGCTCGCCTCAAGGCCGCAATCGAGGCCGGGACCATGAAGCCCGTCCTAGACTCCCTCGACCGCATCGGTGCGGTTCCGTGGCGGGTCAACACGGATGTCCTCGACATCGTGCTTTGGGCACAGCAGGAATCCCCTACGGAGGTCCCAGGGCTCCCTTCGCGTAACAACGTGCCTCTCCCCGCTCCGATCACGGATGACGAGTGGGAGGCCCTTAGCGCGGACCAGAAGCGCCTTCGCAAGAAGGACATTGGCCGCATCAAGACCATCAACCGCAGCCTCATTGGCGAGCGGCTGATTTTCGAGCGTGACATGACCATCGCACTCAACCTTCGTGACCATGACGGGCCGTTCTACACGCCCGCCAATATGGACTATCGGGGTCGGGTGTACTTCGCCACCAACTTCAACTTCCAGCGGCAGGATTACATCCGCTCCCTCTTCCTGTTCGATGAGGGGAAGCCGCTCGGCGTCAACGGGCTGTATTGGCTCGCCATCCATCTGGCCAACTGCGGCGACTTCGGGAAGGTCTCTAAGAAGCCCTTCGCGGATCGCTCCAAGTGGACGATGGACAACCTGACGCCCATCTTCCAGGCCGCTGCGGACCCTCATGGGACCGTCGCGTGGTGGTCCCAGGCCGACAAGCCGTTCATGTTCCTTGCGGCCTGTATCGAGTTCACCAAGGCTTACTTCTCGCCCAACCCTGAGGAGTATGTCTGTCACCTTCCCGTCTCCTGGGACGGCTCTTGCTCGGGCCTTCAGCACCTTGCGGCCATGACCCGTTGCGAGACTACTGCCGCCCTGGTGAACGTGTCCCCCACGGACATGCCCCAGGACGTGTATCAGACCGTGGCCGACAAGGTTCGCCTTGCGGTCGAGGCCCTGACGAATGACGAGAAGGTAGGCGCTGTGGCGACCTGTTGCCTCAACTACGGCATCACTCGCTCATTGGTTAAGCGGAACGTTATGACATTCGCTTATTCCAGCGCCCAATTCGGGATGACCAATCAGCTCAAGGAGGACACCATGCTTCCCTTGGCTGACGAGGTTACTCGCGGCAAGCGCCCCTCCCACCCCTTCCGGGTCGAGGGCGACAAGTACGATGGCCAGCAAGCGGCGAAGCTCCTTGGGGGCCTCACCTATCGCACCATCAAGGCCACCGTGGAGAAGCCCGCTAAGGCCATGGAGTTCTTACAGAAGATCGCCAAGGCTCTCGCCCATGAGGGCAAGCCGACCATCTGGCACACCCCCTTGGGGCTCCCTGTGGTCCTCTATTACCCCCAGATGGAGACTACCATCGTCAACCTCACGATGATGGATAAGGGGGTCAAGCGTAGAATTGGTTGTCGCCTGGATAACCCCACGGCATCCATCAATAAGCGTACCGCTGCCAACGCCATCGCACCCTGCTTTGTTCACTCCATGGACGCTTGCCATCTACAGATGGTCGTCAACGAGTCTTGCAAGGCGGGTATCACGAACGTAGCCCTGGTGCATGACTCCTTCGGGTGCCATCCCTCGGAGTGCGATATGTTTCGGACTATCTTGAAACATACGTTCTGCTATCTGTACGACGGAAACGATGTTCTTTCGGACATCCTTGAGGAGGCCAGATCGCAGCTCGACACGAACCACGAAGCCCTCCCCGCCCTTCCTGAGAAGGGTTCTCTCGACATTCGGGATGTTCTCAATGCTGACTACGCTTTCGCATGATAGCGCCTACTATAACCCCCTCCGTCTCGCCTCCGAGTTGATCCGTGACGAGGTTCCCCTTCCGGTGGACCTCCTGATGGAGCTTGATATGCGGGGCATCAATCTAGACGAGTTCAAACTACGGGTCCTTGCCGAGAATGGCATTGACCAGCCCAACATCGGCATGTCCCTCGCGGACTAAACACATAGCAATAACTATCTGAAAGCAGACGCAAATGGCTAACAAGACTTACTGGACCTCCCCTAAGGGTGTGGCGAGCTACCCCCACCTGACCAAGCCCGACACCAAGGGCGAGTACGCTGACAACAAGTTCAAGACCTCCCTTGTGGTCGATGAGGCCACGGCCAAGAAGCTGGAAGCCGAGTTCGACAAGATCGCCAAGGACCTGGGTGTGAAGGGCGTCAAGCGCCCCCTGCGCCAGTACAAGGGCGATTGGGTTGTCACGGCCAAGTCCAAGTACCGCCCGGTACTGGTGGACGCCTCGCGCAACGAGATTGACGTTGAGGCCGATCCTGACTTCTTCGTGCGCGGTGGCTCGACCATCCGCCTGTCCACGGAGGTTGTGCCCTACCGGGACGGCATCGCGCTTCGCCTCAAGAAGGTCCAGGTGATCGAACTGGCCTCGCGCCCCTCCGAGTTCGATGACGAGGGCGGCTTCGCCTATGGCGGTCCCAAGGCCTCTAGCACCCGTGACGATGACGACTTCGGGGATGAGGAGTCGGGAGACAATGGCCTCGACATTTAAGGGTCGGGGCGGTCGTTCACGGTCCACGCTGTTGAACCGGCCTGTGCTGAAGCAAGCGGTCTATCGGTCCCGGCTGGAAGACCGCATTGCGGCACAACTAGAAGAAGCAGGATGTCCGTTCACCTATGAGCGGACCCGCCACCCCTACATCATCCCTGCACGCAAGGCGCACTATGTCGAGGACTTCGACTTAAACGAGGTCTTCCTTGTCGAGGCTAAGGGCTACTTCACGCCCGACGACCGCAAGAAACTCCTCTTGCTCAAGGAACAGAATCCTGCCCTTGACATCCGGCTAGTGTTCCAGCGCGCCAGCAACAAGCTCCACAAGAACAGCCCCACGACCTACGGCAAATGGTGTGACGATCACGGCTTCAAATGGGCCGATGGTGGCGTCATTCCACAGGCCTGGGTCGATGAGGCTATGCAAGCAAAAGGTAAATCAGATGCAACCGACGATCATGCAGGACATTAAGTTGTTTCCCCAGACCCGCAAGGTTCTCCTTCACCTTGAGAAGCGCGGCTCTATCTCCCCGCTTGAGGCCTTCGGGACCTACGGCATTACTCGCCTCGCCGCTCGCGTCCATGAGCTTCGCAAGGCTGGGTACAGCATCGTCAAGTCCCTCAACCGGGATGAGGCCGGTAAGCCCTACGCCCGCTACAGCCTTGCCTGAACGGTCAAGCTAGGTTAGTAGTCACATCCGTTCTCGTTCCGTACTCATTGGAGACACCAATGGACGACCTTCCGATTGCCACCCTGGACGAAATCAAGCTCCCCGACACCCCCACCCGCATGACCCTGACCTACGAAGCCTTCGACGGCTACGGTATCGTCAAGAACACGCTGGTAATTGAGGGTGAGAACGCGGAGTACCTTCCCCACATCGAAAACCACTTCAAGACTTTCCTCCGTGGGGCGGGCTTCTTCGTCTAATCCAGATGGGCCAATTCCTCCGTCACGGACCCTGTGAGGCCTGTGGGTCGAAAGACGCTAAGGCCTATTACGACAACAACACGGCGACATGCTTCTCATGTCAGACGTATTTTCGATCAACGGACGAAGGAGACATGGAACAAGCCACCGAGATTGAACGGAAGCCTAAGGACTTCATCACGGGCTCGCCCCAGGACATCCCCAACCGCCGCCTTCGGGAGGCCGTGTGTGCCAAGTTCGGCTACACCATTGGGGACTACCAGGGCGAGCGTTGTCATATCGCTAACTACCGTGACCCTAAGACGGGTCGCCTTGTGGCCCAGAAGATTCGCCGCAAGGATAAGAAGTTCACCATGCTGGGTGATGGTAAGGGTGCCCCGTTCTTCGGGCAGCACCTTTATCACGGGGGCAAGTCCCTGGTAATCACCGAAGGCGAGATTGACGCCCTCTCCATCGCTCAAGTCATGGGCGAGGGTAAGTGGCCGGTTGTATCGCTCCCCAACGGGGCTCAATCGGCTAAGAACGTCGTGGAAGCGCAATACGAATGGCTCGACTCCTTTGAGCAAATCATTCTGTGCTTCGATCAAGACGAGCCCGGTCGGAAGGCAACGGAGGAGGTTCTACCCCTCCTGCCCCCCGGCAAGGCCTATGTGATGACCCTTCCCCACAAGGACGCCAACGAGACCCTGATTGAGGCCGGTGGCGAGGCCATCACGCAAGCCTTCTGGAACAAGCAGCCTTGGAAGCCCGATGGCGTCCGCTCGGCTCTTGAGCTTCGGGAGGCCGTCCTGAACCCCAAGAAGGTCCCCACCATCCCTTACCCCTGGTCGGGCTTCAACGACCGCCTGGGGGGCCTCCGCGAGGGCGAGCTAGTGACCCTCACGGCAGGGTCGGGCATCGGCAAGTCCACCGTGGCCCGTGAGTTGGCCTACCACCTGGGCATGAAGCACGAACAACGTGTCGGCCTCATGTTCCTTGAGGAGTCCAACGCCCGCACCATGGAAGGCCTTATGTCCATCGACATGGATCACAACCTTGTCACGCGACGCGATGAGGCCGACGCCAAGGCCCTGGCTCAATCCTTCGACCGCATCGCCAACACCGAACGGTTCTATCTCTGGGACCACTTCGGCTCCAACGACGTGGACGACGTGATCGCCAAGCTTCGCTACATGGTGAAGGCCCTGGGGTGCCGTTGGCTGTTCCTCGACCACCTGAGCATCCTTGTCTCGGGGATCGAGACCGGCGACGAGCGTAAGACCATCGACGTTGCCATGACCAAGCTGCGGACATTCGTTTCCGAGACGAACGCGGGGCTTGTCCTTATCTCGCACCTGAAGCGCCCCTCGGGCGACAAGGGCCATGAGGATGGCGCTGCGGTCCACCTTGGGCAGCTCCGGGGCTCCCACAGCATCGCTCAACTGAGTGACGCCGTGATCGGGTTCCAGAAGTCAGAGGATAACGACCAAGGGATCGAACCCGTGGTCCTGAAGAACCGATGGTCGGGCAATACGGGCTCCTGTGGGGTACTGTATTACGACCGCGACACGTCACGTCTAGCGGAGGGCTTCTGCTGACCAAACACATAGCAATAGGTATGCACCGTGAGACTATTCTGGGACATCGAAGCCAATGGGCTTCTCGACACTGTTGACCGCGTACACTGTATTTGTGCGGTCGACCTAGACAGCGAAGACGAGTGGTCCTGGGGACCCCACCAAATCGAAGCGGCGCTCGCCTTCTTGAGCAATGCCGACGTTCTGGTGTCCCACAACGGCATCCGCTACGACCACCCAGCCCTCAAGAAGACCCACGGCTGGGACCCCAGGCGACCCGTTCGCCGGGACACGATGATCCTGGCCCGCCTAGCCCACCCCAACATCAAGCGCACCGATGGCGACCTAGTGTTGGCCGGTAAGCTGAACTCCAAGCTCCACGGAAAGGATTCCCTTGAGGCTTGGGGCCAGCGTGTCGGCATCCACAAGGCCGACTACCAGGGAGGTTGGGAGGAGTGGTCCCAGGAAATGCAGGACTACTGCCTTCAGGATTGCCGCACGGGCAAGGCCCTGTGGCGGTTCCTGCGGGTGGACGACATGGACCCCAGGTCCGTGGAGTTGGAACACAGGGTCGCCCATGTGTGCTTCCTCATGGAAGAGGCCGGTTGGCCCTTTGACGAGCAAAAGGCGGGGGCGCTCTACACGCGGCTTGTCTCTCGTAGGGACGAACTTGAGAACGCCCTTGTGGCCAAGTTCGGGTCCTGGCAAGCGGTGGACAAGGTGTTCGTCCCTAAGCGGGACAACAAAAAGCTCGGCTACAAGGCCGGGGTCGAAGTCACCAAGTACAAGACGGTTGTGTTCAATCCCGGTTCTCGTCAGCACATCGAAAAGAAGCTGCGGGAGCTAGGGTGGAAACCTGAGGTCTTCACGCCCTCGGGTCAGGCACAACTGGACGAAGACATCCTCTCACAAATCGACATTCCCGAAGCCAAGGACATCATTGAATATCTGTTGGTGCAAAAGCGCCTGGGACAGATTGCCGATGGTGACAACGGTTGGCTGAAGCTTGTCCGAAAGGGTAAAATCCATGCCTCGTACAATACAATGGGAACTGTCACTGGACGAGCCTCGCACCTTAAGCCAAACATTGCACAGACCCCCGCTAACGACGCGCCTTATGGAGCGGAATGCAGGGCTTTGTTCACGGTTCCCCCTGGATACACCCTTCTTGGAGCAGATTTCGAGGGATTGGAACTCCGGTGCCTTGCCTCGTACATGGCAAACTTCGACGGAGGAGAGTACGGACACGCAGTCTGTGACGGAGACGTACACACGATCAACCAACAAGCTGCCGGACTTCCCACCCGAAGCAATGCAAAAACTTTTATCTACGGGTTCTTGTACGGTGCTGGTGACGCTAAAATCGGGAAGATTGTCGGTGGAGACGCTAAACGAGGAGCCGAACTAAAGGAACGCTTCCTGGCCGGTCTTCCGGCTCTCTTGCGTGTCCGTAAGGCGGTCCAACAGGGTGCCGGTAAGGGATGGCTCAAGGGTCTCGACGGTCGCCGGGTTCCGGTTCGGTCGGCCCATGCAGCCCTCAACAGCCTTCTTCAAAGCGCCGGGGCCATCCTGTGCAAGACGTGGCTCGCGGACACCTACGACGCCCTCCTTGAGGCGGGCTACAAGTGGGGCTGGGGCGGTGACTTCGTGATCCTCGGGTGGATTCACGACGAGCTTCAGATTGCCGTCAGAGAGGGCCTAGAGGCCGAAATTGGGGCCATCGTGGTCCGGTGTGCCCAACAGGCGGGCTCCCGGTACGACTTCAAGTGCCGCCTGGATAGCAAGTTCGTAACGGGAAAATCATGGAAAGAGACACACTAAGCCCAATCGACCGCCATCTAGTCGCGGTCATCCTTGAGGCCTACCGCAAGGGCTTCACCGTGCAATCTGACTTTGCGCGGACACATGCGGACTACGTTGGGATGGCAGCTTCATTGGGACTCATTACGACGCGGGTGTTCCGCGACGTGTACTCCCGTGAGTGGCGTCCCACGCCCAAAGGTCTAGCCTTCTTGGAGGAGCAACATGGCGAGTACGAAATTGATGACGGAGCCGACCCGCTTAAGTTCTGGTGACTTCGTGATGGACCGCACGTCCTACCACAAGTTCATCGGACGGCTTCTCTGTGTTGACGGTGAGTGGGCCTGGGTTCACTGGACCCATCAGGGCTACCGGACGACGGTTGAACTGCGGGATTTAGTCAAGGTGGTGCTGTGAGGATTATCCTCGATACCTCGGGTGATCTTTGGGGCCAACTCAAGGCGGCGCAATATGCTCTCGCTGAAGGTGGCTCGGCTGGTCACATCGTGGTCCTACAGGTTGGCCCATGGCTCTACGCCGTGAAGTGGAACAAGAAAAGCATAAGGGTGTATCCACAATGAAACGTCGAACTAGAAGGACTATCGCGTGGATTATCCTCGCTCCCTTAGTAGTCCTGTTATCCCCGGTTCTGATTCCGGTCGGTATCATCCTACTCTTTGCCTGGGCTCTTGAAGAGGTTCTACCGTCGTGAAAGCTAGTCAAAAAGACGCCATCAGGGCTCAACTCAAGCAACTCCTCGACAGCCTCGGCCTTGAACTCGACATCGGCGCTTGCGGCTGCTGTAACTCACCTTGGGTCTCTGTGCGGCACAACGGCAAGCTTATCGTTGATGACGTGGAGAGCTTCAACTTCTCCAACTTCGACCACGGGAAGAATGATGAAAGCTGAACTAATCGACCACATGGGCTCCGACCTGACCGTGGTGAACGCGGCTCGGGTGAGTTTCGATAAGGAGAGCGAGTGGGTCTGGGAGTGCCCCCATTGCGGGGACAACCGGGACAACTGTTGGCTCCATGACGACAAGTGCGGAATGGACGGTATCGCCATTCAGGGAAAGAACGTCCTCTCCACCCGCGACCAAAAGCTTATCTCCTACCTCGCCACCCACAATCACATCACCCCGTTCACCCACCCACAGATTACGCTTAGGGAAACCGTTCCGATCTTCGTGGCTCGGCAAAGGTTCAAGCACACAGTTGGCTTCACGTACAACGAAGTGTCTAGGCGTTATGTGGATAGCCCCCCGGAGTTCTACACCCCGGAGACTTGGCGGAAACGGGCTGAGAATAAGAAGCAGGGTAGCACGGACGAATCCGTAATCCTGACAGACCTTGGAACACCTATCGCAGAGGCCTATGCGGCGTTCCTTAGTAACATGGAGAACGCTTACAAGGTCCTACTCGCTTCTGGCGTCTGCCCTGAGCAAGCCCGCATGGTCCTCCCACAGTCCATGTACACGTCCTACTATGTGACCGGCTCCCTTGCGGGCTTCGCTCGCGCCTACAAGCTCCGCGCCGACCCCCACTCCCAGAAGGAAATCCAAGACCTTGCTGCGATCTGGGGTGAGATTATCCAACCCCTCTTCCCCGTCTCCTGGGCCGCTCTCACGGCCTAACACATAGGAATTACCATGTTTAGCACGCGCAAGACCTACGACTCGATTACCTCGGGCCTCTCCAAGATGATTGAGGACCTTCAGAACTTCGCCACTACCCAGCGCGACGAGGCGGGCCAGAAAGAGGAGCAAGCCATCCACCTTGTTGCTGCGGCCCAAGAGGCTCGCCATGAGGCGTCCCGCGCCGACTCCACGGCCAAGAAGCTGAAGGACCTCCTCGCGTGATCGACACGAAGTTCTGGGTAATCCTCACGCAGCCGAACTGTCCTTATTGCGAGAAGGCCAAGGACATCCTCCGCGATATGGGCATCAACGAGTTCACGGCTTTCGACATCACTGAAATGCCCGCCCTCAAATACTTCCTTGTTCAGCAAGGGCTCTACACGGTACCCCAGGTTTACAAGAGCGGGTATCGGATTGGCGGGTATGATGACCTGAAGCTGTACTTTGGGGATAATTACGATGGGGCTTAATAAGTGGCTACTGGTCATCAACCTTGGCTTGGGTGTGATCGTAGTCATCCTTGGTTTATTCCACTTGGTCACAAGGGAATACCCGAAGCTCACCCAGACCCCACCCCCCGCTTACATCCGCTTCTGCCACTCCAACACCACGGGACTGGCCCGACCGTGCAACGAAGTTCCCCATGAGG
>Ga0216295_1000065_pt1 | contig 11918 bp, 23 predicted proteins | sample 21hB_Boncat_minu_FD_161281 | JGI IMG/M metagenome (GOLD analysis project Ga0216295, IMG submission 161281) | Terrestrial sediment cell enrichment communities for BONCAT metagenomics from Utah, United States - 21hB_Boncat_minus | ecosystem: Environmental > Terrestrial > Deep subsurface > Rock...
CGTCCCCACCGCACAGGTTTCCGCGCCCAAGGCCGCTTCCCCTCGCTTCAAGTGGGTCGTCAGGCGGGAACTGAACACCGCCTGGTACTGGAACGGCTCCCTTCGCGGTGTCGTGTCCCTGCTGACCGAGGGCTACCTTCGCCACCACGGCTATAGGCCGTCTACGGCACGGCTCCACTGGGGCATCGCCTCCGCCAAGGGCGATTGGTACGACTACCTTGTTGAAGGCCATACGGCTCCGGGTGTCCTCGATCTGGAGGCTGGGATGCTGGCCGTCGAGGCGGCATGGTGGGATGCCGAGCGGAAGCTGATCGAGAACCGCTTCGGCCGCATGAACCGCATGAGGATGGCCGCATAAGCGCCGCCATTCCCCACACGCGACAACGATCAATCACAAGGAGGATACCGATGGCACTTCTCAAGCCCCGCGCCAGCCGCTTCGCCGCCGCTCCGGCCGTAGTCGTCCCTGCTGCTAAAGCCGCCCTGCGTCTCAACTGGACGATCAAGCCGGAATTGAACGCGGCATGGACGATGGGACGAGGCCTCCGCGCAACAGTCTCCAAGCTTGATGAATCCTACCTCCGTCACCACAGCAAGGTGCCTGGAGCACGTCTCGCCTGGCGCATCACGGCAGACTTCAACTGGGATCACCCGGTGGCCGAGGGCGAGACGGCTCCGGGATGCCTCGACCTCGAGGCCGCGATGCTGGCCGTCGAAGCCGAGTGGTACATGGCCGAGCTCTTCCTGATGGAAGAGGTGTTCAACAGGAGGTCGGCGGCATAACCGCCGCCCATCCCCGCACACGACAACAACCAATCACCGGAGGAAACCGCCATGCAGAACGATACCGCCACCGCCATCCGCTTGCCCTGGACGGACGAGTTTCACCTAAAGACGGCCTTTGTCCACGACATTGGGACCGGCGGCCTGTTGAGGGCAAACATCGCCGTGTACTCCGAGCGGTACCTGCGGGCCAACGGGAAGGCTCCGGGCACACGCCTCGGGTGGGTCATCACCTCGGAACGCAACTGGTTCCTGAATCTCGCGCAAGGCGAGACCGAGCCGGGGTGCCTCGACTGGGATGCCGCCAAAAGGGCCGTCGAGGCGGCGTTGCCGCTGGCCGAGATCCGCCACCGCGAGATCGAGGCCGAGAAGGCGAGGCAGGAAGCGGAGTGGGAGTTGGCGGCATAACCGCCGCCCATCCCCATCAATTGTCCTCGCCATCCACGTCCGCCAGCAGGTCGGTTGCGTTGGCAAACTTCCTGCCCTTGCCGGCTTCGAGCTCCCTCATGGCCTCGATGGTCCTGGCATTCGGCATCGGTGTCGCCGCCTCCTCGCCTTGCGTGAGGGGGACGTTCCCATCGGCCTCCGGGCCAGCGTCCTGTCCGGGAGGCGGGACCATCTTCGGTGCCATGCTGGACCTCCATCTCGTAGCGGCGATGTAGCGGCATTCGAGGCGGATTGGCAACGGAGGCGGGGAGTCCGATTGGGTTTCAGGGCGCTGGTCCGAGCCTTCTCCGAAAACCACCGAGTGAAAATTACCTAAATCTCACTCGGTCGGATTAGCCGAACAGCAAGGATGGCGGCGGCACGGACAGGGCACGAGACTCCGTTCCCTTGGGAGGGCAGGGCTATCCGGCTTGTTGGGCTTCTGTCGCGTCAGGACTTCGCGGGAGGCTCGTCTGGTGGCGCGTCCTTGCGCTCCACCACGGCATCGTCCTCATCATCGGGATCCGGTTCGATCCTCATGTGCCTTGCCGCCGCATCGGTGGCCTCGTCCAGGCGCCGGATGGCATCCCGATACGCAGGGGAGGGTTCCTCGCCCTGCGCTTCCCGCAGGACTTCCTCCGCGATCTCCCTTGCCGTCCGGTGCGAGAGCCGTCCTGCGGCGGCATCCTCGAGGCCCAGCGCGATCTCGCGTTGAAGGATCGCCAGCTTCTTCCGGTCCTCGTCGTCGGTCGGCTCCGTCATGGCCTCATCCCTGATCGGGCAGGGTGTCGAACAGGCTTCCGATCACCCTCGTCTGTGCCGCGAAATCGGCCTCCAGCAGCCGCTGGGTCGATTCAAGGGATCGGTGTCCCGCCAGCGTCTGAACGTCCCGCGCCGTTCCGCCGGCCTTCTTCATCTCCCGGCCGACCTTCACGATGAAGGTACGCCGTGCGTCCCTGCCGCCGTCCATCGCCACTCCGGCGCGGTTGGCGATCTTCCACAGCACGTAGCCGATGCTGGTCGGGCGCATCTCCTGATAGACCTGCAAGCCCGCGAGCTCGTCGGGATCGCCCTCCAGGCCGCGCTCGGACACGATCAGCGGGTCATGCATCGTCCCGGGAAAGCTGGAAAGGCAGTCGATCAGGGCATTCTTGAGCCGCCCTCGAGGGGCAAGCGGTATCCTGCGCGGGGTCAGGCGCTTGCCCTTCTTTCCGGCCAGCGTGATGTAGTCGCCCACGAGGCCATCGTCCGTCTGAACGGAAAACCTTTTCAACCAGGCGATTTCCTTCGGGGTCAGGCCGGCATCGGTTGCCAACAACACGATGGCCTTGTTCCGTGCGGGATACCGCGTCTCGGAACAGGCGGCGAGTAGCTTCCTGATCTCGCGCTCGGACAGCGTGCCTTCCAGCGCCCAGTATTCTGGCATCGTCCACTCCTTCACGAGAGGCAGCTACCCTGGCGAAACGTTCCCGATCTGTCCAGAGTCGGACAGCCGGAAGCGCCAGCTTCCATCTCCCTTTCCCCACCTGCGGCACGCGCCGCGGTTTGTCGCTTGCAAGACCGCCGGCGATCTTGAGCCTATCAGCTCGGGGAGGGACACCATGCAGAACGCCGCCGCCAACCGCCGCAACATCTGGATCGTCCGCGTCATGGACATTCTCATCGACGTAGACCTGGACACCGCTAGCGAGAGCATCCGCCGCTGGGCGCTGGCGAATGGAGAGCCAGTCGCTGCCTGATCCGCATGAAACCAGCCGATGAAGAACGCTACCCGCCCCCGAGGCGGGTTTCTTCATTTCCGGCCGGATGCGTCCCCGGTTTGTCGCTTGCAAGCCGCGCCGACAACCTCATCCCGTTAGGCGCTATCGGCCTATCGCAAGGGTACGGGGAGGCATCGCATGTCCAGGGAGAACCACAAGAAGAACACGCTTGAGAAGGCAGAGAAGCTTGGGGTCAAGGTTGCCGACTACACAGTCACTGGAGGTGTCGCCGCGATCAAGTTCCATACGCAGGAGGACACGAACAACTTCTTCGGTGTCAGCGGCGAAATCCATCGTGCCAAGGGCTGGAAAGCGGCGGACAAATGGGCAGACGGCCAACTCAAGAAGGGTGTCAGCTTCGGCAGCGTCAAGGACGTGAAGGACGGCTTCGAGCGTTCCAGCCGCGAGGCATCCGGTCCCTCGAACGATCTCAAGCGCTGATCGGCAATATCCGATCCGGTCTGCAAGGAACCCGCCGCGAGGCGGGTTTTCCTTTGTCCGTGCAAGCCCGGGATGGGGAGAGGGAGGCAGAAGTCAGGCAGTCTATTCCCGCTGTCATGTTGGATGGACGATCTCGTAACCCACTGACACGTCAACGTTCTTGGCGAAATAAATCTCTTCGGTAGGTTGCGCCGATGGGGTTTCGCTCACACAATGAAGATGTAGCCGATGTTGGTTACGGGACAGGAGAACCGCCATGAACGCCCTCGACACCTTCAAGGACATTGCCGGGACCGAGTACGCCGCCGCGAAGGCCGACTTCGAGGCCACTCGTGATCTCCTCAATGCCGAGTCCTTCATCAACCAGGAATCCATGCTGGCTTGGAAGCAGGTCAACGACTGGGCCGGCCGCATGGACATGGACAAGATTGCCTATGTCGTCGGCTGCAAGGTCCGTGAGTGGGCACCCTTCGAGAACGCATACGGCACCATCCAGAAGAGGGCGCAGTTCCTCGCCTGGAACGCCATCGCCATCACGATCGAGGAGTTCTGTGCCGTTCCGGTAGCCGCCTGACGCACGCCAGTCGCAACGAGGGAGGAGAAGTCCGATGAAGAAGGCGCTCACCTATCGACAGGGAATGTCGAACGCGGATTACGACACCTGGAAGCACGGCACCTCCGAGGGCAGGGCCGCGAAGGCGATCCAGTCGAAGGCGAGGCTCTACGAGTTCGGCGCGTCATCGCAGATCGAGCAGCAATGTCATTGGGCCGTGACGATCGCTGCCTCCCTCGAGGGCGACGACAACTACTGCACCGGGGACGTGTGGCTGGCCGCTCCCGACGAGCTCCGCAAGCACGCTCTCCAGTATTGGGCCTGACGGCGCGGCGATGGATGCAGGGACCGACAGATTCAAGGACACGGAGGCAACAGCAGGGGGAGGGTAGCGATGGGGGTCAATCGGTTTCTGTCCAATTTCGAGTTCGATGCCGCCCTGCGTGACGAACGCCGGGAACGCGCCGCCCCGAAGCCGAGGCGGACACCGCAGGAGCGCGAGGAATGGATCCGCAAGGAGGCCGCGAAGGCCAGGGCTAGCCGCCTCCGGGGACGCTACTGACGGCCAGCCGGAACGCCAACCACCAACCAGAAGGAGTCTCACATGACGGACGCTGACATGGACAGGAAGGAAGCCGAGACCATCGCCGCCAGGTTCGGGTGCAAGATCGCTCCGGTGCAGAGCAAAAACGGAACGCTCTACCGCGTATCCGGCAGCTTCAAGGGGGGATCGGCCGAGGCCGACACATGGAGAGGCGTTCTCTTCTTCCTGCTGGGCTACGGACTCGGGAAGACCATTCGCGGATATTGATCCGCCCGCCCCGCAAAAGGACCGAGACCCGCCCTCACAAGGCGGGTTTCTTCATGCCCGGGCTGCGCCCGAGGGAAAAGGGAGCGAGGGGTTTCGGGACGGCTCGGCCGGAGCCTGTCCTCGGCAATTGTTGACAAAAAGACTTCACCGGAAGCCCGCCAGACAAGCTGAAACCATTTGCGCCGACAGGGTTTCGCATACATACTGATGACAGTAGCGATGTTGCTACGGGGAGATACCGAGATGGCACAGATCACCTACTCCGCGGACATGAACCTCGAAGCCTCGGATGCCTGGAAATACGGAACGAAAGAGGGCAAGGCAGCACAGGAACTGGAAGCTTGCCTCGTGCTGGGCTTCTTCAAGGGAACGCCGAAGGCGATCATGGATGGGTGCTGGGCCGCCTACGCAAAGGCGAAGGAAGCAGACGAGATGCCCCGGACGGGCGACATTTGGATCGCCGCCTCATACGACGTTCGCGCCTACGCCCTCAAGAACTGGCTCTGATGCCAACCAGGCCGGGGACACCAACCCCGGCCTTACCCGCCGCCCTTCCAGAACGACACCAGACACAGGAGATCCAGACATGGCACAGGCAACCTTTCGCGTTCTCGCAACGGTCATGAAGCCGTTCGTCTTCAACGGAGTGATTATGGGAGAAGTGGCAGACGGCGACCGCTTGGCGCAAGAAAAGGTCAAGATCACGTCCTTGGTCGAGGCCGAGGCCGTTTACGCCGCCGTCCGCCAGAAGGCACTACAGAACCTTCCGGTAGGCGAGAAGGTCATGCTGTTCGGCTTCATTGAGAATGGAACCGCGCCGCGGGGTTGCCGGAAGCGCCGCTGGAGCGAAACCCTCCAGGACGCGACACCCGCGCAAGCCGCCTGATCCTCCAGCGGAACCCGGAGCGACACCAGCCCGCCCTCACACGGCGGGTTTTCCTCTGCCCGCAGCGGCAATTGTTGACAGACCGGACACCCGCCCAGGAGGCCGGGAAATCCCTTCGAATTTCAAAGATTTCCTTCGGGTTAAGTAGTTGAAATCGGTAACGGATTGGGCCGTTTTCCCGTTGCGCCGACAGGTTTTCGCTCACATAATAACAATGTAGCCGATGATGGCTACGAGCCAAACCGGAGCAGTCGCCATGATGACCAAGCTGATGAAGGCATTCGGAGCCGAGCCGACCGCCACAGCCACCCTGTTCGACAACATCGGTGGAATGACAGGGCTCATCCACCTGGCCGTGATCCTCGGGGCCACCGTCCTCTACGTCACCTGGGTCTCGCATACGCGGGTCAGCCACTGACCCCAGCCGGAGCCGGGGAACTCCCCCGGCTTCCGCCCCCGGAGCGAACGACACCGACAACTGGAGGACACCATGCAGGGCCAGACCGAAACCACCACCAGCCGGAACCTCTACCTTCTCTGGCTTGGCGACATTGAGATGATCCTGGACCTCGACGCGCCTACTACGCCGGCATCCCTTGCGGCGGAGGCCCGTCTTCACGGCCACAGGATCGAGGCCTGACGCGAGCGCCAAAACCAACGACACCACGGAGGACGACGACATGCAGAACCAGACCGCCACCATCGCCCAAGCCACCGCAGCCGCAATGGCCTTCAACCGCAACGCGCACGCCGCCCCCTGGAAGGCCGAGGGCTACACCGGATCGCGCAACGATGGTCCCTACACGCGCCTTTGCTACGAGGATGGATCCTTCATCCAGGTCGTCCCGGGACTCGATCAGGACTTCTACAACGCCTACGGCACGGACGGAACGCACACCTTCCGCACCTGACGGGATCACATGCGGAGCCGGGGCAACGATCCCCGGCCACCGCCGCAAGCAATCAACGCAAGGGGGATCACATCATGGCACTTTTCATCATCACGGCGCGTCCCGGTGTCCGCCACTACGCCGCTGACGGCTCGTGGACGTTCGAGGGCGTGGCTGGAACGGACGGCGGCAAGCCCGTCGATCAGATGACCTTCCGGAAGGAAGTCGAGATCACGCACAAGCAGGATGCCGTTCGCGCCTTCTATGACTACGCCGCGGAACTGGACTGGCTCGTGACCGAGGGCTGGGGAGGCCTGGAGCTCACGGCGGGACTTCGCAAGGGCGACAAGGCACCCAAGGGGTTCCGTCAGGTCGTGTGGGACCATTACGTGCCGCCGTACATCCCGCCCAAATACAGCGAAGACAGCGCCGAGCAGGAGGCATTGGTTGCGGTGGCGAAGGAGTCCGCCGAGAGGGTCAAGGAATCAAGCGCCAGCCTCAAGGACTTCGGGAACTCGGTCGCCAAATTCGCGGGTCTTGGTTTCTCGGCTTTCGGGGAAAGGGCACACCGCGATACGGCAGAGCTCCATGTCTGGTCCGTCATTGGGTCATGGGTCGAGAGCGGGTCCCACACATCCATCGACGCGATCGAGCGAGACATTCGGGACACCATCGCCGCCGGCGAACGGAGCCAGGGCGACAAGTGGAAGTCGCCGTTCGAGAAGGCGAACGACGCATACATGATCGAGGCCTGGAAGGGGGCACTCAACTTCATGGCTTGGGTCAGGCCCGAGACAGCCGAGGCCGCGTAACGACACCGGAGCCGGGGCAACGATCCCTGGCTTCTTTCTTGCGGAGGGAACGCCGACGATCAAAGACAAGGGGGAACTGCATGGCAACGTTCACGCTTACCTCGCGCCTATCGCAACGGACACCTTCCGGCTGGTGTGACACCAGCTACTGGCCCGAGATCCTTCCCCCGCGGACCCACAGCTTCCAGACCACCCCACAAGCCGAGGCATTGTTCCAGGACTACATCGCGGCCGTCAGGGCCGACCTCATGCACGGGGAGGCCGCATGGGTGTACGCCACCGTAGATCGCTTTGACGAGCGGGTGCCGGCCGGCTTCAAGCGGCGGACCTGGGACGTTCACGTTCAGGCCGAGGACGCTATCGCGGCGTGATCCAGCCGTCCCCGACAGGCATCGGCAATTGTTGACAAAACGGTTTCATATTCCTTCCTCCCAGCCTCGATTTCGTTTGCGCCGACAGGATTTCGCATACATCATTGAATGGTAGCGATGATGCTACGCGACAGGAGATCAGCACATGGCACAGGAAGTCACCTTCTTCGTGGGCGCGATGCCCGCACAGGCATACCGCTTTGAGGACGGCACCGTGGGCATCAAGATCATCAACGAGGAAATAAACCGCATCCCCCGCTCGGGCTACCGGATCACCTCAATCAAGGACGCGGCGGCGGCGCTGAACGACTTCGTGACCTTCGAGCTGCCCAAGCACCTCAATGAAGGCGAGAGCGCACACGTGGCCGGCTATCTGGCGCGGGGTCACAGGGCTCCTAATGGTTTCTGGAAGCGCGACTGGGAACGTGACGTTGTGGGCGAGATCCTGCCGTATGGCAAGGAAGCCGCCTGACGGCACCCGGAGCCGGGTCCAGCATCCGGCTCCACTGACCACCAGCACGACAACGACAGCAGGGGAGGATGCACATGCCCAGGTTTGATCTATCGACCACAATACTTGAGCCATATGCCTACAACGGCCGCATTGGATGGCGGCGACCGGAAGGCTTGCCGATCCGTTGGCCGAGGGAGGAAGTCCATCCCTCCAAGCGTTGCCAGATCCGCACTTCGGCAGACGCAAAGGCCGCTTACAACGAATACCTGGAGGAAGTGCGAGCCATCGTGCAGCCGGGTCAGGTCCTACTTGTCCACGGAGGCCTCGCGCCGCAGACCGTAGGCGGAGAATACCCCAAGGATTGGTTCAACAATCACTTCTACACGGAAGTGCATGGACCCGCCGTGTTGTCCGAGAAGGAGCTGCTGGCGATCCAGGAAAAGACAATCACTCTCTATTTCGAGTCAAATCACTGGGCCGCTAGGACCGCACAGACCCGCGTCCACTCCAAGGAGATGGCCCTTGCCGCCTTCGCGGAGTTTCAGGAAGTCGTCAGGGAGAAGCTGGAACCAGGCAAGTCCGCCCATGTTTCATGCCGCCTGGATTACCCGGACTATAACTCGCCGCCGGCCTGGTTCAGAGCGATTGAATGGAGGGCAAAGGTTACTGGAGGCGACACGCGCCCCCCGGGGGGACCGGAGCCAAAGCGGAACAGGGTGCCGCAACTCGTCCAGAAGATGGAGAAGGCCACGCTGGATGCCGCCGACCGCCTCCCTGTCCTGCTCGAAAGGATCGTGGCAGTGAAGTCCAGCATCCAGGAGGGCAAGGGCGATTTCACCGTCAGCGCCCGCGAACTCAAGGCAATCGAGGATGCCGTCGAGTCCATCGACAAACTGCTCGGGAACATCGAGGGTCACGTCGATGACGTAAGGGAAGCGCTCGAAATGTCCAGGCGCTGACGAAACCCTCAACCGCAAGACCCACCGGACCCGCCCTCGCACGGCGGGTTTCCTTTTGCCCGGGCTGCGCCCGAGGGGAGAGGGAGGCGGAAGTTGTCTGACCGCGCCGGGGAACCTGACTTCGGCAATTGTTGACAAGCAGGATCGGCACGGCCGCAGCCCGCTGAATTTTGTAACAATCTTTGCCTCTTTCCATTTGCGCCGACAGGGTTTCGTGTACATAATGAGAATGTAGCCAATGATGGTTACGGACCCACTGGAGCAGTCGTCATGAAGAACGATCTCATCGCCCTCCTTGCCTCCCTCCCGGACTACGCCCGCAACGTCTTCAACCTGCTGGCGCGTGACGCGGAAGGCTCCCCCCTGGTCAACATCGACAGCGCGGCGGCCGAGATGCCCCGCCGTGAATTCCTCGCCGGGATCCGCTCCCTCGAGGCGCACGGTGTCCTCCAGCGTGAGTCCGATAGCGCCTTCGGAATGCTCCGCACCGCCTGACGACGACAGGAGCCGGGGAACCCTCCGGCTCCATTCCCCGGAACAACGACAACCAGCACAAGGGAGAGACAGATGCCGAACGCACAGAACGCCGCCGTTGAGATGGTGAAGGTCTACGAGAGCAAGGAATTCGGGGACACCTGGACCCGCTCGGACTGGAGGAACACCGCTATCCGGATCGAGACCAAGCACGGCGCAGAGGCACCGACCACGGTACGCGGACTCAACTCAAACAACCAGCACCACGACGACCGCTACGGTGACGTGCCGCTGATGGACCTGGAACTCGTGTGCTCGGCACAGGCCGACAAGGGCAACGGGCCCACGCCTTTCGACTGGACCTCGAACTACACCTACTACCTCTTCGTGAACAAGGGTAAGAAGTGGGACATTCCGAACCTCTACATCGCCGTCACGCACGGATGCGGCACCGAGTGGCTTGTGCTTTGCCACATGAGCAACATCCGCGACGAGATCGCCGCCAACATCGCGGCCATGCCGGAACCAGTCCGCTACATGATGCTGGATGCCTTCATGGACACGGCACAGAACTGCCGTGAAAAGGGCGCTTACGACACGCGCAAGGAATGGTCCAAGGCCTACTACGAGGGACGTATCCAGAAGAAGCGGAAGAACGGCAACGTGTACGTTTCCATCGAGAGCAAATGGGAAACGGAACGCCGCCTGGAGAAGAAGGCCGCAAGGGCAGCGAAAGCCGCCTGATACTCGCCGGCACCGTCCCGCACCGACCGGAAGCCCGTCCATTGCGGCGGGCTTTCCCTTGTCCGGGGCACGGCGGCAATTGTTGACAGTATGGACGCACAAGCCGCCAACCCGCTGAAATCAGTAACATATTTGGCAATTATTTGATTGCGCCGACAGGGTTTTGAATACACAATCATAACAGTAGCCGATGGGGCTACGTACCGACGACAAGAGGACCGACATGCGTAACTTCATCAAGACATACGAGTGCCTTTCATTCCGCGGCGAGGCTCCGCAGTGCTCGTACACCCTCGAGGGCTGGAGGGAGGCCGGATTCGACCTGACGCTTTCGGCTTACGGCGACAAGCTGCCCGACGAGGTGCTGACGGTACAGAGCGCCTACAACTGCTCCGGCGGGCGCTTCTCCGAGGAAGTCTACATTCCCGGCCTGATCCCGCTCAAAGTGCTGGCCGACACCTGCTACACCTACTACGTCTTCAAGACGACTCCCGGCACCCGTTACCAGCACAACGGCATGACTGAGTGCGCCGGCAACGACATTGTGATTGCCGTCAGACACGGCGGCGGCACCGAGTGGCTGGTCGTCAACCAGTTTGGGATCGTGAAGAGCATGGAGGCCATGCTGGCGGCACTCGACACGCCGACCGCCTTCATCCTCATCGGCGCGTTGTTCACGGCCGCCAAGGACGGCAAGAGGGCGGGACACGCCGACGAGCGCAAGGCTTGGGCGACGGCCTACTACGAGGGACGCATCCAGAAAAAGCGCAGGAACGGCACCGTCACCGTTTCCATCGAGTCCCCCTTCGAGACCCGGCTTCGCTTGGAGAAGAAGGCCAAGAGGGCGAAAGCCGCGTAGCAACCAGGAGCCGGGGACTTGCCCCGGCTCCCCTCCGGGACGACAACGACAAGCGCGAGACGGCACCGGACGGCGGATCCCATTGGGTCGTCCTCAACAGGGACGCACTCTACAGGACCAGCAGGGAGGCGTGGTCCTCGATGGTGTACAGGTACGTGGAGGACACCTACGAGGAACGCCTGGAGGCCTGGCAAGCCGCGCAAGCCGCCTAATCGGTACCATCCAAGGAGTCAGGACACCCGCCCGAAATGGCGGGTTTTCCTTTGTCCGCAGCCGCCTTGGCAATTGTTGACAACCCGGCGCACATCCGTGGCTAAATCATTCATATGTAAACGCTTTTTGCATGAAAATGATTGCGCCGACAGAGTTTCGGCTACATACTCCTGATAGTAGCCATGTGGCTACGGACCTGAACCCGGAGATAGCCATGCGTACCTTCGTCAAGACCCAGGAAATCCCGACCTTCAACGGCGGCGCTCCCCAGTGCATCTACTCGGTTGACGGCTGGATCGAGGCCGGATTCGACCTCCCGCTGATCGCCTACGGCGACGAGCTCCCCGTGAACCGGGTGGGAACGGCCTCGACCAGCACCTGGTACAACGACTACTTCGACATTCTGGACCTGAAACCGATCCGGGCCTTGGGGGCTAGCCGGGAAGGCAAGAGCCCGAACGAGCGGACGATGAACGAGCGCC
>Ga0216295_1000067_pt1 | contig 11240 bp, 7 predicted proteins | sample 21hB_Boncat_minu_FD_161281 | JGI IMG/M metagenome (GOLD analysis project Ga0216295, IMG submission 161281) | Terrestrial sediment cell enrichment communities for BONCAT metagenomics from Utah, United States - 21hB_Boncat_minus | ecosystem: Environmental > Terrestrial > Deep subsurface > Rock...
GGGCGGGCGCGGGATCATGTTGACCGGGGCGGCCGAGGCGGCCGGTGCCGCCGCCTGGGCGGCGTCGTCCTCCCCGAGCCGGAGCTGGTCGAGCTTCATCATCTTGATGTAGACCTGCGCGAGCAGGTCGGCGTCGATGAGCGCGCCGTGGAGGTCGCGCCCCGAGTTGTCGACCTCCAGCCTCGAGCAGAGCGCGTCGAGGGTCGCGCGCTGGCCCGGCCACTTCACCCGGGCGGTCCTGAGGGTGTCCGTCACCGGGTTGGTCATGTCCTGGAGGCCGACCAGGCGCCTCTCCGCGTTGAGGAAGCCCATGTCGAACGACGCGTTGTGGATGACGAGCCGGGAGGTCCCGATGAACGCGAACAGGTCCCGGTAGATGGAGCGGAACTTCGGCTGCCCGGCGAGGAAGGCGTCGGTGAGCCCGTGCACCTTCAGGGCGCCCTCCTCGACCTTCCGCCCGCAGGGGTTCACGTACGCGTGGAAGGTGTTCCCGGTGATCACGTTCCCGACCACCTCGACGCAGCCGATCTCGACGAGGCGGTCCCCGTCCGCGGGCGACCGCCCGGTGGTCTCCGTGTCGAGCACGATCAGGCGCTCCGGGGAGTCCTGTTCCATTTCGTGGGAATCCATGTATATCTCCGCGCGAGGGATTGCCCCTTGGGGCGTTGGGTGATTGAATCCTTAACCTCAAGAAACCGCACGTGTCCACTGTGATCGAGTCCTTAATGAGCAGCCCCAGCCGAAAGCGCGCAGTCCTCGCCCTCGCAGCCGCGGGGTGGCTCGCGGCGTGCTCGGCCGCCTGGAGGGGGTCGACGGCCTCGGGCGGCGACGTCTCGCACGCGGCGGAGGCCGTCGGGTCGGCCGTGGCCGATGCGACGCGCCTGAGGCCGCTCTGCCGCGACCTCGCCACCCGTCTCGTCGAGGCGGGCATGAGGGTCAGGATCGCGGCCGGGCGGCCGACGGTGCCCATGCTGCGCTCGCGCGAGGCGGACGCCCTCGCGGACTGGGAGCTCGCCAGGTGCCCGGACAGGGCGCTTCCGGTCATCGCCTACGGGGTGATCGACGGCGTGCGCGGGATGCGCGAGGCGCAGTTCGCCGGACACGGGGGCTGACGGCGATGGCCCACCTGTCGGAAGCGGAGTTCAAGCGCCTGACCGCGCGCCTCGGCAAGAAGCCGAACGGCGCGAAGGTCGCTGCCGACGCACCCGCCCCGAGGAAGCAGAAGGGCAGGGCCAGGCTGGAGCGCATCGCGTACGACGAGACGCCCGTTTCCTTCGAGGTGGACCTGCCCTACGACCCGAGGCCGAAGGAGCGCCCGCGCACCGTCTCCGACATGAGGCTCGTCGAGAGCGCCTTCCTGTCCTCGAAGGGCAACCTGGCGGCGTTCCGCTCGATGCTGGCCAAGGGCTTCAGCCGCACGTTCACGCCCAAGGGCACCAAGGAGTACGAGGACCTCATAGCGGTCTCGGCCCGAGGCGCCATGCGGTCGCGCCAGCCGCTCAAGTGCCCCGTCGAGGTCAGCATCACCTTCGTGCTCAAGGGCGAGGAGGGACACTGGCCGACCTCCGCGGCCGACGGGGACGGCGACAACCTCGAGAAGGCGGTCCTCGACGCCCTGAACGGGGTCGTGTTCGACGACGACCGCCAGGTCGTGAGGAGCACCCGCGAGAAGCGCTGCGGACCCGAGCCGCGCCTCCTCATAAGCGTCGTGCCCGCCCGTCCCTGACGGAGAAGGGCGGCCCTTCCGGACCGCCCCGCGCCTCCCTACCGATCGTATCCCATCCGGTTCTTCCGGGCAGACCCCTTCCTCCCCTTGAGGACGGGCGTCGGCATGCCGTCGGGCTCCACCGCCTCCAGCTCGCATTCCTCGACCAGGCTCGACGGCCCGCCGCCCTTCCCGAAGGACTTCAGCCTCTTCCACGGGAAGCTCACGTCCAGGGTCTTGCGTGCGCGGGTGAAGGCGACGTGCGCCAGCCGGCGCTCCTCCTCCACGCCGCCGCCGCGGGGTCCGTTCCACGGGTCGCCGGGCTTTCCCCGGCGGCCCTCCTCGAGGGCACGGGCGCTCGGCATCACCCCGTCGTCGAACCCGGGGCAGAACACGTGGTCGAACTCCAGCCCCTTGGACGCGTGCATCGTCGACAGGCGGACGCTGCCCGACACGTCGGCCTCCTCGTCGGTCATGACGGATATCTCCTGGAGGAACGAGGCGGCGTCCTCGTACGGGTCCGAGAGCCTGCGCACGGTCTCGACGGACCTGAGCTTCGTCTCCGATCCCTCCTTCAGGTTCGTGAGATGCTCGAGGTAGCCGGTCTCGCGCAGGGCCGTGCCGACCACGTCGTAGGCGGGCCTCTCCCACTTGCCGTCCTCAGCCAGCATGGACAGGGCGCGCCCGAGGGCCGCCGCCCCCTCCTTGGCGTCCTTCCGGAACTTGGCGCCGGAGCGGGGGTCGACGGCCGCATGGCACGCCTCGTGGAAGGGTATGGCCCGCGCGGAGGCGATCGCGCATATCGCGTCGACCGCGGCAGGACCAAGCCCCCTCACCGGACGGTTCGCGACCCGCCGGAAGGCAAGGTCGTCGTAAGGGTTCACCGCCAGTCGCAGGAAGCCGAGCACGTCCTTGACCTCCTCGCGCTCGAGGAGGGATATGCCGCTGGTGACGACGGGCATGACGCCCTTGTTCATCAGCGCCTCCTCGAAGGGAGGCATCATCCACGAGGCGCGGAACAGCACCGCTATCTGGCCGGGATCGGCCCCGCCGTTCACGAGCTCGCGTATGCGGGCGGCGACCCACGCCGCCTCCTGGGCCTCGGTGGCGTGGGCGGTGGTCCTGACCTCGGGTCCGCTGCGGTTGGACTTCAGGACCTTCGGCTCCTTGCGGCGGTTGTAGTCGACCGCCAGGTTCGCGGGCCTCAGGATCTCCTCGGTGCAGCGCCTGTTGGTCCGCAGCTCGAACACGGCCGCCGACGGCCCGACCATGTCGGCCATGGCCCCCGGGTAGCCGCCCTGGAACCCGTAGATGCTCTGGTCCTCGTCGCCCACGACCGTGAGGGACCCGTGCCACGAGGAGAGGAGCCTGACCCACTCCACCTGCACGGGGTTGGCGTCCTGGGCCTCGTCGACGAGCAGGTGCCTGATGCGGGAGGACTCGATCTCGCAGAGGCGCGGGTTGTCGCGCAACAGGCGGACGACCTTCAGGATCAGGTCCCCGAAGTCGACCATGTTGCGGCTCTCGAGTTCGTACTGGTAGGCGACGTAGGCTGCGGCGAAGGCCTCCTCCTCCTCCGAGCGGCGGGGACGGGACGGGTCCCCCGCCTCCGTCTCGGTCAGCCCCCACGCCTTCCACAGGGACACCTGCCTGAGCGCCGCCTTGGCGAAGTCCCGCAGGCCCGCCTCCCATTCCTTCCTCACGGCCGCCACGGTCGCCTCGTCGCCGTGCGGCGGCACGAACGGGCCGTAGGCGCCCGGCACCTCGCAGGCGGCGGCCATCAGCTTACGCGCGTCGTCCTCGTCCACGATGGTGAAGTTGCCGTCGCGCAGCCCCGCGGCGGAGGCGTTGCGGCGCAGGATCCGGCAGGAAAGGGAGTGGAAGGTGCCCAGGCGGAGCGCGGCCGCGCCCTCGCCGAGCCTGGCGGCCACGCGCTCCCTCAGCTCGTTGGCGGCCTTCCTCGTGAACGTGACGGCCGTGATCGACTCGGGCGCCAGCCCCTTCCCCGAGATCAGGTGCCCGATCCGCGCCGTCAGGGTCGTCGTCTTGCCCGTGCCGGCACCGGCGGAGATCCGCACGGGGCCGTCGGGGGCCGTCGCGGCCGCAAGCTGTTCAGGATCAAGTCCTTCGAGGATGTTCATTCGTGACTCCTTGAGCGGACAATCTGTTGACGCAGGCAGGCGGTCCGTGTCAAGAACGAATCCTTGTCGACACCCCTCGGGTGCCGATCGTATCCTTCGAATCCCTGCCGGGATAGGAGCCAATATGTCTGAATCCTTCGTCCACCTGCACGTGCACAGCGACTTCACGCTCTCCAAGGGGGCCAGCAAGGTGTCGGCGCTCGTCAAGCGTGCCGCCGCGCTGAAGCTGCCCGCGCTGGCGCTCACGGACGAGGGCAACATGTTCGGCGCCTACGACTTCTCCAAGTCCGCCTCAGGCTCGGGCGTGCAGCCGATCATCGGCACCAAGCTCTGGTTCGGCATCGGCGGCAAGCACAAGCTCGGGAGCGTGCTCCTCCTCGCCCAGAACGCGAAGGGCTACGCGAACGTCTGCAACCTTCTCAGCCTGTCCCACCGCCCGCGCGAGGGATCGCACGGCGGCGAGGGCGTCATCCCCGCGGAGGCGCTCGAGGGCGACCTCGAGGGCGTGTTCTGCCTCACGGGCGGCCGTGACGGGGTCCTGTGGCGCCTTCTCAAGGAGGACCGCCGCCGCGACGCCGAGGACATGCTCGGGTGGCTGCGCTTCGCGTTCTCGGACCGCCTCTATGTCGAGCTGTGCCGGTTCGGCGACGAGAGCCAGGAGGAGGTCGACGTCGAGCGCCAGCTCCTTGACATGGCCTTCGGCGCGCCGGAGATCGAGGACCGCAACGGGGTGCGCCTCGGAACGGTCCCGGTCGTCGGCACCACCGAGGTCTGGTACGCCACCGAGGACAAGCACGACGCGTACGAGATCCTCCGTGCGGTCGAGAGCAAGGGCGGCGTCACCATCCAGGACGAGAAGGTCGTCCCCTCCTCGTCGCGACGCTTCCACATGCGCAGCGCCGAGGAGATGAAGGCCCTCTTCCCGGACGTGCCGGAGGCGTACGAGAACGCGCTCGCGCTCCCGCGCCGCTGCTCCTTCATGGTCAAGGGACGCGACCCGATCCTTCCGCCCTTCCAGACGGAGGGAGGACGCACCGAGGCCGAGGAGCTGCGCGCGCAGTCCTGGGAGGGCCTCGCCATGCGCCTCGAGAAGAACCGGGTTCCCGAGGAGAGGCACGAGGAGTACCGCCAGCGGCTCGAGTTCGAGCTGGGCATCATCGAGAGCATGAAGTTCCCCGGCTACTTCCTGATCGTTTCGGACTTCATCAAGTGGGCCAAGGCGCAGGGCATCCCGGTCGGTCCGGGCCGCGGATCGGGCGCCGGGTCGCTCGTGGCCTACTCCCTCCAGATCACCGACCTCGACCCCATCCCGTTCGGCCTCCTGTTCGAGCGCTTCCTCAACCCGGAGCGCGTGTCGATGCCGGACTTCGACATCGACTTCTGCCAGGACAGGCGCGAGGAGGTCATCGCCTACGTCCGCAAGAAGTACGGCACGGAGTACGTGTCCCTCATCGCGACCTTCGGCGAGATCAAGTCCAAGACCGCCGTGAAGGACGTCGGACGCGTGTCGCGCTCCGACGACTTCGGCGGCTACGGCTTCGGCGAGCTGGACCAGATCACCAAGCTCATGTCCATGGAGGGGCCGACGCCCAAGCCCCTGATGGATTCCTACAACGACCCGGCCAACCCCGAGTTCAAGGCGAGGATCGAGTCCGAGTCCAAGTACCGCGTCCTCTTCCAGAACGCGCTGAAGGTCGAGGGGCTGTACCGCAACCAGGGATCTCATGCGGCGGGCGTCGTCATCGGCGGCCAGCCGCTGCACGAGCTGGTCCCGGTCGGCTGGGACACGGAAAAGCAGATGCCCGTGTGCCAGTTCAACATGAAGGGCGCCTAGGCCACGGGCCTCGTGAAGTTCGACTTCCTCGGGCTGAAGACCCTCTCGGTCATCCGCGAGGCCTTGCAGCACATCAAGGAGACCACGGGGGAGGTCATCGACCTGTCGCTGCTGCCCTTCGACGACGCCCCCACCTACGAGATGCTCTCGCAGGGCCTGACCAACGGCATCTTCCAGTTCGAATCGGACGGCATGAAGAAGTGGATGCAGGCGCTCAAGCCGAACCGCTTCGAGGACCTCATCGCCATGGGCGCGCTCTACCGCCCGGGTCCGATGGACATGATCCCGCACTACGTCGACTGCAAGAACGGCAAGGACACGCCCAACTACCCCGAGCCCGTGGAGCGCACGAAGCCGTTCCTCGAGGAGACCTTCGGCATCATGGTCTACCAGGAGCAGGTGATGCTCGTGGCCCAGGTGGTCGCGGGCTACTCGCTCGGCGGCGCGGACCTGCTGCGCCGCGCCATGGGCAAGAAGATCGCGTCCGAGATGGCCGCCCAGCGCGTGATGTTCATCGAGGGAGCCACCGCGCGCGGCACCTCGGCCGAGGCGGCGGGCGAGCTGTTCGACACCATCGCGAAGTTCGCGGGCTACGGCTTCAACAAGTCCCACGCCGCGGCCTACGCGCTGATCGCGTACCACACCGCGTACCTGAAGCGGCACTATCCCGCCCAGTTCCTGTCCGCGCTGCTCACCTACGAGACCTCGTCCCCCGAGCGCATGGCGAAGATCAAGGAGGACATGAACACGTTCGGGATCGAGATGCTCCCGCCCTGCGTGAACAACTCCTTCCCCCGCTTCCGCCCCGAGAGGAAGGCGGACGGCTCCGTCCACGTCCGGTTCGGCCTGACGGCCATCAAGGGCGTGTCCGGCGAGCTGCCGATCCTGCTGGGCGCCCGCGAGAAGGGGGGCAAGTTCAGGAGCCTCGAGGACTTCTACACGCGCGCGGGCAGCCAGTTCAACAAGGCGCAGATGGAGAAGCTCGCGGAGGCGGGGGCCTTCGACACGATCTCTCCCAAGGGACGCTACTCGGCGGTCAACGTCCTCGGCTTCCTCATGAAGGGGAACAAGAAGGACGCGGGGAGCCAGACCGACCTCTTCGGCGGGACGCTCGAGGTGCGGGTTCCCAAGGAGGTCGTCGACGTCGCCGAGTGGGGCAACGTCGCGGACCGCGAGTTCAACGCCGTGGGCTTCTACTTCCGGGCGCACCCGCTCGACGCCTACGAGGCCCGGTTCAAGAACGCGAAGGTGAAGCGCAAGGCGTCCCTGCGGGCCTGGATGCTCGAGAACATGAGGGCCGAGCTGAAGACGAAGCGCCTGGCCGGACTCGTGGAGATCGTCGAGCGGAAGACCTCGAAGAAGGGCAAGCAGTACGTGTGGGCCATGTTCTCGGAGAAGAACGACAGGTTCAGCGTGAACTTCTTCGCCGACCCGGCCGAGGTGGAATCCATCCGGACCACCCTGGACAACGCCAGGATCGCGCGGCGCCCCGTCATCGTGACGGGCGACCTGCTCCTCCAGGAGGGAAGGGACGACCTGACCATCTGGGGACGCAGCGTCGTCGACGCGGACGAGGCCCTGTCGCAGGAGCGCGGGAAGATCATCATCGGGATGAACCCCTCCGCCGTCCACCTCGACCTGCCTCAGCAGCGCAGGCTGCGCGAGGCACAGGAGAGCGTGCGCAAGGGCACGATGACCGAGGCCGAGCTGTCCGGCCTGGAGGCCGGGCTGCGCGCCGAGGCCTTCCTGGCGAAGGTGCAGTCCATGCAGTCCATGCTCGCGCTGATGCGCAAGGACGACGACGCCTCGGCCACCGAGGTCCTCATCACCGCGCCCGTGGACGGCAAGCTGATCGAGATCCCGCAGGAGGGGCGCTACCTGATCGGCATCTCCCAGGAGAACGCGATCAAGGCGACGGACGGTGTCGAGTCGTTCAGGGAGTCCGTCTGAGGGACGCGCCCTCAGGCCTTGCGCCCGGAGGCGCGCGGCATGGCCCTGCGCGCCAGCTCCGCCATGTCGCCGTCGCCGGCATTCCTGAGGGCGAACAGTTCCCGTGAGAGAGCCTCGTTGCGCGCGGCCAGGTCCTCGTTTCGCCTCGCGAGGCTGCCTACATGCCTGCCCATCTCCCGCAGGCGGTCCTGGAGTCCCTGCGGGTCGCCGACCCTGTTGAGGCACATGGCGAGCGTGCATATCTCCGCATCCCGGTCGTGCTCGTGCCGCCAGACGTCCTCGTCACGGAAGCCGAGGAGCACGTGGCCGGCGCGGACCTTGAGGTGCCCGCGCCCGTTGACCTCCACCAGTCCCCACCTCGCAGGCAGCTCCTCGGTCCCGATCACCCCCTCCGGGGCCATGTAGTACCTGTAGGCGCCCATGCCGGACGCGGGATCGAGGCGATGGGGCTTTCCCGCGTCCGCCAGGAAGTCGGCGCGGCTGACCTTCACCTCGACGAGGACGGAGCCGCAGAGACGATGCCCGTAGGGGCGCCAGCCGATCGCGTCAGGAACCTCGCCGTTGATCCAGTTCCTGGTCTCCGACACCGCGACGAGGCAGCCGGGTCCGGACCTGCTCGACGGGCGCCGGAGCCAGGAGACGGCGAGGGAGCAGAGCTTCCGATGGGTCAGGGCGGGTCCCTTGCCCTTCGCCGCCCCGCCCCCCGGGGTCATATCTTGCCCTGCTTCGACTTCTGGTGGAGGGACGCGATGTAGCTCTTGCGCTTGCTGGGATGGATCGTGGGCACCCGGTCGAGGTTCCACAGCAGGTCCCGCTGCCGCGTGGCCTGGAACTGCGCGAGCATGTGGGACTTCTTGTCCCCGCCCCACTGGACCCGCCTGTTCGGGTCGAAGGCACCCTCGGCGATGTCGACCATGTTGGGGATCAGCCCGAGCGACAGTCCGTCGTTGATCAGGTCACGCATGGCCTCCTCCTGCACGCTGACCTGGACCCAGCCCAGGCCGTAGGAGACGACCGTGTAGCCCATCTTCGACAGCTCGATCGAGGTCAGGAACATCGACACCTTGTCCGACGCCTTTACCCATGCCCCCTGCCAGGAGGTGTCGGCCTTGTCCTCGCCCTCGCGCAGGCTGCCGACCTTCGACTTCTCCTCGGCAAGCGTCGCCGCACGCCAGATCGTCTCCGCGATGATCCCGGCGGACCAGGAGTACTCGTTGAACGAGTCGGTCAGGAACTCCTTCACCGCGTCGGGAATCTCCATCATGAGGCTGGCGTACTCGCGCCCCACGTAGGCGGTCTTCACGTCGATCTCGGCAAGGCGCTGGAGGACGAGGAACTCGGGATGGGCCACCCAGTTGCGGTTGGCCCGCTTGTCGCGGTCCGTCGAGTTGCCGAAGCCGTAGACGGGCGCGATCTCCGCCGTCATCCGCTCGACGGAGACCTCGGCCATGCAGGGCACCGGCAGGTCCCTGATCCACGTCACCTTGTCGGCGCTCTTCGCGCGCAGGGCACGGCCCGTCATGTGCTCGAACGGCCCGCGCGGGATCATCGTCTGGAGCATCTCCATGGCGTACAGCATGCGCGGGCGCCGCAGCATGATGCTCCTCGCCTCCCGCTGAGGGCGCATGCCCGTGACGGTGTACTCCTCGAAGGCCTGCCCTGACTTCATGATCGAGGCCGCCTCGCCCTTGGGGTACTCCGGTTCCGGCAGGACCCGCCTGAGGTCGTGCCGGAGGGTCTGCCCGACGAACACCTGGTCCATGCGGATCTTCGGCTCGCACTGGCGCACCAGCCCGTAGGCCAGGTTCATGATCCGGTTGAACAGGTTGGCGGCGAAGACGCACACGAAGTCCGCCCCGATCCCCTTGGGGTCGTAGCCCCACTCCTTGAGCATGGCGACGTGCGAGATGACGAGGTACTTGTCGTGGCGCAGCCAGGAGCGGCGCCACGTCTCGGTCTTCCGGAAGAACCACTCGTAGGTCATGTTGGTCCACCAGATCGTGCCGGTGGCGAGGTCGTCGGGGCCCGAGATGCGACGCGCGGCCTTGTCGCCGTAGGCGGCCGCCCAGCCCGCGCCGGGATCCTTGTCGTCGTCGAAGATCACGACCCCGAACCGCTTGTTGGCGCCCTCGTCGCGGCGCGAACCGGCGGAAGGACTCATGCTCTCACTTTCCATCGCGCCGCCCCTCCATGCGGCCTCCATGCCGCGGAGACACCTTCTGAATTAAGGATTCATGCCGCACGAACCGTCAAGCGGCGCGAGATCAGCCGAGGACGGAGCGCAGGACGCCGAGCCAGGTGTTCGGCTTCAGGTTGAAGTACGGGCCGCCCGCCTCCAGCCAACTGTCCACCTGCTTCTGCATGACGTCCTCGTTGTTGACCGTGCGCTTGCCCAGGGGCAGGAGCCTGATCCCGGAGAGCGTCTCCGCCCGCCGCGCGTAGGCGTCGTCGGGCAGGAGCAGCATCGCGTTGCCGATCTCGAGCGGGTCGCTCGTGCCCAGCCTCCGCTCGGCCTCGGACTCCCGGGCGCGGAAGGCCGCCATGGCCGCCTTGGCCACGTCGGCGGCCTCGCGCTGCTGCCGGATCTGCTCGGGCTTGGCCCGCATGTCGCTCTTGGCCACGTCGTAGGAGCGCTGGGCGACCATGGCGGTCCTGACGATGTGGTGCAGGTCGGCCTGCGAGATCTGCGGGAGCCACACCAGCACGGCCTCCCCGTTCTTGCCGGCGAGGCCGATGTGCTGGCACAGGTGGCAGAACGTGCAGGCCGTGACGAGGTTCTCCATCCGGTTGTCGGCGTGGTCGTCGTTGGCGTGGTGCACCTCCTGCCACTTCAGGGCGCGGAACCCGCAGAAGCGGCACGAGTGGTTGTCGCGGTCGAGGGCCTTCTTGCGCACGCGGTCGAACTCGGCGTCGGCCTCGGCCGAGTTCTTGTCGTTCATGCGCCAGTTCTCGCACTTGACGCTCAAAGTCAGCGGAATCCTCTGCAACACCACCTCCCGGGGATGTGACGCGCCGTTCAGCGCGTCACGAGACCCTGCGTCGTCACGAGAACCCAGTCGCCGCCGTAGGCACGGAACCTGACGACCTGCCCGGCTCCCGGGATGGTGTCGCCCTCCTTGACCTCGACCACGCCGGACCCGGTGCTGACCCACGCCACGTCACGGGAGACGCCCTTCAGGGTGACGCCCTCGACGATGGCCGGCTTCAGCGGGGGGACGACGTCGGACGGCAGGGTGGACGCACGCGACGGCGCGGCCCCCTCCTGCGGGACGGACGGTGCCGAGCGGATCTGCTCGAGACGGGAAGTCAGCGCCGCGATCTCGCGCCGGATCGAGCCGATGTCGCCCCTGAGGTCCGCGATCTGACGCTCTATGGCGGCCACGTCGGCCGGCTGGGCCGACCCGCTCGGAGCCGAAGGGACCGCGGCCGGGACGGCAGGCGCCTGCGCCGGGGCTGCGGGGCGCATGGCCCCGATCCCGCCGCGCTCCGCCCCGCCGACGAGATCGTCGGAGGTGTCGGCGGGCAGCGCAGCCGCCGAAGGTGTCCCGCCTAGGGGCGGGAGGGTCGGAAGCGCGAGTGCAGGAGGGGCGCCGGGCGCCCCTCCTGCACT
>Ga0216295_1000071_pt1 | contig 10893 bp, 20 predicted proteins | sample 21hB_Boncat_minu_FD_161281 | JGI IMG/M metagenome (GOLD analysis project Ga0216295, IMG submission 161281) | Terrestrial sediment cell enrichment communities for BONCAT metagenomics from Utah, United States - 21hB_Boncat_minus | ecosystem: Environmental > Terrestrial > Deep subsurface > Rock...
GTTGTGGAATAATGGGGAAATGTCCTTTTGCATTTATGCATGCTTTTTTACCACAGAAACAACACGCGGAGGCTCCAGCCGCCACTTTTAGAACAAGCAGTGCAGGAAGTCTGTCTGATGTCTCTTTTCTCAAACTGGATGGTCAGGATGAGCTTAATGAGCAAATGAGGATGATCGATCTCACTGGAGAGGATCTAAATTTACTGCGCAGCATGAAGCCGGCAATTGAACGGAATATAGACTACATTACCGATCAGTTCTATAGCACTGTGCTGGGTGTGGGCAAGTTGGAAGAGATTATTATTGAACACAGCACGATAGACAAGCTGAAGCAAACGCTCCGGGGCCATCTCATTGAAATATTTGACGGGAATGTAGACGAGAAGTATATAGCGAAGCGTCTGGTTATCGCAAGTATTCATAAGAAGGTTGGACTTGAACCCAAATGGTACCTGTCGGCTTTTCAGAATCTGCAAAATGTTTTTATTAGAGTGATTTACAATGAGACACATAATGACATGGAGCGTCTTGCAGTAGTTCAGACTGTTACGAAACTTCTTAACCTGGAGCAGCAGCTTGTACTGGAAGCTTATGAGAAAGAGAATATCCGTGAGAAAGAAGAACAATACCAGATCGTAAAGAATGAGTTGAAGCAAAAAATCGCGGAATTTAGCGGGGAGCTTGTGGACTTAAGCATCGATACAAATGCGGCTGTAGAGCAGCTGGTGGCGAGCAGCAATGAAGTGAATGATACCTTTCAGCGTACTGCTTCCTCCGCTCTGGAGTCACAGGGGATGGCTAGAGAGGGCCGTGATCAGCTTAACGAACTGAGCGGACAAATCAGCCGGATATATGAAAGCACAAATGAGATGGAACTGTCTGTAATAGAATTAAGTAAATCATCCAGTCAAATCCTGAAAATCGTGAATGCTGTACAGGATATCGCTGACCAGACGAAGATTCTCTCGCTTAATGCGACAATTGAAGCGGCCAGGGCCGGTGAGCACGGCAGGGGCTTTAGCGTAGTGGCCAGTGAGGTAAGCAGGCTGGCTGAGGATACCAAGAACACTGTAATTCGAATTGGGGAATTGACAGATAAATCAGGTAAACTCACAGCACAGGTAGTTAATGAAATTAGAACAGTACAAGAGCTGACGAAGAGCGGGAAATTCCAGTCCGACGAAACAAGCCGGTTATTCACAGATATAGTGAGTTCCATGCAGAGCAGTACACAGGAGATTGTCACCGTAGAAGAAGAGATCAAAGTGTTGATTAATACTATAGAAGGAATTGGTTCTACAACGGCTCAAACCGCAGCATCAGCTGAGTTTTTCAGGTCTGCATCGGCTAATATGTAGATGAAATGGAGATATTACGGCAGCGCATGAAAAATATCATGCGTTGTTTTATTTATGCTTGCAATAGTCCAACTTATTATATATAATAATAAATGTTGTTCTGAGACGTTGCGATGATGTGAGAGGTTACTGACACACCCGGCCCCTTTGCCATGAGGTCGATGTCGGAAAATTTTCACGGAGTATGTCCGATAATAAATTGGGCGATAGAAGGAGGGACTAAAATGGCAAAGCAAAAAATTCGTATTCGCTTGAAAGCATACGACCACAGAATTCTTGATCAATCCGCTGAGAAGATTGTTGAAACAGCAAAACGTTCGGGTGCAGGTGTATCCGGGCCGATCCCGCTGCCAACTGAGAAGCAAATCATTACTATTCTCCGTGCGGTACACAAGTACAAGGATTCCCGTGAGCAGTTTGAAATGCGGACTCACAAACGTTTGATCGATATTGTGAATCCAACACCACAAACTGTGGATGCCTTGATGCGCTTGGATCTACCGTCCGGTGTAGATATCGAAATCAAATTGTAATTCTTCTATTAAAGAACTGGGAAAAGAAAAGAGGTGTCAACATTGAAAGGTATCTTAGGAAAAAAACTCGGTATGACTCAAGTGTTTACTGCTGAAGGTAATGTAATTCCTGTTACTGTTATCGAAGCTGGTCCTTGTGTGGTACTGCAAAAGAAAGACCTGAATATCGACGGATATGAAGCAGTGCAATTGGGCTTTTCTGATAAAAAAGAAAGTCGCTCCAATAAGCCTGAACAAGGTCACGCCAAAAAGGCAAATGCAACACCTAAGCGCTACGTTCGTGAAATTCGCGGTGTTGACCTCGGGTCACTCGAGGTTGGACAAGAGCTGAAGGCTGATATCTTCGCAGAAGGCGAATTTGTTGACGTAACTGGCACTACTAAAGGTAAAGGCTTCCAAGGCGTTATCAAACGTTGGGGACAAAGCCGCGGACCAATGGCACACGGCTCGCGTTACCACAGAAGACCTGGTTCCATGGGTTCCATCCAAGCTAACCGCGTTCCTAAAGGCAAGCGCCTGCCAGGACACATGGGTCACACGACCGTAACGGTTCAAAAGCTTGAAATCGTAAGAGTTGATGTAGAACGTAACGTATTGCTGGTTAAAGGTGCTATTCCAGGACCTAAAAACAGCTTCGTGAAAGTTAAACAAACAGTTAAGAAATAATTGAAGAAAGGAGGAACATGAAATGCCAAAAGTTACACTTTTTAATGTTGCTGGTAACGAAGTGGGCGAAATTGAATTGAGTGAGACAGTATTCGGTATCGAGCCGAATGTACATGTCCTGCATGAAGCAGCACTTATGCAAAGAGCTTCCCTTCGTCGTGGTACACACAAAGTAAAAGGACGTTCTGAAGTACGTGGCGGCGGACGTAAGCCTTGGAAACAAAAAGGTACAGGTCGTGCTCGTCAAGGCTCCATTCGTTCACCACAATGGAAAGGCGGCGGCGTTGTCTTCGGACCAACACCACGCAGCTATTCCTGGAAACTGCCTAAGAAAGTTCGTCGTCTGGCCATCAAATCCGCGTTGTCCTCGAAAGTTATTGCTAACGAGATCATCGTATTGGATGCACTGACAATGAACGCTCCGAAGACGAAAGAATTCGCGGCAATCCTGAGCAACCTTAAGGTTGATCGCAAAGCGTTGATCGTAGCTCCTAGCTATGATGATAACGTAGCACTTTCCGCTCGTAACATCCCTGGGGTGAAATTCGTAGCGGCTGACGGCATCAATGTTCTTGACGTACTGACGTACGACAAACTGATCATCACTAAGGAAGCAGTTCTGAAGGTAGAGGAGGTGTTCGCGTAATGAAAGATCCTCGTGATATAATCAAACGTCCGGTGATTACGGAACGCACTTCCGACTACATGAGCGAAATGAAATATGCTTTTGAAGTGGATATTCGTGCTAACAAGACCGAAATCAAACAAGCTGTTGAGGCTATCTTTAAAGTTAAAGTAACTAATGTGAACACAATGCGTGTACCTGGCAAATTGAAGCGTTATGGCAAATACTCGGGATATACTCCAGAGTGGAAAAAAGCCATCGTGAAACTTAGCCCGGACAGCAAGCCGCTTGAATTCTTTGAAGCGGTAGAATAAAACTCTGTGAAGTAAGGAGGGAATACAGTGCCAATCAAAAAGTACAAACCGACATCTCCGGCCAGACGTAACATGTCCGTGTCTACGTTTGAAGAAATCACCACAAACCAGCCTGAGAAATCGTTGCTTGCACCGCTTTTCAAGCATGCGGGTCGTAACAACCAAGGTAAAATTACAGTTCGTCACCACGGCGGCGGACACAAACGTAAATACCGTATTATCGATTTCAAGCGGACGAAAGATGGCATACCAGGTAGCGTTGCTACGATCGAGTATGACCCGAACCGCACATCCAATATTGCTTTGATCCACTACGCTGATGGAGAAAAACGCTACATTCTTGCTCCTAAAGGCCTTAAAGTTGGGGATAAGATTGAGTCCGGTCCTGCGGCCGACATCAAAATTGGTAACAGCCTTCCACTGGCTAACATTCCAGTTGGTACAGTTATCCACAATATTGAGTTGAAACCAGGCAAAGGCGGACAACTTGTTCGTGCAGCTGGTACTGAAGCTCAATTGCTCGGTAAAGAAGAGAAATACGTTTCCGTTCGTTTGTCTTCCGGTGAAGTTCGCAGAATCTTGAGCGTATGCCGTGCAACAATCGGATCCGTAGGTAACGAAGATCATGAATTGATCAAGATCGGTAAAGCAGGCCGCAGCCGCTGGCTTGGCCGTCGTCCTGAAGTTCGCGGGGTTGTTATGAACCCGAACGATCACCCACACGGTGGTGGCGAAGGACGCGCTCCGATCGGCCGGAAATCCCCTATGTCTCCTTGGGGCAAACCAACCCTTGGTTACAAAACACGTAAGAAAAACAAAGCTTCTGATAAATACATCGTTCGTCGTCGCACAAAATAAGACGCTTCTAGCAAGTTGAACTAGCGCGAAGCGTCGATTCGCGGCTTTGAACAGTTGATGAAGGGAGGATACACACATGGGTCGCAGTTTAAAGAAGGGACCATTTATTGATGGTTACCTGCTTAAAAAAGTTGAGGAACTGAACCAAGCGGAGAAAAAGGTAGTAGTTAAAACCTGGTCACGCCGTTCTACCATTTTCCCTCAGTTTATCGGACATACGTTTGGTGTATATGATGGCCGCAAACACGTGCCTGTATACGTAACGGAAGATATGGTAGGTCACAAGTTGGGCGAGTTCGCGCCAACACGTACTTACAAAGGCCACGCGGGTGACGATAAGAAAACAAGAAGATAATTATAAGGTCTTCGTTTGAGAGGAGGGAAAACAATGGAAGCAAAAGCACATGCAAGATCGGTGCGGATTTCCGCTCGTAAAGCGAAATTGGTTGTTGACTTGATTCGCGGAAAGCAAGTGGGGGAAGCAATCGCAATTCTTCGCCACACTCCGAAATCCGCTTCACCGGTTGTTGAGAAATTGCTTAACTCGGCGATTGCGAATGCTGAGCATAACTATTCTCTGGACGTGAACAGCTTGTTCGTTAGCGAAGTTTTCGTTAACCAAGGTCCAACAATGAAACGTTTCCGTCCACGCGCGATGGGTCGTGCTAGCCGGATTAATAAACGCACAAGCCACATTACATTAGTGGTAGCTGAGAAATAAGGAGGGATAACACGTGGGTCAAAAGGTAAATCCAGTCGGACTCCGCATCGGGATTATTCGCGATTGGGAATCTAAATGGTATGCAGGCAAAGATTTCGGTACTCTTTTAATGGAAGACGTCAGAATTCGCGAATACCTTAAAGGTAAATTGAAGGATTCCGCTGTTTCCCGCATTGAAATTGAAAGAGCAGCCAGCCGCGTGAATGTTACAATTCACACAGCTAAACCGGGTATGGTTATTGGTAAAGGCGGAGCAGAAGTAGAAGTACTTCGCAGCGCAGTTACTGCAATCGCCGGCGGCAAAAAAGTTCACATCAACATCAATGAAATCAAACACCCTGAATTGGATGCAATTCTTGTTGCTGAAAGCATCGCACAACAATTGGAGCGTCGTGTATCGTTCCGTCGTGCTTTGAAACAAGCGATTCAAAGAACTATGCGTTCCGGTGCAAAGGGAATTAAAACTCAAGTTGGCGGACGTCTTGGCGGCGCTGAGATCGCCCGTTCTGAAGGATATAGCGAAGGAACAGTTCCACTTCATACGCTTCGTGCCGATATCGACTACGGAACGGCTGAAGCACATACAACTTACGGCCTTATCGGCGTAAAAGTATGGATCTACCGTGGAGAAGTTCTTCCCCCAGCTAAGAAACAAGCTGCTCAGGAAGGAGGCAACTAATCATGTTGGTACCAAAACGCGTAAAACACCGTAAGCAACAACGCGGTCACATGAAGGGTATGGCAAAAGGCGGTACTGAACTTAACTTCGGTGAATTCGGTCTGCAAGCTATGGAGCCTTCCTGGATCACTAACCGCCAGATCGAAGCTGCACGTATTGCGATGACTCGTTACATCAAACGTGGCGGTCAAGTATGGATCAAGATTTTCCCTGATAAGCCAATTACTCAAAAGCCTCTTGAGGTTCGTATGGGTAGTGGTAAAGGTAACGTTGAGAAATGGGTAGCCGTAGTTAAACCGGGCAAGATTATGTTCGAACTCGGAGGCGTGTCGGAAGAGATCGCTCGTGAAGCAATGCGTCTTGCCGCACACAAACTGCCTATCAAAACTAAGTTTGTGAAACGTGAAGAAGTGGGTGGTGAAGCAAATGAAAGCTAATGAACTTCGCAACTTAACCACTGCCGAGATTGAACAAAAGATCGCTGGATTCAAAGAAGAGCTTTTCAATCTCCGTTTTCAATTGGCAACTGGCCAATTGGATAACCCGACTCGAATTCGTGATGTGCGTAAGGAAATAGCTCGTGCTAAAACCGTTATCCATCAAAGAGTACTAGGGATTAGTTAAGTTAGGACGGCTGTAACCGTCCGTATCAGGAAGGAGGCTAACTATGAGCGAAGAACGTAACGCACGTAAAGTGCAAATCGGTAAAGTGGTCAGCGACAAAATGGATAAAACCATCGTAATTGCTGTTGAAACCTATAAAAAGCATCACCTGTACCACAAGCGCATCAAGTCTACGAAGAAATTCAAAGCACATGATGAGGAAAACGTTGCGAAAATCGGTGACACCGTTAAAATCATGGAAACTCGTCCACTCTCCAAGGACAAACGCTGGAGACTGGTTGAAGTGGTAGAAAAAGCGGTAATCATCTAAGATGATCTAAAAACTTTTTCCGGAAGGAGGCAATATTAATGATTCAACCATTTACACGTTTGCATGTGGCTGACAACTCTGGTGCGAAGGAACTGATGTGTATCCGCGTTCTGGGTGGTACTGGACGTCGTACAGCAGCAATCGGTGATCTGATCGTTTGTTCCGTAAAACAAGCAACACCAGGCGGCGTTGTCAAAAAAGGTGATGTTGTTAGAGCGGTTGTTGTTCGTACAAAGCGTTCTGTACGCCGTAAAGACGGATCTTACATTTCTTTCGACGAAAATGCAGCTGTTGTTGTTAAAGACGACAGAAGCCCGCGCGGAACACGTATTTTCGGACCAGTTGCTCGCGAACTTCGCGATAGAGACTACATGAAGATCGTTTCCTTGGCACCGGAAGTTATCTAAATAAATGCCCCAAAAAGTGTCATAGGAGGTGTAATAAATGCCTAGAGTGAAAAAAGTTCTGGAATCCCATAACAATAAACTGCATGTGAAGAAAGACGACGTGGTACTTGTGATTAGCGGGAAAGACAAAGGCAAAAAAGGCCGTGTCATCGCTGCATATCCTCGTGAAAACCGCGTTCTGGTAGAAGGCGTGAACATGGTGAAAAAACACCAAAAGCCGAACCAGCTGAACCCACAAGGTGGAATTATTGAGCAAGAAGCTTCGATTCATGTGTCCAACGTAATGCACATCGATCCGAAGAGCGGCAAAGTAACCCGTATTGGTTACAAAGTATTGGACAACGGTAAAAAGGTTCGGGTAGCTAAGAGATCCGGAGAGATTATCGACTAATATAGTCTTTAAGAAAGGAGGTTAAATCTTCATGGCAGCAAGAATGAAAGAACGTTTTCTTAATGAAATCACACCTGCTTTGATGCAGAAGTTTAACTATACGACTGTTATGCAAGTGCCGAAAATCGAGAAGGTTGTCATCAACATGGGTGTGGGTGACGCTGTTCAAAACTCCAAGGTGCTTGACGCTGCAGTTAATGACATGCAGTTGATCGCTGGTCAAAAGCCGGTAATCACTAAAGCTAAGAAATCCATCGCAGGTTTCAAACTGCGTGAGAACATGCCGATCGGGGTTAAAGTTACATTGCGCGGCGAGCGTATGTACTACTTCCTGGACAAATTGTTCAACGTAACTCTTCCACGTGTACGTGACTTCCGCGGTGTATCGACCAAAGCTTTCGACGGTCGCGGTAACTACACACTTGGTTTGAAAGAACAGTTGATCTTCCCCGAAATCGAGTATGACAAGGTAGATAAAGTCCGCGGTATGGACATCGTTATCGTAACGACAGCAAAGACGGACGAGGAATCCCGCGAGCTGCTTAATCAGCTGGGAATGCCTTTCGCGAAATAAAGTCGGTTGATCCATTTCTCCGAAACTGTTTAGGAGGTGTCAGGCTAAAGTGGCAAAAACTTCGATGAAAGTTAAACAACAACGCGAGCCTAAGTTTAAAGTGCGTGCTTATACACGTTGCGAGCGTTGTGGTCGTCCACATTCGGTACTGCAAAAGTTCAAAATTTGCAGAATTTGTTTCCGTGAGTTAGCTTATAAAGGCCAGATTCCTGGCGTCAAAAAAGCAAGTTGGTAAGAAGTTTATAAACGGGAAGGAGGTTTACACACATGACTATGTCTGATCCTATTGCAGATATGCTGACTCGTATTCGTAACGCCAATATCGTGCGTCACGAAACAGTAGAAATGCCTGCTTCGTCAATGAAGAAACAAATCGCTGATATCTTGAAGCGTGAAGGTTTCATCCGTGATGCGGAATATGTTGAAGATAGCAAACAAGGGATTATCCGTATCTTCTTGAAATACGGCCCTAACCAAGAGCGTGTAATTACAGGTTTGAAAAGAATCAGTAAACCAGGCCTTCGCGTTTACACGAAGAGCAATGAAGTTCCTCGTGTACTCGGCGGCCTAGGTATCGCGATTGTCTCCACATCCAAGGGAGTAATGACCGATAAAGAAGCTCGTCAATCAAAATCTGGCGGAGAAGTTGTCTGCTACGTTTGGTAATAAACGTCACAAGATAAGGAGGTGCAACACATGTCTCGTATTGGTCGCAAACCAATCGCAGTACCTAGCGGTGTAGATGTCACTCTTGACAACGCCGTTATTACAGTAAAAGGTCCAAAAGGCTCTTTGACTCGTGAACTTCATAAAGACATGAAGGTTACGATTGAAAATAACGAAATCACAGTTGTTCGCCCGTCGGATAACAAATTGCATCGTTCACTTCACGGCACAACCCGCTCCGTTGTCAGCAACATGGTGAGTGGTGTTACTGAAGGTTTCTCGAAATCTCTGGAACTGGTTGGGGTCGGATATCGTGCAAGCAAATCCGGAGATAAAATCGTTCTGAACGTTGGTTACTCCCACCCGGTTGAAATTTCACCGGAAGCTGGAATCGAGTTCGAAGTTCCTGCGAACACGAAAATCATCGTTAAAGGTATCGATAAAGAACGCGTAGGCGCTTATGCTGCCAAAATCCGTTCCGTACGTGAACCTGAGCCGTACAAAGGTAAAGGTATCAAATATGAAGGCGAGCGTATCATCCGCAAAGAAGGTAAAGCTGGTAAGAAGAAATAACCAGCTGACCCTTACTTGTAAGATACCCCGTGCATCCTAAAGTGAAGCTGCCTTTACGGCAATTGAAGGGAGTGAAAGGAAAGTCATGATTACAAAAGAGGATAAAAACAAGGCTCGTCTCAAAAGACACCTGCGTGTTCGTAAGAAAATTCAGGGTACTACTGAGCGTCCACGTTTGAACGTGTTCCGTTCTTCGAAACACATCTACGCTCAACTGATCGATGATGTGACTGGCACTACAATCGTATCCGCTTCGACGCTTGATAAAGAGCTTACAGCTACTATCGGCAACGGCGGCAGTGTAGAAGCAGCAAGCAAAGTTGGCCAATTGGTCGCTGAGCGCGCTAAAGCTAAAGGTTATGCTGTGGTTGTATTTGACCGCGGTGGTTACTTGTACCATGGACGGATTCAAGCATTGGCTGATGCAGCTCGCGAGGCTGGTCTTGAGTTCTAGAATAATTCTTAAAAGGAGGTTAACGACTTGCGTGTAGATCCGAACAGTTTAGAGCTGACAGAAAGAGTAGTACACATTAACCGTGTTGCTAAAGTTGTAAAAGGCGGACGCCGTTTCAGCTTTAGTGCACTGGTTGTTGTCGGCGATGGCAAAGGCTACGTCGGTGCTGGAATCGGTAAAGCTGGCGAAGTACCGGATGCCATCCGTAAAGGCATTGAAGACGCCAAGAAAAACCTGATTCACATTCCAATCGTAGGAACTTCGATTCCGCATCTGGTTACTGGACATTTCGGCGCAGGACGCGTGCTGCTGAAGCCAGCATCAGAAGGTACTGGTGTTATCGCCGGTGGTCCGGTTCGTGCAGTATTGGAATTGGCGGGCGTTGGCGACATCTTGACAAAATCTTTGGGTTCTTCGAATTCCATGAATATGGTCAATGCAACTTTGGAGGGACTTTCCCGCCTGAAGCGCATTGAAGAGGTCGCGAAACTTCGCGGCAAATCTGTCGAAGAATTGCGCGGTTAAGGAGGGGAACGTCAATGGCAAAATTGCAAATTACCCTCGTTCGCAGCGTAATCGGACGTCCGGAAACACAACGTGTTACCGTTAAGACGCTCGGCCTGCGTAAACTTAACTCGTCCGTGGTTCACGATGATAGTCCCGCAATTCGCGGAATGATCAACAAAGTGGGTCACTTGCTAGCAGTTACTGAAATCGAAGGCTAAATGCCTCGTATAAATCAACAGACATAAGGAGGTGCAAACGATGAAGTTACATGAACTTGCTCCGGTTCCGGGTTCCCGCAAAGAGCGCAATCGCGTTGGTCGCGGTCCTAGTAGCGGAAACGGTAAAACATCCGGCCGCGGTCATAAAGGTCAAAACTCCCGCTCCGGCGGTGGTGTTCGTCCAGGCTTCGAGGGTGGTCAAAACCCACTCTATCGTCGTCTGCCTAAACGTGGTTTTATCAATCCTACCCGTAAAGAGTATGCGATTGTGAACCTGGAAGATCTCAACAACTTTGCAGAAGGTACAGAAGTAACTCCAGCATTGTTGCTTGAAACAGGCGTTGTCAAGAATACAAAGAGCGGTATCAAAATTCTTGGTAATGGCGAATTGTCCGTAAAATTGACTGTACAAGCT
>Ga0216295_1000074_pt1 | contig 10203 bp, 5 predicted proteins | sample 21hB_Boncat_minu_FD_161281 | JGI IMG/M metagenome (GOLD analysis project Ga0216295, IMG submission 161281) | Terrestrial sediment cell enrichment communities for BONCAT metagenomics from Utah, United States - 21hB_Boncat_minus | ecosystem: Environmental > Terrestrial > Deep subsurface > Rock...
CTCAATGTTACGCGGTGTTGACGCACTTGCAAACGCTGTAAAAGTAACTCTTGGACCTAAAGGACGTAACGTGGTTCTTGAGAAAAAATTCGGTTCTCCACTTATCACGAATGATGGTGTAACAATTGCAAAAGAAATCGAATTAGAAGATGCATTCGAAAACATGGGTGCTAAACTAGTTGCTGAAGTAGCTAGCAAAACAAATGATGTAGCTGGTGACGGTACAACTACTGCTACTGTACTTGCTCAAGCGATGATTCGTGAAGGTCTTAAAAACGTTACAGCTGGTGCTAACCCAATGGGTATCCGTAAAGGGATCGAAAAAGCGGTTGCTACGGCTGTAGAAGAGTTAAAAGCAATCTCTAAGCCAATCGAAGGAAAAGCTTCTATTGCACAAGTTGCTGCGATTTCTGCTGCTGATGAAGAAATTGGTCAATTAATCGCTGAAGCTATGGAGCGCGTTGGAAACGATGGAGTTATTACAATCGAAGAGTCTAAAGGATTCACTACTGAGTTAGACGTTGTAGAGGGTATGCAATTCGATCGCGGATATGCTTCTCCTTACATGGTTACAGATTCAGATAAAATGGAAGCTGTTTTAGACAATCCATATATCTTAATTACTGATAAAAAAATCACTAGCATTCAAGAAATTTTACCAGTTCTTGAGCAAGTGGTTCAACAAGGTAAACCATTATTACTTGTTGCTGAAGATGTAGAAGGCGAAGCTCTTGCTACTTTAGTAGTAAATAAACTTCGTGGAACATTCAATGCTGTGGCTGTTAAAGCTCCTGGTTTCGGTGACCGTCGTAAAGCTATGCTTGAAGACATCGCTATCCTAACAGGTGGGGAAGTAATCACTGAAGAGCTTGGCCGTGACCTTAAATCAGCTACAGTTGATTCTTTAGGACGTGCTGCGAAAGTAGTTGTTACAAAAGAAAACACTACAATCGTAGAGGGTGCTGGAGACTCAGCTCAAATCGCTGGTCGTGTGAACCAAATCCGTGCTCAAATGGAAGATACAACTTCTGAATTTGACCGTGAAAAATTACAAGAGCGCCTAGCTAAATTAGCTGGTGGTGTTGCAGTAGTTAAAGTTGGTGCTGCTACTGAAACAGAACTAAAAGAGCGCAAACTCCGTATCGAAGACGCTTTAAACTCTACTCGTGCGGCAGTAGAAGAAGGTATCGTATCTGGTGGTGGTGTTGCACTACTAAACGTTTACAACAAAGTGGCTGAGCTTCAAGCTGAAGGTGACGAAGCTACTGGTATCAACATCGTACTTCGTGCAATGGAAGAGCCAGTACGTACAATCGCACACAATGCTGGTCTTGAAGGATCTGTAATTGTTGACCGCTTAAAACGTGAAGCTGTTGGAACTGGTTTCAACGCTGCAAATGGCGAGTGGGTAAACATGATCGAAGCTGGTATCGTTGACCCAACTAAAGTTACTCGTTCTGCACTTCAAAACGCTGGATCAGTTGCTGCTATGTTCTTAACTACAGAAGCAGTAGTTGCTGACAAGCCAGAAGAAAAAGGTGGCATGCCTGACATGAGCGCTATGGGTGGCATGGGCGGAATGGGCGGCATGATGTAATAACGCCCCCAAACCCTTGATATAAGTGGGTTTTTGAGTAAGATGAAAGTGAAATGCTAATATAGAGGATATTTAACGGAGGCTTCTCATAAGTTCAGCGAACTTTTGGGGAGCTTCTTTTTTCATTTCTAGAGCAACGAGAAGATATACATTTTTTGTAAATGATCATCAGTTTGGCCGAGCAGATTCATGATTTGTTCGAGTGAGACACCGGCCTCTGCCAGAAGCGATTTGTGTGTATGTCTTTATGAATGTGGTGTTAATTCCCATATACCTGTAGGTTCATTTCTAAGTTCCTAAGTACATTACTATCTGGTATAAATAGCATACCAACCGCTGTTCTCCTATTGTCGCTCTTTGTAGGGCTTTGAAGAATATTGAGAGAGAAGCGAGGGTTCATTCTATGCTTCAATTCTACTCTTTGAAGGAACCCAACGAGAAAACCTTATGATGGCTAGATCACGAATAACCAAAATTGACGAATTAATGAAATCCATTGTAGGAATTCTGGCCATCAGGTAGTATTAAATTGTTCTTTTTACTTCAAATAAAGGAAGGTGGACCGTGAAGATTTGTGTAAGTAAAAGCGCCTGGACTAACCTTGCAGTGGTTAGTTGACGAGGAAGAGGTTTATCGAGCATTCGGCGGATGCCTCTCGGTTGGATCGCACAGCCGAAATTTCTTCTTTAAAACAGGGGGGCAACCCTTTTGGACAAAGAGAAGGATATGCGAAAAATCTCAGGGGCAGAAAAGCCCTTAAAAGCATTTTTGCTCCTTAAATGGAGGATACTAACATGTGCGGAATCGTAGGATATATCGGAAATAAAGATACGAAGGAAATTTTATTAAAGGGTCTTGAAAAGCTGGAATACCGTGGATATGACTCTGCAGGAATAGCAGTCATGAATGATCATGGCGTGCATGTTTTTAAGGAAAAAGGTCGGATTGCTGACTTAAGAGCGATCGTAGATGAAAATGTAAAAGCTTTTATGGGGATTGGCCATACACGCTGGGCGACACATGGTGTGCCGAGTAGAGTGAATTCACATCCCCATCAAAGTGCTGAAGGCCGTTTTACACTCGTTCATAACGGAGTCATTGAGAATTACGACTTGTTGAAGCGAGAGTATCTGAGTGATGTCCCTTTTGCCAGTGAAACGGATACCGAAGTGATAGTGCAGTTGATGGAACGATTTGTTTCTGAAGGACAGGAGGTTTTAACCGCCTTCCAAAAAACGCTTGATCTGCTTCAAGGCTCCTATGCGCTAGCATTGATAGATAACAAGGATGATCAAACGATTTTTGTCGCAAAGAATAAAAGTCCTTTACTTATAGGGTTGGGTGATGACTTCAATGTTGTAGCCAGCGATGCCATGGCGATGATCCAAGTCACGAACAGATATGTGGAAATCATGGATAAAGAAGTGGTCATCGTAAAAGCTGAGCAAGTGCTTATTCAAGACCGTAATGGAGAAAGAATTGAACGTGAACCTTATCTGGCGGAAATTGATGCAACTGACATCGAAAAAGGTACCTATCCGCATTACATGTTAAAAGAAATTGATGAACAGCCGCTCGTGATGAGAAAAATTATCCAGATCTATCAAAATGAAGCGGGCCGCTTAACGATTGAACCGAACATTGTGAATGCAGTGAATGATTCGGATCGTATTTATATTATTGCTGCGGGGACATCGTATCATGCTGGACTGGTAGGAAAGCAATTCATTGAGACAATCGCTAAAAAGCCGGTTGAAGTCCATATTGCCAGCGAATTTGTCTATAACATGCCTTTGCTATCTGCAAAACCGTTGTTCATCTTCATTTCTCAAAGTGGTGAAACAGCAGACAGCCGAGCTGTGCTTGTAAAAGTGAAAGAATTGGGTCATTCTGCTTTGACTATAACCAATGTGCCTGGGTCAACACTATCACGCGAAGCGGATTATACTTTGCTCCTTCATGCAGGACCTGAAATTGCGGTAGCTTCTTCGAAAGCTTATACAGCACAGCTTGCTGTTCTGGCCATATTAGCCGAAGTGTCCGCTCAAAGTCGTGATATTCCGGTTGAGTTTGAGCTTTTAAGAGAGTTTGGGATCATTGCGAATGCTATGGAAGTCCTTTGCGACTCCAAGGAATTTTTTGAAAAAATCGCCAGGGAGTTCTTGTCTGTAACGCCTAATTGCTTCTACATTGGCAGGGGTGTCGACTATTTTGTCGGAATGGAAGGAGCCCTGAAGCTGAAGGAGATTTCTTATATCCAGGCTGAAGGATTTGCCGGTGGCGAATTAAAGCATGGAACCATTGCTTTAATTGAAGAGGGCACCCCGATCATTGCCTTGGCAACACAGGAAAGTGTTAATTTAAGCATCCGCGGGAATGTCAAAGAAGTGGCAGCCCGAGGAGCAAACCCTTGCATCATTTCCATGAAGGGGTTAAATATGGATGAAGACAGCTTGGTCATTCCAAAAGTACATGAGGGACTGACTCCGCTTATTTCAGTGATTCCACTGCAATTAATTGCTTACTATGCAGCGCTTCACAGAGGATGCGATGTTGACAAACCGCGCAATCTTGCCAAATCGGTGACAGTCGAATAAATAATAAAAAGGGACTATAAAGCCACCAACAGGATAGGTTTTTTGGTCCCTTTTTAATTTTGTCAACATTCCTTTTGCCAAAATGCTGTTTTCATTAAATTGAAACACCTTTGTAAACGCTTTAATATGAAACTAGAAAGTTAATTTTTCTAATTGGAGGGGAAACCTAGATGAACGAATCTGTTAACAATAAACAAGATGTAAAAGTAAGGATACAAAGATTCGGAAGTTATTTAAGCGGTATGGTTATGCCAAATATCGGCGCCTTTATTGCGTGGGGTTTGATTACAGCATTATTTATCCCAACTGGATGGCTTCCAAATGAGGACCTGGCAAAGCTAGTTGGCCCAATGATCACATTCTTGCTGCCACTATTGATTGGTTTTACTGGCGGTAAGATGATTTATGATGTCCGCGGTGGGGTAGTCGGTGCGACAGCAACAATGGGGGTCATCGTAGGTACTGATATTCCAATGTTCCTTGGAGCAATGATCATGGGACCTATTGGCGGATGGGTAATCAAGAAGTTTGACCAGTCCATCCATGGAAAAGTAAAGTCTGGTTTTGAAATGCTCGTAAATAACTTCTCAGCAGGTATTATTGGCGGTCTCTTGACTTTAATAGCCTATAAGGGAATCGGTCCGGTTGTAGTAGCAATAAGCAATGTGCTTGCAAGTGGCGTTGAAGCCATTATCAATGCAAAAATGCTGCCATTGGCTAACATCTTTATCGAGCCAGCAAAAGTATTATTCCTGAACAACGCAATCAATCACGGTATTTTAAGTCCATTGGCAATCGATCAGGCAGCAGAAGCTGGAAAATCAATTCTATTCCTGCTTGAAACAAACCCAGGTCCTGGTTTGGGCATCCTGCTTGCTTTCTGGTTATTTGGAAAGGGAACAGTAAAGCAAACGGCACCTGGTGCAGTCATCATCCACTTCCTTGGTGGTATCCATGAGATTTACTTCCCGTATATCCTGATGAAGCCTATGCTGATCCTTGCAGCGATTGCTGGCGGTGTGAGCGGAGTGTTCACATTCAACCTTCTTGATGCCGGTCTTGTAGCAGCTCCATCACCAGGAAGTATCTTCGCGCTGCTTGCGATGACACCAAAAGGCGGTTACTTCGCAACTCTTGCGGGTGTAATTGTAGCAACAGCGGTTTCATTCGCGGTTGCATCATTAATCTTGAAAACAAGCAAGGCGACAGAGGAAGATTTGACTATAGCTGCAGCTAAAATGGAAGAAATGAAGGGCAAAAAGAGCTCTGTTTCATCCGCATTAACTAGCCAATCAGCTGAAGTAAAAGCTGTTGATGTTAACAAAATCGTGTTTGCCTGTGATGCAGGTATGGGTTCAAGTGCAATGGGTGCTGGTATCCTAAGAAATAAAGTCCAAAAAGCAGGCTTGGATCAAACAGTCATCAATACTTCAATCAATAATCTTCCAGAAGACGCAGATGTTGTTATTACTCATAAAGATTTGACAGATCGTGCGAAAGCAAAGCTTCCAAATGCTACTCACATCTCGGTCGACAACTTCTTGAACAGTCCTAAGTACGATGAATTAATCAACTCACTAAAGAAGTAAGTGAAGAGCCCATCCAGTTTTGGTTGGGCTTTCGCTAATTAAATCTTGTCAACAACTCAATTGACGAATTCTGATTTATGATTTGTTGTATTGGGATATATTGCGTTTTAAAATAGATTTGTCAGTATGAAATTTTAATCTTGGCAACAACCTAAGGGCAGTTGGATTTCATCAGGCGGGGGGTGACCTTAATGTATATTTCAGCGAGAGAAAGGCAGCTTTTAGAGATCTTGCTAACTGAAAAGGAAGACATGACAATTAAAGATCTCGCAGACAAGATTGGTGTAAGTGGAAGGACAGTTCATCGGGACTTGAAGAATATTGAAGATATCCTGATGGAATATGGACTTACCCTACAAAAAAAATCCGGAGTCGGCGTCCAAATCTCTGGTGCCCCAGAGAAAATACACCAATTGGAACTTTTTCTGTTTAATCTTTTTCACAAGGAATACACTCCTGACGAACGACATACGATCATCCTGTGTGAACTGCTGGAAACAAAGGGACCAGTTAAGCTGCTTGGACTGGCCAATGATCTGAACGTCACAATTGCCACTGTTAGCTCAGATTTATCTAAATTAGAAGAAAAGCTAGGGAACTTTGGTTTGAGCCTAATAAGAAAAAGAGGTTATGGGGTTGAGCTTGAGGGAGATGAAGCTGCGAAAAGACGGGCTATGAGAAACTTGATTTCGGCTCATCTGGATGAATCTGAAATTCTATCCCTTGCAAGAGAGAGTATCCAAAAGCGGTCAACCCAGCAAATGAACACTGTTTCTGAAAGGCTTTTAGGCCTGGTGGAAAAGCAGAAGCTGCTGATTGTTGAAAAAGTAGTGGATTCCATCATACAGGATCTGCCTTTTGCAATGGCGGACAGTGCTTATATAGGACTGGTTGTCCATCTTGCCCTGGCAATCGAAAGAATCCAAAAAGGTGAAGGAATTGCCATTAATCCATCCTATATGGATGATCAGCAGTCATCAAAGGAATATAAATTCGCCAAAAAAATCGTTGCCCAGTTGGAGCAGGTTTTTAATATTGAAATCCCTGAAGCCGAAGTGGCGTATATTACGATGCATCTAAAGGGCGCGAAGCTAAGGCATGACAATGAGTACCTAATGGAAGAATCAAGCCTGCAGGTTGCGCTAAAGGCAAAGCATTTGATTGATTATGTTGAAAAAAAAGTAGATACAGAACTATCGGCGAACCGTTCATTATTTGAAGGGCTTGTTATGCATTTGAAGCCAGCGATGTACCGAATCAAACAGGGGATGGGCATCAGTAACCCTTTAACAGACAAGGTTAAAAAGGATTATCCTGAACTGTTCTCGATCGTTAAACAGGCAGCGGAGGAAGTTTTCCCGGAACATCATGTTCCTGATGAAGAAGTTGGCTATCTTGTCATGCATTTCGGTGCAGCAGTCCTGGGGCGCAGGGAGCTTGCTGACTTTAAAACGCTGGTCATCTGTTCAAGCGGCATCGGCACATCTAAAATGCTTGTCACCAGACTGCAAAAAGAGTTTCCGGAGCTGAAGAATGTCCAAAATGTATCTGTTATGGAATTTAAAAAGTTGAAGGAATCTGATTACCAGCTCGTCATTTCGACGATTCCATTCCCTGATTCACACGACTACATCATAGTCAGTCCAATGCTGAACAAAGATGAAATTGAAAAGATTCGTTCTTTTATCAATAAATATAAAATCATCAACAGTTCTGATCGTAGTCTTCCTTTTTTGAGCCAAAAAACCATAAAGCCAAAAAACGCAATAAATTTCATAGAAGAACTGCAAACTGTTCAAAAATATAGCGAAACAATAGCTAAACTCCTCAAGGGTTTTGAATTGGTTAAAATAAGGGAACGGAAAACTACTGATGAAATCTTATATCAGGCTGTTCAAAAGCTATCTCAAAAACAGGCAGTTGAAAATATCAATCTTGTAGCAGATGCGCTAAAAAGAAGGGAACAATTAGGGGGACTGGGTGTTCCAGGTACTGCCATGGCACTTTTTCATGCCCGTTCCCCGGGCGCCATTCACTCAAGCTTCACGATTCATTCTCTGGAGTATCCCATCATTACTGCAGGAATGGATGGTTCTCCAATGGAAGTCAAGTTCCTGCTTTTGATGCTTTCTCCTGAGGAACCTGATGAAAAAACGCTTGAGGTGCTAAGCCATTTAAGTTCGCTTCTGATTGAAAGTGAAGAAAGTAAAGCTATTTTCGAATCAAATGATGAAAATCAAATTGCATCCTATCTATCAACCAGGTTCGAGCAATTTTTTAACGAAAAAATAGAACATTTAAGGAGTGTATGATCATGTCATCAATTTTATCGAAAGAAAACATCCTATTAAATAAATCACTGAGCTCTAAAGAAGAAGCAATCAAGCTGACAGGTAGTGTCCTGGTCGAAAGAGGATATGTCGAATCTAGCTATATCGAAAAAATGCTTGAAAGAGAAGAACTTACTTCTACTTATATGGGGAATTTTGTAGCGATTCCGCACGGCACGGAGGATTCCAAGCAGTTTGTTAAACAATCTGGCATTTCGTTTGTTCAGGTACCAGAAGGAGTTGATTTCGGAGGAGGAAATAAAGTCAAGCTACTAATCGGCATTGCCGGCAAAAACGATGAGCACCTGAGCATCTTATCCAATATTGCTATTGTATGCTCTGAAGAGGAAAATATCGAAAAGCTTATTTCAGCAAAATCACCGGAAGAAATTTTAGAGATCTTTGAAGGAGTAAACTAATATGCTGGCTTTACACTTTGGAGCAGGAAATATTGGGCGCGGTTTTATTGGGAATTTATTATATCACTCAGGCTACGAAACGGTTTTTGTAGACGTTAATGCTGAAATTGTTGATTTGCTTAATGAAAAGAATGAATATAAAGTGGTTCTCGCGGAGCCCGGCCAGCAAGAAGATATAATCAAGAATGTCCGAGCCATCAACAGCGCTGAGAATCCCGAGAAAGTGATCCAGGCAATTGCAGAGGCCGATCTGGTAACAACTGCTATTGGGCCGAATATACTTCCTTTGATTGCAGGATTGGTAGCAGAGGGTCTGCGTAAAAGGGCTGCACAGTCTGACAGACCGCTGAACATCATCGCATGTGAGAATATGATTGGCGGAAGCTCCCATTTAAAAGAAAAGGTATATGAAAAGTTAACGGAAGCAGAAATTGCGCAGTTTGACGAGCAGTTTGGATTCCCTGATTCAGCTGTCGACCGGATTGTCCCGAACCAGACAAATGAAGACAAATTGTTGGTGAAAGTAGAACCATTTTATGAATGGGTAGTAGAAGAAACAAAGCTTGTCGGTGAAAAACCGGAAATTCAGGGAATCACATATGTTCAGAATTTGGTTCCTTATATTGAACGTAAATTGTTCACAGTAAATACGGGTCATGCATTGGCAGCCTATTTTGGTTATTACTTCGGAGAAGAAACAATCAATCAGGCAATGGAAAACCCGCAAATCCATGAGCTGGTTGAAGGTGCGCTGAATGAAAGCGGCGAGTTTCTAGTCAAGAAGTACGGATTCAATGCAGAAGATCATGCTAAATATATTCAAAAGATTCTTCAACGTTTCTCTAATTCACATATTGTTGATGAAGTGACAAGGGTCGGCCGTTCCCCAATTAGGAAGCTCGGTCCGCATGACCGCCTTGTAAGCCCGGCAAGACAGTATTCCGAAGTAGTAGGAAAAGTACCTGTAAATCTCCTGAAAGGTGTCGCTGCAGCACTGTTATACGATCTCCAGGATGATGAGGAGGCCATTAAGGTACAGACAACAATCGAGGAAAATGGGATTGAAAAAGCCATCGAAATCTTTACACATATTTCCTCAGAATCAACACTTTTTCAAACGATTGTTGAACAGTATAAACTGTTGAAGGAAAATAAATAACACGTTAAACATGTGGACGGTTCTTATGTTTCATGGATGGTGAAAAGCCATTACATGAAACCTCAAGAACCGTCCCTTTGTTTGTTCTTTTTTGTATATGAGATTTATGTTCAAATCTGTCTAAATTATACTTCTACAAGTGGGGATAAACTGTTTAGGTGACGTGATCTAGTCCCACGATCCTGACTACCGATATAATAAGACCATTTAAAAAAGGTCAACCAGATATATATTCTTATCTTATTAACCTTAAAAAACGAACTGGTGCTTGTCTTGAAGAAAGTGTGAACTCATCAGGCATCTTTAGTGTTTCCACATACACTAGGCCCATTGTGGAAGCTGTTGCGAAGGCTATACTTGCATAGATATTAGAGCTTATCCCTTGGCGGATTTGGCTCTATCAGTAGGAGAATTTCCCTAATTGAAATGGTATTCCGCTTCTCGTACGATATATAAGAACCGTCCTTATGTCTCCCAAAGAATATTGGCGATAAGGACTAATGATCCTAAGG
>Ga0216295_1000075_pt1 | contig 10051 bp, 17 predicted proteins | sample 21hB_Boncat_minu_FD_161281 | JGI IMG/M metagenome (GOLD analysis project Ga0216295, IMG submission 161281) | Terrestrial sediment cell enrichment communities for BONCAT metagenomics from Utah, United States - 21hB_Boncat_minus | ecosystem: Environmental > Terrestrial > Deep subsurface > Rock...
CCCTTGGTATCTTCATGGTGTCCCCGCTGGTGCTGAACACCGTCAACAAGGGATGGAACGCCGTATTCGATCCGTACCTGACGGAGCCGGGTCCGGACGGACGCTCCCCCTGCGACGATGTGTGGAAGCTGACGACTGGCAAGGGCGGCGGCTCCACCTGGGGCGCTTGCCAGCGGCTGGCCGAGAGGAACGGCACCCTCGAGCAGCACCAGGCGCAGGTGGCGAAGAGGGCAACGTGCCTCAAGCCGGAGAACGTCAAGACAGCGGAGTGTGCCGGCATCCGTCCGTGACACCCGCAGACACGGCAACAATCAACCAGGGGAGGGTATCGGATGCGTATCGGTTTCAGGAAGAAGGTCGCCAACGACAACCGCAAGCCCCGGCAGGGCATCACCCTGGGTGGGGTGGCGAAGTGGTCCATCATCACGATCTCCGCTATCGGGACGACCGCATTCAGCATCCTGATCCTGCCGCCGTCCGTCCCGGGCGTTTCCGCCGCACGGCTGGAAATCGCCTACTGGATGATGGCGGACGGTATGAGGGAGCACCGCTTCGAGGACGGACTGACGGCCTGTGAACGCGTGTGGGAACAGGTCGAGACCGGAGGACGTGTGGCCCACTACGATCCGCAGGAACTGCGTGGGGCCCTTCACGTATGCGCCCGCATCGCCAAGGAGGACGGCGATACCCGTCCCGAGGAAATCCTGGCGAACCTGAAAGCGCCGATTCCCGGCTTCGCGGTTCCGCAGGGATCGGTCACGTTCCCGACAGAGGGGAAAGGGAACGAGGCACCCGAGACGGCGCATTGATGCCGTTCCGGCTCCCCTGTCCCCACGGTCAGCCCGCCTCGTGCGGGCTTTCTTTTTGCCCGTCCGAATCCTTGCCAACCATGTTCGTTTCCGTTTGCGCCGACAAGGTTTCGCATACAGACTGATTTCAGCAACAGGAGAGCGACCGGATGACGGACGACGAGGAACTGGCACTTTCCCTTGAGGTGGCCGCGAGGTTCGAGAGCCGCCTTCCGGGACTGACGGAAGCCATGAGGCTTACCGCCGACACCGGGGACGAGAACATCCTAACCGACTTCCTGGCGGCTGCGAATGCGGCAGGAAAGCAGAAAGCCGTCATCGACCTCGATCGGGCACTCAAGGCGGCGAGGAAGAGTCATCGGGAGAAGGCGCTACGCCGGAACCAGAAGGCCAAGGGGCGATAGCAGGGAGGGCGGCTGTAATGGACGAGGACTACGGCGACAACGAATACGGCATCGTTCCCCGGGACGAGATCGAAACACTCCTGTGGATCGCGCACTCGACCAATGCTCCGGACGTGTTGCCGGAGTTTGCAACAACGCCGCTGACCACCGTGACGTTCTGGGTCAAGGATGGCTGGCGGGTCGTAATTGACTACGGATACGGGCGGATCGGCCAAATCCAGCACTTCATCAGGCCTGACGGGACCGAGATCCACTTTTGGGACTGGATCGACCCCGACTACGACACCGGGCGGCAATACCTCCTGGAATGGAGAGGACTCGACACGACAGAGGAAGTAGTCGAGCGCTGGCTGCATCGTCTCGCGCAATTCAGAAGGGAGGGCATTTAGGATGGTTGCTCCTATTAACGATGAAGCCGAACTCCTGCGGATCGCCCGCAAGCACAAGGCCGCGACACGCAAGAAGGGAGGACGATCCTACCTTCCGTGCGAGACGACCGACACATTGCGTCTCAAGAAGGCACGACATGAGGCGTGGAGCCAGGTTGCTGGCCTGATCTCGGAAGCGGGATCGGACGTTGCTGAAATCCTCGAGGCGATGCGCTCCAGGCGCTGGTCTGCGGAAGAGCGGATGGCGCAGGTGGTGGCCGATCTCCAGGCCATTCGAGAGGTGGAGGACCTCATTCATGGACGCGAGGGCTGACCGAGGGACGAGGGCTACGACGACGAGGACGTTCCGCTTGCAACTTTGAGATCGCCAATCTGGAGGACACCATGACCGAACCCATGTTTGACTTCGAGCAGCTTCTGCGGATCGCGCACTCGACCAACGCGCCGGCCGAGATGGAAGACGGGCACCACGACTTCCCGGCCGATGACGGCTGGAAGGTGACGATCTGCTACGAGGACGGCAAGTTAAGCCACGTCTATATGTTCTACGACCCGGAAGGGCAGGAAGTGCCCTATTGGGAGATGGTCAGCAACGACGAGCTCTCCGGCCGGGACCTCCTGATGGACTGGCGTGGCCCTGCTGACACGGAACGGACGCTGGCGGCTTGGCGCAAGCGCGTGGCCGAGCGTCAGGCGGCACCAGTCCCCGCAGAAGCCGATACTGCCGAGATCGACGGCGAATGGTCGGACGTGACCGATCCCGATAAGGACGACGAGCTGGCCGGGGAGGACTACGTTCGGCAGTTCGTCCGGGAGGAGCCGAGGAAGCCTCATACCGACAACGACATTGCGGAAGCCCTCGGGCTCCCACCCGGCTTCTTCCGGATCCAGGAGGAGAAGGAGAAAAACCGCAAGAAGTCGCTGTACCTCGCGTTCTCGATGGGTGGCAACGTGGCGTTGCTGGCGGTCGTGGTCGGGATGCTGCTCCGCTAGGGGAGAGGGAGAACGAGCTATGGCATTCCCTCATCGCGGCAAATGGTGGGCCGATGGCGACTGGTATCCCAGCTACTCGGACTGGTACCGCAAGTACTACTGCGACAGCGTGAAGCTTACCCTGCTCGAACTCGCCATCGGCAGGAGGATCGAACCCGTCCATTCCGATGCCGCGCTCGAAATGCTCCGGAAAGCCGTCAGCCAGCGCAACGAACTCCGGCATCAGAAGCGCCTCGGGCGGCTCCTGTCCGTTGCCCTTGCGCTGTCGGTCGCCGGGAACGCCATCACCCTCGTCGCCCTGCTGGCCTGACGGCGTTTCCTCCCTTGCCGCGGCTCCTGTCACGATGGACGGACACCCGCCTCGACCGGAGAAATCATCAGAAGGCGGCAGAAATCATGTTGCGCCGACAGGTTTTCGCATACAGGCTGATGGTGGTAGCAACAATCATTATTGGAAGGGGACCGACGACATGAACAGCGATTTCTCGATGAACGGGTCTGTCAACGTGGGCGGGGATGCCGATCAGGTCCTCGTGATGAACAAGGTCTCGGTCCAGAAGGGCGGACTCGGCGTGTGCGCGAAGGACGTAGCGGTCGGGACCATCGCCCTGGCCGTCATCGCGGCAGGTCTCACGCAGATCGTCGGTCCCAGCCTCCAGTATCTGGGCGACATTTTCGGCGGCTACGCCGTCAACGGCTATGCCTACTGGGGCATCGTTTCCACGACCCTCGCCATGCTCTGCGCCGGGTTCATCGTGGCCGCGCTGGTCGTGCCGGCCCTCGGATACGCATGGGCCACCCGGAACGTCACCGGGCCTTCCGTTCCCGTCACCACGATGGAAGAGTACGCGTCCGCAAACGCTCTCGCGGTCTCTCATCAGTCCGCGCAGGAACTGACGGCACTCTCGGCTCCGGCAATCGCCCGATAAGGACCGATGCCTTGAAGCGGAACGGCGGCACCCACCAGGAGATCGTTGACATGAGGAACGCAGTAGCGGCCCGTCAGGGCGACTTCGAGACGGTTGAGGTGATGGCTCCGGGCGAGGGGTTCGTCCGGAGCGGTATCGCCGCTTCCTCCGATGCCGCAAGGATCGTGATCGTCAACCAGGTCACTGTCGCGCCGCCGGAACAGGGCGGGGGCATCGACATGGAGGTTCTGCGAACGGTGTGGCCCTACGTGGTCGGCGGCGTTGCGGCCGTCACGGCGCTCGGTGTCTACGTGACCTCGGGCGACCGCTTTGCCGTCATGCCGATCCTGGCACTGGGACTCGTCACCGCCGGATGTGCTGTCACGGCCTATCTCAAGCGGGCGGCTGCTGCCGTTCCCGCGAAGTCACCCGCGCCCCTGCCGCCTCACCTGCGGGCGCTCCCATCGGCCCGGAACAACGTCCCGCCGCTTCCCAAGGGTGCCGCTCCGGCCGCGCTCCCCCATCACAAGCAGATGCCGCAGCAGAAGCTGGCCACTGACCGCAAGGCGGAGCGGGTGGCGCGGTAACGCAACTGACACCTGTCAACGAGCAACCAGGGAGGCCAACATCATGAATACCGACGACCGCTCCGCAATTGACGAGTTTTGCAAGCTGGTTGAGCGAGACGGGTTCAAGATCGTCACGTCGATGGGTCAAGAGAACGCCACCGAACGACTTGTTGACGAGTACTTGAGGGGACACGCGCCCGGTCGCCGGCTCGTCGTCGCTGCCGACAATCCCGAGGTTGCGGGCATCAACAGAGCCATCCTCGAGGAACGGAGGCGGCGGGGATTGTAAGTCTGCTGGGATAGGAGGCTACCGGATGCGTATGGCCGATAGAGCGTTCAAGGCGAAGTACCACGAGGAAATCGAGGCGTTCAGGTCCCGCGTTGACGACTGTCATGGCCTGTACCTCACCTTCAATGAGGCGGCGAACGAGCTATTCAACGACAGGATCCTTCTCGGCCGGATCGTGTCGTGGGGCATTTGGGACACGGAGGTAGGCGACAAAATCTACCGCAAGTTCGACACGGACGAAGCACGTCTCAAGTATCGCCCCACGACCGACGACGACGAGTTCGACTACGGCGAGATCAAGTATCCCATCGAGCGGTTCCGCGTGAAATTTTCTGACGAGGTGACGGACGCGATCGATGTGGTCCACGGCATGGCCGATGTGGAGATCACGGAAGAGAACGAGATCACCAGGGCCGAGATGGAAGAACTCCTCTATAAGCATTACCTGACGGGCCAGATCGTGGCCTGGGATGCAAGCGACACGCCCACCCGAGAAGCCTTCATCGAACTCTTCCCCCGCCTGTTTCCCGACACCATCGCCTACAATGCAGAGCGCAAGGCCCAGCGGAAGGCCGAGGAACAGGCGAAGGCAAAGGCGCGGATGGAAGCCCTGTGGGCGGACGAGTCCAAGCGCCGGATTGATGCCGTCTTCAACTCCAGCGAGACCTTCCACGCGCTCGGTCCTGCGGACGAGGGCTTTGCCGTCCTCAATGCCGCCACGGAGAAGGGCTTCGACGTTCACTTGATCGGGCCGTCCTACCATGCGGCAGGTGCCCTTGCGAAGAGGAACGATCCCGGCTTGGACGCGGAGGGCACCGTCACCCGCTTCCTCGCACGGCTCCAGCGCGGCGAGTTCCGGTTGCACGCCAAGAGCCTTGTCATGGTCCAGGAGGCCGGCCTGATCGGGGCGAACCGACTGGCTCCCCTCAAGGCCGTTACGCAGGTCGCCGGGGCACGTCTCGTGCTCTCGATGGACTCCCTGGTGGACCCTGATGAGGTGATCGCGCTCCTCAAGGAGATCAAGAAGGCTGGGGGCGACACCACCGCCGCCCTCAAGCTTGCCGCCGTGCAGGGCTACTCGGTCCTGCTCCGGGAGGGGAGGCAGATCTACCTGTCGTCGTCGCCCGAGGCCCAAGCCGTGAAGGAACGCGTTGACGACTACCTGGCGAAAGCCGCCAAGAGCGCGACCGTCATCCCTTCGCTCACGCCGAAGCTCACGATCCTGGAAGAACTCGTGAAGAAGAAGCGGAAGGGCAAGTGAGCCTGTTGGCACCTGCCAACTTTTATCGGGTACCCGCCTTCCGCATCGCGGCCGTCAGGGACACGTCATCGTCCTCCCCGGCGGCTCCCGCGCTTTCCAGCAGGAAGTCCTTGAGGTTCCGGCTCGGCACCTCGTACCCGAGGCTGGCGGCTCGATCGAGGAGCGACTTCACCGAGGAGGCCGACCAACTGGTTCCGCCGCGGGGCGTTCGCTCCCGCATCTGTTCCAGTTGCCTTGCAATGTCCCGGAGCGACATGCCGGGATTGGCGATGGCGATGCCGGCCACCATTGAAAGCAGCCTCTCGCTGTCCGGTTGCCTTGGGGACCGCTGCATGAGCTCCGCTTCGGCCAGTCCCTCGCGGACGAGCCGCTGGACCGTCTTGCGGAGAACATCGGGTTGCCACTCCTGCCCCTTTCCCCGCAGCACGGCGGCAACATCGTCCCAGCGGTGACGGGGGCGCAACTGCCGAACGGTCGGGAGCCATTCATCGACGGTCTCGATGACCTGCGCCAGGTGGGCTTCCTTCCATGCGTTCGCCATCCTTCGGATCGTCGCCGGATCCCTGGCCCGCAGACCGGGATTGCCCGGATGCCGTCCGCGCTTCCGAGCCGCCGCGATCCCGGCCTTCGTGCGCTCCGAGATTAGGGACCGTTCCAACTGCGCGACAGCACCCAACACCTGGAGGCTGAAAACTCCCTGCGGTGTCGTGGTGTCGATCGGATCACGCAACGACCTGAAATGGGCTCCCTTGGCCTCCAGGGTCTCGATGACCTCGAGCAGATGGGCGACCGAGCGTGCCAGGCGGTCAAGGCGGACGACCACCAGCGTCTCGCCGGCACCGATCCGGCGGAGCAGTTCCTTGAGGACGGGACGGTTCCGGGATGCGCCCGATGCGCTCTCCCGATGGACCTCCACGCATCCGGCCGCTTTCAGGTCGTCCTCCTGCGGGTCCGTGACCTGTTCCTCGGTCGAGACGCGGGCGTATCCGATCAGGCGGGTCTCGGCGGCTGCGGCCATCGGCAATGCTCTCGCTGGTGGTTGTTATGCAGTAGCAGACTTGCCCTGCCTGTACAATATCGGAAGTTCCACCCTTCTCGCCCAATGCGAGGTTCGCCAATGCGGTTAACCGCGCTATGGTGTTACGGGCCTGTTCGGCCCTTCACAGGGGAGAGGGAGATAGAGCTTGGGGTTCCCGTAGGCGGTGCCTGGCTCTCCACCAGCCGTCCTTTTGAACGCTTCCGATGCCTCTTCCCGGATTGCCGTCGAGCATCCACCACATCGTAGCCAGTCCTCAGATCGCTACCGCCAGCGTACACGACAACAATGTTTACAATCCGTTAGCCATACTGCCCTGGTTAACCGTCTGTTGACCATGACGGCATCCCGGAATGGGCCACGGCTCCCTGCAAATTGTCCAGCCGGAGAACCGATTCACATTGCGCCGACAGACTTTTGACTACACCATTCCTTTGTGGGGATTGGCCCACGCAAAGGAGGGACACACCATGTACATCGGCCCGCAACTTCTCACCGAGACCGCCAGGTTCGAGGCTAGGATGGCAGAGCGCAAGCGCTTCGCGGAGGCCAAGGTCGCCAAGAGGGCGCATCTCCAGTTTATCATTGACGAGGCCAACAGGCGCATTGACGAGGTTGATAGCATCCTCGCGGAGCGCAGGCGGATCATGGAGCAGGGCTCGCTGGTGGAGAAGCTGACCTACAGCACCCTCAAGGCGGACGTGGTGAGCAACGCGGGCACCATTCAGAGGACTTGGACCTTCTTTGCGATGATGACAGAGATGGGGCCGTCTTTCGAGGAAATCTCACGCGAACTGGATAAGAGCGTGGCGAACGCCGGAAAGCTGGAACGGGAATACGGCAGGAAAGGCCTTGTCGCCGCCTGGGAGGAAGCCCGGAACTGGTTCAGGGCCGAGGTTGCCAAGCGGAAGGGCGCGTGACCGTCCGCTACGTCCGGAGCCGCCGCCGCTGATCGCCAGCGTCCCGGAACGACCAGGAACCTACCCTCGCGGTGGGTTCTCCTTTCTCGGAAACAGGATTCCTTCCAAATGACATTGCGCCGATAGAGTTTTGACTACATCATCTCCGTGTGGGGATGGCCCACTGATCGGAGGGAGCGATGTTCAAGGAGATCAGGTCTTCATTCAAAAGCAATGTGCTGATCGTGTGTGCGTTCGCGCTCGGGTACGTTGTCGCCGGAGGAAACACGGCCACCTCAACTCCGGAGGCCAGCGGCACAGAACACGGACTCGAAATGAAGCAGATTACCGAAGCGCAGCCAGCCAGGGCCGAGATCCAATCTCAAGCGAACTCTGATGTGGGTGTCGGGAAATCCTGCTCAATCAGGCATTCCATCGCACTGGCCGACGAGAGATACCTCGTCGTCTGTGACGGCGAAAAGTGGATTCTGGCTAACCGTAGTGACCGCACGCAGGAGCCGCTGACAGGAGCCGACAGATGACCCGACTCCGCGCCTACTGGCGGTCCATCAAGTCCGCCCGGGCGACCTTCGCCAAGTGGTACTACCGCCTGTCCCTCGCGGCGGCGATCCTCGTCTTCGCCATCGTGATCGGACTCTACTGGAAGGATCTCCAGGCCGATCTGGTGTTCCTGTTCGGGACGTGGGGGGTGCCGTTCTTCCTTGGAATGGCGGCGCTGGGGTTCGTGCACTCGTTCATGTGCGCGTGGAAGTACTCTCCGATCATCAGGGGGAAGAGGGACGAGCAGGTTTGAGGGGCAACAACATCAACAAGGGAGGTAACGCACGATGAAGACGCTGACGAAAAAAGGAAACTGGAAGCACAAGATCATGTTCGCCGTCATGGCAACGGCCGCAGTTGTCACTCTCGATCCGGTCGGGTTTGAAAAAGCCAGTGCCAGTGTCGGGATGTACGTGATCGCCGCCAAGGACCCCAGCATCTGCGATCATTCAGTGCCGTTCATCTACGCCATGCCCCCGGTTGTCCGTCAAAGCTGCGCCAATCTCGCGGAAGCGCAAGGCGACGAGCCGCGATACATGAGCCTAGAAGCAGCATCCGCATTCCTCGAGGGCAACGGCCAGCGATAGGGAGCAACACCAACAAGGAAGCATCTAATGGCCGCTCTCATCCCCATCGTCGCCTTCCTCGTGTCGGTGTGCATCGTCTCCCTTGCGTGGAAGCCGATCGCCTGGCTGCTTCCCCTGGGAACGTTGCTGGTATCCGCTATCTTTCTCTATGTCGCCTTACAGGCAACCACCATTTACGAACTTGAAGCCTGGGTCGTGTGCATGATGGTCATCGGATGCCCGATCTTGGTCGGATCCTTCTTGGGAGCGATCATCCGGGGGCTTTCCTCCGGGCGTGACGGAGGTGCAGCGGACAGGGAACGGCCCGCGCCGTTTGATAGTTCGTTCTAGCTCTTGCCCTGGCAGGTGGAACACCCAAGACCCGTCCCAGTGGCGGGTCTTTCCATTTGCGCCGACGACAATCCGTTACCATCCTCGGAATTGTTGACAGGACGGTATCGGAAGGCATCGCAGTGGGACTGGCAGTTGTCGCATATACGGGGATGGGTCGCCTCGACCTCGATCCCGGCTTCGGCGGCTTGGATGAGGGCGACATACCCGCGCATCACGCCGCCCTCGAGGCTGGGTCCGTCTACGCCTTCGACAAGGACGTGACCGTCTGGTCGGGCAGTCGCCGTGAATACGAGGACTGGCGCGGCCGATTGGCGGAACTCGTCGCCGGGGCCGGGAGGAAGAAGCCGTTCCGTCAGTTGATCGAACTCGACCACGACGAGGACGTGATCGGTTCATATGCGGCGGCGCGGCTGGCGCGGGACTTCGCGGAATGGGACGACAGCGCCCGGGAGTGCGGGGACGGCTTCTACGGGATATGGACGGCGCTCCGGCGTGGGTGCGAGATCGCCGCGGATCGGGGAGCGGTCGAGATTTGTTGAGGGCTGTCGGAATGTCGTGATGCGACCACGTTCCATAACACCTAAACACGGCATCAGCAAAAACTGTTGCGTTTATTGAACTTATCTCGGTTTAGGTTCCTTATCACTTCTTATGCGAATCCGGCACTTTGTCCCCTATTTAGGTCGTGACGGCTCTCCTGTGCGCCCTCGGGACTTGCGCCCCGCCGTCGATTTCGGCAGCGCCAACACCCTCCCACGAAGGAAGGAAACTTCACCTTGTACCCGGTCGATACCCGAGTCTGCGGGACACCCTCCAGCAAGGAGGAATGACGGCATCCTGGCCGGGACGCTCGAAGCCGTCAACCTCCACGGCTGATTCGTCCGGGCCTCGCGGGCAACGTGAATCGGACATTCCGCCCGTTTCCTCGGAAGAACCTACGCCAACGGCGTAACCTATTGATTTATATACTGTTTTAGTCGTGAAAATTTGCGGCGGCGGACCCTTTGGTGCAT